>Ga0116231_10003589_pt1 | contig 32152 bp, 21 predicted proteins | sample S1TSphgellanicum_2_FD_89695 | JGI IMG/M metagenome (GOLD analysis project Ga0116231, IMG submission 89695) | Host-associated microbial communities from peat moss isolated from Minnesota, USA - S1T2_Fd - Sphagnum magellanicum MG | ecosystem: Host-associated > Plants > Peat moss > Unclassified... | reverse complement strand
TAACACTGTTGCACCGGCACCTTCACTGGCTTGACTTGCCTTCCTAGCTCAATCTGTAGCTTGTGATTCGCACAACGAAAACGTGCCAAGCTTCTCCTAAGTTGTGCATTGTTTACCTTAGAGAGGTATTCTTTGTACCCATACTATGCTGAGCTATTCAACCCCAAATAGGCTTTCACTCGGCAGGAGTCAGCTGCAACCACTTGATGGTGTATAATGTATTGCCTTTCAGCCAACTGCTTGAGGCGAGCACATGGTGGTAGCTGATTGTTATCGATGCACAAATTGTACGTCAACAATTGTTCATTTACTTGTGTTAGCTAACAAGCAAGCAATTGACTCTTTCTACCCATAGCACTCTGGTTCCCGAATAAGACTTTTTGCCTGGCTGCAAGCAACTACAGTTGTACATCATAAGCTAGCCTGAGCATGCGATCCAAGTCTACCTCAGAACTGACACGTGAGAGAAAGCGCATGGTCTGTTGCCACCAAAATATTTCTAAAGGAAACCTGCCAAATTCTGCCAGCACGACGTAACTGGATGTCGTGGTGCTGACCCCCAATAATGACTTTAGAAAAGCCCGATGAACCACCTCTAATTGTTCGCATGCTATGTGATCTGACCATACTTCACATCCATAACTAAACACTGTTTTGACTAGTGCATCAAATAGTTGGCATTGATGCTGGGTCAGAGATGCGCAGCTTTGCGCATCTGCGCTACAATGCAAAAACTATCTTTTTCCCTCACATTACTAATCGCTGTATTGTCGCTTGCATACCTTTTGTGTCATGCAACTCAACACCTAGATACTTGAAAAAGTTTAATTGCTCTATAGCTTCGCCCTCATACTGAAAAGCCTGACACACAGATTTGCGTGCTTCAAACATAACAACCTTTGTTTTCTTGACATTCACAATCAACTGACGCTCACAACAAAAAGCTTGCAAGACATCCAGTTGCTTTTGCAATCCAGCAGGAGTGTGTGACATGAGAGCTAAGTTGTCTGCATACAAAAGCAAACGAATAGCTAGTTGTCCCAACATTGGTGGTGTGTCACCCTCCAAAGCATTCAGCCTTACTTTCTTCTACAAAGTTGTAAATGTTTATAATTGTTTGATTATCTTTTAGATTGGAGAATTATATGTTCCGTTGTTTGATTTCAGTAGAAGCATAAGGGGATTGTCTTAATTTCTATCCCCCTTTCTTTTTGGTGACAATACCTTCAAAAGGGTTTTGTGAAAATAAATTTAAGCACCATGATGACAAGGTGATAGTACAACAATGATGAATCATTCTTTATCCACCCAACATGAATCCATTGACACATGTCCATAGGTGTTGGTTCACTTTGGCTTTTAAGGGGAAAGGTTGGGGTCATTTCCAATGTTCGAACTTGGGTGGGCATTTATTAAACATTGATTCCAATTTTTTAATATTCTAGAATTAAAGAATTTGCCAGTTTTGGGTTTTTTGAAATATCTAATCAAAGAATCATCAGTTTGATTTATTTCAAAAAAGTTTTAAAAACTTGAGGTTTTCGTGAAAGAACTATTACTAGAGAATTGACAATTTTATGTACATTTTAGATGAAAATAAATGTTGTCCCTTTCACCATAGTGAAGGTTTCTAGTCAAATTGACGAATCACACATTATTATATGGCACTATTTACATTCAAACCATTGGACAATAATTTATCGTGAAATTCTTTTGGTTGAGGTTGTCAATTGCCTTACCCTCAGGTCCCAAATTTACCTAAATTTAATAGCAAATTGTATCATGTTATGCAATTCAAAAATCTTGAAGTGCATGGAATAATTTGCTATAATGTGTCATGTTTGGCATCATGGCATCACTTTTTGTTAATTCTAGATTATGATGTTAGGTTTGGTGAAATCAAATCTTGAGGTTTTGGTTAGCACAATGAAATTTTGTTGGCATTTTACAAAGAGGAAAAGACTTAGCATTCATGTGGGATTTGGGACACAATTATGGCTTGATTTCTGGGTGACAACTAGATATATCTAATTGTACTAATCTTTTGGCTGTTTTTTCATTTCATTTTAAAGCATATAGTTTCTTCCCTTTGGCCCAGCTATATAGCTGAAAGGAGGACAACATTTGCCAAAGCATATGGGACAAAACCGATGTGCTATTGAGAACTCTTCATGGAACATGTCTGGAACTTGGGAACTCTGTGCTGTGACCAGTGGAAAGTCCACTTTCCACACCAAACACAACTTGAAAAAAAAACACCCTCTTCTTCCTCACTCACAAAAAAAAGAAAGGAAGGCCCCTTCATTGCATTGCATTGGCGTGACTTCTCATTGATTGAATGAGAATTCTATTCCTAAAATTGGCTGCCACTAGTTTTGGCCTGGACTAATAGCCCTTCCTAAGACCACCCTACCAATTCAAGTGTATATTCGCATTTCCTATTTCCATCTGCTATTCATTAGATGTCAATTTTTCAAATTTTTTCTTCTATTTTATGCTATAGTCATTGGCCAATGACTTTAAAAAAAATAAAAGGTCTCAAGACTTTAATGCATCTTATATATATATTTTAATTAATTTCTTTTTCGAGGTTTGAGACTACACAAATCTAAGACTAAAACTGAAGTTGTTATTTACCACTCCATAAAGGAAACTTACCAAAAGAGGATAAAATTTTCCAGAAGACAAATATCCAAAAGATTGCATGAGTTAGTTAATTGTCACTTAGAATAGAGGTTGTCCAAGAGAATTTATTCTTCTCCTCCTTGCCCCTGCCACCCCTACTACCACCCCCCCTCTCCAAATTCTCAGACCCTTCCTCCCCATGGGCCCCTCACCAAGGGCAAAAAGCTTGGGCCTCTTGGGTGCATGCTGCATTGTCTCATCAGCTGAGCAGAATTTCTAAATTAAAAAATGTTCATCACTATTTTTCACCTACGCTAATGCACTTTCCGAAGAACACGCTACCCTCAGAAAAAAACAAGGCCCATCACGAGTGCGTGTTGAGTCTTCCCATTGACTGCACGAAATTTTTATTTCCAGAACTGTTGATCACGATTTTTGGCCTGGTCTAATGGCAGGGGCAGAATTTTGGAGGCATAGTGAATTGAAGCATTGCCTTGAAACTGCCAACACTAGATTTTTCCTTGATGGGACAAAATAGATACCTTGTTGTCCAATGGTTGTACTTTCAGTTCTGCCGCATCCACTTATAAGGTGAACCAATCGTAAGAAATATTCGTATAATGTGAACCAGTGGTAGGTTACATTCTAGTTGTGTAAATTAATAGTGGAACATTCTTGGGACGTGTATCGACAATGGGAAACACAAGTTATGCTCTAGAACATAGAACATTAGAGCATCTCTTTGCGGTGTTTGGTATCTGATCTTGCACAATAAAATTGGATGAAGAAAATTGCCCCTATGCTGGTTTTGTTCAAGAAAATGGTTTTAGGCATAATTGCATATGTTGCCATGGCTCACACAAGGCCTAACAACCATGTGCACCTTCAGAATGTAATAAATATGATTTGATTGGCCCATCATAATGATTGCTCTAGGTGGTTTGCTATTAGTTATCCCCCACCTATTTGATGTCCTTATTTCAGTTTTATGGGTTTGGTTACAAAAAAATGACCCCTTAGGAGGTCTTTTATTTGTCTTGACCCATTATCGAGCATTTTTAAAAATCATTGCACAAGTCTCTAGTTATGTCTTTCCATCACTAACAGATGATACCCACATCATGGGCCTTATGAGCAAGATTATCTTTTCCTTTTATCACCTTTCAACCCAATTAGCCTTAGTTGGGCTTAAGGTCAAGGTGTTAGAGTGTAGGCTTTGGAATCCATTTGGGATCTCTTCAAGCATAAAGATTCATAAAGGTTGCGCTTTGGTCATAGATGGCTTATGCATTTGGTCATGCTAATGGGTTCTTAAAACTTTGTTCTGCATTTTTTGAATGAAATTTTATTTCAAAACATGATGCATATCAATGATCTTCCTTTCTTGGGAGACACATAGGTTGCGTTGGGCATTTTGTCCTCGTGTGTCATTCATCCAACTTCTTATCCCATTCCTTTCTCCTTCCTTCTTGTCACTTTTGGCAAGTTTTCGCAAGATAATTATGTAAGTATGTTGGGACATTATGGGTCATAGGAATCTATTTAGGGCCCCTTTGTAGGACGTTAGGCCCGACTACCGACTCCTTTGGTGGTATAGGCCTTTTATCTATGGAGGATTATACCCCATCTTTTTTTCTAGGGAGTTGGGCTTTGGTGTTTCCATATCTATGATCCATGTTTCATATTTTCAATACACCCATTTTTGAAAGAACATGTTTTTCAGGTTGAAGGGAACTCACACCTCTTTCAATCATGCTTTCGTGCAACTTAGGATAGCCTTTCTCTCGTAATTAGAAATATGCACCCTTTTTAAAAAAGTTTGTCAATTACCAATGCCCCAAGTTTACAAGCATCTTTGATGGACATTCATCAAAACACATCTTTTAGATTTATCTTGGAGGATGACTCCATTTCACTACAAGAAATCATGGTTTATTTGAGTGGGAAACTAAACCAAAAACTAATCATTTTGACATTTGGTCCATTTGACCACTTAATCATATTGTGTCACAACCTTGACCTTGAGTTCGTGACCAAGGCAGGGGCTTGTAAAGGTGCGAACCAAGAGTGAGCCCAGGAATCGCATTTCATATTCCTAGGAGTACAAAAAAATGTGAGGGGATGAACTCCCACACTCCCAAATGAACTCCCACTTTGGGAATTGGAGTCCAAATGGATTCCTGAATTTTCAGAGGGCAATTGCAGGGGTCAAAATTCATTGAATTGATAAATTCCTTATCATTGAAAATCTCTTGGAACTTAGATGTATTAAATGGGCTCGCATGACTCATTTGAACACTTAAAACATGAGTTATGGCCAAAAGAAAGGCTAGAAGTCAAATTAACAATTTGACTCCCGACCACTAAAAGTCGGGAATCGCCCCGATTTCCTTACGTGCACGTGGTGTGCCACATTCAATTGGAAAGCTCTCGATAAAAACTACAACTTTGCTTTAGACCTCACTTCAATCGGAGGTCTACACACAAAATTATGGACCCCCAAAGTTGCAAAAGTCTTAATTTTTGGGAATTTCAAGACTTTCACTTGGGAGTCAAGGGACAAAATGACATTTGGGTGCTGGTCCCTTGGCCAAGCATAGAGTATACTATAAGGGGAAGGTGGTGGCTTCCCCCAAGTCCGAGCCGTGGTGAATCTTGTGAGTTCGTGTTTGCCCGTGATTCGTTCATGCACCAAAAGTGTTTCAGCTACGCACTAACCAACCTATTGTTTAATTTGTGCAGGGCCATGTGAGTAAGTGATTTGCTTATCAATCTTCCTAATCCCATCCTGCAGCTCTAACATGCCCCTTTACTCTCGAAGTGTTATGAACTAAGGATCGTGCCCCAACTTTTTCTCCTTCCATTGTTTTCACCTTAGGATTCACATTTGAGTCCATCAAAGAGCTTGGGGGTGCATCATACTAGACGAGTCGATTTGAACACGTCCAACTTGACTAATGGTTTTTTTTTACTAATTAAATCGGACAAAAATTTGAGCAATTTAAAAAATTAATTCAAAAATAACTCAATTTGTAAATATAAAAATGTAAATAATAAATAAATAATAAATACCTACCTACCCACCCACCCATAACCTCTTACCTACTTATCCACAACTCATTTATGTATTATACATGTACACGCATGTACAATGTATATATACAAATATGCATACTTCACATAATATATGTTGATAATTAAACCTTGGTTTCCTTGGTTCCACATTAATGTCTTGACCATCAAACCACCCCATCACTTTGTAAAAACAATGTGATACCAAATGGATTTAACATGTATCTTTCAACTTCCATGAAATTTTTTGTCGATGTGTATAATAACATTTGAATTTCAATTTTATCATAAATAGGTTAATAGGGACCTAACTAAGTAAATAGGTAGGTACACGTGCCTACCTACCTATGTTTTTAAATGTTCATATTTACTTATGTAAACTATAAGTAAGTATATAGGTAGATACTAAATAGGTAGGTAAATAAATAAGTAAATTTGGTAAATTGTAAATAGATAGTAGTAAGCAAGTAGGACATAGGTAGGTAGATGGTAAGTAAATAGATAAATAGGTAGGTAAGACATAGGTAGCTAAAATAAATAGGACATAAGTAGGGAGATGGTAGGTAAATAAGTACGTAAAACATAAGTAAGTAGATGGTAGGCAAGTAAGTTAGTAGATAGGACATAGGTAGGTAAATGGTAAGTAAATACGTAAGTAAGTAGGTAAAATGTAGGTAGGTAAGTAGGTAGGACATAGGTAGATAGATGGTAAGTAAGTAGGTAGGTAGATGGTAGGCAAATAGGTAAGTAGGTAGGACATAAATAGATAGATGGTAGGTAAGTCATAAGTAGATAGATGTAGGTAAGTAGATAGGACATAAGTAAATAAATGGTAGGTAAGTAGGTAGGAAGGTAAGTCAGTAGGTAGGTAAACAAATAGGTAGGACATAAGTATGTAGATAATAAGTAGTTAGGTAACTAAATAGGACATAAATAGGTAGATGGTAGGTAAGTAGGTAGGTAAGTAAATAGTGGGTAGGTAAATAAGTGGGTCCATAAGTAGGACATAAATAGTTAAATAGTAAATAGTAAGATGGGACATAACACTACTACAAAATCATGGTCTTTTAAGAAATTCAAATCGATTAACTTGTCATTTTAACTAATGGACATGTATATTTTGATTAAAGGCTAAAGGCTTGAATGACACATGTATGTGTTGACTGATCAATTTGACTATAGTTATTTATTTGACTAGATACACATAGTCAAATTGTACAACTTTAATCAAAATGGTTAATGGTCTTTAATCAAGTTAAATAGTTAATCAAGATGGCCAAAGAACTTTAGTCAAAATGACCAATGGTCTTTAATCAAATTGAACATTTAATCAAAATGGCCAATGATCTTCAGTAAAAATGACCAATGGTTTTTAGTCAAATTGAACATTTAATCAAAATGGCCAATGATTTTTAATCAAATATGACATGCTCTATTACCCTATGTATCTACCTTTTACCTATTCATCCACCTATTTATTTAATTAACTACTTGCCTACCCATTACCAACCCACCCACCTACCTATTATTTATCTATTGACCTATTTATCTATACTTTCTCACCTACCTACCTACATATGTTTTTCACCTTCGTACGACTTACCTACTTATTTACATATTATTTACCTACTTATCCACCCACTTACCTACTTAATTTTAACCACTAAATGTAACCACGATGTGTAACCACTATGTTTTGCCATTAAATTTAACCATCATGTTTGATTTAAATTTAACCACTAAGTTTAACCATTATGCTTAACCATTAGATTTTGGCATTCAATTTAGCTTAAATTGAATCATTAAATTTAGCGAGTAGGTATAGTTTAAATTTAGCCATTAAATATAGCCTAGGTTTAACCATTATGTTTAACCATTAGGTTTAGCCATTATGTTTAGGCATTACTTTATATCACTAAATTTAGCCACTAAATTTAATCATTATTTTAAATCACTAAATTCGACCACTAGATTTAGCCATTATTTTAAATCATTAAGTTTAACCATTATTTTAAGTCATTAAATTTCACCACTAAATTTAGCCATTATTTTAAGTTACTAAATTTAGTCATTAAATTTAACCATTATGTTTAGCCATTACTTTAAGTCACTAAATTTAACCATTAAATTTAAACATTATATTAAGTCGTTAAGTTTAGCCATTCTTTTAAATCACTAAATTTAACCATCACTTTAAATCATTAAATTTAACCATTAAATTTAATTATTATTTTAAGTCATTAAGTTTAATCAGTAGATTTAGACATTATTTTAAATCACTAAATTTAGCCACTATGTTTAACCATTATAATTAGCCATTATTTTAAATCACTAAGTTTAATCACTAAGTTTAAACATTATTTTAAATCATTGAATTCAACCATTAGGTTTAGCCATTATTTTAAAACATTAAATTTAACTATTAAATTCAGCCATTACTTTAAACCACTAAGTTTAACCATCAATTAAAATCATTAAATTTAACCATAAGGTTTAATTAATATACTTTAAATCACTAAGTTTAGCCATTAGGTCTAGCCAATACTTTAAAACATTAAGTTTTATCACTAGGTTTAACCATTATTTTAAGCCATTAAATTTAACCATTACTTTAAATCACTAAATTTAGTCGCTAAATTTAACCATTATTTTAAGCTACTAAATTTAACCACTAGGTTTAACAAATAATTTAAATCATTGTATTTAAATGTAAAATTTAAAAATTATTTTAAATCATTGAATTTAGCCATTAGGTTTAGCCAATAATTTAAACCATTAAATTTAACTATTACTTGAAGCCACCAAGTTTAGCCATTATTTTAAACCACTGAGTTTAACCATTATTTTAAATCATTGAATTTAGTCACTAGGTTTAACCATTACTTTAAGCCATTGAGTTTAGCCATTATGTTTAGCCATTACTTTATGTCATTAAGTTTAACAATTAAGTTTAATCATTACTTTAAATCATTAAGTTTAGACATTAAATTTAGCCAATAATTAAAAACACTGAGTTTAGCCACTAAGTTTAACTAATAGTTTAAATCATTGAGTTTCGTCATTAGGTTTAATCATTACTTTAAATCATTAAGTTTAGACATTAAATTTAGCCAATAATTTAAGTCATTAAATTTAGCCATTAAATTTAACTATTACTTTAAATCATTAAGTTTAACCATTAGGTTGAGCAATTATTTTAAATCATTAAATTTAGCCATTAATTGTCACTTAAGTTCAGCCATTATGTTTAATGATGTGAAATGAACATGTCAAATAAAAAAATTGATATAAATTGATCACCTTTGATAGTGTAGTCTATTGGTAAGGATTTTGTTTATCATTGGAAAGGTTTAGGGTTCAATACCTTATACTTACAATTGATGTACATGTTGAAAAGGCTAGGGTAGGTAGGTTAAACTAAGGTAATTAATTTAGGTAGATAGACTAATCTAGGTTAAACTAATTTAACACGTACCTACCTAAATGTTTTTTCTTGACCTACCTTGACTTATTTATTACCTACCTACCTATTTACTTACCTAACTATCTATTAATTTTTAAATAATAATCTAGAAAATGATTTAATTTAAGTATAAAATTGACCCAATCAAATGGTCCAATATCCACCAGTTAAATAGTTAATCATTTTATCAATCACCCTACTAATCAAAATGACAAGGTCCAATTTAATTGTTGGATTGCGTTAAACATGTACAAAATGACTTTTCCAAATTAACAAAATGGTTTTTTTTACACTTGTCATTTTAAAATATTTTTTTACTAGAAAACCCAATCAAAAAAACTATGGATTGTAGTAGTATGGGTAGGTAAATGGTAGGTAAATGGGTAGTTAAATACGACACAAGTAGGTAGAGGTAGGTAAGTGCATAAGTAAATATGACGTATTTAGGTAAATAAATAGGTAGGTAGTTTAGTAGGCATAGCAAATAGGTTAACTAACCAAATTAATATGGCTAATTTGACTAAGCATGGCCATTTAGTATGGCCAATTTAACTAAACCATGGTCATTTTGATGGACCACTTCAAATTTTGTCATTCTTGATTAGATGTACAACTTAACACTTCATTAAAATGGTCATTTCAATCAAAAAAACCATGTGTCTTTCATGCCCCACGCCTTTAATAAAAGTGAACATCATTTTGATCAACATGGACATCTTAATCAAGTTGAACCTATTGAAAAATCATGATATTTTATAATGTTTCCTTTGCTTCCAAACCCCACATTCACTCTTGTTCAAGCAAGGGGGCGCAATTATGAAAATAATCTTAAACACATTTGATTTTTTTAACTACCTTTGAAGGTTTTGGACACAATGGAAAACAATTGCACTTCAAGGATTTCCATTTTTTTTAATCCACTCAAACATTCTTTTCTTTTGATTACACAATCTAAACTTTTAACATTCTACCTATCAATCAACACTTCCCCATATTACAAAAAAATCACATTAATGTAAAAGATAAATCCTTACCTTCACCCATTACCTCCCTTTTATACCCTCCTCATATCAACCACTCCATCTTGATCACACAGCAAGAGAAAAAATGAAAACCACACTCCATCACCAAAACTTAATTTGAACATCATCAAAACATGAATAACAACAAACCAAAGCTCATAACCTACAAATAACCAAAACAACCCAAAAATAAAGGAAAATCAATAGAAAAGCATTTATGGTTTTTTCAAACACCATAATCACCAACCGTTTCAAATTTTGGACTTTCTACCAATCACTTTCTATGCAACATTTCATCCATTAAGGTTACCTTTCATCTCGTTTACAATCAAATCACATTCACACTAAAGAACATTGGACACATGAGCTCCACATCACAATATCATGATTTAATATTTTACCTTTCCACCTTATTATGTTACACATGTGATCATTTTTTATACAAATCCTCTCTTTTACCATGTTTTACTAAACATAATAACATTTACCTATTTAAGTTCTAATACAATGACATGTTTGACAATATGCAAGTTCTTGCATGATTATTAATATATTGTGGCATAATGGGGTGTAATGAAAGCAATTTGGCTATTATTTTCAAAGTTGATAAGAGATACAAAATTATGTGATGATTCGATGAAAGCAAAAATGATTTTGAACAAAAAGAAAGTGAACACAAGCAAGTAGCAAAATTGATGAACATCTTTTGCATGAATGTGATTTATCTTTATTGTATTGAAGCCGATTGATCTTCACAAGTTTCCAAACCAAATTAATAAAGCTAAAAGAAAGACTAAAAAAATATTTCATTGTCAAAAGTCATTTTAAGACTTCAATACCTTCTAACACAATATCATTAACATAATTCAAAAATACTAACCAAGGTGGAAACACTATGTTTATTAAATTTCAAATTTCATTCACAACAAAATTAATTAGGGGAATCCAATGACCTTCAATAGCAAAGGTAATTGAGTTGTTAAGAGAATATATATGCAATAGAAATTGGAAGATGTCATAAACAACAAAATACCCTAATACTTTCATGGTGAGTGATTAAAATGACACGAATAAAAAAAATGAATATTGTAATAGGCATGTAAGTTTGCCAAATTAATGTTCAATTATTATTATTTCAAAATTTTGGACAAAATCATTAAAATTTAATTAAATAATCGACAATTTTTTTGAACTTTTTTGGGTTTTTCGACAATTTAACAAAGTATCATTAAATGGTATTTCATTATGTCACATGTGACTATGAGTTGTTCAATGTATGAAAGTTTGTAATGATCGTTTAGATTTAATTTCAAGAACTTTTGACATTTTTAATTTATATTTAAAAAAATTTCAATGATAACTTTTCAAACTATACAAAAATTATAGAATTTCTTATGAATGAATTAATTATTGCCAAACTTGTGTGCCTACTACAATGAAACACTACAAAGAAAGTTGGGATTTGGACCTCATTACCCAATTGTTATCATGTTTTGTTGAGTACTTACAACTAGTCAATTGGCACTCAAGAATGTGTTTGACTAGTTTCAACTAACTTCAAAAAATCATTACAACAAAATGAATCCATGTTTGTCAAATGATTTCACCAGATTTTGGATGAATTCATTAATCTCAGTGAAGAGGACCTAATGGGGATGCAATGAGTTCATTGAATTCATTAATCCCAATGAAGAAGACTTAATGGGGATGTAATGAATTCACTAGTCCATGGAACGAGGACTAGTGAAATACACCCACATCCTATAATAGTGAATTTTTCATGTCTCTCCAAAAAAAACTATAAAAGTGCTATCTTTGACAATTAGCTTTAGGCTAGAAGCTCATTCGTTTTTTCTTAGGCACTTTCCATTTGGTTGTGGTTTCAAATTCAAGGTGCAATAGATAAAGATACAACATGGACCTATCATCCACCCAACTAAGACTAGAAGCAAGAATACATGAAGTTTTGAATCATTTGGGTAGGAAAAATTGGCAACTTTGTGTTGGGTGATTCTTGCCCCCTATTTCACCATTGTTATGAATCCACTAGAGCATAATGCATTAGCACACATGGTGTCATTCTTGGTATCCAAAACAACACAATGTTGGTCTAAATTTTTTTAAGGCAAAATTTTGTCACTACAATGATGATTGGTTTTTGGAAAATGGTCGAAAAATAAATAAATAAATAATTTTAGTCACCAAATTTCAAAAAACTTTAAAATATCACCATGTTTCTATCTTCAATTTCAATGGGGCAACAAACAACAAAGAACAATGCTTAGTTGTTTATTAATTTCATTTTTTGTTTGTAGCCAAATTTGCTTTAATCCTCTTATGGATGATTGCCACTTCAACTAGGTTACAAAACTGGAAAAAAACACACACACACACACACAAAAACTTGTAGTTGCATTCCCCAAAGGAGGTGAAGCAATGTTGGCCAACTCTCACTTTGTTCTCAGGGCCACTTTGGACAAGGTTCAAGGACCAAAAGCCTAGGGACCAATTTGAAACAAATTGAACTTTGAATTGAACCCTTCTTCATATATATATATATATATATATATATAATTATTACACTATGCACTCTCTCTAGAAACCACCTTGCAAGGATCCACAAAACTAGCCATGTTAACTCTAAAATTGATCAAATAATGGGGGGAGCTACCGTGCTCTCAACAATGTCCTCAATCCATAGATGCATCTCAGCACTTACCTCTACTGCAAACAGATTTGAGACACAACAATGAACTGCTGAGATGAAAGAAATGCAAGAATGGGTATCAAAACTGGGATGAGCAGGGAGGAAAGTCTAGAATATGATACTCAAAAAGCATTCCGAAAACACTGAATAGTAGCAGCAGCACATATCATGTTCATATCCTGTCTTTGGCCAAAAACAACATCATCAACAACTTGGTGCAAACCAGAGCAATTGTGAATCCCAAGAAGGAATTGAGAACAGTAGTAACCTCAAAGACAAACAGCATGAGGGCGATCAACTTTGATGGAATCTCAAAGAACAAAAGGCTCTGCTCCATGACTGAATTGCAGATGGCTATGGATTGTACATTCCATGAAATAGCACCACCACCACCACATATCATGTTCATATCCTGTCTTTGGTCAACAACAACAACATGGTGCAAACCAGAGCAATTGTGAATGCCAAGAAGGAATTGACAACCATAGTAGCCTCAAAGACAGACAACATGCGGGTGATCAACTTTGATGGAATCTCTCAAAGAACAAAAGGCTCTGCTCCATGACTGACTTGCGCATGGCTACTATGGATTGTCAAAGAGCCTGTCTTGTCCCTCCCCTGAAAGCTGTTGATGGAAGGCTCAAAGAAACATGTCTGCCAGAACTACCTCTGCCTGCTTGATACATCGTCAAGTCTAATGATCTCTCTCCCCTTGGTCTCCCCATCTGTCCAGTTCTCTGTCATTCTCCGAGTCCAGACATCTCCATATCAAATCCACACAAGAGGGGCCATCTTCCTCAAAGGAGTCCATGAACCCCTTTTTCTAAATCTTCCTCCTCCACTCCGCTCACCCATTGTCTTCAAACCCTTGGATCCATGCATGCCTCACTCTCTTTAGTGGATGGAATCTTCGCCCAGCCCTTGCATTTTTTCCCTCTCTTTCCTCCTTCCTTGGTACCATAACGCTTCGGCACAGGATGACGGAGGGAGATGCAACGACCAAGCTCCGTGCGCATGGAATTGGCACTGCTGATGCTGTGCGTGCTTCTGCATAAGAATAGGATTAGGGTTAGGGTTTATCCGTAGCATATAGCTTCAGCTTTCTCTCATCAGTAGTCATCCCGCCTGCGACTGAAAAAGATTCTGGAGCTTCATCAGTAGAGTAGTGTTGCAGAAGAATTAGTGCAACAACAATCACCTCTCCTCTCCCCGGTGTAGAAGTCTCAAGTCGTGGGGTTTGTTTTCTGGTAATCCTCTTCTTTCGGTTTCTTGAAGAAGAAGAAGAAGATGTGATTGAAGATGTTTGCAGCAGCAGCAGGCGAAAGGAACACAAACAGATCGAGAGATTTGCTAACTAGAAGAGGAAGAGAGAGGAGCTTTCAGAGGAGGAGCTTACAATGGACAGCCTTGTGGATTCACACCAGAATTTGTACTATCGAGCAACAGTAGTTTCCTCTCTAGAATCGGGAGGATCAGCGGACAACGATGAAGGTGAAGAAGAAGGTCGTCACCACGAGCATCAGTATCAGAACCAGCTACAGGATCATGATCCTCATCTAAGCGAGACAAGAAGCGGAAGAAGAAGCCGCGGCGACGCGCATTTTATGGACGACAACAATGGCCACAGCCTCATCTCCATTGATGAAGGAGAGACTGTAGTGTTTGGACTGCCACAGGGAGCTAGGATGGGAAGAATCTATCGAAAGAGCAACTGGAGTCTGGAGGAGATGCTGGCACTCCAGGTTGCAAAACGCCAAGATCGCGAGCGCCATGGCAGCAATAACAACAGCCATCATAATCATAGTTTGAAAGCAACAACGGCTGCTGTTGCACAAGAGCGATGGAACTGGATCGAAGACTACTGCTGGGCACTCGGGGTTCAAAGAAGTGCACAACAATGCCTTGACAAATGGGAAGCTATTTCCACCGCTTTCAAGAAAGTTTACAACCATGACAAGTTGTTCTCCTCCTCCTCCTCTGCAGCTGCAGCCGCAGCATCATCCGAGGTGCACAAGAAATCCTCCTCCTCCTATTGGCAAATGTCAGCAGAAGAAAGAAAGAAACACAAGCTTCCAGCCAATTTCCCAAGGGACCTTTTTATGGCGCTCATGGAATGGCAAACCGGCAAGACCAGCAGGAGCAGTGTGGATCCTGGCGAACTCGTCGTTGATACATCGACACCAGTACCCATTGCAGGTTCTTTTGTTTTTCCCTTCTGATGATGAGCATCTGGGTTTAGGGTTTATCAGTGATGGGCCCCCAATACCTGAGGTCATCACTGGCTTCGTCAGAGAGCACTAGTAGAACTTCTTCTTGTTGCATCATCATCCTGATTCTAAGGGTTTTGAAGTTGCTGTTGCATCAACCTTCCTGATTCAGAGAGTTCCTTTGAGCTTGTGTGAGGTATGATGACAGAGTAAGGGGATCTTCTTCTTCTTCTTCCTGATTCAGAGAGTTCCTTTGAGCTTTTGTGAGGTATGATGACAGAGTAAGGGGATCTTCTTCTTCTTCTTCTTCTTTGTGAGTTTCAGGAACTTCAATGCTACTCCTGTGCAATCTTTTACATCCTGTGGTGCAGTGGTAGTGGTCTTACACTCAATTTGCTGCCGCATGCCATTTTGGTTTTGGTTCTGTTTTGTTTTGTAATGGCAGGCTTGCTCATCTGCATGTGCATGGCAATTTTATTTGAGAATCTTGCAGCTAGACAAAACTATGCAGTGTTGGAATGCTTGCTGCTATAAACATGTGTTTGTTGCATCTGGTGCAGATCTGACAGAATCAGATGATGAGAGTGATGATGACATTAGTGGGCCTAATCGGACAATGGGCAAGAGGAGGAAACTTGGGGGCCCAAAGATTGAGGCAACACTGGCCAATATTTTGGAGCACAACAGCCAAACGGTTGTCGAGGCAATGATGGAATTAGAGGAAAGACAAGATAAGCGGCATAGAGAGGACCTGGAGCTAGAGAAAAGAAAACTAGAGATGGAGAAAGAGAATTTCAGGCATATGATGAAACTCAGCACTGGTTACATCAGTGCTCTCAACAGCATTGGTGATGGCCTCAAGCAACTGAGTGCTGTCCTTACCGATAATGCTCACTCACTACACTTCCCACAAGCACTGTAGCAGCTCGAGATTGGGTCCCAATTCTGTCCAGATTGTGTAGGTATTGTGATATGCAGCATGAGCTTTCATGTTAACCATGAGGAGTTTTTGGATCAAGATTGAGTTCCACTTTCTTTGTAAAGTTCTTGTATGGGTCCGGATTGTTTTTTGTCCAGATTGTTTAGGTCTTGTGATATGCAGCATGAGCTTTTCATGTTAACCATGAGGAGAAGTTATTGGACCATGAAGAGTTGCATTGTTGTAGTGAGGGTGTTCTCTTGCCTAGAAGTGAGATAGGGGGGAGGGCTTGTACTTTTACATATTTATTTGTTTAAGAGGAGCAGCTGCTGCTGCACCTGGATTTCAGATGACTTGAATTGTGGAACATCAATTCATGTTGAATTTTGATGAAATTGAAATTTTTTGCCTTCTCTCTTCCATTGTACTGAATCTTTATTGGGCTTGCAAATAAATTTGTAAAGGAATTTCTAGCATTTTAGGTGGGTTTAATTTAGGGAGGGTATATTTCATTTCAATGAGAGTTCTTACAATTTGTAAAGTTCCCGCCACCAATTTGTCATGCAGGTTTATCTTGGCCATTGATTCTACATCTATATTGTTTGATCTCATGTGTTGGCCTCTTTCTTTATGATGGGGATGGTGAGGCCCTCGTTGAGGGCTTTAGCAGAATTGGGTCTGCACTTAACTATTGTCTCATGTGGACCCTTCTCTTAACCTACATGAAACTTTTGTCATTTGACATGATGGTCTTGATGACAATGGCATGGGTGAGGGCATTAGCAGGAATTGGGTCTGCACTTGACTATTGCATTGTGCATGCATTCTCTGGTAATGCCCTCATCTTGGGCTGTAACTCATAACCTGTATCAAACCTTGGGGTAGGGCATGCCATTAGCTATGTCTGGTTGAAGGGGAGTGAGTGGCTGGCTTCTCAGTGCTGTCAATGACCAGTTATGTCTGATAGCTGGCTCAAGCTGCCCAGTTGCAACACGAAATCTTGCTGCCCCTGTAGCTTGATTATATGTGGTAACCTTGCAGCTCTGGCCAGTTACAGAGTACATAAAGGAATGTCATCTGTGGGAAAGCCATGATCCTAATGGTTGAACTGGAATGGTTGAATTCAAAGCTCAATGTTTTTATTTCAATGGGTTACTGTGGTTCACATTGTTTTTAATGCTTCCCAATGTGTTGATACCAATCAACACATTGATGTGAAAAGGATTCCTTTTAGCTCAGCTAAATATAGATACAATACATGCCCACACTTTTGAGCAAGAAATATGTGGGCAAATTACTATGCTAAGGAACTAAACCCTAAACTACAATGCTAAATTGGAGAATATCTTGAGTGCACATTGTAGGCCAATGCGAATTGATCCCCACATTGGACTCATGGTAAAAACCTCAAAACCCATTTAAATTGCTTATAAATATTCTAAATATTTATGAATCTCATCTCCCATAGACTAAATCAGGATCCTGGAGTCAAAATCTATCATTTTTGGGGGCCTAATATGGTCATTTAAATGGGTTTTGGGGTTTTTGCCATGATCCCAATGTGGGGTCAATTTGCTCTGGCTCACATTGCATAACACCTCATTGTTCTAATAGAATAAATTCATTAATTAGTTTATGAGAACCATTGGAGACAATTGATTGTTCTTACATTTGTGAGAACTGCCTGAAATTACTCTTGATACTCTAGATGATTTTGAAAGGATCGGGTTGGTTCTTACAATCTATGAAAACATCAGATTTTTGAGCATCTTGAAGCTCATTTGGGCAGTTCATTTGGTGAAGTAGGCTCTGCCATTTTGCAAAATAGCCAAAGAGCAAAATAGCAATGTGGAATTGGCAACTTGGGAATGCAGACCTGGTAACAGGGACTTGAGAATTGGGCAATTTGGACTTCACAATTTTGGCAAAGTGGAGTTGGCAAACATGAAATTTTGAACTTAGCAAAATAAGCAAGCAAATGGTATTTCATACCTCACTTCTCATTTATGGATGTGACTGAGCAACCAAACATACAAAGGAAAAAAAAAGTGCCAATGCTTTAGGGGTGCTAACAATGTGGATGAACCTTTTTTATCAAATGTGATTTTCATCTCATGTCCACTAACATTACATTGCATTTCTTTTTCTTATCCTTTTAGTTATTCTACATGGCTGGCAAATGTTTCAAACCCATGGGTGTTTTTACTTTACAAAACTAATATATGTTTTAGATTTATTGTTACCAAAAGGAGGAGGGTAGGTAAGTAGTTTGGAGTGGGAAAAAAAAAAGGGATATATGACAAAATCATTATATAGCATATATGCATTATCATATTTGCAATGCATGTGGTTACGATGGATTTGTTCAAATTACAAGGACAAACAATTGTGTACATGTTTCTTAGCATTTTATTTGTGTTCATTACAATAATTAGCTTGAACGAATTCTTATTGTATGTTCTTTGAATCCTTTTAGATTTTAATATTATTTGTTATTATAAAAATGCTTTGAATGCATTTTTACAGCTATTGATTATTATAGTAACCTAGCAAGTTCAATACTTAAAATTATGGGAAAAAAATCAGAACTTTTGAAAATTTACAAGTGTGTACTTAAAAATTTTAAAAATACTTTAATAATTTTTAATGATTATGTCAAAATCTTAGATAAACTATATTAAGTATTCAACATCAAAGTGTTAACCTATTAGATTATTAAGGTAGTTTCATTTTATGTTATGAGCTTAATCTTGAGCTTGTGACCAAGGCTAGGGCATGAGAAAGGTTGCAGATTAAAAGAGTGTTTTGAAACCCATGCACTCTCTCACAAGTGTGAGAGTGTGTAAAGGAGATGAGTCTCATGATGCATTTTCTATCGTGAACCATTTTGGAATTGAAGTTTGAAATTGTTTTAAATCTTTGAAACAAAAATGCAAATAACAATGTTTGTCTGAATTAATCCTTTTTAGACCACTAGAAAAATCTTAAACGGCAAAGGTCAAATTGGGCTTTTATTTTCATTTGGAGATCTAAAATATAAGTTATGACCTAAAGAAAGTTTGAGAAGCAAATTATCAATTTGACTCCCAAGCATTAAAATTCAAAAAACAAGGATGAAATGACCTTTGATTGGACAATGTGGTGCAAGGTAGTAGAAAGATACGATAAAAATACAACTTTTCAATTTAAAATTCTTCCATCAAAGCTTATGTTGGAATTATGACCTCGCAAAATTATAAAATACACAATTTGAAAAATTTCAAGATTCTTTAAGAATTTTAACCATTTTAGTATAATCCTTGCTACCAATCACATAGTATGTTATAAAAAAAGAAACGATGATTCCTCCCAAGTTCGAATTGTTTGAATTTAAATGAGTCCAAAGTAAGTTTGTGACTTAATTTGACTTCAAATGCACAATTTGCCTTTTTTTCTTGGGTTGTGCATATGAATGAGCTTATGAGGTCAATGCGAAGATCTTTTACCAATTTTATTTTAACTTTTACACATTCCTCTTGTCTTAATGTGCGAAACTAAAAAGCTTACTTAAAGCTTCCAAATTTTTAGTAATGCATCATTTTTGAAATTTTACCCCAATACCTTGTAGCAAGGTTAAGGGCATGTCATTTTACTTTTGTTAATTTTTTTATGAAATGTTTGAAATTTCACAAGTTCATGTTTGCACTAATATTAACCAATCACAAACAAAATGTTAATTATCAACCTGATTATTAACAAGGGTACCAATAACCTATTAGTTAATTATTTATTTGTTTGAAAATTGATAAATAACATATTCAATTCGCATATATCATTCAAGAATTGATCTTTATGTATTGGTTTTCAAATTTTAATAACATACCAAGATCATTGAAATTTCATCCAAGTAGGTTATCAATCTTAAAACCATAAACATTGTCTTGATAGAATATGAATAATAATAGACGGGCTATAACTTACTACTGTAGTACCTTGGTAGTTTTGGCATTAATGTACCGAATAATTAATATAATCTGAAGATTCTGACTCGGCAATTGAGTTTTTGATTTTGAAAATTTTGCCATATAAGGATAAATTTAATAAAAGTCTTAATACTTTCACTAGTATCATGTTGTGCTTTTGGTTAGATTGATGAAAGGTTTTACTACTTCATTGAACTAGTCATGGGTTCTAATCTAACAACTTGCCTTGATTGAATTTTCAAGATTTTTGACATTCATTACTATTTTTTTCTGAAAAATCCAGCAAAAACGATATATATATAATTTGTGTGAAAATTGCCCATGTACTACGTTATGTCCCCAAATCAACGCCCTTACCATTAGCACAGGCCAAAAATGGTGACGAATAGTTTTGAAAATAGAAATTTCATGTAGCAAATGGAAAGGTTCAACATGCATTCATGATGGGCCCTATTTTTTTTTGTTGTGGGTAGGGTGGGGGGAGTTTTTTTTGTTTTTTCCTTATTCCCAATGTGTTCCTAACATGTTTTCATCATGTTTCCTTTAAGTTCCCCAAGTTCCCAAGTTATTCTCTAATACATTCTTAATAGCACCTCAATTTTATCCCATATGGTTTACCCAAAGTTCAACTCTCATGTATATAAATTGAAAAGGTAGGTTGTTGGGGAATACATTTGTTTATATTTTGCAATTGGGGGTCCAAAGAAATGCTTCCAAATGGGGGAGTGTTCAATGCTCCAAAAAAACTACCAATGGGCCAATGAATATGGCTCTTTCAAAAAAAGAAAAAAAGTTATGAGCACACCCACGAACTAACAATTTTCAAAGCAAGTATTTGAAAATTGACATTCATGCATAGCCAATGAATATTACCCCAAAAAATCACCAATCGAATAGACAATCCCAAGGGTATTACTTGGACAATGAAATTGATAATTGATTGGTCTAAATTTCCCAAAAACTTTGATATTATATCATGTGTGGTTCAAAAATATTTAAATAAAAAAAAATGTACTTAGCCAACTACGAAAAAAAGGAAATAACCAACCAACATTAATTTGCACTACCAATTGCACAAATATTTATCTTTGTCCATTTTGTAATGTGCCATACTTTTATAAATGTTTTTCTTTCCCCCACTTGTACATGCTTATACTCACATGGTATGTATGGGGAAAATGATGAAATATTTACCCAAGGTTGCTTTAACCATATGAATAGAATATGTATCTTTCATTTATCTTTATTCAAATTAATAATTTTATGAAGCCTATATACACTTACCTTTACTTGGTTTGGAATTTTTTTGAAGCCTACATACCTTTACATGGTTGACGTTTTTTTTTTTGGAATTTTTTATTACCCTAAAATTTATTATAAAAATTAAATATTAAAATTGATATGTGCACCCAACATTGTCATGGAAAGTTTTCAACATATCATATATCATATTTTACTTTTTTATTTATTCTTCACCTTATGCATCAAAAGTTCAAAATTTTGCCACCATGGGTTAGATTTTGAAATCATTAATTTATTTATATCTATTAAAAAAATAAATCTCAAGAAATCAAAATATTTGAAACATTATTATAAAACACATTTCACAAGCAAAAACGAATTAGATTTTATTTATTGAAAAAATGTATTCTGAATTGTTCTTGTTACATAAAATTAATGACCTCCATGCCATTAATTCAAGTATAATAAAACTCCTAGAAGGTAACACATCCCAAAACTAAATATATCAAAGTGGGTTTAGTTTCAAGGTTCATATGGAACCCAATTGTGAAAATCACTTGGGGGTGACACATTGTGTAAAGTTTGAGATCCATGTGCATCAAATGACCATTTTTAAGGGGGTATTAAATAATTGTCCAACCTATTTTTATCACCATATTATTATTTAATTTTCTAATATTTTCATATAAAAGCCACCCTATATTAATTATAATTCATTATTTCATATTATTATATTTTTTATATTATAATTAAATTGATTATTTGAATAGAATTTACCCTATTTTTAACTAATTAATTTATAAATTTTACCCAACCACCAATATATTGCACCCTATATTTTTACTCACATAATTTTTTTTAAAATTTTACTAATGTCCCCCTCGGAAAATTCATTAAAAAAATATTAATTAATTTTTGGAGATGAAAAATAATTTTAAATTCATTAACTTTTGCTATGTTGGTTAAAAATTATAAAATGAAAAAATATGCACATAACATTGTTGAAAAGCAAAACAAACAAAATGCTTTCATATGTAAAAGAAAGGTTCCCAAGATATCCTTACCTATGATCTAGGAACCTCACTAGCATTATGAATGGAAAATAGGACCTAATGGCAACCCTTTTGCTTGGGGTGCCATTAAGCCCTTCTTGCTTTCTACTAACTTTTAAACAAAATGCAACCTAATGATAGTCCTTCTCTTAGGGTTCCCATTAAGTCCCATTTCACTTTCTAATGACCTCACTAACATTCCAAGAGCATGAAATGACTTAATAAGTTTTGAACTTTTTACTTATTTCCTACTAGCATCATTGGCATCTTAGGGACACCATTAAAGACCTTCTTGTTATATAATAATAGTTTCATTACAAATTTTAAAACAAAAAAAGAACACATGGAAACATTAACGGTAGCCACCTTTTTTTCCTAAGGGCTCCATAAACTCATTTCTTATTTTTTATCACTAGAAGAAAAAGGCCAATCTGTGACCAATACATTTGAAACTCCCTACGACTATTTGGTTTTGCAACTAAATTTTTGCCCTTTATAACTAAAGTGTTGACATCAACTAAATCACTTAGGATTAGCTTGCAATTAGTTTGTGACTAAATTGTTTTACATCTAAATATGGGTTGGATTTATCATCCAAAAATGGACATTTAAAATTCCATTAATCACAACTGAAATCATGTTTAGTTGTTGTTAACATATTTTTATATTTCATAGTTTAAATAATTATTTGATTTATGATTCAACTTAATATTCATAACTTTTAATTTATATTTCAAATTAGTATTCAAAATATTTTTAGTATTTTTATTATAATTAAATTCATTGATATGGTTATTGTAATTATTTAATTTCATTAATTAAATTAGTTATAATTTCAAATAAATTACATATATTCAAACATAAACTATTATACTAAATATTTTTATATTTTCAAATTAAAAATAAAAATACAGTAATTAATGTATAATTACTGTAAAAATAATAATAATTACACATAATTTATAATTGAACTTAATTATTCATGATTTTAATTTTTAAAAATAAAATATTTCTACTATAATTGAATGAACTAATTTAATTTCCATAACTGTAAGAATTATATTCGAATATACTATAATATTTAATTATGTACTTACAATATATAATTGTTATTGCGTCATAAAATTTTTAAATATTTTACTAAAAATTTCAAATAATTATAATAAATTATTTTAGTTATTTTATATTACTGCTTATTTAAAATGAATAAATATTATTACAACATAAAATTTCAAATTGATTAAAATGATAACAATGTAAAAACTAACTATTGTATTTACAATGCTTATATTTTAATGATGATAATTAAATTTCGTATGCATAATTGAAAAGTTATCATTGCCCTATAAATAAGATTTTTATTTCAAAATTTTATAATGATCTTAAAATGATGAACAATGTTGATGTAATTATTGTATTTAAAACCAAAGATACATTAAATAATTGTATGTATCATTCATTATTTACTTATTTTTAGTATTTTTTAATATAAAAAATAAAATTTTATCTTAGTAATTATTATTCTATAGTAACATAAAATCATTGTAATTATTTAATTTATTTGTTAGTTAGAATTACAATACTCGCAAAATTAATTTATAATTAGAAATAATAATTATAATCTATAATCTATAATTTATAAATTTATTTCCTATCTAAGTTTTTAGAATAATCATAATTGAATTTTTGAAAATAATGTTATGACCATAACTACATGGATTCTAAAAAATAAATTAAAATATTTATTTCTTGTAGTTATTTATCCATAATACATCACTTTTATAAATTATTATATTTATTATTTATAGCTTACATTAAATAATTATTGTTACAACATATATTTTTATATATTATTCATATTCTTATAGTAAAATAGATCAATTACTGTAATTAGTTTTACATTACTTTAAAATCATTATTATTAGTTTAGATAAGAATTAATTATATGATATCCATAATTATTTTATAATTGAACATAACTATCCACAATTTGTAATTTATAAGTTTAAATCTGAATTATTTTTTTGGAAAAATCATAATGTAGTTAAAATAATGATTGTAATTGCAGGAATTATTATACAATAACTTTTTTTAACTAATTACTTATATATGATCAATATTTTTATAGTAACATCACAGTAATTAATAAATATTAATGGATGCTCAACAGATTATTGTATTTATATCTATTAATTACGAATAGAAAAAAAGTATTTGATGAATAACAATTTTTACAATAATAAATGTAATTATATGGTAATTACAATAATTAGTTTAGTGCTAATTTTTTAAATAAATAATTTGTGTAGGAAATTATTTTCTAATAGCAATTATTAGTTATTTATTTTAATTTGAAAAAATAACTAAAATATTTATTTTTAGTATATAATAATTATTTTTTCTACAGTAATTATACTATCTATAATTTGACCAGATTTTTTTAAGTAAGGAATTATTTTAAAATGTTTAAATTATTTATTTATCTATGAATTATGTATTAACAACTTGTGAGTAACTAGAAAGCTAGTTAGTTAAATATTAAAAGGTTATTAGTTATTTAAATAGTTGATAATGAATACTTAATATTTGTAGTGTATAATGTATATTTTAAATATATGTTAAATTTAATCATTATTAATTAAATGATTATCTAATTATCTAGTGAGCATGTACTTGAATTGTTTAGAAATCTACAATTAAAAACAAAAAAGCATGATGAAAGTTCTGAAGTTGCATCTTAGTTTGTGAGAAAATTACAACTTCAAAATTTATCCCATATTGTTTGTTTTCCATTCCTATTTAAAACACTATATAAACAAGAGATGTGGTCATCCAATTTTCACATTAAAAAAAATGTGCACAAAGGATGAGCCAATTAAAAGGCTTAAGTCAAAACAAAAAGAAAAATTATACACAATTTTAAACTACCAACCTCCCCAACCTACTTATCTACCTTGTTAAGTAGGTGTTTAATTGACTTATCCACCTAAGTCAACTTATGTAACTACCTACTTAAATACCTACTTAGGTACCTACCAACCCAATATTAATATATTGTATTAAATTCATTTTAAAATGTCGCGTGGCATATTTACATTGGACCACATGTTATAATATAAATCATCTAAGTATGTGAATTGAATGTCCCAGGTTATTTTCAAAATAATAATAATATGTATTTTTAATAATGAAGTATTGGGATACGTGGGAACACATCATTTGCCCTCAATAGTGACAAAAAATAGTCATATCTTAGTTGCATGTGACAATATGTATACAATGGAGTCAAAGGATGAACTTATATTTGTTGATTTTTTTCATCCAATACCCCTTATTGTTTATAACTAATATTACATGTGATCTATCCAAGGCGATTAAAGGGATTTTAGTCGCAAATGTTGCTTACGACTAAAATTTAATTGTAGATACTAGTTGAAAATAAGTGTTTTTCTTTTAATGTATAAACCTTGCTAACATCTCAAAAACAAAAAGAAATTTAATGAAAGCCCTAGTGGGAATCCTCTTAAAGCTCTCATTAAATCCCCTCCTACCTTCTACTAACTTTGCTAAAATCTCCAAAGTTATAAAGGATTTAACAAGAACCTTAATGTGAATCAACCTTTCTCTTAGGGCTCTTTTTAAGTATGTTTCCTACCTTCCATTAAGTCCTTTCTTGCTTATGCTCAAGGCTTTGAAAGTAAAAAAAATCTAATGAAAGCCATGTAAAAATGAATTTACATTGTAAAAACATAGGATTATTATTTTTTGTTATTTTTTTACATTGTTAGACATAATATTTTTGAGAAAAATACTTTCGACATTAGAAAAAAAAAACTATCATTTGTAATCAATTTTTGCAACTAAAAATGTTGTTCTATTATATGAACATGCAAAACATAATAATTATCTTTTACCATATAAATCACAAAATGTTTTTGTCATATACATTTACTAAAAAAAAATTATTTAAAAAAATTATATAAACATGCAAAAGTTATGATGAGTGGAAAAAAATTTGTGTTCATTTTTTTATGTTGGGTAATGCCCTAGTCTAAGGGTGGGTCTTGACTTTTAATGTTGCCTTATTTTGAAAACTTCACCTTACACAATGGATCACATTTTTTAGGCTTTTTAGATTTTAAAATATGATCTTTTTAAAAAAAAAATTTGATTTTGAAAGAAATGCTAGTTTTGAAGAAACCAAAACATTATTTTTAGTTAAATCTACCCTCAAAAACCCCTTTATGTCAAGGAAAATGCCCCTAGGACATATTTTACATCAAGTTCACCTTTAGGTTTTTGTTTTAAAAGTTCATTAAGATGTAGAACATGCCTTAAGGGGTGCTTTCTTTAGTGTGTAAAACATTGTAACTTTTTTTTCTTTGTATTTTTTGGTCCTTCACTTGCACCAACAAAACATGTTTCATGGATAGCATGGAGGAGAAACTTCCAACAAGTGAAAATTACTTTCCACAACTTGGAAATTACTCACCAAGCTATCATTTATTTATTTTTAAAATTTAAACATTTTAAAAATATTTTTTTGTGTTTTACGTAGTAGAAAGGTCTAGGTTTAGACCCCCCAAGGCTAATCAAATCTAGAAGGGTCTAAACCCAAACCTTTCCCCTATACATAAATTAACTTTTTATTTTTTTATGTATTTAAAAATTTGTCCTAGCAAAAGAACCCTAGGGTGTTATGTCGAAAGAGATCCTCTATAACATAAAAAATAAGGGTTGACACATTCCCCAATTGCACAAATCAATGATGATGAAACAAAAGTACACAAATTCAATAATAGTAAATTATTCAAAATAATGTAGATATCACAAATAATATGTACAAGACTTGATGTTTAATCAATGCAACCTAATCTATGGGTCTTCAGGGATTAAATTGCTCCAATTTCACTTTGTCATGTGTGTTAGTTTAACTACTTAGTTAGGTCCTAGTTAATTAAGGATAAATTAGGTTAATTAAATTAATTAATTAATCTCAAATTAGTTCAAGTATGAATGGGGTTTAGGATATTTGTCATGGGATATAATCCCATATTGTGTGACCTCAAATCACTTTTGGTGATTTGAGATTTTAGAACATAGTTTTTGTTTTACAATTTTCTTTGTTATGTAAATGTTTTGCTTTTCTATGTTTTGGGCTTGGATTCATACGTTGTTACAAGTGAGCTAATTTTTGAATCACCAAAAGTCTAACTAGTTGTTTTTGTGCTATAACTATGCTAAAGTTGTTTAACACTGAATTTTTTATTTTTTATTGTGTGTGTTATGCATAGGATTTGGTTAACAGTAAGTGTTAAGTTGTTAAGTGTTGTTTATGTTATTACATGTTTATGTAAGAATTTTGCTCAAGGTGCAAACATTGTTTGTTTTTAAATCTTGGTCTACTTCACTTAATGATGCCACATATGTCAAAAGATCATGAACCATGGGCAACAAATGATGGAAACCATGTTATGGTTCCAAATATTAATGAGATGATTTCCACAATTGCAACAGTGATATGGGCTAGTGCGTGGGTGCTAATAGAAATTAGATCCTCAATGTGGTGAGGCTCAATGCTAAATGTGACTCCCATAATCATTTGTGTTGACAAACACGATTCCCAATCCCATGGGGGCATCAATTTTTAATGGAGTGTCAAAGAAAGGGCCTAGTTATATTCTTAAGTCTAAAGCACCCACAAGTTTGATGGGGGCGGCCAAAGTAATGTGTCAAGCATCACTATTTTTTGTTAAAACATTGGCCATTCCAGGTATTCAACTAATAATCTTGTTTCGCTTGGTGGTCACATTATGTGAAAATGGTGGAACAACAAATGCAATGGTTAGGTTAGAGGACATTTTTTTTCTTCCTATAATTACCCATCTAGTTTTTTAAGCCAACTACACGGAGGTGTCCAAAGTTTAACTTGAATCTTAACATGCAACTATGGCCAAACTTCATGACCTTCCAACACGACTAGCCATTTATTGAACCAATGTTATTTTTGCAGTCATGTACAATGAGGAAGGAGTGTTTCAATTGAGGGGGACATCAACATGATAGTACCAACCCCTTAAGGTGTTGTTGGATTCTAGTGTTCAACCATTGATGTTGGGCAAAACTTTTGTTGATGGTCTTGGTTTGATCGATGCTAATTTTGACCCATGCCCATATCACATTTTGACATCCATGGATGGGTTAAAAAAGGCACGAAGGTTAATCAAGTAGGAGATTGTAATCAAGGTTAATCCCAACAAGCCAACATATTACACTACTATGCAAGCCCAAACATTGGTCACGCATGTTATATCCTATGAGGTGTTGGTTGGACGTGTGGTGTTGTACCCCTTAGGGGTTACCATTGCTTTTTGGGAAGAAACCACATACTACTGTTTAGGTTGGCAAACAAAAGCTAATCATAAGGCTTCATTACCAATGAGATTCATTGGGGGATAAGTAAGAAAATTTAACAAGTTAATTATGTTGGTTGGATTTTCAGGCTTTCCACATGGACTTGAGTTATTGGAGGGTAATGTCCATGACTAGGATGCACCTCTAAGTGGTGAATTAACAATGTCAAGGCCATAGGGGATGCCAATCATTCAAGTTTTTCCATTGGATCTTAGGCCACCATGGGGCACATTGATTGAGCTCCAAGCATTAGCCAATCACTACATTCATCAAGCTTGGCACACTTTGTCATCACCAAGCCCACAATCACCTATGAACCTTGGTAAGGGGCCTTTAGGTTTAAGCCCATTGGATATTAGGGTTATTGAGTGGGATATTCCCAAGGATGGGATATGCTTACTTGAGTTGTTTAGAGGCATTAGTTTTAAATTAGTTGTAGTTATATATTCATGCATCATAATCCGAAAATACCATTATATGGAGAAGGATTTATAAGCTAAGCCTCCATGCGACATGTCATAATGTTGCAACAAAGGTATCCCCACTTGTTGCCAACATCGACCATGCAAGGTTATCAACTTTCCATACTAAACAACATCACCTTGTTGGGGCGCCATATTTGGTAAGGATTGGGCCAATTGATTTGGTCATTTTTGGATGGTTGTGCCAAGGTCTTTCACATGTAATTACAAGCCAAGGATTTTTTCAATCCCAAGTCAAATTTATTCTAAGAATTGATTTGTGTTGTGCAACATTTATAACAGTCACATATGCACCCATGTGTATATTTGTTGGAGAATGTCCCACCATTGGAGGATTCTAAGCCATTTGTTTTGGTTGGATGGCAACAAATTAGGGCTTGGATCGACGAGCTAGTGCACATGTAGATGATGTTTTGGTTGGTTCATGAGCCCATCAATTTCAATGGATGTGATTAACTTAACACCACTAGAGGTGATCCAACAAACATATGAGCTCATTCCTAGGTCACCCACTTGCTTGGTAGATGACATACTAAATCTAAGATGTCATTCATGCACAATTCATCACCTTTGGTTGAGGTTAATAGGGTTGGCTTTCCATTAACAACCCTACCAACATTATTGAGTTTTCCACATTTTTGTGCATTTAGGAATGGGGGCCTGGGTTTGATTTGGGACTCCCATTCATCTAGTATGGAAGAACCCAATGTTGATGAGAGGGAATAAACCATGGGGTTTTGCACTAACACCACAATTGTGCAAGGCATTTCCAAAAAAATCTATAGGTGAATTTTGGGGCAATTTATGGATCTCAACTGCTTCACATGAATTTTCAGTTTGGTCTTGGCAAAATAATTATGTTTTGGCTAATCACACCCACCCATTCCACCCCATTTTTCACTCGTTGCACCTTTTGATGGGTCAAGTATGGTGGTGCAAGGGGGGGTGATGTTACAACAAGAAAAATACATTGTTGGCAATCATGGGATCAAGGATGCCAAGGGACATTTATGGGTGTTGGGTATGTTTTAGGATACCATTAGCTCATTGGCATGGTGATGTGGATTTAAAAACAATATTAGGATAACATGCTTCTACATATCTTTATACCTTATTGGGGTGTTCTAGGGATGTATTTCAAACTAATGTTGATGATGGGGATTCCCATGATGTGGACATGGAATTAAAGGGTAATGGTGCCTTGGATATTTATGATGATGCATTTGTCATTGCATATTTGCAAGCAAAAAAAGTTCCGATTGGGTTAACACCCAAGGAAAAGGATTGTGTTGAACATAGGGCCAAAAGGTTCAAATGGGAATGTAATTCCTTTTTACGAAAGTGGGCAAATGGATAAATGAAGGTTGTGCCTTGCCCAAAACAACATGAGAGCCTTGTGAAGCATGTGCACGAAGAGTTAAGCCATTTTGGGGTCCAATGGATATACAATTTGTTTTAGACATAATATTGGTGGCGAGGGATGTAATTGCAAGTTCAACAATTTGTTTCTAAGTCTAGTGTGTGACCAAGTTTAAGCATCTTTCAATGCACCTACACCTCAACTACAACCTTTACTAATTATGGGGCTTGGTTACTGATGGAGTTTGGATTTTGCTAGCCCATTGAGTTTGACACTTCGACATAACCAATATGTTTTGGTTATGATTGAACATTTCTCCAAGTGGTTGGAGTTCATTCCATTGTTGGATCGTAGTAATGAAGGAGCAACATATGCATTTTTGGATAGGGTATTTAGTAGGTTTGGGGCTCTAAACCAAAGTTCTCATTGACCAAGGTACAAAATTCCATGGGGAATTCCAAAAGTTGTGTGAGAAAACATTGATTAATCATTACACAATTTCACAAAACCATCCTAAAGCAGATGGGTTAGCTAAGCAGATGGTGCAAATGGTGAAGCAAGGTTTGCAAAAATATGGTCTTCATAAAAGCCATATTCGAAATTGGGATTTATAGTTACCATGGTTAACTATGGGGTATAAATTAAGTCGACAAGTTTTTTTTTCAAGTTTTTCACCACACTTCTTGTTGTTTGGCCATGAAACAGAATTACCAGCTGCAATCTGACAAGATGCAATGATAGTAATCAACATGGATCATCTTAATGTGTGGATTCATGCATGTGAGCAACGAACCACCTTGTTCCAATGTGTTATGCCCATGACTATGGAAAATTTGGCAATTGCCCAACATCAAGATACATTGTGTTATGCCACTATATGTGGAGGTGATTATTGGTTTTGGATTTGGAAGTTTAAGTGGGGAAATTATGTTTACTTACAATAAACAACATTAACTACTTTGGATGTGACTATAAGACGTGTTATTTTACATGTGCGAAAGGTTTTGCTTTCTAGAGTGTTATTATTGGAGTGTTGAGATGGTTAAACATGGAAGGACCATGTGCCCAATTATACACCATGTCATCTTCCCAATGTGGATGGCCAAATTGACCCATCCTTAACTGTGGTTCTTGTTGGCTTATAATGTATGTTGTGTGGGCAATTTTCAAGAGTCGCCACTATGTTGATTTGTGATAAATGTTCTCAAGGTTGACATATGGGATGTTTCATGCCACCAATGGAAGAAGTGTTAGTTGGTAAATGGTTTTGCTTTTAGTGTAATCAATAGACCTAGGTTCCTAATGTTACAAAATATAACTAGTTTAAGGTTTTCTTCCATGGTAATTCACATTTGGTTAGGGACTTGAAGGATTACAACCAAGTGATTAATAATGGGGTTCACATTTGCACTTGGCCTAATGGTCCTTTTGCTTTGGAATCAAAGTGTTCATCCATGGTGGATTTTTAATATGTAGTTTTATAATGTTATTTGGTTTAAGGGGACTTCAGCCCCAAATAAGGGGCAATTTGGATGTGATGTACCATTTAGGATATTATTATGTTACTAGTGGGTACCCGTTAATTGTTTCAACCAATTAATCAAAACAATGATCATTTTGTCACT
>Ga0116231_10003588_pt1 | contig 32153 bp, 10 predicted proteins | sample S1TSphgellanicum_2_FD_89695 | JGI IMG/M metagenome (GOLD analysis project Ga0116231, IMG submission 89695) | Host-associated microbial communities from peat moss isolated from Minnesota, USA - S1T2_Fd - Sphagnum magellanicum MG | ecosystem: Host-associated > Plants > Peat moss > Unclassified... | reverse complement strand
CCTTCTCGCTCCTCATTACCATTGGAGAGGTATGTATGCTCAAGTCCGAAACATCATTGCTAGGTGTGAACAATGTGATAGAGTGAGAACTTCTTTCTCCTCTCGATAACTCATGTTTTCTCCACTCCCTATTCAGGGCATGTTTTATCATTGGTCATGTGATTTAGCTAGAGAGTTACCACAAACCTCCAAGGGTAATGTTTACATCATGATTATGATTGAGCATTTTTAAAGTGGGTTGAGCTTGTTGCACTACCGGACAAGTCATCACACAGCACCAGCCATGTTTTCTTACAATAGGTTTTAAGTAGGTTTGGGGCTTGTACTGAATGCCTTACTGATCAAGGATCAAAATTCAGGGGAGAATTCCAAGACCTACTTGACCATGCTCTCATTGACCATCATCGGACTTCAAAAGTTCATCCCCAAGCTGATGGCTTTGTAGAAATGATGGTTCAAACGTGCAAGAAAGGACTTCGGAAGATTTGCCTCATTAAAAACAAAGAGGATTGGGACCTTGCCTTCCCTTACATCGCCATGGGTTACAGGATGTCCAAACATGCCTTTTTATCTCATTTCTTTCCTTACTTTTTACTTTTTGGGAGACATCCCATTCCACCCTTTTCCATTGCTACTCAGATGGACCAGGTTGTGGACTTAGACTCCTTAGCCACTTAGGCTAGGGTCATTGCAAAAAGGGCTGCTCTATTTAGGAGGGTTATGCCCATGGCCATGGAAAACTTGTCCATTGCATACCATCAAAACACCTTACGGTATGCACACACATGAAGTGGTAGTTACAAACCTAAGGTGAGACAATTTGATGTTGGTGATTTTGTGTATTTCTGGCAGCAACCCAATGATACTCTAGACACTTCTTCCGATCGCACTATCTTGAGGATTAAGGCAATCAGGCCTTCAAGTGTGTTGGAGTTGCAAGGAGTTGACGGATGCACAAATCAGGATCATTCCAAAAATTGTGTGCCCTGCCACCTGCAGAACTTAGATCCTACCATCATCATGTCAACTTGGATTCCTCCACTTGATTATCCATGTCAGGTATGTCAAAAGACAAATGATGTTGATCAAACGCTGCTTTGTGATAACTATAATGGTGGATACCATCTCTTCTGCCTCAAGCCAAAGCTCACTCAAATTCACGCCGACAATTGGTATTGTTCATCATGTCCTCCTACAGCACCTTGATTCCTACTCAGACCATGCCACGCTTTTCCCGGCTCAGGTCTGGGGGGGGATAGACAAGAATTTCATCTTAGCCTCCTCTTGTGCATTATATATACATATATATATGTGCGTGCATTTTTTTTTGGTTGATTAGTTTATACCTTTGACCGGCTTTAATCTTTTTGTTAATAAAGTTTACTCCGAATTTACACCCTTACAACATCGTACGTCATGACAGTACATGTCACGACATAAGTTTGGTTGTTTTTTCCCCCCTTAGATCATATTTTTCAACTATTTGGATTTTAAAGGCATTATTCATAGATGTAAAATGCCTAAACCTACATTGAACCAACATTAAATTTTATTATTTATTAGTCTTCCAAACACAAATTGGCCAAGTACTATTCACCATTGGCATATATATATGGACCCATCTTATTGTGGAATTATAACACCAATAAGGCTTTTATCTCAAGATTACCGAAAAGTTGTTTTTGGTGTTGAGCAATTATTTGATTTTGTTATTAATGTCCTAAGTCATGTTTCAGTTTTGTTTTTACTTTAAAAATAATTGATCAACATTTCCAAAGATTTAAATACCTCTTAAAAGGATTGAGAATCTTCATGAAATAACTAGCAATGAACATGGAAATCGCATAAAAGTTGTTTATTTGACAAATTTTTTGAAAATTATGATTTATATACTATAAAACCTAACCGAGTTAAGCATTAATTATTATCTTTTTGGAATTGTTGAAAGTTTAAAGAAATATTTGCTTGTCATCTTGAAAATTGAAAGAAATACCTTTTTTTTGTGTGGAACTTCATAGTAGTCGTTTGTTTGAAGCTTCTTGAGGAGGTCAATTTTCTTTATTTTTATAGTTAACGTTTTTTTTTAAAAAAAACAATTGTTATAGTTTGTTCAAAGCTTCGCATATTTTTTTCATATTTTTTCATTTTGTTTCATTTATTAGCATTACATTGAAAAACCTCTCAATTCTCTTTATAAACAAGAACCTTTCTTTTCATCATTGCATTTATTTTTTCTTGGCAATGTGGATGTAGGTATTTCTTTGCAACTTCATGGCAATTGTTGTTTATTGATTTTATTATATATTTTTTGGCCCAAATAAATAGTTTTCTAAATTTTCAACCAAAACAATTGTTGGAAGAAACAATGTGAAAAATCTATGTTCATTACAACACTTCTATAAATAGAATTTGGAGCAAGAAGTGATGGTAGCATAACACAAACTACATAGAGAAAACAAGGGGAGGAGGGGGGGAAGAAAAAGGAGGGGGGGGGTGTGTTTTACAAGGACATTAATAAACATTGGGATCATTCAAGTTTTGACGCTTTATGTAACACCACAAACAAAATCTAAAATCTACATTTTTTTCAGATTAAATGTTTTTAAACATTAGTTATTAACATCAAATCAACAAGTGCCACATAGCTTGCCATTTCGTCATGGGTGTCATGTAAAATAATGTGTGGACTAATCAAATTTTTAACACTATAAACATTGAAATAACATTGACATTATCATCAATTGGGAATTTGGAATTACATAACATGAACCAGTTTTTAAATTATCAAATTTTTTTGTGCCATTTTTAATAATTACATAATATTGCTAGAGCTTTAATATCAAATGAAACACCCTCAAATTTGTGAAATTGTATTGATGTGAAATATAAATTGCCCGATTTTGAATATAACAATGAAATGCAAAATCTTGAAATGCGTTTCTAGTTCCTTCCAACTAAACAAAAAGGGTGAAACTTTGGAATGAAGATTAGGATGAATTGAGTCTTCAAATTGACCTTTCAATGAAATCAAAATTGTACAAACCAAACAATGAGGGTGGTTAGTGCAATTGGAGTCAAATTTGGTTCACAAACTACCAACTAACTCACAAGGATTAATAAGATTCACCACAACTTGGACATGGAAAATGCATTATCTTTTTTCCTTATATTACACTTTTTAGCTCACCATCGCCCCTACATTGAAATGACATTTTCCCCGAGGCTTGTACATAAAGTTGTTTATCAAAATCCATACTACTTTGATATATTGCAATTTTGGAAGCCCATGCAACTTTTATATTATTTAACCAATGTGAACATGTGCACACATTATAGTGTATCCCTTGGAAAGAATTTTCTAATGTTGTGTCAATTTCTCCCCAATCAAACATCATTTAATATTTGAAATAATAGTCTAAATGGTCAAGAATCATTTTGACAAATTTGTCCAAACCTTTCATATGACCACAACTCATGAAAAATAGGGGTTTTTCAAATTTTGAACTCAATACCTATAATACTCAAGGAAATCTTGTCAATGAACTAAGTTGGACAAGATTTGGCCCCTTGAACCTTGTTTTAAAAGTTTTATGATTACTTAAAAAGTCATGATTTCCAAAGTGAAAGTGCACTTGAAAGTCATGTGTGTTCTTCTATTGCACCCCCACACATTTCCCATTCATATGGGGAATGTGTGAATTATACCATGTGTTGGCTTCATTTTTGGAATGTTTCTTTTTGTTTCACTTCAACCTTAGTCATAAACACAAGGTTATAGTCACATGACAAAATATTTGAATGATCAATTATAACATTATTACTTACCTATGAACTTATTAATGACTCAATGGTCTTACATACCTATTTACCTAACAACCTACAACCTCCCTATCAATTTATTTTCATGAAAATTATAATTTACTTTCATTTGTTTTAATATTTTATTTTAAAATTTAGATTGCCACATCATCAAAGTAACTATAGTAATAATGTAACAATTTTCATGACTAATTTTTGACACATTAGTTGCATTAATCAAGTTGGAAAATTCCACAAGGGCAATGCATCCACCATGTGTATAACATTGCATCTAATTTTGATAATCCTACCTTACATCCTTTTTGCCACCCTTTTTACCCTATCTTCCCACCACCATTTTTCTTTCCAACCTTGTAATACCCTTGGGCTACCTTAACACTAATAGGAAACAACCCTACCCACTTAAGTGATTACATATTCAAAAATATTCTTGAAATATTCCCACTTGTAAGTTGAAAAAAATCATTAATTTCTTAAACCTATTTTTTTTACATTATATTATTATGTAAATATATGTTTAACCATTTATTCCAATATATAATATGACCTTCATTAAATGATACAATTAACGGATGAAAATAATATCAAATATTTGGAGGATATCATGAAACCAAGGTTCTTTTGATAATTAATGATAATATTTTAAATAAGGGAGGTTTATGTTTAAAGGCTAGAAAGTAAAGTTGAAAGGATACAAATGTGTTATAAATTCATGTTTTTTTTGTAATGCAATGGTAGGGTGCATTACAAGGCTATAAACCTTAATGTTGTATGAACAAACCATATCAACCACAACATTAAACATAACCATGATGTTTAAATTTTTTTTTAGCAACTGTGCAACCAAAATGGCTATCATCCACAAGAAAATGTAAAAAAAATGGTGATTATCCCTTGGAAGATTTAGCCAAATGAGAAATGAAGCACAAATGTTTAATCATCCTTTTATAAATGTAAATACACATTAGAAACCAAATATATACCTGGATATTTTTAGAGGCAAGTTACCACATGAGCTTAAAGCTTAGAGTTGGAACTTGGGACATTAAAATGTCTTTTCTCCTATACACATGCAAGTAAAACCCAAGAATTTAACCAAAAAATGAATTTTGTACTAATAAATCTAGAAACAAACATGAGGATGAATGTAAACATTCATTTTCATTATGGATGAAAAATTTAATTACATTTAGTATTTGTTTTAATAAATAAAACTTCCATAAAAATTATGGATGAATGTTTTATTTTATCATTAAATTTTAATATAAATTAACTAGAGCTTCATGACACATAATTTAATTGTATATGATATAACATTTGTTGAATAATATAATGTAAAATCCATTATAGAATTATTTCATGGCGATGGTTTAAAATGCCATTATTTTTTTAATGTTTTAACTATATACCATTATTATGCTAACATTAACCCCATGATCATTGTTGTTATATATATATATGGGCAAACTGACCCAATGTCATTGATAACACTAGGTTTTTTCTCCCCTCCTTTTAAAGGTGCCACAATTTCTTTTAAACCTATTTATAATTATCATTAGCACTAACGGGGGTTTTTTTTTCATTCTTTATCAAGGTTGTCATGACTTTCTTCAAATTTAACAATGTTGTTAACAATGGGTTTTGAATGTTTTAAATATTTTTGAACTACGTAATGTCATTAGTAATAATGAGTTTTCAAAATAGATTAAATTTTAATTTTAAGCACCTTAATTAACTTTCATTTAACATCCTACTATCATAGATGACAATGGGGTTTTTTTAATAATAATTTATTTTCAAGGCACCCCAATTTTCCACAAAGTAAATATATAATGTTGTTAACAACAATTTGGGGGGGAGGGGGGGTGACATTCATTCCAATAATAATATTTCTTGGAATTTTTTAACATTGTTCATGAAAATGATTTATTAAACAAAAATTTTTAAATCATTTTGGTTTCATCATCATATTCTTCCCTATTATCACAATTTCATTAACCATCATTATTATATGACATTCAAATTTGAGATATTAATATTTGAACAACAAATGAGGATGGATATAAATAATTTTGAATTTTATTTATCTTCTAATCATGGATGAATTTCATGCACAAACCATCGTCACATATTTTTATTGATTTTTTTTTCTCACTTTCAGTGACTGAAAACCTCCAAAATCATTTCATTTTTCATTTTTTTATTTTTGAAAATGAAAATTTCTTTTTGGAAATTTTTTGCAAGTTTGTGACCAATCAATAATGAATCATTCACAATGTCAATGACATTTTGGGAAGGTCGTGATCGACCCTAAAAGAAAATGTTCATGATTTTAATGAATAACATATAATTGAAAAACAAGGGAAACATCATCATTTATGGCTTTCACCCTTACATGCTAGCACTTTATTTTGATTTTCTAACATTGTTATCTTATGAATATACTAAATGTGAAGTTGTCTCACAATCTCACCAACCAAGAAAGATTAACCATTTATTAAAAACATGTTGAATCTCTTCACATGAGCCAAGCTAAGCTAGTGCATATGGTGATTGCTGACTTCCATCTTGGAAAGCCTCCAACACAACTTACCACTAATTGATGACCCACAATAAAAGTTCCCCACTACTCATCATTACATAGATTTCTTTATAAAAAAAACAAAAAAACAACTCAATAATCTTGAATCAATGACTATTTCTTTATATATCTCTGTGTTAATTTTTGTTATTGCAATTTTCAACAAGTTCTAAAATTTAACATGACAATGAATGTGGCATCTAGAGTAATCGATCTTTTCTATACAAAATGTTACAAATGCCTTGTCTATTTTTCTAAAACCATTTACATGCACAAAGACATGATTGTCTAGCTATGAAAATAGAAATTGAAAACCATTCCTTTATTTTCATATTTCAAAACAAACCTCCATTGCATTTAAATGTGTCCATTATGCATTTCATATGTCAAAATGAACCTCCTCCCCTACCCTATCATTAAAACCTGACCTAAGATATGTATTACCTCCCATATACTTGTAACATTTGTAGCATTTTTGCATACTAATTTATTGACTATTGGTTCAACTCCAAAATAATAAATTAACAAATATATATGAACACATTTATGTCAAAAGGTTGGCCTACTTGTTCTACTTGTTGGTTATTTGTAATTCTAGTTAATTCACCAAAAAATGATGTTGAAAATATATTTTTTGTCACCAGGCTTTCTAGCTTCCCTCATGTATGTTAAAATAATTATTTTTGACAAAATTGGACTTGTAAAAATACCCCAAAATTAAAATTCACGTGATGTGACATTTTAGAGGTTTGGGGGGTACATTTCAAAAACAAAAACATGCCACATGGACATGGGAAACTTTTTTGCAACATTCACCTTACTATTGATTTTCCCAAATCAATCATTATCACAATTCCATATACTTCACATCTATTTTCCAATCTTGAGTCCACGTAAGTGAAGGTCTAATTTATTCTTTTGCAAGTACCACATTTTTGCATAATTGTATCAATTTAAAGTTTGAGATCAAACCTTCATGTAGGTACAATTCAATATATGCCCCCAAAAAAAAAAATTGTTTCAATTGACTTGCTTTTGACCCATACAAATTGGAAACGTTAAGTTTTACACTACAACAAGTACTTTTGTGTTCATTTTACCATGTTTTCACCTTGACACAATATGTTGGAAAAGAAAAAACTCTTGAAATTACATTTTGATATGATATGGATGTCTTGTTTCCTTTCTTGTTTATAGTACAAACAAATGAACCCTACTACGATCTACCTATTCTTATAGGCAAAAGATTTGGATGACATGTCTTTGTATGGTGTTGAAAAACCCATTGAAGAAATGATTTTAATACATTACAACAAAAGTTGTCCTTATACGCCAATGATTTCATTGGTCTAGTAAATGGGGACTAATGAACTACACCCACATTTTGTAGTAGTGATAGTTGTTTCAATTCAAAATTGAAAATGTGACAAAGAAGGAATATACGTGGTGTTTTAGCACCATGGAAGGAACAAGAGATGCAATATCTTTATATGGAATTTGTTGCCGAACAAATTATTGGGATTATTGGACCTAAAATAAAAGTTAAAAGGGTTTTCAACATTGCAAGTACATTGCAAGTACCATAACAAACTCATGAAGACCTTGATCAAGTGTTAAAAACCTTGAAAACCTTGTGATTGTTGAAAAATTGGCCAAATGATGTTCATGTTGGTTGCACATCACCAAATACATCCATGCGTAAGATTTTTTTGGCATGAAAGAAATATATTGATGGAGGAGAATAAAAACTTGTTAAAAGAAATAAACCTTTTGAAATACGATGAAATGGAAAATTAAAATGTAAGATCGTAATTTTTAAAACATTTTTTGTTGGTGATATTGGGCATTTGCATTTGGTCAACTTTGAATTGCACAATTGTTTGAATGTTTTATGACAACCCTAATGTTCACAATTCTAACTTTGATGGAATTCATAAACTCATTTGAATTTTCTTGAAGTTTTCACATAGTTAATTAACATTGTGAATATTTATTTTGGAAAATATCCATATGTTGTGAGTGACAAAAAATACTAATGATAACAAATTGACGATCTTAATAACTTTAATTGGAATGTTAAACCTTTAATCAATTTCAATCAACATGTATAAACCTTCATTAACTTAATATATATTGAAATGTCCTTAACATTTTTCAGCTCTTTATTCAATTCTTAAATAATCTTAAGGTACACTCACAATTAAAGATAAATGTATGGTTAAATCAAAATTATGATAACTTAGGTCACATATGGTGTTGGTCATAAGTAGATAAGGTGACATGTTTTGTTTACATGGCATACTAACATACCATTTAAAACTATGTAATAAAAAAAAAATGTTAAGAAAAAAAAGCAAGGAAAAAATCTTTTCGAAATCTTAAACTCTTGCTCTTTCAATCTCTTATCAAGAACACTAAACTAACAACTTGAAAACTAGAGTGATAACTTAGCAACTTCATAGTTCTACCATTCCATAGTGAAGTTTCCTTATTCCATTTTGAAAAAACTTTACATTGCTCCATGGTGAAGAAGCTTTGCAATGATGGTTTCAAACTATGGCACAAGTTCATAGTCCAATTCATAAGCAAGAGGTGCAAGAACATGCACACATGCTAATGAACATTGCAAGAAAACATGCATGCATATTGATGCATTCATTATAAAACACACATGAACACTAATGAAGTTTGAGCATGAAATGTAAATGAAAGCATTGTCATGAGCAAAAGAAGACATCGAAGATGTGTTGCTACAAAAAGGAGATAATGAAAACTTAATGCTAATGAACGCTACAAAAAACACTATTGTAATGAAACAAAAATGAAGACACAACTACAAAGTTTGAGAGAAGGTGCTCAATGAAGGAAAACACACATGCTAAACTAGAACACACATAACAAAAAGGAGAGACAATAGAACAAACTTGTTGCAAACTTTGAAGACAATGTAAATTCTACAAATGAAGATGTTGCAAATGATGATCAAGCATGGAACAAAAGGTGGCTTGAACAGGAAGCCTCTATAGGGATCTCCAAAGCTACCCAAAAAAAAGCTGCAAAAGGAAGCTAGAGATCCTTTTGCAAAAGCTTTCGCCAACACTGAAAAAGATTTGTTATCAATGGCACACATTGTGAATGGTGATAATAGGCATTTGGTAAGTAGGATGTGCCTTACTCAATGTGTGAACAAAGGTTTGATTGATTTAATGATCACAAATAATGTAAGACAAAGTTTTTGTTGTCATTGGTATGAACACAGCTCTAACAAGTATCTGTCACTGGGTGTCTCCTAACTTAATCCTAGGTGTGAATAAACCTTTGAACAGTAAATTAACAGCCTTAATCAGCCCTCAAACTCAATCAACCTTAATGAACTTCAACTACACCTTAATCTTTAATACAATGGTAATCATGACTTAACAACCTTAACAAGGTTAACAAACCAATTGGCAATTGACCCCAAATTCATTTATCAAATATCTGAGATCCAAAAGCAGTAGAAAAATGTCTCACAAAAATCTAAACCAGAATCATCTTGCTAAGAAAGAAAGCAGACCAGATCCAGAACCTCTTTGTTTCAGTTCTCAAAATCAAAACTGGAACCTAAACCGATTCAAAGTTATTTTGCATACCCAGAACAGAAGGCTTTTCTCAAAATGAAAGAACCACCCAACACTGATAATAAAGTATGAGCCACCTAAAAATAAAATGATTCTACATTTCCTATTGAGAAGGGCCATCATCAATCTTCTAATACAAGAAGGGGGGTGTCCCAATTGCAGTTGCATTGAACCTGGAAGGTCCAGATTCCTCCCATCAGGGCTAAAGTGAGGCTAACATAACGAACAAGCAACACAACTGAATAGAAATGGGCAATTAAGCCATGTTAACGGGTGACCAGCATTAGAGTCCTAATATGAATGGGGGTGCTTAACCCTAGTATAACACAAATGTTTGGATCAAAGGCAATAGAGCTGTAAATTTCAGGGCATTAGAGTGAATCAACCCTGATCACAATCATTGTCAAAGCTCAAGTGATCTGCCTCCCTAAATATTGGAAGATCCTTGACCGGTGGTAATCCCATCATGGAGGACTCTTTTCTGCATTCCAAATTTTTGTCCCCATTTACCATCTTCAAAAAATATCTATGCCTGCAAAACATCAATGCATCAGCTAACAGTTTTCAATATGCCTCTGGACAAACAGAAACAAAAACAAATCTTCCATAAATTAACTTCTCATGTGTTTGAAGCCCTTCACAAGTACTCTTCAGAACATGCTTTTTCGTAGGAGCAGTCATCTGTGCAACCGAAGTCACATCTCAAAACCGCTAATGAGATGTTTGTTAGGTGTACAGATCAACAGCGAGTAGCTAAAGATCCTGACAACTGTCTTGCCAAATAAACAAGCCTTCAGTGGCTGAGCCATGAAACAAAGCTCATAGTCACTTCAAGAAGATTGCAGAGAGGCCTCCACAGGAAAGAAATTGAAGGTAACCTTGTGTGTCAGTTCCAGCCAAAACAAACTGAGCATGAGAAGAATGAGTTCAGTCATAGCCTCAAGAGTCTCGCTCACAGAGTATCAGACACTTAACTTCATCATAAATGGCAGTGACTAGCTGCCATTGCAACCATACATACATTCTGCATCTTCTATGCACTACACCTCCAAACTCCTCATATGGATCAGTGGAAATGTTTAGGGTTCGGGGATAATGACTTTCATATGAAAAGAAGCATGATGAAGGAGCCTACCAGCGCATATCTGATGTTAGCTCAGGATGGAAAGCAGTTGCCATCAGATTCTTTTGCCTCACCGCCACTATCACTTTTTGCAATTCTTCTTGGCCTTCAACCTGTACTTGCAGAAAAACCAATATGAGAAACCTCACAGTGCTTGTGAAGATATCATGACAAAATACAAAAAGTTACCATCAAGGTTTGAATAAGAAATTGCTTTGGATCAACTGCATTTTGTCAAGCAATGTTCCAGAGGGGCAATATGTTGATGACCTGATCAAGTGAAGAAGCTTGAAAGTTTGATGGTACTGTGTACTCAGCCAGAACTTCTACAGAAGGACCTGCCTCTGTGATGGCTGGTGCACGGATGAACACTGCACGGAAGCTTGAGGGCCCTCCTTCCTCTGACACTAATGCAGGCACAGGGAGCTGTGTTTCAAAGCTATTCAGCTGCAACAATGTTCTACCAATGATGATGAGCCACACATTCATAAAAACACCAAAACCCTATACAGTCTCAAAATTCAGGATGCATGCTTGGAGCTGTTTGGTGCATTCAGTAGAAGAGGAAGCAATCATCAACTCATTGACATTGGAAATTCTGAATGCAGCGAATTGACCAGATTCTATGATTGGCAGAGGGAGAGAAAACTACCTGGCAACCAAAAAAGTTACGATGAACAGTACAGTCCAGGCCACCAAGAAGGTCTTGACCACCAGCCTTCTGCCCTGTATAACCCACTGCTCCACTTCAATCATTTTCAAGGAGACAACCATGCTTGCTGTCCCAAAACTGATGAAGTGAAAGCCTTGTAAAATTGTAAGACTGAGAATGCACTGTCTGATTCACACAAATTGACAAGCCTTCAATGAGCTAACCCCCTTGTGAGGTTCTAGGCACTTGCTACATACTTACCAACAGCCTTATCAGCCAAAAAGATGAGACCAGCACAAGTTCCCCATATCGGCTTTCCAGAAGTCCCAAACTCTCTTAAAGCTGGAAACTGCATCTCAATAACCAATCCCATACAGAGCCAAAATGTTACCATCTCGCTCAAAATGGCCAAACAAAGAAAATAAGCAAAGAATGGAAGAGAGTTGATAGGACCAAGGGAAAGGCATGTCACTCTGTAACTGGTTACAAGGGGGATTGTCTGCTTAAAATAGGAGTAAGGAAAATCAGTGGACTGTCTTTGTGATTACACTACTAGACTATAAGGTTTTCAGCTGGTGTGTGTTTCCAATCTGCTTATCTGATCAATCACATGGCATCATTTAACAACATGGGCGAAGAAAGGGGAAGAAGGTTCCTGGACTAAGAGCATCTCTAGTCGTGCTCAGCATGTCACCTTGCAAAAATATTTCTCACATCAAAGTTTAGTTATTTGCTTTTTTCCAACCCCACCCACAAAACTAAAACTAGGACTTGGGACTACAAATAGGCAGAAGACTACGAATAGCAGCCCAACTCGACCAATCAAACTATGTAACCAATCAACGGCAGTCGTTAGGCTTTGCTGTGCCTTTTACCAACCTCAGCAAACATTGCAAAAATACCGAGCCAAAACCATTTTGATGAGACAAACCGGCATTTTAGACTTTTCTTCATCCAATTTTGATTTGCAGCGTCACATACTGAACACCGGTGGAGTTGCTCTAATGCTAGGATTTTGGATTTTACAGACAAAGGGAGAAAATTACTCTTCAGAGTAAGATTATGACTAACAAGATGATAGTGCTCAGCAAGCTTAGCCATGGTGGTGCTCTCGCCTCCTGGAATGATGAGGCCAGCCAAAGCCTCTAGCTGCTCTGGCTTCCTCACCTCCATTGCCTCCACTCCAAGCTTCCGTAAACCTGCCACAGTTTCGTCCAACCAAACATAAAACTCCTTCCTTCTTTTTGTCACAACCTTGAAACTTGTCACCACAAAGGCATCAAGTATCATCAGACTCTTTAAACCTTAAACCCCTCAAAAGTCTTTACTTGAAGCCACACCTGCCCCTACGCCTTCGGTTACTTGGTTACATGGTTGTAATTTGTAACCAGTGCGACGTGAAAAACCAAAAAGCAAAGCAGCAACTCACATGCTATGTGCTCCCTGAATGAACCTTGCAACGCCAACACCCCGACCGCCATCTCTCTCTTTCTCTCTCTCTATCGTGCGTTTGTGTGTGTGTCTCTCACTCCTTTTACTTTCACCCTGCAGTGCCAAACTGAAGAGTCTAAAGTTTAGAGCATCTCCAACCAGCGGTGCTCAGTATGTGACCTTTCAAACATGTTTCTCACATCCAAGTTTGAGTTACTTTTTTTCCAACCCCACCCATAAAACTAAAATTGGGACTGCAAATAGGTGGGAGACTACGCCCTGCCTCTTGGACCACGCAAATGAAGGCGAAGTACTCTAGTTGTACCCACAGCCCGTGATGTGGCATCTCCAACCAGCGGTGCTCAGTATGTGACCTTTCAAACATGTTTCTCACATCCAAGTTTTAGTTATTTTTTTCCAACCCCACCCATAAAACTAAAATTGGGACTGCAAATAGGTGGGAGACTACGCCCTGCCTCTTGGACCACGCAAATGAAGGCGAAGTACTCATCTAGTTGTACGCACCGCCCGTGATGTGGCGGAGAGTGGCCTGGCTGAACAGCCACGGGGTTTTAGGGTTCAAGAAGTGGTGCTTTTGGCCAACAAAGTACAAAAGTTCAAGGTTTTTTTCAATATTTCAACATTCAAATAATTTGGCATGATTGTTCACAAATATTTTAACGATCAAAATTCTTCTAGCATGAAATTTCCACTACCATAGTATTATTATATTAGGTTGTTTAGGCAATAATTAATTGCTTTTCGAAATTACTGAAAAATACATTACATCCATGTGAAAAGTTTGAATGAAGCTCTCAAGCACAATTTCATTATTGAGTACAATAACAATTTATATATTATTACTATTTTTATTGTAAAAAATAAAATGACAAAAAATAATTTATTATTAGGCACCTTGATGCCTAACCAGCCTAAGTACTAGGCTATCCCCCCATCACTTTGGAGTTTGTGATTGATAATCTATAATCCTAAAAATTTGGGTGAGCTAGGTTTCTTGGTGGACCAATGAAATCTACTCTTTTTAGCATCAAGTCATACTGGCTTGAAGTCATCTATGAATATAACACATTTAAGGCATCCTTGGCCTAGCCTACCCAACTCATGGAGAAGATTTTGTGGACATGGGATGATCTATTGGCTCTTTGCATTCACATTTTTACACAAAATCATTTCCCCAACCTATGGGCAACAAATGAGTCCACATGCTCCTTTCTACCAACCTCAAGTTTCACATGGCCAAAATTCATCCTTTATTCCATGATGAGATCACTTAGATCCTTTACTAAATGTCACAAGGCTCCCATGACTTCATTATTATCTCATCGCTTGAACAATAGCTTTTATCTAGTCGTCACACAAAATTTATCTACACACCTTGAAGTTTGCAACTACGTGGGTTACATAACATCCTCTCATCAACCTATGCATATTTTAGATCAAGATAGCAAAAACAATCAACTACAAGTGCAAACACCAAGTGTAGTAGATCTTTCAAGTTCACCTCTCAACCAATTGATAAGTTATGCCTTCCCTTTAGCAACCCACTACACAAAAAAATTCTTCAATCACTTCTCACATCATTCCACCCAAGAAGCTTTTAAAGTCATCTTAATAATTTCTCACCTCCATGCAAGAAAAATGGCAAGTTTTTTAACAAAGATAAAAAAAAAAAAAAAAACAACAACTATTTCATAACTACCACACAACTTCATTTGAGAATAGCCCAAAAAGGACCTACAGAAAGGCCTTACAAGCTCTTGAGTTCTTTTGGGCCTCTCCCTAACAAGTTAAGGTATAAAGATGATTTGGGATTCTAGGAAGTCCACCTTAAAAATTTATAAGGTCCTTCCCATTTAGCTTTTAAACTTTTTTTTCTAACAAGTTAAGGTACAAGGATGATTTGGGATTCTAGGAAGTCCACCCTAAAAATTTAGGGGGTCCTTCCCATTTTGCTTCTAAACCTTTTTTTTTACCAAGTTGCCATGTTTTCACATATCAATTCAAGGTGAGTCCAACATGTGCTTGCTTCAGCTTTTAAGTTCATAAACCTTTATCTGTTGTTTTTGTGCATTCTTCACATTTTTCAACATGTCCTTACGCATCTTGTTCATATGTTAACAATTTAATTTTTTAATAGTTTATTATGTATACATTTGTAACTTAATGTTAAGAGCTTGTTATTTATGTGATTATTTAGGGGTTAGCTTTGGTAATTTATGTGGTGGTGGGGTTTTATAATAATGGTTTGGTGAGTCATTATCAATTCGTCATAGCCTCAATTAATGTGCATCACTCATACATGATGATTCATTATAAATTTTTTTGCACAAATTAACATTTTTTTAAAAAAATATTTAATTTTTTTATATTTGGTAAAAAAGTGGGTGTTTTTGAGACATTTGAAGACACCGTCATTTGATGAAAACAATTTGTTTTATGAGTGAAAAGTTTTATGAAATAGACTTATGAAAGGAGTTGAAAGTTTATTTTTCAAAGTTTTTAACATAATTTGTGAATGTGTGAAATGCATGATATGAGAATGAGAATGGTGTGGCATAATAGTTATACATAAAAAATAAATAGGTGAATGGATATTTGTGCAAACAAAAACGAAAAAAATAAATACATAATTTTGGTTTTATACTCATTTGTGGTCAACATGATCAAATAATCTCACCATCTAATTGTTAATTTTAATTCTAAGATCATACCCAATAAGAACGGTGTAAGATGAGAACTTGGTATTTTCTTGGATACCACACATATAACCAAATAAAATGATAAAGGAATTTTTTTTTAAAAGCTTGCATTTTAATTACCATATTTTTTGAGTACCAAAACCTTTTACCGACAATTGAATATTGAAGTTTTGTACCAAAATGGTTTATTGAAAATGCATTGTCAAAATTTTATTTATCAAGATTCTAACATGTTTATTTTTTAAACCAAAAATGTAAAAAATTAAACTAGGTTTAGTTATGTATATAGGATTATCCTATTATATTTATTATTTAGTTTAAATTCTTTTTGAGGATTTCCATGAATTTTTGGATGATCCACCATTTTTAATCATTTCAAAAGGTTTCTATGGGGAAACTCAAGGGGTCATCGTGTGTAATGATTTTGATTCTACCTTGGAGAAGTAAACAAATTTTTTTTGAATATTCTTGACATCATTTTTGTTCAATGTTTTCCTTTGTATTTTGTTTTTGAAGTTGAAATTATTTTATTTTGGGAATTATTGAATGATAAAATCTTGAATGTCTACATGCAATTTTGGTTATTTTCCCTAATTTGTTGTAATTATTTGTCACTAAAAATTGTAAAAGTGGAGTACACATTTTTTTTACTTATTTAATATTTAAATCAAATATTCAAAAACCTAAGGATTACCTAAGTGGCCTTAACATAAAACTTTGGGCAAATGAAGATTCCAATCTTAAACTATAGATGGTAAAGAGGCCATCACAATTAAACCATGTTTTAGGGTCTTGATGATATGTTCAGCTAAACCATTTCATTGAAGATGTGTGGGTGTAATGGTTTGGTGTTCGGTTCCAAAACATTCACACAACTCCATGAATTCTCCCGCTATTCAATGTTGTTGTTGGTGAACCCATAGTTGGGAACTTTAAACCTACAAATAATTTCATCTTCAAAGAATTTTGTTGTTGTTATGACACCATGGTCTACCATAATTCACAATCCAACCCATGTTAAGTAATGGTCAATGGCTATTTATAATATTTGTTGCCTTGTTGGGTCTTAGGTAATGGCCTAGTAATGTCTAAAACAACATGATAAAAAAACTCATGCATCATTATGCAATGCAATTCTTTTATGGTAAATTTAATTGACCCAGAACTACACACTAGTTGACATTTTGCACATTCATGTACACTTTTCTCATAGTGTTGATCCAACTATGGTAATATAATCTCTTGGTGATTTCTTCCAAAGTGCATTTTTCTCTAAAGTGTCCAAGGACATTATGATTTTTTCAATCAACTTCCTATGGGCCTTTAACATGGGCGCCATCAAACTTTTGAAATACAACTCATCTCCTTCTCAAAAAATTCAATGTCCCCTTCGTAATTTTGTCCCTTTTTTTTAACATCACAACCTATTGGTGCCTTTCCATTATGTAAAGTTTACATTGATGTTCATTGGACTAGATGTCAAGAATGCAAATTTCACTTTCTTCTTTCACCAAATATGTGTCTACTAATGTGTTTTGTTGTTTTCATCAACACAACATTGCACTTGCTTCAACAAATCCCATTGCATTGACTATTGTTTAATCAATTTTTGGTCCCGGGGGGGACACTAGTAAAAAAAAAAGTAAAAAATACATGAGTAAAATATAGGGTGCAATATATTGGTTGTTGGGCAAATATTATAAATTAATTAGTTTTTAAATAGGGTACATTTTATTCAAATAATCAATTTAATTATAACATAGGGTATGTAATAATATGTAATAATGAATTTTAATTAATATAGGGTGACTTATATATATATATATATTATCACCTTATTATTATTATTATATATAAGGTGATAAAAAAATTGGTTGGACAATTACATAATAGGTCCCTTTTAAAAATGGTCATTTGACACACATAGATCCCAAACTTTACATTACATGGCCCCCCGACCCCCTTCGCAAGTTTTTGGTCCATAACCTTTGAATGGGTTATTGCAATTTGTGAATAACAATCTTATGAGATGGGTTCTACAACATCTTGTAGTTCAACTTCGATATCACAATCCACACCTTTTGTATGCATGTTACTAAACAACACATCACCAAGTAGTGCCTATTGTGCCTACCTACTTGTTTATTTTTTTTCATGCATCAATTGTTCACATTCTCCTACATTAACATTTAAACATGGTTCAACATAAAGAGTTTATTCAATTTTTCAAACCTCACATAAAAATTGACCTTTGGTGATTTATCCCATATAAACAATAATCAATTTGTAACCACCCACTCTGCAAGCTAGGTTTGGTATTTCAAACCTAATACCTCAGCCCCTCCAATCTTGCTTTTGGCCTTATTTAGATAAAGTCAAGGTTTGCATATCATGAATTCGCTCTTATAATGCATTTTTTTCCATTGGTGCTCCCACAAGGTTCTAACTTAATGCATTAGCATTACAATGTATTGCATTATATTAAAATTAAAATATTGTAGAAAATCAATCCATGTGCATAAAAAATGGTCATCGGTCACTCTAAAGGCTTGTGATCCATTTTAATAATGAAATGGCCATGATACAAATATTGATGAAAGTGGAACATTCCCCACATTTAAACATAATATTCCCCTTCTATGGGGTGATAGTTATGCAAGTTTTTGGACAAACCCTTACTTGCAAAAACCACAATGTGTTTTTTCATGTGTGAGTGTTTTTGGGACAAGATGACACTTATGTTTTTTCTCAGCCAACTTATGTCAAGGATGGATAACTTTTCTAGGTCACAATGAATCAAATTAGAGCAACAATCAACATGCCCTAAATCAAGTTTCAAAAACCTCCATTAAAAGAAAAAAAATCAATTACAACCAATTTTTGCAACTAAAAAAAATTGTTTACAATTACAATTCAAACATAGTTAGAAACAACAATTTTTCTTGTAGTGCTTTTGACACAAATTGGTCCTTACAAGTAAAGTATCTTACTTCATCAATTTGAAGAGAGGAAATATGATTGCCCATTAGCCTTTCAAAAACTTGCAATATAATAACATGTTAACGTAGAAAAGGCTTGAACATTAGTAGCTATCCTTGGAATGGGATACCTTTTTACAACCTTTACCTTACCAATATTATGATGCATTCCATCTGCATCTATTACATGTCTAAGAAAGATGATTTGTGAGGTGCCAAAATTACATTTCACAAGGTTCAACTTCACATTTACCACCTACAAACAATTTGACACACTTTTCAAATGCCTAAGATGTTCCTCCCATCCACTATAGTGAATATTTATGTCATCAATGAACATTTTTATGGGTCAAAAGCTCCTCTTTGAAAACTTGATTCATGGTTATGGAAAAAATGCTAGTTGTAATGACTAAACGAATGAAATCTATTGAAAGGACGATCCAAACCGAATTTCAAGGATTTTTAAAAAAATGTACGTAAAGATTTTGTACAAAGGAGAGAAAACACAAAATAAACTATAGTTTATAAATTACAAAATTTCAAACAAATTTTGAAAATGCATAATTCAATTAACCTTTACCAATTTAATTTAATAGTTAGTGAAAATTACTCATAGCTCCAAACTAGTTAAAAATTAGGTGTTTTCTTTGTTATAGGTCTTTAGATATAGAAGGAACTTTCTTCTAAGGCTAAGACAACATCAAGGTGGTTGCAAGGTAGGGTGGTTCACTTTTTGCGTAACAATCTAGTTTTTTGCAAAATGGTGTGCATTTACATGTTATTAACATGGCATAAAAACAATAATTTTTCAAATTTGTGACTAGATTTAGATTTTCAACTTGAAAAAGAAGACATCTATTAAAAAAATTACAACATACATACACCAAATATATAGTAATGAACTTTTGAAGTTCAAAATATCTATTGGTTTGCTATTTGTGCCTCTATATACATGCATTTTTGTGTATGAATTTTATTTGGGATATATTATAGGGAATCAATATATAATATATATTTTTTAATTTGTAAAAAAATTGCTAGAAAAAAATTAATCAAAAAAGTTTTAATGGATTTTTAAATGGTTTAAAATGAACCATATTTTCATAAGTCCATATCATAATCATTTTTCGGTGGATTTTAATTTTAATTTTCCTAACATGTGCATTAAAAAATTATTTAGAATGGCTTATTTTCACATGGGCTTTTTAGTTCATTAACCTCCATGTAATTCCCCATTGAATTAATGATATCAAAATAGACTGCCATTTTAACACTATCGTATGAACTTTTAGGGAGTGGAGCATTTGCTAAAAATGAATCACCTTAGAGTGCATACACCCATCAATTGCAATAAATAAATAAAAAAACAAAAGATAATCAACTAATTTTGTAAACAAATTATCATGATTCTTTTAAAGGTCACCATTATAGTATTAATATTATTTCGAATCTAACTTCTTTAGACATTACCAATTTGGTAGACCAATGGTTATTAAAAGCATAAAATTCTAAATTTTAAAAGTTCAATTTAGTCTTTAACATTAACTTCTTTCCTATTTAGAATTGCATTCTCATAATTCCTACTTAGAAGGTTGATTAATTAATCTTTAAATGGGACATTCTATTGTTATTAAACTTTCAATGTCTATTTTAGTAGCCCTTTGGTAGTTAAAGTTGGAGATATTAAAGGTGTTTTGGTAACAATTTCTTGGGCAATGGTTATTGTCTTTTAATCAACAAATCAAAAGATGTTTAATCAAACTTGAGAAGTTAATTGATCATTAGGTTTTTTGAAAATGACTTGTAATGTTGAGGTTTCTCCTTCTTCATGCAAATTGTGTCAACTTTTACTTGAAGTGTCATTACCTTCTTTGCTAATGTTATCAAAATTTTAATCAAGTAAATCAATATAAAATTTAGAGAAAATAACTCAATAGGTGGTGATGTGAATTCACTAAAGTTGTTACTCTTACTGATATGCAACAAAGGCTTTGGTAATAAATTGTTTTACTTTCACTTTTAAACTTCCCTAATGTTCTTCATAAGTCTCACCCTTTCATTTCTTCCCTTTTTTCTTGATTAATACCAACTCAAACTTGAGTAGAATATGTTTTTCCAACATCTAATTATAGGCATGAAGTTGATTTAAGTTGAAACCACCCAACATTGCATGGGTTTTTTCCAGTTCAAACCATTAATGTAACACATTCAATTTTTCAATAGTGAATTCCTTCTTGTCATCCATTCGCATTTTCAAAATTTCCAACTCAATAATGGCCTATTTAAAGTTACTTGAACCATAAAACCTACATCAATGCAATAATGTGCACAAGATTAGGTTTAGCAAGTATTACAACTTGAAATCCTTCCTTCTTGGTATAGGATTCTTCAATAATGATTTATGTGCACTTTAGCAATCAATTCTCCTTGCTTTTCAATATTTAGGTTTTCACTCCAAGTTTCACTAGGTTGAAGACATGAGCCAAAAATCTTTGATAAAAACAACCTTCCCATTTTCCATTGTTGTTTCAACTATCTCTTTCTTGTAAACGACCACATTTTTGATAGAATCATGCATCAAAACTAGATAAATCAATTGAATTTGTAATCCCATAAAACATATAACTCTAGTTTATTGTGCCCATTGAGTATCTTTTAAGGTTCCATTGGGCATGTTGTACAAAGTTTAACACATTAATTAGAGATGTGTTCCTAAGCTCTAGTCCAAAAACTTTCTTTGAATTTAAGTTCATAAAATTTTAGATCATTTACATGTTGATTTGTTTATATTGGAAGCCACAAATCACCAATCCTAAGTATCAAGTTTTTTTGTTCATACATTTTTTTCAAGTAGTCAATTTAGATAAGGCCAATGATATTAGATGTGATGTTTGATTTTGTTCATCACCAACTAGGTTTAAATGAATCCAACATCTCCCACTTTCATCCAAATTACAACCACGGAAAATAATCTAATGTGGACAATGTTTATTATTATGTCACTATGCATTGCTTCCTATGTATCAAATCCCACAATTTGCATAATTAGGAACCCCACCATTTGGGTCAAAATGTGTAACAAGGAACCAAAAAGGGCATTGGATGTTAAACATAATTAGTCAAAATCAAAGATTTTTTTTTATTACCATTTGAAACCATAGTAATCATGGCAAGTTAGTCCTTTTTCCCTCATATGAATGTCCATGAACTTAAAATAAAAATTCATTTGATCCAATTTTAAGTTTTCGTTTTAATTTAAAATGTTTGAAATGTACATCTATTGCATTAGGAATCAATTTTGCAAAGGATAATCAAAAGGACTCATATAATTAAAAAAATTCATTGAAAAAAAATAGTGTTAAAAATATATTAGCCACATTAAAAAAACACTCAATTTTTTTAAAAATTGGAATTTTAAAACTTAAAAAATTCAAAATTTGTTTCAAGATTTCAGAGCTTCAATAGTCTTTTGCCACATATAAATGGCTTATAATGTATATAATGTATTCAAAAAAGTTATAGCTTAAAATATTCAAAAAATTAATCTTTGTTGATGACTTAAAATTTTGATCATTTTTCAAGATGAAACATTGAATCTATAGGAATTTACACACTTTTAAAATTTCACATTTATTTAGTAGTGACTAACAAAAAAACATGTGATGCATTGGGAAAATTTTAAATATTTTTTAGAATAAGTTATAGAAAAATTCATTCAAAAATTCATTTGCATGTAAAAGTTATTTTTGGGGAAAAAAAATTTGCAATTCCTTTCCAAAATAATCCATTTGGTTCCTAGTTACAAATTTTGACCCATTTGCAAAATCAAAGACCTTAGCTTAGGTTCATAATTAAATTGGTAAGGATAAAATGCCTTCACTTTTCTATGTGCTTTCATTTTCAATGACCCCTTGCAATATTTCACACATTTTCACTTCATCACATTCATATTCTTAAGTCATGCATAATTGTCGTTTAACTTTGATATGAAAAGACTAGGTGAATTGGGTTTCACGGTGGACAAGTAACATTTATTCTCTTTATCATTAGGTCATATTGGCTTGAGGTAGTTTATGAATACAACACATTAAGGCATCCTTGGGCCTAGCCTATCAAATTTATGCAAAAGTTGTTGCACACATGGAATTTATTGGATGTTCTTCACATTCACAATTATGAACAAAATCGTTTCAACAACTTATGGGCACCAAATTAGCCCACATGCTCTTTTTTACTAGCATCAAGTTTCATATGCTTAAATTAAAGCCAAAACTTATCATTTATTGCATGATGAAATCATTCAAATCCTTTACAAAATTTCATAATGTTCCCATGACCTCATAATTATCTTATTGCTTGAACAATAACTCTTACTTAATCATGACACAAAATTTGTCTACACCTACAAGTTTGGAGCCATTTGGGTTATATGTACAACATCCTTTCATCAACTTGTACACATTTAAAATCAAGATGGCAAAGATAATCAATTAGGAGTGCAAACATCTAGCACAACAAATCCTTCAAGCTCACCTCTCAAGCAATTAATAAATATTACCTTCCCTTTAGTAGTTGACTACTTCCTTCCAAAAAAATAAAAAGAAACAACTTTCCAATCACTTTTCACATCATTTAGCTCAAGAAACTTTTTAAACCCTCTTCATAATTTCTTGCCTCCATGTAAGTAAAATGCAAGCTTGAAATCTATTGATGATGTTCCCTACCAAAATCAAATTTGCCATGCATATTTAACCACATTGTAGCCTCCCATATTCAATGTACAACCCAAATTAAAATATTAAAAAAAATAACAACCACTCAATAACTACCACATGACCCCATTTAGGGTTACACATCATTTTGCTCATGATGAACAAGACCATCACTTTTTGACGAATATGGACTTCGTCATGAAAGTTGATTAATTGTATTCTAAAATTCATTAAGATTGTAGATATTTGCATTTCAACATCTTTGTAAAACACTAAATTGTTTATTTCCCATGTAATTTGATAACCATTGTGCTTTATATGATATTTCAAGAATACATCCCATGCTAGAAGAGTACTTCCACTTCATAAACATTTGTCCACCCTACCTCTATTCTTTTTTCTTTTTTTTTCTTTTTTTTTTGAGAATCTAATTATCATCATCACTGGTAAAGATTAGTGCAATCAATGAGATGCAATCATAATCAATGCAAAGGAATCAAGATAAATTTCTACAAATATTGTGATAACGTGTTTAACCCCAAGTTGCAAGAATAAAGCATGGTGTTGATTTCTACTCCATGTTTCTTGCAACCACAATTCCTAATGGCAAGGGGTAGGAATAGATAGCGTGGAATGATATTATAAAAGAAAAAGTTTGAAGAAAAGAAAGTCCAATGATTTATACAAGAGAAGGTTCACACTCTTGGTCCTTTTGTTTCTTTTGATGCCCATCATTCAAGTTACCACCATTGTGCTTGGGCACTTCAAAACAAGGCAAGGCCTCTAGGGCCACCCTTCTCCTCTACATAAAAATTAGCATCCTTATTTACAACAAATTTTTATGAGTTGGATCTCACAACTTAGAGTTTTGATTTGTGTAATCTATTTGAAAAATTGCAAATATTTCTTTATAAAACTACTTTGATATATGGACATAAGTTTCAATTCCAAATACTCATGACTAGCATTAGGTTTCCTTGTGCACCATGTTCCTATTTGAGTGATCCCAACACGATGTGTAGTCCCTAACCTATTAAGGACATATTTTGTAATAGATACAAGGCACCTTGCCCCAAGATTTGAAATGTAGGTTTTTGAAATGCTTCATGCATCTAATGGTTTCAACTTGCCAAAATATGATGATCATTATGTTGTATTCTTTTGCTAAGTAATATGAAGTTATGAGCTTGTGAAAGTATCTAGATTTTCAAGATGCTGAAAATTTACATTGAAAAACTCATCATCATGATCATTCCTTAGTCTTTCAACTTTGTTTCAAGTTGCTTTCACAAATTTTCACCATGGGATATTTTGAAATATTTCAATGCCTTTAATATTTCTTCATATAATATAACAAGTTGTAACATATTTTTATTGAAGCTTGAACTTTATACCTCCTATTGGCTTGACTAATTAGTCCACAAATAGTTACAAAATAGGATAAACGTTAGGCATTCACTTTTCGTTTCTTTTAATCCTCATGAGTTGTCTTTCCTTGAATCCTCGAAAGTAATTTCTCTCCATTGTTATCTCCATGTAGTTTATATTTATGCTCATGATCTAGATTGCCATGAAATGATGTCTTTGTTTATCATTTGTCAAGCTATCAATAACAAAAGTCTTTATAAGTTCTACCACAAAAGACTTCTAGTAATGACTCATGCCTATCATTTACCGTTTATTGATAAGAATATGTCCATGTACTACGGTCATAAAGGTTATGATTAGTTCCTCCATATATGATTAGTCAATAGCACTCAAAATATCGACCTCGACTCTATTATCTCACACAACACTCCTAAAGCAATTCAATCATATGCAAACTACTTTCCCAAGTCATAAACAATTGTCCAAAGATCCTTGGATTGGAGTACAAACCAATGTTGGGCTGGTATATATAGGTTTGCACCTAGCATCAATATTAGTATTGAAGACCTTACCAGGCAGCCAGACTTGAGACAATACTAGCCTTGTACCAATACCTCCCTTGTAGGAGACCTAAGGTAATACTAGGTGTATACCTGCCTCATATCAGCCAAAAATTTGACTTTAACCCAATATCAAGACCAGGCTTGTATGCTCAAATCACATATCAAAAGTATTCTAAAGCATATTATTCACACAAATCAGCAAAATACAGCTATTTGCCATGCGGCACCTTATCCTATATTCAAAATGAAAATTAAGGTATGCGTCTCTCTCTTCACAGAACTCTAGGTTTGGTCACAAAGGTCATGATGTATACTTGAACAATTACAATAGTAAAGGGGTAAATGATGCATGCTTAATCTCCTTCTCAGCTGAAACTACATTTGGGTGATGACATTTCTGCTCGAAGCCCATCTTAACAGATGGGAGAAGAGACTAATGGCTTGGGTGTTTACCTTTTTTCTTGCAGTCTACAAGTAGCTGTACAATCATCACCTGCTGTAGAAACAATCCATCATACTGCTACCAATGGGGCACTGTTACACCTTGCACCAGGAATTTAATTACAGTCAGTCAATCATGGACATGTGGATCACCAGCTGATCAACATTGGAACCTTTCCAGGAGTAATGGATGCCCCATGGTTTGTACTCCACAGAGATCTGTTGTCAATGATATTTAATGCTCAGCCACTACTGCATCTGGAACTTTAACTTTAAATCTGTAGAGCACACGTTTCTCCCTCTTTGAGACACTGTTGTTGTTGATGGAAAGTAGAAGTTTTCCTGGCTCCTGGCAGTTGAAAGTTCCCCTGATTGTTTGTTCCACTGATAAAAGTTTCTTGGTCTTCTCGGGAATAGTGTGGTGTGATTCTGTTGCAGTGGGTGCAAACTCTGCTCCATAGCTGACATCCCACCCAATCACTGAAAGGTCCCAGACTGCAGTTGATCCAGCCTGTGTTCCACAAGACCACCAAGAATGATTGAATACCCACTGTCATCTAAAATTCATCAGCAGAATTTGTTTCCTTCAGTACACAGATTGTAACTGCTGTACAGAAGCAATTGGTGATGGTGTCTGGATCAGGTTCAAGAATTGTATATTTCTGGATCAGTTCATTCCTTGCATGTTGTTCTACTGCAACATTATCCATATCAAGGGTTCTTGAATGAAGAGGAAAGACATTGGGCTCCAGAGGTCGACTGTCTAAAGTCACAGTGCAAAAAACTGAAGCTGTGGTTAAAGATTTTGTGTGAACAAAAGATAGGAGAAAATGCAGCACCTTTTCCAAGGCAATTTCAATTGACTCTTTCTTGCCAGCATTGATGGTCAAGTTCTTAACAGAGGACTCTGCCCCTGTGAACTCTGCATCATTGGATCGAGCAAACCCACCATACTGAACTGGCACATCCTCAGGTGCAATGGAGCTGAAGACAGAAATCACCCAAATAAGTTCATCAGTAAAACCAGCACAGTGTAAGGCAGCAAATTTTGGTCTAGCATCCTGAGATTCTCAAACCCCAATGCAAATTCTGCAAGTTGGGTGTGAATGATCTTGAGAGGAGAACAGGGTCAGAGGTATGGAATAGACAGAGGAATCTCACTTGAAGATCTGGCCTGGACGAGCCAAAAATATCTTGCTCTTCATCCTCGGTGTTATGAAGGGATTGATGAGATTATACAGTGCACTGAAATACCAGGGTGGATTGAGAAACACCTGTATAGAGAGAAACAAGCTTCCGTTAGACAGGTGACTGAAAGATGTTTATGAGTTACATCGATTGGCACTCAATCACATTCAGGGCTGAATATGTATGGTTCATCAACCCATAGAAAATTCAAAGGTGACTCTGAAACTGGGACAGGCAACTCTGTTTCCAGCTGCTGAAATGGGTTCCAAGAGCATCTCCTTTCCAGGAATACAAGATGGGACTCTGACAGTGTTGCAACCTCTGACAAACTTGTTTCTGGGTTTGAGAGGGGAAGAAAATCCTGTGAGCTTACATTCTTCACCATGAGCTCAGGGTAATTGTCCTTCAGCAGATCAATGACATTATGGACTGCATCTCGCATCTCCTTCTTGAGCAAGGGGATGTTCTTGAGGTCATTGACCTGCAAGATGGCACTAGTGCCTCTTGGAGTGAACTCGAGCTCCTTTATGCCCTTCTCAAGCAACTGCACACGCCACCTGAGAAAGTTGCTCTTCATTTTTGAATCATTGCCTAACATCTTCTCAAACAGATCTGGATTGTCATGGAAAGCACCCCAGATGTTGTAGCACACAGGGTGGCCATCCATGTCTTTGCCTTGCATGTAAAAGCATTCATCAAGGTTGGATTGAAGCTTCTTCTCACGAATAGTGGTGGCCAGGAAGCTCTGGCGCCATTTGACTGTCTTCTCAAGCATGGTACAGGCCTCATCGACCTTGAAATCTTTGGCACGAAGGAATTTGAGAAGGATCACATTGGTCCTCTCATCTCCCTTGGTGTCCAACAATGGAACACCCCACAAGCAGACATCTTCAGGGTTCTCCTTGCTCTCTTCGAGAGGCATTGTGTTGTCCACAGTCTCTTCTTCAAGTGTCTCTGTGGCAACTTCTTCCTTTGTTGTCTCCTTAAGCTCTGCAATCTTGGTCTCCAAGACTGCTTCCTTGGCCTCCACCTCAGGCATCTCAACATCTGCAGTAGCTTGATCCTCAGAAGCTGGTGCAGTCTCCATGGACACTTGAGCCTCTGGAGCTGATGTTGTCTCCACAGCAACTTGAGCCTCTGGAGCTGGTGCTGCCTCCACACGAGCTTGAACCTCTGGAGCTGGTGCTGTCTCCACAGGAGACTGAACCTCCAGAGCTGGTGTTGCCTCAGCAGGAGATTCAACCTCAGGAGCTGGGGTCGTGTCCACAACAGCTGCAACCTCAGGAGCTGGTATCATCTCTTCAAGAGCTTCAACAACAGGAGCTCCAGCAGTAACAGTCTCAACCTCCAGGGTTTCAGATTCTGCAGGAACTGCAGTTCCAGCTCCTTCATCTAGAGCTTCAGTTGACTCCAAGGTGGTTGCAGAAGCATCATTCACAGCTGATTTTGCATCTTCTGCAGTGGGAGGGGTGGTTTCCTCAGCTGCCTTGATTGCAGCTTCAGCAGCTGCCTTGATTGCTTCAGTTTCAACTGCTTCCTTGCGTGCTTCAGCTGCAGCAGCTGCCCTACTTTCAAGCAAGACTTCTGGGGGGATAGCAAAACCATTAACCTCAATCAGAGCTTTGATCTTCTCCTTGAAATCTTTTAGGGCTTTCTTCTGAGGCTCCTTCAAGTCATCGATAAAGTTGCTCTCTTCCTTGAATGGGTACGTGGTGTGCTCCACATTTGAGCTTGCAGATGAATCATCAGTGACCGCAACCCCTACATGATCCTTATCTCCCTTTTTTTTTGCAATACGTTCCTCAGATTTTCCACCTTCCTTCTTTCCTTTGGCTTCTGCTCCATCCACTGTTAGGTTTTGCTTCCCACCCGCATAGTTGCGAAGTTTGTTCCACACACCCATTTCTCCACAGATGAAGAAAAAAAATGATCCCAACAACTCTTGTGCTGCTGAGAAAAAAGGTGGGTTGCTGTTGCTACTAGAACTCCCCCTGCCCAAAAGAAGTAAGACATTGTCAGAAGCAAAGCCCAAAATTTTGCTTTGATGTTGGAAATCAGATGTTGGAAAATCATAAAGAGAGTCCATCATAATAAAAATACAGAGCAAAAAAGAAAAAAGAGAGCCAGGAAGAGGCATGATGATGACTTCCCCCCCCCCCGGCATGCATGCACGACCCATACTTTCTTCCTATATGTTGTGCACAAGACAAGACATGATGAAGAAGATTTCCAAACAATGGTGACGTGGAGAAATGGGTGTTGCTGAAATGATGTGGAGAAATTCAGAATAATACAACCTCAGAGAAAAAAACGAATAACAAGACCCTACTCAAAACTTCAGAGAAGCTCAAAAGAAACTAGAGGATTGAGAAAGACCAATTTGAGATAGAGTCGAGAAAGAGAGAAAGGGTACACACAGTCGAGCGAGAGAGGGAGAAGGCGGTAGGATGCCGTGGGTGCCATGGCGATACCTGAGTTGAAAGCCGAAATGGTGATTGAAGCAGCAGTGGCAACAGTGGAGTATGTTTGAACGGGTACAACAAGGAGCAGCAGCATCAACTGGGGTGTGTTGAAATGGGTGCAACAACAAAGAGCAGCAGCAACAGCAGCAGCAGCAGTACCTAGTGGAGCAGAGCAAAAGCAGACAGTGGGGAAGAAAGGGAGAGGAAGGAAGATGGAAGGGGAAGAAGAACAACATGTGCGGAGCAAAAGGCAAGGCGCTGTCGGTAAGGTCCCACCCACCAGCAAAGGGCCCCTTCACACCTCTCTCTCTCTCTCTAAACCCTAAACCCTAAACCCCCCTAAACCTAAACCCTAAACCCTTTCTCTCTCTTTGCTACTTCTACTAGCTACCTACTCTTGTGTCTTTCTTCAAATTGGGATTTTGTTCCCCATTTTGCATTTTTGGCTACAAATTCACTTTGCAAGTGCACCATACTTACTTTTGTGTTGTCCTTGTGGCATGTATTCAAATTTGCAATTTTTTTCTTCCCCCCATTTTTTTACTTTGCAACTCATCATACTTTAGCTTATTTCCCAATACTCTAGTTGAATAGCAATTTTGACCCAAATTTTTTTTTAAATAAAATAAATTTTAGACATGTAGAATTTTTTGAAAAAACTTCTTTTTTCATTCAAAGAATTTGTTTTTGTGAAGGAAAATCAAGCATCTTTTGAAATATTCAATAATATTCTATTTCTCAAAATATAATCTTCAGAATTAAATAATTATCCAACAAAGACCCAATGAACTTGCTATTCAATTATGGTAAGTTACTTACAAGCTTTTAGTTCCTACTTTTTAATTGAAAAGTATCAATATAATAAATATATGGAATGGGTATGTGAGCATTGTCAGAAATAATGTAATATATCATCAATTTCTTACATGATACGTGCTTTTCATATGCATATATTTATGTAGTCCTTTTTTGCATCATCATTCATGCATGTTGTGATGGGCTAAGGTTACTTGTTGGCAACAAGTAGCCAATCACATATAATGTCTCTGCCCTAGCTCATGGCTATTTTAGTCTTTGTGAACACAACTTTCACCCATTTTATTTTCCAAATCAAAATTTTCCAATCCCAATTTGTGGGCCTTCATCATCCTATGCTATATTGCACACACTTAACATGCCCCATTTCACATAATGCCCCCCATTCACCACAAATAGTTTACATCAACCATAAAACCAATTGAGCAATACCCTTATTTGCAAAGGAAAACATTGATTACAGCTACAACAGAATGAACAATATCCTCATTGGTGAAAGTTTAGGGTCATTGTTACTATGGTGCATGACATGGTTTAAATATGTGAATATTCCAAAAACTTATCCCTCCATCACTTAAAGTGACTTCAATTGCATTTGATCTATCAATGCAATAATTTTGTTCATTCACCTAAAATCATTGATTTTTTTTGTTCTTCATCCAATAAGTAGGAATTATAAAATTTTAATTTTTTTTGTCTAAGTTCCATGGTAGGTCCTCATGTCTTCATGGCCTAATATGGTGATATTGCAAAAACTTAGTCCAACATCATTTAAGTCCCCATCACATCATGATTGCTCCATCGTATGTAATACTCACATGAATGTTGTTCCATGAATTTTCATAAGAGGATAAAAAGAAAATTTCATCGGATGAAGTTACGGGTGACTACATACTTCATATGCAATACCATCATTTGTCACCAATGATATCACAACCTTGGTGGGTAGGTAAGTTAGGGAGTTCAAGCAAATATTGACTTCATGTATATTGTTACTAGTTTGAACCCTGTGCCTAATGCACAGATGTGTGTATTTGACGGTACATATTCCAAAAATGATGCTGAATGATGTTGGTGTCCATGACATCATCCTTTATTGGTTTTTGTTTAGTTTGTTTCTAAATTTGTAAGGCACACCTTGAGACATTTTTTCTTCTTCTAAATTGCCTTTCATGTTTGTGTTTATCTTTTTCTTTTAACTTGTATATTATTAAGTATAAAAACTTTTATTCTAGTTTGTCTTGTTGCAACTTGAAGGTGGGGTTTTTTTTTTTGGGGGTGTGCTATTTGAAACTTGAGAAACAATATTTTTTTGAATGTGTGGGTTTAGGGTTTAAGGTTATTTGTGGGTATATGTTTGGCAATGCAGTGTTGTTTCCATTTTTATTCACACAATTTTTCTTTGGATGTTATTGTGATTTTTATTTTTAAAATTTGATAATTTTGGTCATCCATATTGGAAGGGAGTTCATTTCATGGCCCTCAACATTAATCTACAATTGAAAAGTTATTTTGATGATATTTAATTTCTTAGTATAACAAAAGCTCATATAATATATTAATACATTACTTACATATGCATAATAAAATTGTCAAAATTTCAATTTAGGCTTTTCCACATTTTGAACACATTTGAAAAATGGAGTTAATAACTAAAATTTAAAAGAATAACCAATTGT
>Ga0116231_10003586_pt1 | contig 32158 bp, 23 predicted proteins | sample S1TSphgellanicum_2_FD_89695 | JGI IMG/M metagenome (GOLD analysis project Ga0116231, IMG submission 89695) | Host-associated microbial communities from peat moss isolated from Minnesota, USA - S1T2_Fd - Sphagnum magellanicum MG | ecosystem: Host-associated > Plants > Peat moss > Unclassified... | reverse complement strand
TCTTGAGCTTGACCATGCCAATCAAGAATGGCTTGCCAGTAAGGGTTCATTCAAGGGCACAGAAATAGGATTCTGTGAGGATTATGAAGCAGATGCAAATGTAATAAAAGTAAACAAAGAAGATGTTGATGTGAGGTGAAGTTGGCATGACAAAGAGCCTCCTCCTCATGATGGAGTTGGACATTGTATGGTAGAATGATTACTATCCATAGGCATAGTGTATGTCTTTCTAGTGCGCTATACTTGCAAAGAACACTTAGTTGTCACACATTTGAACATCCCACAAGGTCCGCGTAGCTCTCTGCCAGTACAAAAGAGACAATCCTCAGCTTTCAGAGAAAGACCTGATCAAATGGCTCGAAGATAACCATAGTATCAAAGTTAGCCAAGGTACCATCTCTACCACACTAAAACGGTCGGCTAAGATTCTCGCCAAGTCTGACAATGAGACCAACCTCAATGCCAAGCGCCAACGGACAGTCAGGTACCAGGAAATGGAATCCGCGTTAGTCAAGTGGTTTCGGGCAAACCAGGAGCGGGCAAATGTGAGTGGTGAGCTTGTTAGAGAGAGTGCAACAAAGATTCTGGATCGACTCTATCCTGGGCATGAGCCTTTCGAATTTTCAAGTGGCTGGCTTGAGGCATTCAAGTCCCGCCATGACATTAGGTCCTACCGCCGTTTCGGCGAAAGTGGCTCTATTGACATGGCTGCTCTTGCCAACACCCTTCCAGCTATACATGACGTCCTGGATCAATATGCGTGGGGACCGGAAAAAAATATTGAATATCAGTTTATGGAGAATTATTAGATTAAGTATGAGGCCCACCACGGGCCTATGCCCGCATATTAGTTTAGAGAGAATATTAATTTACACAGTATTAGTTTAGAGAGAGTTTACTGTATAGCACTATGATCAACATTTTTCTATCCTCTTTCAAGTAATACAAGTTGTGATCCGCATCATTTTTGGTCAAACCTTGGGTTTGCAAATATTAATTTATTTTTTCATAACAAGCTCTTGGTGCCTACCATAACTTCTACAAAGTTTTATGAAGCTTGCACACCTTCTACTCATGCCCTTGGATATGGAAGCCTTTGGGCTACACCATGAAAACATCCTCCTTCACATTGTTGTTAAGAAATGTAATTTTTACATGTAAGTGCACTAACTCCCATCTTTTGTGAACTATGAGCACCACTACTGATCTTATCATGTTCCATTTAATGACCAACACAAAAGTTTCATCAAAGTCAATTCCCATTTTCTATTCATATCCTTTTGCCACTAATTGTGCTTTTAATTTGTCAAGCTTTTTCTAAATGTTGGTTTTATTTTGTACACCCATCATGCGTTGAGTAACTTCTTTCTCGATGGGAGGTCAACAAGACTCCATGTTTTGTTTTTCAAAATAAAATCCATCTCTTGAGCTTTTGCACAATTCCACCCTTTTGAATTGGACGCCTCACTATAACTCTATAATTCTGACACATTATGTGTCACAATAAGAAGATCTTCTTTTCTAGAAAATCAACATGGATCAAATGACATCAATGTTCCCCAATAATCGATGATCTAAGATGGGGGTCGTTGCTCTCTAGTTAGTTGCTTTAGACTTGCTGTGAAAGATCATGCAACTATAGCCTCTACTCCACCTCTAGCCATAGGAGGGGTTGACAATGAGTTGGATGGACTATTCGATGGCATCTCCGCGCCTTCACCGAAAATTCCATGTGGTAATTTTTCTCCCATGTCATCGGTCTTTGAGCAATTTTTCTCACTATCTTGATCCAAATCGTGAGATTCTTGGGGTGCGATGTGAAATGTCAGATTGGTTTGAACCTCACTAGATGTGTGTGTCTTCATGTGAGTTTGTCTCAACAGCATAGAATCATCACCAACTAGCCACAAAATTAGGTTAGGTTTTATGATTGTTTTTGATGTTTCAATTGACATCTAGTCAAATTTTACATCTCTAATGACGATGATTTTTCTATGTTGAAGACTATAACACCTACATGCTTTAGAATGACCATCATATCCTACAAAGATTCCTTCTAATGCATGGGTTTCTAATTTCTTTTATTTTCATTAAGGACATGCATATATTTTCGACATCTAAATATTTGCAAATGACTTATATCAAGTTTCACTATTGAGAAAACTTGTTATGATGGTTTTTTGTGGTTAGATTTTGTTGGACATCTATTGAATAAATAGGCTACACAATGTTAACTACTTCAACCCAAAGATGGTTTGGGGTGCCATTTTCAAGCATCATTGATCTAGCCTTATCTAAAAGCGAATGATTCATCCTTTCAACCACCACATTTTGTTGGGTGGTGTCTATTTGGGTGAATTGTTGTATGATGCCACTATTTTGATAATGTTTTACAAATTAATTTGACAAATGTTTTCCTTCTTTATCCAACCATAGGATTTAGATTGATTTAGTAGTTTGGTTCTCTACTTCATGTCTAAACAACAAGAATTTGCTAAAGGCTTCACTTTTCTTTCTCAAGAAATAAACCCAAACTTTTCACGATTTGTCATCTACAAAGGTCATGAAATAAAACAACCCAACTAGTGATTTGATTGGAAAAGGGATGCACAAGTCAAATTGTACCAATTCAATTGATTTTGTCGCTCATGTTTGGCTCTTGGGAAAACACTTTCAAGTTTGCTTCCCTAGCCCTCACACACTTTTTCAATTGCAAGTAGGTTTACTAGTATCCATGTTGCCATTTCATGGTCAAACAAAAACTTTAAACCTCTCTAGTTTAAATGGCCCAACTTGCGATGTCATATCCTCACATCAAATGAATTGTCAATTGCATTGATTTGTGATGATTCAATCAATGTTCTCATATCAAGGTGATAGAAACCATTAAAACTGTCTTATATTCCTCTCATTATCACTTGATGGTCTTTCTTACGAATTACAAGGCATCATCTTTCATTAAACACTATTATGTACCTAGACTTGTTATTTTTCCTATATTCAACAAATTCTTCTTTAATCCAAGAAAATATAAAATATTAACAATCCTCTTTATTCCACTTGACAAGGTTTCAACATGCATAGTTCCTTTTCAAACAACATCATGTGATTGGCCCCCTGTTATTTTTATGTTTGGAGTATGAAACAATGATTTTACACTGGTCAAGAATGAACTATATCTTGTAACATATGTTGAAACACCTAAGCCTAAATACCAATAGCGGTCTACCTTTTGACCTTCTAAACTTGCCAAAGATATTTTAGATAGTTTTTAAACATTTGAATCATTAGATTGAAGTTGATCTATGAGTGTCTCTTCCACCACATTTGCATTTAACGCTCCCACTTCTAGTAGTGGTCTTGCTCCAACTTCCTAATGTCTACTTCATGTTCCTTGCACTCATTGAGGAAGTGCCTAAGCTTCCCACAATAAAAACAAATGAATGGTTTGTGGTTAACATTTATTTGGTTGGCACACAATACCTCTCTTGTATCAAATAAAAAATACATCTTTTGATGATTTCATACTATAATGTAAAGATCTTCAATTTTCTTCATGCTACAATCTCCCCACAAGTATCTCAAAAGACAAAGTGGTGCATCTACCTATGAATGGTATGACTCAAAAAAGGCATTCAATAAAACTTCCACCAAATCTTCTTCAACCATGGGCATGTTAGTTGCCATTAGCTATGATTTTAATGTCTTGGACTCCCAAAGGTACCCCTCTAATATGGTATCCTCCATGATCATTAAAGCTTGTAGACAATTCTTCAAATGCATTTTTCTTGTAATGTTACGGATTTCATACATTTTTTACAAATGCATCCATGCCCTCTAAGGTCTTCAAACTCAAATCATGTCCATTGCAACTAGGAAATCTAGTTGTAATCTAGTTCTATTGGACATTTTTTAGTTGCAATGGACGTAGTTTTCTGATAATGAATATCTCTTAGAGAAGGTTGTCTTTCATTAATGATATTAGTATAGACATGACCTTCTTTCTTTGATTTTTCCATTTCAAGATCTTTAAGTGGTGCACGAATCACTAATGTGGAAATAGGTATTACAAAATTGGGTGGTATGTGATCTTGCACTGTAGGGGCAAGATCCATACTTTGTTCTTTCGTTGCTGTTATTTCTTCCTCCTTTTCTTTTTCATTAGTATGCTCCAAATGGACAAGGCTATGGTGATGCTACCTCCTTAATATTAATATCATAGGTGTGGGAGATCAAATGGAAAGTGACAAAAAAATTAGAAGTGATGTCCCAAGTGGGGCCACCACATCCCAAACTATCACTTTCTTCAATTGACTTATGACAAGTTGCAATCATAGTCAAACTAGCCAAAAACCATATCAAATGATTGAAAAATTGTCAATTTTTTCAAACATATTTATGTAATGCCATTTTAATGTTATGTTGATCAAGGAATTTGTGTTAAATGATTTATATGAATTTTGAAGATTTTTTAAAAATCATTTAATTTAAGAAATTGAGTTTTAGTTGTAGTAAATGACTTTTGAATTTGAACACCCCAAAATCAGTTTTATCTAGATTAGGCCAAGTAGTATTTAAATTTGAAAAAATTGATGGGAATTTTTTTGAAATGATGATAACCTACCATCCACATATGCAAAACAGTCATAATTTAAAAATTGTGATACTTGAAATTTTTAGAAATTCAAAATATCATTTCAGAATTTTCAAATTTCAAGAATCATTTGCTAGATGTAAATGGGTCATAATGTGTATGACATATGAAAAAAGTTTTGGTGTATGATACATAAAATTAAAGCTTAAAGTAGTTATCACATTTTAAAATGATTTGAAATTATGATCATTTTTTAAGATGAAACATAAAATTTGGCAAAATGTATACATTTTTTAAAAATTCATATTTATTTTTAAATAGTTTTTAAAAATAATGTAATTAATTGGGGAACTTGTGAATATTTTTTAAAACATGTTGCAAAAATCCTTCAAAAATTCCTTCCTATGAAAAAGTCAAAATGTTCAAAAAGGGCCCATTTGTGATTGAGTTTTTTGTCACTATTGGCTTGTTTGATTGTGATTGCATTAGACATAGATTTTCCAATGTTGATGATAGTTGATTAACCCATCTACCTTGTTGGAATCAAGGATGACCATCTTTCTTAATGTTGTCAACATTTTGGCCTTTTGTGATAAATTACATCACAATCAAGTCTACCTTGGAAATTAACATTATGATTGACATAAACACTTACTCTTGTGTCTGAAACTAAGCCCTATAGACAAACAACATGGACCTATTGGTCATTCATCAATCATTGCAAAGTTGAACTCACACACATGATTCAAAATAACTAATTTTTTTTTTGTTGTAATACCATGAAAATTGTGCAACAACTTTATAGTTGAAAGAAGGTGATAATACAAATACCACCCTTGTTTGAAGATCCTTTATCTAAATAGACATACTTACACCTATTCAATATACAAGTTTTATAGTCCTAGAAATTAAGAGTAAAAAATCTCCTAGACCAATCCACATGGGGTGCATGGGTGGCTATTTGATCATGATTTGATTAGCATTAGTTATCTTTTTTTTACGTGGCCTTACTACAATTTTCATGTGACATTTTTAAGTTCCATAAAAACATGCATAGTTGCATAAGACAAGTTGCATAAGATAATTTTTATTATAATGTTTGGATGTTAACTATATGTAACTATTTGTATGTAATTAATGAAAGTAAATACTAACACAAATCACTAGCAACTTTGGCCAAACAAGAAGATTAGGTGGAGGAGTGAATGCACATCATTTGTTCAAGTAAAAAAAATGACTATGATTAATAAACTTCTTAATCAAACCCACAATAGTTTCATGTTGGCTTAATCAATTGCAGTCCTCTTAGCCAAGGGAATTCTACAATTCAACCACACCCAACAAACATCCAAGCTAGGTGAAGAATTATTAATTTCATTTCATTCTTTAGATATTTCCTTTCATTACTCTCAACAATAGGATATACTTAGGCCCGAATGCAAATGGTGAAAATCTACCTAAAATTCATTTTTTTTCATTCCCAATCTTTAAACTATTTGTTGATCTAACATTTATTTTTTGGTTTGTGACATATATGTGCATTGCTTCAACTTCTAATCCTTCTTCTCAACCTTAGTTTTCAAACTAATAATTCCAAGTTTAACAAAATTGAGAACTTTTTCCAAGATGCAAACACAACACAATGGATTGAGCTAATGAAAGCACTCCACAAGTGCTCCAAGTTTCAAATTATGTTATCCATTGTCACACCCTATAATAATAAAAAACTTAAGCTTGTTTGATGATGATGGCTAAACTATAATTATTACCTTGGATATATGATGCCAATCCATCATTGGTCTCATACTCCTTTTCACAAGTAAGCAAATCATAGGCGAACCTTTAGGATGCTACAACTTTGGCCAATACCATGTGACCTAATGTGAAGACTAGAAGAAGTGTATGAATGGTTGTAATTCAATGTGGTGCAACAAAAGAGAAATATTCAGCCAAGGTTTCATCTACAGTAGGTGTTATATTGTCACTTGGTGTGTGAGATGGCTTTCTGATTCTTCTCAAGGGATGCAAATTTGAATATGTTTGGAACAAGGAAATATTGATCACATGATGCAGATAAAGTATGCTGAATGGATCAAATATATAGTGATTGGAGCATTGATTTCAGAACCTTGCCATTGATAAAATAAATAACCTCTATGCATCATTCGAGCTTCTAGAAGCTTTTGTAACTATTATGTTATGCGAACTTTAAAATGTCCACGTGCTTGTTTCTAGCTAGGTGTACATTCTGAAAAGTACAACATGTATCCATCACCAATGCAAAACATTGAGCCATTCAGTTCCAATTCCCTTGATACACAAATAGCCATTCCACAAAGTTGTACTATTAAAGAATGGAAAATAAAATATTATAACGATTGGAAGAAGAAGATTCAAGGTCTTTTGATGAATTGAAATTAATTTTTGAAACAATTCCAAAATAACACAATTTATCAAACATTGTTGATATCAAACACTACATTAATGTGTCCAAATTCACTTTGTATTTCACAAGATTTTGAGTGAATTTGGACACATTTATCATGGCAAAAATGGTTAACCCTTTAGTAAATTGGAATTAGTTGTTATGGATAGTTGAATTAATTCATTAGTAACTAGTGAAACAAGGTTACTATTATATTATTGATAATTTCATGACTTCCATCTTATGAAGTAGTGACACATGTCATTACTTTAGTTAGGTTAAAAAACTTAAATAAGTAAACAACATAATCAACCTATGTAAGCTTAAGGAAATATTCAATCAACATACCACCATTGACCACAACCACAAGCAAAGATGTGAAGTTTGATCCTTGAACCCCAAAGATGCAAACAAACAACTTTACCACCAAACTAGTTCACTTGTTGTGAACATATAATACAATGCATTCTATTTATCCAATACTTCATTTAAAATATTACACCAACATCAACATTGAAATTTCATATCTTAATGACATTTTGTCCAAATGAAATAATTAAAATTTATTTTAAAGTTTTTCCGATAATGTACAAAATTGCATTTATTTCCTTTTGAAAATGTAAAATCATTTGATAGGAAAAAAATTGAATATTTTTAATTTAGTAATATTCAAACAATCAATATTTTTAATAAGAAAAAATTTAATATATTTTTTCTAATATAATAATACTACCTAGGTTAGGTTACTTTTGGTTATTGTAGGGTATTTCATCTTAGTTTATTTTCACAATTCTAAGCTACTTTTAGCTATTGTGGGCTATTTCTTTACTTTCACAATTTTAGGCTATTTTTTTTGCTATTGTAAGCTTTTTGGTATGAAACTATTTATGGTTATTTCACTTAAAATATTTTTGGCTATTCTAATTTACTTTTGGTTATTTAAAGTTATTTCATACTTGGTTACTTTCAGCTATTCTAAGCTATCCTTGTTTATTTTTGGTTATTATAAACTATTTCACCCTATGATACTTTTGACAATTCTAAGTTATTTTATCTTACTTTTGGCTATTATATGTTATTTCATCTTAGGTTGTTTTTGGCTATTTTAACTTTAGGTTTTATTTTTTATTTTTTATTTTTTACTTTTGGTTATTATAAATTATTTCACCATAGGCTACTTTCGACAATTCTAGTTTGTTATAGGCTATTTTGAATAGGCTACTCTTAGTTATTTTAAACCGTTCAACCATAGGTTACTTTTGATTATTATAAGCTATTCTAGAAAGGTTATTTTTAGTTAATATACCACTCCACCCTAGGTTCCATTTAGCTATTATAGGTTATTCTAAATAGCCTACTTTTGGTTACTTTAAACCATTCCACCCTAGGTTACTTTTGACTATTATTGGTTATTTTAAGTTATTCAATCCTATGTTATTTAAAAAAAATTTAGGCTATTTTTGAATATTCACATTTTTACTAGTGCATTGGCCAACATTAATATGATATTGTGATCCAATAATCATATTAACATTTAAGTGACATAAATCAATTAATGACATTAAAACACCACTTTGGGTTGCAACAAAAGCAAACATATGTATATTTTATTTTTTCAATTGCATAACCCATTTTTTTAATAATTATAAAATGATTCAAGTTAATTAAGTTCAATATATAACAAATTGAGTTCAAAACATAGGGTCCCAATTCAATTATGAGTGGATTATATAAACTACATAGTGATTTGGGTCCATTGCATAATAATCCAATTCTACTATAATATATTTAATGGACTATATAGTGAAATAAGTCTATTGCATAGTGACCTAGTTCACCTATGGTGGATTGAGATGTAGGACTAAATAAAATAATTTCATTATGAAAGCCCCACAATGATTTAGGCTAGTGAATTGCACTCAAATTCTGTACTAATGAAAGTTCACTTTATTATGATGAGGTATATGTGTTAACCCAAGTATGCAATTATGAAATGAGGTACCAAAAGGGAGAAACAAAGGCACATTGTTGGGTCTTGTAATTTGCTACTTTGTTGATTTGAAATTTGTAGAGGTGGTGGTTTTGTGGGACAATGTGCATGTAGTGTGCTTTGATGTTGATAATAGAGTCTATGAAGGAAAAAACATCAATGAACTTGCAAGATTTTGTGGGGTAGGTGAAGCAATTGTTGCTTGGACTACTAGGTGCACATTTCCTCACTATATCATACTTTGTGTAATTTGGCATATGAATATTCTGGTGATGGTGGAGAAACGTTTTACATTGCTAAAACAATTGATCTTCTTTGTATTTGGTGCAACCTTTTTTTGGTTGGATATGTTATGTTACAAGATATGCTATTATTTTTTCTTTGGAGCTATGGGTGGATCTATTCATTTGAGTTTGCATTAATAGCAAAACTTGTTTTGTTCTAGCCTTTTGTGACGATTATTGCAAATTTCCTTGCCAACAAACCTCCAAGGTGAGGTCATGATGCATTTTGGTTTGTGGAGGATGTCTAGATTCACTCATCTCCTACCAACATCTTGGTGATTTGGAATCATATATAATTGCTCTAGATGATTTCATTATGTTTGATATATTCATGCAGAAAGTAGGCAAGTAAGATGCATAATTTGTAGGATTTGACGTATCTAGATTCTAAGACACATTTGGGGTTTTATTCATGGACACAAGATTTTTTTGCTGAAAAGAGAACTCGACAACACAAAAATCCAATAAAAAATGATGGCTAGAACCATCACATGGAAGACATAAAAGCCAAAAAACACATAACATGTAGGAGCTAGAGAAGGGAGAGAGCTAGTCCTTTTTGTGGTAGGAAGGTATTTCACCCATCACCCCTCTAACGTCGCCAACATGCAAATCGTGAGATCTAATCATAATAGGAGGTCTAGAATAAACATCTCTTGCCAATGTAATCTTCTCTATAACAGAGGCCAAAGCAAATTGGAGAACAATATTAACACATTGTCTGAAAAATTAAAAGCAAAAATATAAGGACAAATGACCTCCTGATTGTCTATCGTGAAAAAGACAAGCATAATCTTGGATGAAATGATCCATATCATGCTTGGATGCACCATGCACCTCCATGGCCATGGAAATAAGATGGTGCCCTTCATAAAACCCTCTATACTTATGCATTTAATAATGGCATTAAGTTTTGTAGTTGCATTTGTTGGTCAACTAATGACACTTACAGCAATTGTCTCCCATGTCAAGTCAGTAACACCACATCGACAACAAAAACCTCATGAGTCATGTAGAGATTGGCTTGTAATGAAATTCTTAACATAAAGGTGTACCACTGCTCTTTCCATACAACATGCCCATTCTCTTTAGTGAGGGCATACATGACATCTTTGATGTTGTCATATGTGACTATTTGTTAACCTCTAAACGGACAACGTGCTAAATGCATGCCATATGTGTTTAACCATGTCATGGTAGGGCCATTAAAGAAATATAATTTGTGTGATAGCAAATAATATTCTATTGTGTGTGTTTGTAAGCAGCTTGTTGTAGCTTAGTTGCATATTCCAAGTGAAAATGTTTTTGCAAACACACTCTTGTTTGGTGATGATGGTGAGTGCAAGGGTTTTGGCAAAACAGAGACAACTTCATGAAGTAGGGGCAAGGCCAAGGTTTAGGGTTATGGAGAATAGCATGAGGAGTTTTGTAGCTCTCTTGACAACCTTGCAAGTTTTTCCACCTGCTCTGCAAACTGTCTCTGGGAGGGCCTACAAGCACATGTGATTTCAGGTTCTCAAACTGCCATGTTGCAACTGATATGTACCTTAAGACCTTTTGCTGACAAACATGGATGCCCACCTCAACAGGGAACTGTGTATTAGTTTGAGATTGTAATTTTGTCATGTTGCTTCTGTAGAGAATTAAAGTCCAACGGTTGCCAGGAGCTGATAAATGTTCTGTCTTCTGACAGGAACATGGATACCAAACTTTAGTGATGGCTGGTGATAGTGCTACTGACCTTGAGGTGGATTCCTACACTACATTTTAAATTGGATGAGTTTATACGTCCACCTGGAGACCAATCTGAATCTTTCAACTCTTAGTTCATGACATGAGCAACCTCAAAGACCTGGTGGTGCAGATATGTTCATTTGCTTTGGAGGAGTGATAGCCCACCCAACTGTGGTAGCAGGTGCTGATTGGTTTGTTGTGAGCTTCACAGGTCTCATCCAGTCACTAGATTCAAAGTAGTTTGATACAGAAACATTGGAGGTGTCAGCAAATAAAGCCTGCCTTCCTGTGATCTCATTCTATGACATATGCAACTGTACAACTAGGCCTAACAGTTTTGAACTTGTGAAACCAACTTAGGAATGAAATACCTACTTGTCAACATCTAGGGAAACCATTAGTGTCACAGGCATTATATTTTCAATGCTGTCAACAAAATTGTCCTCATTATTGGCAGCTTTAAACCTAGAACCTTGATATGTGTCACCTGAACTTGAGGCCTAGTGGTCTGCAAAGACACTTGGCTCAGCGAACATATATCAATTTGGGGAGGAAGTGGATGCTCTGATTTGTCAAAAGCTATTGGCAACATGGGATCTAGACATTCACATTGAGAGCCTGGTGACAATGACATCAACTGACCCTGACAGTGTTGCAGTTTACTTTTGTTTTGCCTCTTAAGTAATCTCCTTCATCTCCTCAGTAGCCGAAAAGTAAACCCAAGGTGAATTTCCTTTGCGGGAGATTATGAATGCAAGCATGCGGATCTTCTCTTTCAACTTCATGTTGCTGAGATCCATGTACCTTGTGTCGCTGAAATCTAAGTTCAATGTTGTGAGCATGTCGTCTAGCAGGGTCATATCTGGCACCTTGAACTTCTTGTGAAGCCAAGTCTGTAGATCAGCTAGTGTCACAATCTTTGGTGGAGTAATGTTTCTCCACATAGCAAAGAGAACAGTGCAGAGGTGCTTTGCACATGGCCGTGGCACTGATGATGATCCGTGTCTGAAGTCAAAGTGGATTTCTTCACAGATCACACAATTGTACTTCATGAACATCAAGGAGTACACAATTCGCCTCATGATACCAATAATAAAACCCTCATCTGACAATTGCTTAGGTCCAGTGCCATTTTTGTATGCATTAGTGACATACTGTTTTACAATGTGGGGAATGAAACAGGTGACTGCCATTGAAGGTTTAGCATCATGGGTCTCATGTGTGCCTTGGTAGGCATCAACCTGGTAACCCCTGGTGAATGGTGTTAGGCCCCAGTCCTGCTTGAGGGATATTTTGACTATGAGAGGAGAGTAGACAGATATTCCAGTCATCCACAGATCCAAGCCATCTTCCATAAATGCTCCAACATCAATTGTGATCTGTATAGCACAACTGTTCACACAATCCAATTCAGTCCTAATGAGTTCCAGCAACATCATAGATCTTCCACATTGAGCACACGTGTTGTTTTCTTTTCCTTCACAAAAATGCAAACCAGGCACTAAATTCTAGACTGGAGTCTCCACCACAAAACTAATTAACTGACACCACCTGCTAGTCTGGAAAGCATAGACTAGGTAATCAGCTTCAACTCATGCAGTGCTAAATGGCAGAATGTGAAATGATTGTTCCAAACTTCTATCAGAGATGAACCTGACTGCTGTGTTCTGAAGGAATGATGGCATTCTCATGAACTTGTTCAGCTTTACTTAGAATTGAATATGCTGTAGAGTGATCTATGTCATTTGCCATCAAAAACATACCTTTCTTTCAGATATTTGACTGAGCACCATTGGAGCACATTGCCTTCCAAAACTGCCTTCTGATTCCCAGACCGACACAAGGCAGCAATCTCCTGCCAACTCCTCTCAGACCCATCTGTATCTCCACCCATTTCATAACCTGCATTTGGGTTTTGGTCTCCTTGTGAAGAGGAGGACAGATCCTTGGAGTGTCTGAGATACTTATTCTTCACCAAAGCTTCCCACATGACCTGGGTAGCAGCTGCGGCATTTGAATAGGAAGTTCTGGGGGAAGCCTCATCCCCAGTTAAAATTGATGCTCCAAGTTTTGAGATTTCCATCACCACCTCAGCTGAGACTTGGCATGCATGTGCTGCGCTCTCCACTTGCTCCTGGACCCTTGCTTGGAGCTCTCTGTCAAGGTTGCTCATTTGTATATCACGTATTGCCTGAACAGGTTTGTAAAATCCATGTGATGTGAGCTTTCTAGACCTTTTTCAACTCCTTTTTCACATATCTGCTTTTCACATGGAAAACAGGGCTTTTGCACAATTATGTCTCAGAATCTCCAAAAGCAGCAAACAAATCCAACTATCCATTGTTGCCAAGCGCAAAGATTTTCCAAAGACAAATTGAACAATGGGTTTACATTTATCATTGTTTTCTCTGAGACTGAGAAAGCCAAAAATGAGTTTTAAGGTCCCTGAGCAGCACACGTTGTCCAACATTCATGCCATAACAAATCATGCAGAGGTTCAGGCCCATTTCAGCAAAACAAGAGGCAATGCACAGCCTCAAAAACACACAACAGAACAGTTTCGAATATTCCAGCAAGACAAACAATAAATGTGCACAAACAATTTTGCCCCATAAAATGGGGCAATGAATTTCTGTATGCACAGCATATCAACAAATGGCTGACTACATAAATTTTGGCCAAAGAACAACAGACTTAAATCATCAAAATTTTCTACAGATTCTTGACAAAACAGGAGAAACCTGAAAACTGCATTCCTCACCCACAAAATCATTCCCACATACAGGATTTGGTACTCCATGAAAGATAAAGAAGATGTTCAAGAAAATTTACCTCATCATCAGTGACATTGTGTTCATGTTGATCATCAAGCTCACTGCTGAGCACCTGCAGACAAGCTCCATAATTGCTACAAAATGGAACCAAAGCCTCCAACACCTGAGTCAAGTTTTTGGTTGTTTTGAGCTCCTTTATACACTCCAGCAAAGGAACACACAATTTTTTCCCCAGAGTTCCCTGGATCTTTTTCTGTGAAGCAGGTCTTTGAATCAGCTTCATCGAGCACATGGGGTGCTCAGCACTGGGTTGTGAACACACTTGCACAAACTGTTTGTTTAGAAGGTCCAGCTCCAGCCCACGAATCACACACTCAGCCTCTGATCCATTTGGACTGAGCTCCACAGACCCATGATTGTGGAGGAATAGGATTTGTACTTTGTAGGACATCTCAGAAAGATGAATCCTCTCTTGGATGTCAGAGTTTGAGCTTGGTACATTCTTGCAAACACTAAGTGGGTAAACAAAGAAGCTCAACCCTTCTGGAAAAACTATGGTTGCAAGACCCTTCCTTTCATTGAGACGCATGTTTACTTGCTCCCTGGTGCTGTTACCCGATCTCCAGATTGCAAATTCCAGCTGCATCTGCTGCTCAATATCAGCTGGGAATTGGTCAGATTTGGTACCGTTTTTGTCCGTTTTACTTGTGAAACTGGACCAAGGGTCTCTACTCAGACCCTTGTTCTTCTCTCCGGACGTCATATTGATGCTCATAGTAAGTTCAATCTCTTGATGGAAAAATTGATGGTTAAATCCGAAGGAGAATGCAATCTGTTGAAAAACAACTCAGGAACAAGCTTCTGAAGGAACAACAACTCCTACTGGTGAACTGAGTTTCAAGACAGGAGGACGAGGACGAGGAGGAGAGAAAAGTCCAACACACACCCAAAGTTCCGTGACAACATTGCAATTGCCAGAAAAACTAGCTCAAGAGGACCAATAGACTACTTCTTTGCCTGCTACAGGGAGAACGGAAACGCCCCCTAAAGCACAGATAACTTGCCAAACACTCCCCCGCAAAAGATACCCTGCAGAGTCCTGCACTCTTGACAGACACACGACTCCCCGTCTCTCAGTAACAACATCTGGAGATCAAAATGTGCAGAAAATCTCAATCCTCTTTAGGGTAACCGACCGTGGGGGGGGCAAGAAAAAACCACCTACTGGGAGAAGAAGAGAAAAGCTAGCTCTAGGTACTACTCACTGAGTGGAAAAGAATTTGTGGGTAGAATGCAAACGGACGGAAATTTAGCATTCAAGAGTAGAAAGAATTCTCTTGAATCTGTGATCTGGTCCTACTGTGGGTACAAGTGATCGGAAGCTCGGAAATTTAGTGCACAAAAAAACTCCAATTGTAAACATACAAAAACTCTTCTCTCGGCTCTTAAGCTCTCTTGAAGGCTATAATTGTCATCAAACTTGAAACTAGTGAACGACGAAGCGACTCGCGCCCTGGAATTAACACATTTCAGAGCGTTTTTATTGGCTATTCAGCTTCCCGCGTGTGCTGTTTTGCATCTACTGAAACCTCCCCCCACCCCAATCATTCTCTTCAGAACGACCCATCCATCTGTCAACACCTTGACACAACGAGATTCCTGACGGACGCCCGACTTCTCACATTGTCCCCTCCTGTTCAGAGTGCCCTGGTGTCGTCGACATCCGGGATTTCTTGAAGAAGAACAATTGACAGGTGCAAAGATTTATCACACAGATGATGAGGCCATGCACCGCAAGAGCACAAAATGTAAAAGACCCAGAAGCCTAAACGATCTAACTCAAGAACTTAGTCTAATGATGCTACCGAAAATATTGTTATGGTCTGCAATTAGCTACTTATCTTTTGTGATGTGTGAGTACTTTCTTCGCTCATGGGTTACAATCAACTACTGAACTTTTTATCATGTGTGAACAATACTTTCTTGGCTGGGTTCCAACACTTGTAACATAGATTCTTACCTTTTGCTTCAAGAGAACCAAAAGTTGGAATTTTCAGGCACTAAAAGGCCTCAAGTGGATCTGTCTAGCTGCTCCTTCAACAAAGTTGAAGACTGGGGGGTGTCCAAGATACAGTTACTGCTTGAAATTTCTTCCAAAAAATGATGAAACCTTGCCAAACCTTGTTGAAAAACAGAAACACACCACAAAAACACAAGACAAGGATATACAAAAAAAGAGCTGAGGACAAAGGTTCTCAGTTGAATTGTTACATTGAGCTATAAGTAAAGACTTGCTTCATGCTACTGGTGATGGGTTTAGGTCCTAGGTTTCCAGATTTCCCCTTTTATGAAGGCTCTGTTTCCATTGTGGGTTCTGTGCTTTTGGGTGTGGTCTTTTGTTTGGTCTTTGTGGTCAACTGCTTGCAACATGTCGGTAGGGAGAACTGGAGGTGGTGGGTCCTAAAGGAGTCGGTCCTGAAGGGGCCAGTGGAGACAGCAATCTAGACTTTACTGTTGCTGGTTGACTTAAGATGGAGGATGCTTGCATTTGTTTGGGAGGGTAATGGACAGTCTTTGGCTTAGGAAAAGTAACCGCGAGATCGAGAATGTGGAAAACTTGTTCATCAATTTTCACAATCATCCTCCTCGAGTTTCTTGTCATCCACGTTTACTTACCCCCCAAGACTTTGAATTCCTGGAAAGAAGCTCCCAGCTTACCATACCTAATACCTTACATTTTACCATTGAGGCAATAATTTTTAAAATTATTTTCAATAAATGCTGATTTATTTTTTTCAAAAATTTCAGCTATCCCACAATGCCAAAAGCTCTAAAAAATTAATATATTTTTGTTTATTGTACATGGTTATTTCATTTAATTCCAAGTTGAAATGGCCAGGTCTTTGAATCTGATTTTTCTCAAAATTACTCAAAACCGACACTCCATTGATTATGATTTTGTTCCAAATACCCAGAACTGACCATAATAAATTAAATTAAATTAAAGAATTGCCCCCACAATCGTTCAAAGCCAAGAATGTATTATTTACTATTATTGACATGGAAAAGTTGGCCATGCAGTGTATTTCTACGTCTTCAAGTGCAATTTTTTTGGAGCATCCTTACCACTTATCTCACTTTAAATAATTTTAAAGTTTTTTCTTTTTACATTTGGAAAACTCAACACATTAATGTCAAAACACATTCACTTTTGGCTCCTGCATACATGCTTAGGGACAGGAAGTCCAGAGAAATCTCAAATTTAGTAGTAATGGGATCATATTTTTTCAGTAGGATTTACTATTGAAAGTATTATATTTAGAATTTAGAATTTGATTATAAAATAATATCAAATTTTATTTCAGGATTAAAATCAAAATGTGTAAAGAATTAAAATTTTAAATTTCTTCCATCCTATAAATACTAGGGAAATATTTGAATTAAATATAAAATATCATCTGTATTTTTTTCCTCAAAGAGAAATTTCATATTACAGCTAATTATTTTGAATACATACATTAGAAATTTCATAATTTTGTATGAAGTATATTTGGTCATGAGCTATGCATCATATTTCAAAATCAGAAGTATTAGAAGCAAAAATTGAAACACCAGAATTTTGGCTTATAAACAGCAGTTTTTTTGGGTGAATTTTCGCCATTGGTAACCCAAAAGAAATCCAGTGTCACTCATACAAAGGATTTTTGTGACAAAGTCCCCAGAATTTGAGGAATTTTGCTTAGAATCATCATCATATTTAGACAATAGGAGGTTCCAGCAGGTTGCCAAAAACAGATATTTAAAATTTTCTACCTTTCTCTCTGACCTGTAGCCAAATTTGGCTAATTCCTCTTGTGGATGACCACAAAATTGAAAAAAAGCAAGCCTGCTTATGAACAAGCCAGGCGTAAGGAGACATTAACATTTTAGTGCCTAGTGGAAGAAAAGATTTGCAGCCAATGTTATATCTAGGGTTTGCTCATGACAATGTGGATCAATGGAGGTATGATTAGTCTCAATACTCAATATCTACCCTCTCATTTGGGCTTGGGTTTCTGGATTGTGGACCCATATAAAGTGATCCTAAATAGACCATCTCCACCAGTGTTCAGTATGTGGCTCCAGACAGTAAAATTTATTGTGAAAAAGTCAAAATGTGCCGGTTTAGCTCAGGAAATTGGTTTTTTCTCCACCAAATTCGTGGAGCTTGCCGTGGCTGGTAAAAGACTCAACGTAGTTGTGCTCCTCTGAAAGAGTGTAATAAATTGGACCTGACTGCAGCTCAGTATTTTTGATTGGTCGATCATAATGATTGGTCCAGGTGGTTTGCTATTAGTAGTTCGCACGTATATGCAGTTCCAATTACGGTTTTATTGGTGGGGTTGCCCAAAAAAACAACAGCTAAACTTAGACATTTTATTTTATTATCCAGAGTGACATACTGAGCACCGGTGGAGATGCTCTTATATTGTTTGTCGCCCTTGGCAATCTTAATCCTTAATTGGCATTTAACCTAAACTATCCCAAAGTGAGAGGAGAGAGTTAGAGCCTTGTAATGACCTGGAGACAATCATATGAAATGTTGCTATTTTAGAACTCAGACTCCATGAAGTTGGAAGGGATTTCAAGTTGTAACTTTTGGTAAAAAGAATTTGGAATTTGATTGAGAAATGGAAATTTTCCATCATTGAGTGTGCAACTGACGTAGTAGGGACAAGCACCCTCCAAAATCTTCAGTTTTTTTTGGAGAATTTGATCTACTAACCATTCTTCATTAAATCCAAAATTTGCAGGATGAGAGGAATGCATTCATACGAGTGTAGTGGAGAAACAAATGTGATGTTTAAAGCTGAGATGAGGGAGAAATGAGTGGTCAAAATTGCACATACAATGAGTCTTTACACACAAGCGAAGAAATGCAAGCTTTTTAAAACTACTTTCAGGCACTTTGTATATAGCCAACCCCTTCCTGTGTTCCCTTCCGTGTAGGGCAAGCAAATTGCAAAACTTGGAACATTGGACTTGTAAGACCTTCTTCTCACACTGCTCAAGCAAAGCTCAATCAAAATTGCGCGTCCAGTAGAGAAGGAATGAGATATCCATTACTTGTGTGACACATCAAATTTTGACTTCACAAACAGTATTCGCTAGCCTCATAACTTACCAACCAAGAGAGGTTTGAGGCCACTAAGTTTGAAGTTTCATTCCATTCTTTCATTTTCAAAATGTGGGTAATGTCTAGTGTTGGACAGGTATTTCATTTTGTTAATAATTAAAAAACTGGAATACCTGAATTTTGCTGGTTTTAGGTTTTTGAGTTTTTTGGAATCAAACAACCATTGGTTTAGTTTTTTCATAATCGTGCAAAGAACTGGTGGTTTCATTAAAGAATTGGCTCTTTGATAAAACCTTATTTGACTATGGTAGCTCTTTCAGTTTTTAGAGCCATGGTTATAATGTTGAAGAACATCCCTGATAACTGGCAGCGGTTCAGTGTGGGTTTTAATACCCACCCAACACTTGGAATCTCAAGAATGAGTGATCTCAGACTGCCTTAACAAATTTCACCTCTCCTATTAATTAGACTCCAAGTTCAATTTTTTATTTATTTTTCCAACAAGCCAATTTGATTGGTTCATTACTCAAGAAAAATGAAACCATGGAGGCTCCCCAAAATAGAAGGTTATATTTTGAAGAATGGAGTTTGTTCCCTTGGCCCACCTATCTAGGTGAAAGGAAGACAACATTTGCCAAAGCATATGGGATAAAAGTGAGGTGCTATGGAGAACATGTTGGGGAACGTATTGGGAGCTTAAAGGGAACACATTAGGAACCAGAGAAAAATGAAAAAAAACCTTCCCCCTCCTCCCCCCCCCCTTAAAAGAAAAAAAGCAAGGCACCTTGGGCCTTCCCATTGGGTGCATGAAATTTTTCTTCCCAAAAGAGTTTGTCACCAGTTTTGGCCTGGGCTTCTGTATCCTAGGGTCAGTTTCCACATTGACAACATGAATGATTTTTTTATTTTCAAAAAATTAATTCGTTTTTGAAATTTGAAATTATTGAAATTTCCATTATCTATTATTATATTGTCGCATGAATAGTGAAATTATTCAGAGTGTAACCTATGATAATTATAATGATTTTCAACATGTCAACTTCACATTTTCACAAAATTTCATTTCATCATTTTGAGGATTATTTAATGACAAAACTGACCTTAGGGTAAGGTAATACCCCTTGCAAAGAACACCCTACCTATTCTCACATACAGAAATTAGAATGCATATTTCCATTCTTCTATTTCGTAACATCAAGTGTATTTTGTATAATTCACAGGATACTACTACTATAAGTAAACATGTACATAAATATATTGATGCCCCTTTTAGAACACTAAAGTGCTTAGTTTAGGAACTGTTAAATTGGCCAAAGAAAGTAAATGCAGTCCAAACAGAAGGACTACTGCAATTTTTTCTCCCAGTCTCCCCTTTTGCTCTATTCATATTTTCAAAAAATAAAATTGAGAGATACCCAAGCACGTTTTGCACTCATAACCTTCCATGTTATGAATGTTCCGGAGGGCACTTAACATACCAAGTGACATGTTACATACCCCTAATAACCATCACATGTCCAAAACATGCACTAGATCCTTGAGCCAGGAAATAGTCCACCATTAATTATTGGCACATGTTTTGAACAATTTGCCTTGAAATGAGAGTCAAATGTCACTTTTGGCTCTTTACATTGAGCTAGAAACTTGACCATTGAATTTTAGTTGAATATCATCATTGAATGCTTCATCTCAATCCTTGAAAAATTTGTCAAGCTGCAAAAACCATGATCACTTTTGGCAACTGATTGTAGTTAAATAGACATTTGCAATCTCAATAAATCAGAGTGTATGTTGTTAAATAATATGTTGTTGTACTCAAATGGATTTGACACCTCATGGTCGAATTATTTATTTATTTATCAAAATGCATTTTGGCACATAATATATTAATTTTGAATGTTTTGGGCTTTCATTTTAAAAAGTTGCATATATTTTCAACATGAATGAAAACAAGAATTGTTTTTTCGTCCATTTTGTTGAACACCCTATTCATTTGTTCCATTTCTTGGTTCTTGTTTGCTTTCACAAGTCTTGATTTCTTAGTACTTTCTTTCACTAGTTTTGATTTCTTAGTACTTTCTTTCACAACAACAACAGTTCCCAGCATCAGATTATGCAATGTTTGTTATGTTTGATTCAATCCTTGAATTTTAAGATCATGCATCTGATGACTACAATGACCTTGGCAACATACACAACATATCAAAGTACCATCTGCTGGATGCTAGCATGGTTAAGGCAAGATCCAAATGTGAAGGATTCTCCCATTGTTGAAGTAAATTAGTAGGCATAATCTCAACTGTCTATGGAACTTGGAATTGAAGTTCAACAATCACAGATGAAATTTATGTCAGCCGTTCCCAAATCCTAGGTTAAAAAGGGGATATTCAGCTTGGATACATATCAAAGGGTTTGGAAACCTACCTTGTTTAATTAGAAACCATCGTTGAGTGTGAATACAAAGATAAGAACCAAAAACCATGTTGAATAGTGGTGAAAACTATGAATTTTTTTACATATGTTTTTTTTTGACATTTTAAAGTTATGTTAATCAATCCAAGTTGTGATAAATGATTAAAATGAAAGTTGAAAAATTTAAATTAAAAACTCATTAAATTAAATTTTGGGTTTTGGTTTTAAAAAGGACATTTGAACTTGAATAAGTGTTATGTTAGATGTGGTTAATTTTACAAAGGATTAAGTAAAGAACTATTGTAATAACATAATTTTAATGGTAAAAAAGTTTAGATGATAACAACCTACTAGCCAAATTCAAAAAGCACTCACAATTTAAAAAATATGAAATTCTAAAATTCTAAAAATTCTAAATATTTTTCAATATTTAAAAATTTCAAGAATTCTTTACCACATGTAAATAGGGCATAATGTGCATGACATACAAAAAAAAGTTGTAATTTATGATTTTTAAAAAAAACCTAAAATAATTAACATATTTTGATAAGATTCAAAATTATGATAAATTTTCAAAATGAAATGCAAAATCTAACGAAATTTACACACTTTGAAACATTTATATTTATTTAAGAATGATTAACACAAAACATATAATTTATTGGGACAACTGTATGTATTTTTAATAACAAGTTACAAAAGATTTCATTCAAAAAAAATTTCATATGAAAAAGTGAAAAAGACTTAAAGAAAACTAAAAATCCTTTTATAAAATAATCCCGTTGACTTCTATCTATTTACTTGCACCTTGTCCTCTCTCTCTCAAGAGCATCATCAGTGATCACTGCACCTACTCCTATCCAAACATCACAATTGCATGTCATGAAAGGCATTGCAGTAGTGCCCCTTATAGGTTTCCAAAGCTTTTGGCAACATGCACTTCACTTTTCCAAAAATTCGCATTTTGATCTACAAATTTCTAAATATTTCAGCAATCAAATTAATTGATGCCAAATCTGTTCTGGTACTACAGTATGTGATCATTTTTTTGGTAAAATATATGGCTGTCCCTCAAACTTGAGGGAGTAGGCTAGAGATGATGTTGAGTAGAATGAGTAACAACCAATGTTGGTGAGTTGAAGATCTGGCTTGTGGTCTGGATCACAAGATTTGCACATTGGCAAAATTGGAACAAGAAATGGAAACAGTCTCCTAGAACCAGAACTGGACCTTGGAACCTACGCCTTGCTAGAACCTAACCTGAAACTGCAACCTAGTTAGCTATGTAATTCATGCATGTTCTAGTTTACTTGGCAAGCAAGTGTTACTTTTTATGGTTTTCTAGGCATGCAAATGCACTCTATCACACTGTGTGGAATGAAACAGCTCACTGCCATTGAAGGATTTAGCATCATGGGTCTCCCATGCACCTTGGTAGGCATCAAACTGAGAGTCCTAGCTAGGAAAAAATGGCAAAAATTAGGGTTTGGCTCAAATCCAGCTGCTAAAGGCATATTTTAACTATAAGGAGGAGTTGACACATAGGTATCCCAGTCATCCACAGCACCAAATCATCTCCCATAAATGTTCCAACTTTACTCATGATCTGTATGGCACAACTGTTCACACAATCCAATCCAATCTTCATGAGTTATATTACACAGTAACACACCATCCACATTGGGTGCTCCGTCTTTTGCATTTCTGAAAAAAAGAAATGGTCACTCAGACACCTCAATTCTAGACTTGAGTGCCAGCTGAGAACACCTTCTAACTCTTCTGGAAAGTGTAGACTAAGGTAATCATGAGGTCATGGAGTGCAAAATCACACTAGTGTACTAAAACAATTGTTACAAACTTTTCTAAGAGATAATCCCTACTTCTGTATTCTTGTTTTCATGACATTGTCAGCTTCAGTTAGGAATGCAACCTATATACCATGTAAACTGAAAAACTTCATTTGCCATTGAAAAACAAACCTTCTTTGAAAAACTCAAATGAGCACCATTGGAGCACATTGCCTTCCAAAACTTCCAAAACTGCCCTGTGATTCACAAACCAATACAAGGCAGCTATTTCCTGTCAACTGCTCTCAGACCTGTCTGTATCTCCACCCATAAACCCAAGAAACATGACTCGGCAAGTAGTCATTCTAGACTCTGCACATTCTTTACCTACATTGTTGCTTCACCAATACTTCCTTGTCACCACCTTTGGCAGGAATTGGTGCATTTGAATAGGAGGTATTTGGGGGAAGCCTCATCCCAAGTTAACATTTGTAATCCAAGGTTTTCAGATTTCTGTCACCATCTTGTCCAAGACTAGGCATGCATCAGTAGAATTCACTTGCGCCTGGGGACCCTCAGACCTCTATGTCAAGGTCCCTTATTTAGGCAGGGTTACATACACTGAAATGAGAATACTTATAGCAGATACCTCACAAAACTTTACTTCCGGCCCGTAAGCTACAATTTCACTCTACTGTCACTCAAATGTAAAATTAACAGACAGATAACCAGATTGTAAGGAAGGGTATCACCGGATTGCTACCTGGTTGTTACACATGACAATGTCCTTTTCATGTGCTGTGCGGCTATACCATAGCCTCTGTTTTCGCCTTGCTGGTTTCTGAGATCCAGTGTGCCACCAGGGTCTCCCAATCTGAACTGAGTTTTCAGGACTCCAGTGAAGACTTCACATGCATGTTCCCCTCTTTCAAAAGCAGCATGGCTAGACCAGTAAGTAACTGCATGATCACTGTCCAGACCAACATGTTACTACCATCACAAAGTCCCTAACTGGAACTTAGAGAAGGAGCACAGATCATACAATGATGTGACATTCGATAGTAGTGCAATTCTCTGCTTGCTCCTTGGCATAGAAGCTCACCATTGTCCAAAGACAATATATATTAATACTGAAGACCCATACAAGCCATGTAGTCATGAATCAAAGTCAGAGAACTTGGCAAATCTGCGAGACCTGCTTGGTGCTTTGACCCAGCATCTGAAAGGCACTTAACCAAGCACAAGATGCACTGAAGCAACATGCTTTATGAAGCACAGCATACAATACCAATAAAAAACAAGATCTCATAGCTCATCATTGACTTCATCAACACCTGGTAGTGCACATAGATAAGTATATAAGATATAATGGTGCATCCAAAATTTAGGACAAACCATTATACAATCATCTCTGTCACAATTCTGGAAGCAGCAGCAAGACTCAATCATGACGTTGGCTAGCAGTCAAGAGATATGGCCAGTAAGGCAATGATATCCTCATTAAAGCTGCAACAAGCTTGTGAGCATCTCACACAAGCATTAAACAGAAGGTGACCAAACATAGCTGGTGCACGAACATGAATGACATCACGACAGTCCCAATTTACACTGAAACGCAACCCATATTGGGCCTATCTGGCATTTAGGGTTGAAGCATACCCTTGTCAAATGTAGAATCAAGGGCCTTGCATTTTCTTATGACACCTGCATGCTCACCTTGATCAATTAGTTTCTGAGCAGATTCATTCACAATCTCAGAATAATGGTGCATCAAATCATGCATGAACTGACTTTAAACTGTAAATCTTTTAGCATCAGCAAGAAACAGGGTTGTCCCCTGCACATCCAGACCAAAGAATTGCAGGAATGCACCAGATACAAACAGAAAGTGTAATGCAATGAGACACCAGAAAACATCCTTCACTGATCAATGGAGATCTCATGTCTGTAGCAACCCACTCTAAAGGTTCAGGACTGGCATAGCTCAACTGGGTACCAACACCTACACTCTGAGATGACCTGCAACAAGGACTTTCAACAGAGTCATACCCAGACGTGACAACAGGAGAAAGCCTACATTATTCAAGCCATAGTTTCTATCCTTTGACCATGAGCAGAAAGTGCCAAGTGCAAAGGAGTCATGCCCAGTGTAAGGCAGCCATGACACATGTCAAGATAGGTTAGACAGAGACATCACCCCTGCTGTAAGTGCCTCTGTACAGCTTCCAATTTTCTTGAGTAAAATCTCTAGTGAAGACATTGGTTCCCTCTGCAGAAGACCAAAGACAAACACATTCAAATTTCACCCCTGCTAGGAGACTCTGAATGGGCACTAACAACACTGCTTTGGATCCCTTATTACATGAAAGCCTGAGGCCATCCTCACATATTGACAGTCCTAGCAAATAAAAGGCACTCTTGTGCTCACCAAAGACATTTGGACCGTATGTAGGAAGAAAGGACTCACCATGGTTTTGTCAAACTGAATGTGAGTCAGAAATTTCCTTGTTACCAGATCAGATCAGATAGGACATCCACAGAACACACCTGACACAAGTCATACAAGGTAAGAGAGATTTCACAATGTGTTTATTACTGTGTATACAGCTCATGCTCATAGAAACAGCACACTGCACCACCAACATAGGATGTTTTGCTAGATGATAATCCAAATTGATAGTATATAAACAGCAAGGTCACAAAGCTATTATGCTCACTTTTTGTAATCAATCAATGTATAATTGGGCTGCCAGCATTTCACCCTGCACACTTGCTGCCGGGTCTTCCTTTCTCTTCATCCAAATATTGTGCAACCAATTTGAAAGACTCTCCAGAACCCAGAAAACTGAAAGTAACCAAAAAGATGTGCTTTTAGAAAAGGTCAGCATTCTCAACAGTATAAAAGTTGTATTGAACCCAAATTGTCTCCCACCCACTTAACAATTATCAGCTGCTTCCAAATATATCTGTGAGATTGCAGATATAAAACTTCATAATAACTTTTTCAGTGGAACCCTTGTGTCAGTTCAGTTCCAGGAAAACCAAAACATGCCAAGAATGAGTGCAGTCCTGACCTTGTGAGTTTCACTCAAAAAGTATATGACCATCACCTTCATCATAAATAGCATTGACTGGCTGCCATGACTATCCACTGACTCTATCAGCTCTTGACAGTGGTTGTAGATAAGTACACAAATATCTGCACACTATACGTCATGTATAAATTCAAGACACATTCTTTCAGCTCCTTACTCCATCAGCTCCTTACAGTGGTTGTAGATAAGTAAACAAGAATCTGCACACTATACAACATGCTTATTCAAATTCTGAAAGATTGCAAATTCACAGAATTTAGAAGAAGATCTTTCTATCTGAAAATCCAAGCAAAGACTTAAATGTTATTTCTGGAGGCAAATAAGTAATTCAATTTATTCTACACGCCAAAGCTTCATCTCCTCAAAGAGAGGTTATTGGTCACCTATGTTTTTAACTGGAACAACAAGATTAAATGGCAAAGCCAGCAATTTCTGGCTAGAGACTTGATGCATTTTACAGAAACTGCAATTAAATAGGAATAAGGGCAACATTATATGCACTCATGTACCAAACCTTGGGCAAACTTGAAGAGATAAATGTGAAATACATTGTTGGATTGAGGTGCCAACTTTGCATTTGGTAGGTGGTAAATGGAGTAACAGCAAAGAGGAGTCTTGTGAGAACTCATCCAGTCTATGTTAAAGAGCAGATTTTGGTTGTTCCACTAATCCATGCTAAGAGCAAAATCTGGCTACTTTGCTGAATCACATTTGGAAAGAATCTATTTTCAGTTTATGTAGAGCTCATGATCAACTCCTGAATCAAAGATGCATGCCAATCACCACTTACTATTTCCAAAAGCGGCCAAAGTATCATGTGTACTATTTGCCTGTGGGATTTGGCATACCCATCCACCAGCCAAACATCTCCATCACCACAGTTGCAACATCCACCAAGTTCAGGTCCATATATCATATCTACAACCAAGAACAGAGACTTAAGAACTGAACCTGACACTGAGAACTCTTATCCAAGTTCATATATATATGTACAAGAGCTAGAAACACCCTTACAATTATTCTTTTGAGAACCATTCACTTGCTACCAAGCTGAATTGCACTGGCAAAACTTGCTCAGCAGTAAGAAAATCACCTCTTCTTTTGGTTTTCCACTCTAATGAACAATTCACAGAGGTCTTTAACAATGAAGGAAACTCAATTGAAGGGCAATTTTTCTGAACAAGGAGGTCAAACTTTTGGAGCAATTATCAATACCATGATTGTTGTGGTCACCCAGGCAAAAACATCTTGAGCATATAAAACTGTCCGCCCACCAAACAAACACTTGTTCTGTTAAAAGTCACATTGAAGAGCAAATACATGGATTACTCTACAGATCAACAAACTAGACATCAGCTGACAAAACCATCAAAACCATTGTTTTGAAATAAGATCCTTTTCTTGCTGGCCCACTTGGACAAGTTGAACACCTAATGAACCTTCCACTAGGACCACTGATGCACTTGCCAAAGTTTTTGTTCCACATGCAAAATTAGCTTCAAGTCATGACAACAACATAGCAAAGGGATATGAATCCCTCCTAGTAGCAACTCCAAACTTTTGATGGCTCCCTGAAAAGTTAAAAGCTACAACATCCCATAGCATAGGCTGTGAACAGGAAACTGCTCATTGCTCCAGATATACATTGAAATTGTTGATCCAGATGACGATTCTAGTATAGAGGTTGATTCTAGAAATCCAACAATCTTCAACATTCTAAATCTTGGAATGCTGTGAGCCTGTTGGAGGTCTCCATATACAAAAACTTATACCTATGCAAGTGGAATGATAGAGATCCATGACATACCAAGTAGAATTCTACAAGTCTGCAGAAAGAGTGGCTATATAGTCAGAAAACAAGGGGTGTGTCACACTATGGCCTTGTCATTTACATTAAAAGGTATCTTAAGGAAAAGAAGAATTATGAAAAAAAACTCAAATATTTCACCATACAAAAATATGTTCTTCAAAAAATCCTCTAAAAGAAACCAAAATCCTTCAAGATATTATAACTCTATAACTGATCTCAAATTTCAACACAAGCCAAAATATCATCTTTCAAAAATCCTTATATAAAAATAGACCTATTCCCTAGGGGCCAAAATCCCTTAAGCTACTATACTCTATAATGAATCTGAACACAATATCCTTGCCTTGGTAGGCAAGGCCAACAAAGCAAGAACTCTTTCATTCATTCTCATCAAGAAATTCAGACCGTACAGGTGAAGTCATGTAGACAATCTAAGCTGTGAAGCATTCAAGAAACAATCCACTCCATTACAATTCCCCAATACCCAGGACACCCAAAATCAATTTTAACCTTCTTGACATTTCCAGTGTTGTATACCTTTTTTCTTTTGAAATTAAGTTGCAGTAAATCTACATCATGTTTGCAGTGTTACAAAAACAATAGGCAAACAGGACTATGGTGGTGCTTTTATTTCTGTTTCATATCACATTCATATTTTTACCCTTCACAGCTGTTATATGTTTGAGGTTTATCTTTACCTAGGGTGGATAATTGTTTTGAGGTGGGTAAATTGACAATTTACTTGCAAAAAGATACACATTTTCACATTTTGCAATACACTTAATTATGATGGATTTGTTTGAGTTATGATGATTAGTTAAAAATTTAAAAATTCATATTTAATAACTCATCTTTGCAATGATTATTTTGAGCAAGAAAAATATTTTAGGGTTTAGGGCTTTAAGAAAAATGTGAAGTATGCCAGTTTTTTCTTAAATTTTCCTTGAAATCTCAGTGGGTACCCATCAGTTATCACAGGAAATGTTTTTCAATTAAAATATGCACTATGGTTTTTATGCCATGTAAAGCCCTTGGGGCCACGCTTTGGGCTGGGCTTTACCATACACATAAAACCTCTTAGAAATTCTGTAGTGTACATGGAGGGCATATTGTAACATGTAATATTTCCTCTGGCCCATGAGTGGGCATTCTACTTTCAGGACAAACTTTACAAAAAATGTGAAGTCCCCTCTGCTCAGATTTTTCCAACACTTTTTTATGCTGCATAAAGCCCACTTTAAAGGCCATTACCAAAATTGGGCTTGTGTTTGGCTCTCACATTGTGCGCCCTTATTTCAAAGGTAATGCCCTCACCTCCAGGCTTTTATCCTACAGTTAATGTGTAAACCAAGTAAGAATAGACACTTAGAAGAAAATCAGCCATATAAATATAATTAAGCTTCAAAGAATTTCCCCTGTGGTACCCATGATTTGTTTTGTGGCAAATTTTCAAATTTTCAACATTTTGCGAAAAATATTTTGGCTGATAGGCGATGGAGCCACCACATGTAGAGTGAGAACAATAACTGCAAATCGTGTTATCACCTAAGCCTGCACTTAGGGAGATTTCTTGTGAAACAAATTGACACTCTCATGCTCTTGCCTGACATTTCAGCAAAACCTTTAGGATATCCCCTAAAACTGATGTTGGAGATGTCAGCAAATTCCAACTTTTTAGTTCCTCAAAACTCAAGTAACCTGATGAGTAGAAAACAAGTGCTATGTCAAAACTACAAGCATAATAAGTGATACGAAGAAGAGATGCGAAAGAGACTGGACTGCACAGATGATGGCCTTCAACACAACAGAAGATTTGAATAATTCTGAAAGAGTGCCTAGGGTTTATGTTTAATGTGGTAGTTGAGAGAGATCAAGAAAACAGCGGTTGCAGCTGCAACAGGAGCTGAATATGCAACAGCGATCCAAGGGCGCATACCTAAACGGAAGCTAAGTTCCCACTTGCAAGAGAGTTATGAACAATTACAGATGCAAAGTCCATGTTTTCATCAGTTAAATATTATCTGATCCATGATTTTACAGAGAGACACAGAAAGAACAATTGAAGGGTGTCCACAACTCATTCCCTTTTACAGAATAATTAGGAAACTTGCATATCTTGCTCAGGCTTTGAGTAGCTGTGTTGTAAATGCTTAACAGGGAAGTTCTTCACAACAAACAATAGCCTAAGGGGAATTTTATGTTAAAGAATCCATTTGAGCATGTGCAGATGAACAAAGAATAGTTCCTAGTGCACAATAGGAATGTTTTCTGAGGAAAGTTTTATGGAGCTTTCTGGAGGTTCTGTTTGTTCTACACATGAACAAACAGACCATAAGTGATACAAAAGTGGATTTCCTAGAAGATAAGAGCAGCAAGGCAATGAAAATTTGGAGATATTATTCCACTTTGAGCCGAACAATAGCAATGTTCACCGTTTACAGTTGGAAGCAAAAGGCGGCAATATCAAAATTGCAAGCTAAAAGTCCATCTGACAGATTGTTGGCGAGCACTTTACAGTGGTAAGACAGTCGGCATTCACAAACTGTAGCTCGGATTCAGGGACATAGGAATGAATCCATGTTGCCTGTAATGGGGATTCAAGCCTTATCGCTTGGTTTGCGTGCTCGGATTCAGGAACATAGGAATGAAAGCAAAATGCTTGTAATTGGGATTCAAGCCATATCGCTTGGTTTGCATGATGATCGAAGGAGACGAGCAGCTCTCCAAGTCTTCGGTGATCCGCCAACACTTCATAGAAACGAAAGATGTGCGCAGAAGAAACAACAACTAATGCGAAATGGAAGAGGAGAAAATTTAAAGAGCCGCTCGTTGCGTGATGGCTCTGCCCCTCATGGAAAGTTCAAAGTTCAAACCAGCAACGTGAAATTCGAAAAAATTGAACTCACAATTGCAGGGTTGGCAAACGATGGGTATCCAGTAAATACAAATGGGCATCTCCATGTGCAACTGACTTCATTTTGCTACAAAAGCTTCTTTTGCTCGACATATGTTGTACAAAAGACGATTGAATTTACTAAAAGTGTTTTGCTCCAAGTACATCCAATTTATGTATAGGAGATGGGCCAGTCTTGGTGCCCAGAACTAGCCCAAGTTCCCAGGCACCAAGAAACACAGAATGACCTGACTTGACTGATTTTGATGTCAAATTTTGAGATGTAAGATTTCTCTTCTGCAATGGAAGATTCCTGAAAATCTTCTCTCTAACAATGGACAGCAAATAACAAAGGAAAAATATCCACAGGAGCACATTATAAAATGTTCAAGTGTGTGGAAAACCTAGAAATGGCTTGTTTTACCATTTGTGTACAATTCATGGGAAGATATGTTCACAAGCTATTGACCAGCATAGACATCTCAGCGATATGAGGGAAACTAATGTTTGGTAATTTGATTAAAATGGGGAAAGGGTGGCATGGGATATTCTTTACTTGCTTAGGACAGCTTGGGGGAAGAAAGGAACTCGCTCAATGGTGAGAGGTTACAAAGCCAAATTGTGAAGAGGTTTCTAAAAGGGTCATTGGAAAGACATCCAGATATTTTGTGGATAAGAGTTGTATTTAAATCAACAAGTGGGATGTTCAAATGTGTGACAACTAAGTGTTCTTTGCAAGTATCGTGCACTGGAAAGACATACATTATGCCTGTGGATAGTAATCATTCTACCATACAATGTCCAACTCCATCATGAGGAGGAGGCTCTTTGTCATGCCAACTTCACCTCACATCAACATCTTCTTCGTTTCCTTTTATTACATTTGCATCTGCTTCATAATCCTCACAGAATCCTATTTCTGTGCCCTTGGATGAACCCTTACTGGCAAGCCATTCTTGATTGGCATGGTCAAGCTCAAGACATAGGTTGGCTTGAAATTTTCAGGGACAGAAAATGTGAAGTGAGCTAGCAGCCCTGCTGCTACCAACTTCATTTGAAGCATTGCAAAGTCTTTCCCCAAGCATATGCGAGGACCTGCTTGAAACACGGCAAACTTATATGGGCTTTCTGGAACAAAAACTCCATCTTTCAGCCACCTTTCTGGTTTGAACTCAAGGCAATCAGCCCCCCACAGTTGCTCCATTCTTCCCATTGCATATGGATGATAGCCAACAATTGACATC
>Ga0116231_10003585_pt1 | contig 32169 bp, 31 predicted proteins | sample S1TSphgellanicum_2_FD_89695 | JGI IMG/M metagenome (GOLD analysis project Ga0116231, IMG submission 89695) | Host-associated microbial communities from peat moss isolated from Minnesota, USA - S1T2_Fd - Sphagnum magellanicum MG | ecosystem: Host-associated > Plants > Peat moss > Unclassified... | reverse complement strand
CGGCGAGGTGCAGGCGATGAAGTTCGGGACGCGCTTTGCGATGCCGCGGCGGGTGACGTCGCTCGAGCGCCTCGAAGATGCGAGCTTCTGCGCGACTTTCGACAACCGCGAGCGCGTACGCGCGAAGTCCGTGGTGGTCGCCACCGGCGTGCAGTACCGCCGGCTGCCGCTCGAACGGCTGGCCGACTTCGAAGGCGCGGGCATCTATTACGCGGCGACGGAGATCGAGTCACGCTATTGCAAGGACGCAGAGGCGGTCGTCATCGGCGGCGGCAATTCGGCAGGGCAAGCCGCGATGTTTCTGAGCCGTTCGGCGCGCTGCGTACGCGTGCTGGTGCGGGGTACCTCGCTTGCAGCCTCGATGTCGAGCTACCTCTCGAGCCGGCTCGAGGCGGATCCGAGGATCTTCCTCGAGTTCGGCGCCGAGGTGACCGCGCTGCATGGCCCTGACCACCTCGAAGCCATCACCATCCGGAACGTCGCGAGCGGCGCGACCCGACGGCTCGACACACCGGCGGTCTTCATCATGGTGGGCGCCGCGCCGAACACGGAATGGCTCGCCGGCCTGGTAAAACTCGATGACAAGGGGTTCGTGATGACCGGTGCAGGTTCCGCGGCATCGCCCTTCGCAACGTCTCAGCCCGGCGTGTTCGCGGTGGGTGATGTGCGCGCAGCCTCGGTCAAGCGCGTCGCGTCGTCGGTCGGTGAAGGCTCAGTCGTGATTTCCAAGGTCTGGGAGTTCGTGAACCGCTGATGCGGTGCCACGCAGCGCCCGGCGCCACGCAGCGCCACAGCACGCGCGACGCCACAGCGCGGCGATGATGCCGCTACGCGAGCGACGCATCGATTCTTGCCCGCATCGTGTCTGCGAATCCCCCGCGCGCCCGCCCGATCAGCCGCGCGCTCGTAACCACCACGCTGCTGACCGGCGATGATAGCCGCCAGCCCCGGCGCTTGAGCCTGTTCCACAGGCAATGGTCTTCGGCAAGCGGGCGGTGGGCCCAACCGCCTGCGTCCCGGTACGCATCAGCGCGCAGTGCCAGGTTGGCGCCATGCACATGCCCATGCGTGCCATCCGGACGCGTGAGGTAAGTCGCCCGGTAGAGTTCGTGTGCCGCCGAGGATCCACCCTCCTCGAGCTTCACGATGCCGGCGACCGCAGCGACCCCGGCATCGGCGAGCCGCAGTTGTACCGTGAGCCAATCGCGCGGCACGACGGTGTCGGCGTCGGTGTTGGCAAGCCATACGCGTTCCAGGTCCCTGCCGACGAAGTGTGTCAAAACGGCGTCCACGCCGAGACGGCGGGCGGAGCCGGCGCTCCGGGCATTACATTCGAGCACTTCGCCGACGCCGTCCACGGCGCGCCGTGCTCGCGGCACCGTGTCATCCTCACAACTGTCGGCCACGATCGCGATCCAGTAGTCGCCGAGTGGGGCGCTCTCACAGCTGCGACGTATGCTCTCGATGCAAGGCCCAATGCTCGTCTCTTCGTTTTGTGCCGGAACAACGACGCCCACGGCCCAACGCGTACCGGGAGCAGCCGTCATGTTCGCCGCCAGGTCTCGAGTCGAAATCCCGGATGCCGGGCGCCCTTGATCCAGGAGCAAGACGCCGACAACGCCGCATGCAGGATGGCGTGAACCTCGTCGCCATGCAGCAGGTGGTCGTCGCTGCTGCCAAGCCAATGCACGCCGATCAACTCGCCGCCTTGGGCAAGCGAGTCGGCGAGCGAGTGCGCGATCCGCGTCAGCCGTGCTGCCGGGAAATAGTATCCAAGTTCGCTGAAGACGATGAGATCGAACGGCCCTTCCGGGCACATCGTGGCAAGATCTGCGCACTCGATCGTGACCTGAGGAAAGGCCGCGCAGCGCTCGCGCGCGGCGACGACGGCGCTCGGTGCGATGTCGATTGCCGTCAGTTCGTCGCAGCGCTCGGCAAGCGCGGCGGTCAACACGCCGATTGAGCAGGCTGGTTCGAAAGCCCGCCGATAACGAGCACGCATGAGCGAACGCAAGGTGAGTTCGTAACGATCGAGTTCATAGCGAGACGCCGTGAAATTCCAAGGGTCGCGTTTGCGACGATATTTCGCCTCGAAGGCCGCTTGCGATACCGAGGAGGGTTGCCAAACGGCGTCTTGTGATCTCAGCAGCGGCACGGTTAACCCCCAAAGATGTGCTTGAACCGAAGCGATGGCGCTGACAGCCAGCGACCTAAGCTGATCGTAACGAGACTCTGGCGGCTCGGCATCGGCATTGCGGAGCGCGTCAGTGTAGGATTTTGTACAGCGCGGGCGCAGGAAGGCGGCTATAGAAGCCCCGAGTCAATTGGACGTTGGCTGACTCGCGCGCCGATAATCCTGATGATCCACCGTAACTTGTCGCATGTGACCCGGAAAAATATATGAACGAATCGACGCCGCAATTGCTCTGGGCTCTATTGGGGCTTGGCGTCGGTGCCGCTCTCAGCTGGCTGCTGGTGCGGGCGCGACAGCGCGAAGCGTTGGCCGCGGCGGCCGCCGCGGCAATGCAGACCTCCACCGCGTTTCAAATCCAACTGTCGCGGCTCACCGCGGAACTCGCAGCGGAGCGCGACAAACTGGCCGCGCTGCGCTCAACGTCGGAGACGCTGGAATCGCGCTTCGAGGCGAAGCAAGTCGAAGCCCGCGCACTCGCCGTCGAAGTGGCGCAGTTGCAAAAGACCCTGGAGAGCGAACGCAGCGCCTCGCACGACAAGCTCGCGTTGCTGCTCGATGCCAAACAGGCGCTTACTGACCAATTCAAGGCGCTCGCCAACGACATTCTCGAGGACAAGTCCAAGCGCTTCACGGAGCAAAATCAAACCAACCTAGGCTCCTTGCTCGATCCGTTGAAGAGCCGGATCGTCGAGTTTCAGGCGAAAATCGAAGACGCCTACATCAAGGAAGGCAAAGACCGCACGGCATTGGGCGAGCAGGTGCGCCAGCTCATGGAACTCAATCAGCACCTGAGTGAAGATGCCAAGAATCTCACGCGCGCGCTGCGCGGCTCGAGCAAGGCGCAAGGCAGCTGGGGCGAATTGGTGCTCGAGCGAGTCCTCGAAGGCTCCGGACTGCGCAAGGGCGAGGAGTACGTGGTACAGACGAGCCACACGCGGGAGGACGGGACGCGCGCCCTGCCCGACGTGATCATTCACCTGCCGGAAGGCAGGAGTTTGGTCGTCGATGCCAAGGTCTCGCTCATCGCCTACGAAGAATTCGCGGTCACGGAAGATGAACCCCTGCGCCTCGCCGCAGCCAAGCGGCACATGGACTCGATCAAAGGGCATATCAAGGGACTCTCGGGTAAGAATTATCAGACCCTTTACAGCTTGAACTCAATCGACTTCGTGCTGCTGTTCGTGCCCATCGAACCTGCCTTCATGCTCGCCGTGGCGTCCGACCGCGACCTTTTCATGGACGCATGGAATCGCAACGTGCTGCTGGTCAGTCCTTCGACCTTGCTGTTCGTGGTGCGAACGGTGGCACATCTGTGGCGCCAGGAGGCGCAGTCGCGTAACGCGCAGGAGATCGCCAAGCGCGGCGCGGAGCTCTACGACAAGTTCGTTGGTTTCGTCGAGGACATGAATTCGCTCGGCAGTCGCCTCAAACAGGCGCAGGCCGACTACGACGACGCTCATGGCAAGCTCACGAGCGGCCGCGGCAACCTGGTGGCGCAGGCGCAAAAACTGCGGGAGCTCGGCGTCAAGCCTGCCAAGGCGCTGGCCGCGTCCATGGTCGAGGGCGCCCGTGAGAGCGGGGAATTGCCCTGCGCGGACGCGGACGTGAACAGAACGCGGCGGCAGAACCCTTGACATACTTGTCGATTTTGATAACTATTCATAAATCGTGGAATATTTAAGAGATTCATCATGACCTCTGCAGGCGACCGCCCCGTCTTCATTCCGTCCCTGGCGTACAAGGACAACCGTGCCGCGCTCGCTTGGCTGGAAGCGGCCTTTGGGTTCGAGCCGAGTGAAATCTTGACCGACGCCGAGGGCCACATCGTGCATGCCGAGATGAGCTACGAAGACGGTGTGGTCATGATCGGCAGCGAATGGACGGATTGGTCGCGAAGTCCAGCCTCGGTCGGCGGCAAGAATACGCAGCGCATTCACGTGCGTATCAAGCGGGGATTGGACGAGCATTGCGCGCGGGCGCGGCAGGCCGGCGCGACGATCGTCATGGAGCCCGCCGATCAGTTCTACGGCGATCGCACTTATATGGCCATGGACCTCGAAGGTCATCACTGGAGCTTTTGGCAAACCATGCGCGACGTACCAAAGCAGGAATACGAAAAAGCGGGGTTCAAGTCCAACCGGGCAACGTGAGCAAGGCGAACCTCGATTCCACGCTCGCCGCGCTGGCCGACCCTCATCGCAGGCGCGCCGTCGAGCTGCTGCGTCAGCGGCCGCATCGCGCAGGAGAGCTGGCGGAGGCAATGCGCGTTTCCTTCCCTGCCGCGAGCCGCCACCTGAAGGTCTTGCGCAGGAGCGGTCTGGTCGATGAAGATCGCGATGAATTCGACTCTCGGGTTCGCATCTACCGGCTGAGGCCGGGGCCGATCGCAGACTTGAAATCCTGGCTGACGGAGACGGACGCGCTATGGGCCCGGCAGCTGACGGCTTTCAAAGCGCACCTGCAAAAAAGCCCCAAGTGACGTCCAAGGTCTTCATCTCTGTGCGCGTACCCGTCGATCCGACGCGTGCGTTCGAGGTATTCACGCGCGACATTGGATCCTGGTGGCGGCCTGACCCTCTTTTTCAAATCGCGCCCCTCGGAGACGGCGCTCTTAGCTTCGAACCCGGCCCCCAAGGCCGCTTGATCACGCATCTGCATGGCGGCGAAATCTTCGAGATCGGACGCATTTCGGTCTGGGAACCCGGCAAGCGCCTGGTGTTCGACTGGCATCACGCGAGTTTTTCGCGTCCGGACCAGACAACCGAGGTCGAGGTGCGCTTCGACCTGGTGGGTGAGGAGACGCGTGTTTCCATCGAGCACCGAGCCTGGGACACGATCCCTCGCCGGCATGTCGCGCGGCACGGCTTTCCCGAAAAGATCACGCTCCAGCGGGTCGCCGCCTGGTGGCGTCGTTCGCTGTCAGCTTTGCGGACTGCGGCGAGCGAATGACTGCCCGCGTGTCGCTGCGACGTTCGAGGCCGCCCACTTCGAGCACAGACTTGGCCGCCTGAAGGGTCCCGATGTCGAGTATCGGCCGCGAGATCAACACATGCGCGCTCAAGCGTCGTAGAATGCTTCTCTGATCATCAATTACGCAAAGCGTTTGGCCCTGTTGCTTGCAGCGGCCGGCTTGTCGGGAAGCGCCGGCTGCGCCCCCAAGTCGCCCGCCGTCGATACGTCGCAACCGCAGACAGCGGCGCCGCAATACCGGCTCACGGCGACCGTGCACGACCTCATGGAAGGACTGATCGATCCATCCGCGGATGCGCTCTGGGATTCGGTGGCCTACATTGCAAGCGCCTCCGGGATCGAGGATCGTCAGCCACGCACCCCCGCGCAATGGCAAGCGGTGAGGACCAGCGCTGTGAATCTCATCGAGGCCGCCAACCTGCTCTGCATGCCTGGTCGCATCGTAGCCGACGATCGGGCCGACGACCCGCCCGGCCCCCAGCCCGGCGAACTCCCGCCTGCCGAGATACAGCAGCGGATCGACGCAAGCCACGCGGCATTCGTCCAGTTCGCCCGCGGCCTGCAAGCCGCGACACTGCAGGCACTGGCCGCCATCGACGCCAAGAATGCTCAAGGTCTGATGAACGCCGGCGCAACGATCGATGAGGCATGCGAGGCCTGCCACGTGACATACTGGTATCCCAATCAACGGCGCCCCTGAATTTCAACGTGGCATTACATTGGCTGCAAGACATCTGCAACTGGCTGGCGGCGACCTCCCTGAGTCAGGAGATTCAAACGCGAGAGTGGATCATCCCGGCGACGCAGACCGTGCACATCGTCGCCGTGTCGGCGGTGGTGACGTCGGCCTTGATGATCGATCTTCGCCTATTCGGCGTGCGCTGGCAGGATCAAGCCGTGGCGGCCGTGACCGAGCGTTTCGTGCCGTTCATCTGGTGGTCGCTGCCGGTGTTGTTCGCGACCGGAGCCGTGCTCATCATCGCCGAACCCGTGCGCTCGCTGCTAAATCCCGTATTCTTTCTAAAAATGGGCTTGCTGGTCGCGGCGATTTGCATCACGCTCGCATGCCAGGTGCCGTTGCGCAAAGACGCCCGGTTCTGGGAGGCCTCACCGGGCCGGCGTCGCGGTGCGCAGCTGATTGCCGCGATCTCCGTGCCGTTCTGGGTCGGGATCGTATTCGCCGGCCGATGGATCGCGTACGTGCAAGGCTGACGTGCTCGATTCGTTGCTGCAATCCCTCCAGAACACGAACTTCGCAACTGCCATCCGCGAAGGTGAGGTTCTGTTTCCGTGGATCGAATGCGTGCACGTCCTGGCGCTAACGCTGGTGATAGGCTCGATCGCGGTGGTCGATTTGCGGCTCATCGGTCTGGCCTCACGCGACCGAGGCGTCGCTGAAATCACGGCGGCGGTGCTGCCGGTCACGTGGACGGCGTTCGTGTGCGCTGCGATCACCGGCATGCTACTGTTCTCGTCGAATGCATCTGCGTACGGATCAAACTTCTATTTCAGAATCAAGATGGCCTTGATCGCTCTGGCCGGCATCAACATGGGCGTTTACCACCTGTCGTTGAGTCTCGGGGCCGAGCGCTGGCGCACGGCGGAAGCAACGCCGACACGGGCTCGTATCGTCGGTGCGCTGTCGCTCTGTCTATGGTTGGGCGTCGTCGCAGCGGGTCGCTGGATCGGCTTCACGATCAATGCGCCTACGTGACTTCCCGGACATTTGAGTTCGCACATGCGCTCCGCTAGACGGGCAATATCAACGGCGTGCGCACTGGGCGCCGCGAGTATCGCATGGCTCGCGGCGGGAACGGTGCTCGCCGCCGACAGCTTCGTCAACGCCCCACCCTCGCCAAAGGATTGGTCGGACCTTGCGCAGCTGCCGGATTGGAGCGGCGTCTGGACGCCCTATGTCGGCGATCAGGAACGGCGCGAGAAAAGCGACCCCATCCCGTGGAATCGCAAAGCGGCCGCCGAAATCGCCGACCTCGAAGCGCAAGAAAAGGCAGGAAATCCCAAAGGCCTGTTCGTCGATTGCCTGCCGGAAGGCATGCCGAGCTGGATGCTCATCACACACAACGCGATGGAGTTTCTATTCACGCCGGGCCGCATCACCATCCTCGGCGAAATGGACGGCAACCGGTTGCGGCGCATCTACACCGACGGTCGCCCCCACCCGCCCGATCCCGATCCGAGCTTTCATGGCCATTCCATCGGACACTGGGAAGGCCAGACGCTGATCGTCGACACGGTGGGCATTCTGCCCGAGGCGTACATCGCGCCGAGCGAGGCCGTTGGCCTGCCCAATGACGGCGATATGCACATCGTCGAACACATCCACCTCAGCGGGCCCGACAAGCTTCAGGATGATCTCGAGATCACCGCACCGCATGTCCTGACCAAGACTTGGAAGACCTCGCGCTTCCTGTTCCGGCAGCGTGCTCGCAAGTACGACATCGCCGAAGGCGTCTGCCTGCAGGGAAATTTTTCGGAAGCGAAGGATGCGAGCGGTCATTCGGTATTCGTGCCGGCGGCTCAGACCGGTAACGGCAACTGGCTACCCCCGGACAAGTGAGGATGAAAGATGGTTCAGAAGTTCAAGACGGTGAGCGGCGTGGTGGTCTTCACACTGGTGAGCAGCGTGATGGAATTCGTGGCGCTCCCCGCGCTGGCGCATCATTCCTTCGCGATGTTCGACTTCGACAAGACGATATCTTGTCCGGCTACCGTGAAAGAATTTCGCTGGACCAACCCACACGTCACGCTGCTCATCGAAGCTTCGCCGAAACCCGGCGATCCTCCGGAGATCTGGTCGCTCGAACTCACAAGTCCCGGCAACCTGACGCGCATCGGCTGGACGCACAGCTCCTTCAAGCCTGGCGATCGCATCGACATCCAGTTCAATCCACTGCGGGACGGCAAACACGGCGGCGCCTTCAAGCAAGCCAAGGTTCTGGACACGGGGCAAGTGTTCACGTCCAGCGTGAGCGACGCGAACGACAGCCCCAATCTCAAGTAAACGAGACAGGATCCTAGACGAGGTAGTAAACGGGCGTCTCCGCCCGCGGCGAATTGCGCCCTTCGGGTAGCCCGCCCTGCGAGACCCGGATCATTTCATAGGCATGACGCACCGCGCGCAAGGTGGCGGAGTATTCGAGCGCATCTTCCGGAAATAGCCGGTCAGCCTCGAGCCTACGGGTCAGGCCCACGTTGTCCATGATCTTGACGAACTCAGGACTCAACCCGGCGAGCAGCACGCTGACCCCGTTGCCACGCGCATCGCTCAGGAATTGCTCCAGCTGTTCGATCGCCACCACATCGGGATGGCGGGAGCGGCGCAGGCGAAGCACCAGGTGTTTGGCGCCGATGCGCGCCGCTTCCTTCAGAGTCTCCGACAAGAGCTCTCGCAGCTGCCGGGCAGCACCGAAGAAAAGCTCCCCTTCAAGATCGTAGATCAGCAGCGACTCATCGCGCAGATCGCCCGGCAATCGTTCACGCAGAACGCGCTCCGGGGTGACGATGAGTTCGCGGACCACGAGCCGTGAGGCACGAGGCACGAACATGACGATCGATGCCAGCACGCCGACCAGGATGGAATCCTCGACGCTGATGAAGAACGCGGTGAATGCCGTGAGAAACACCAGCGCCGCGTCGAACCGGGTGGCGCGAATCGCATAAATCAGGCGCCGCCAGTCGATCAACCTCGCGGCCGTAATGAACAGCAGACCCGCGAGCACCGCCTTCGGAATGAAGCGGGCGTAGGGTCCGAAGAGTATGACCGCGAGCGCGACGATGCCGCCGGCGAAGACACCCGAAGCACGCGTGACTCCACCCGCCTGAAAATTGATCGCCGAACGAGTCAGCGAACCAGACCCAGGCATCCCCTGGAAAAACCCGCCCACGACATTACTCACTCCCTCCGCGATGATTTGGCGGTTATAGTCGAGAGACTGACGGGTGTAGGTCGCGATGGACTTGGCAACCGCCAGTGCCTCGAGGGCGCCCAGCAACGCAATGGCCACCACGCTGCGCGCCAGCGGCGAGATCCAATCCCAGTTGATCATCACGGGAATGTGGAAGGCAGGAAACGCGCCCGGCACGGCGCCCACTACCGAGACCAGCGACTTCGCCGACAGGCCGGACGGGTCGGTCCAGCCCCACACTGCTGCAGCCACGGAAAATACGACCAGGCCCGTCAGCATGTCCAATCGAGGTAAATTGTACCTGTGAAGCAGGCGGCGCAGCGCAACCACCAAGACGACGGTTCCCGCGCCGAGCGCCATAGCGCGCCAGTTGTAGTCGCCGCCCCGCACCGCGGCGAAGCACGCTCGATAAACAGCCGATTGGAACGGCGCACCCTTGTCGCTCGTGCCCAGGAAATTGACCACCTGCCCAACGCCGATGAGCAATCCCGCGCCGGCCATGAAGCCGAGAATCACCGATTCGGATACATAACGGGTCAAATCGCCGAGCTTCGACAGCCCAATCAGGATCTGCACGATGCCCGCGGCGATGCCCAGCAGAAACAGCGCCTCGTAGCTGGAAACGGGCCCGGGGAAGGAAGCGAGCGCGCTGAAAACGACCAGCGAGATGGCATTCGTAGGGCCATTGATGAGGTGCGACGACGAGCCCAGGATGGCGGCCACGACGGTGTTGACGATGGCGGCATACAGACCGAACTTAGGATCGACACCCGCGAGCAGCGCGTAAGCGATGGCCTGGGGAATCGCTATCGCCGCAACCGTGGCGCCCGCCGTCAAATCGGCACGCACCGTCGCCCAACCGTAATCCATTCTCAAGCCCAAACTCATGGCCTATCATGGGCCAACTTTGGGCGGCGAACCACGGATCAGAAGGCATGAGCTGATAAGCATGGATGTTCCCACCCCACTGCTGCGCCGCCTCTTGGGCGTGGGATTCGGATTGGCCATGGCATTCGGCGGCACCGTAGGCGTCGGAATTCTGCGCCTGCCGGGAACCCTGGCGGCGAGTCTGGGTGATGCTAGGTGGATCATCGCGTTTTGGATCTTGGGCGGCATATACGCGCTTTTTGGCGCAGTGGCGGTCGCGGAGTTGGCGGCGATGATGCCGCAGGCGGGCGGCTTCTACGTGTATGCGCGGCGTGCCTTCGGCCAAGGGGCGGGCTTCGTCGTAGCACTTGCCGACTGGCTCAACCAAGTGGCGGCGCTCGCCTATGCGGCGATCACGGCTGCCGTCTTCCTGGGCGAGCTGTGGCCGGGCGCGCAAGCGGCCCCGCGGGCCTCGGCGGTCGCATTCATCGTGCTATTCACCGCGCTGCATTGGTGGGGCATTCGACTGAGCGGCGTCCTGACCCGGCTCATTTCGCTGACGGTCGGCCTCATGCTGATGTCGCTGGTGGTCGGCTGCTTCATAGTGCCGGCCGCGCCGGCTGTCGCCGCCACCGCGGCACCGCTCGGCTCTCTGACCACGGTCGGCATGTTCGGCGCAGCCGTAGTGGCGCTGCGTTCGGTGTTCGTGGCCTACGACGGTTGGTATTCTCCGATTTACATGGCCGAGGAGAGCACCTCGCCGGAGCGCACCCTGCCGCGATCCATCATCGGCGGGACGCTGCTGATCGCGGCGGTCTACATTCTCGTGAATGTCGCCATCGTGCGGGTGCTGCCGATTCCCGTGCTGGCACACTCGACCCTACCGGCCGCGGATGCCGCCCAGCTGCTGCTGCCGCACGGCGGCGGCACTGTCGTGACCGTCATTTCGTTGTTTACACTGCTGAGCCTCATCAACGCCGTGCTGCTCATGACGCCGCGCATCGTGCTCGCACTCGGGCGGGACGGACTGCTCAGCAAAAATGCCGCGATGGTCAGCGTCGGCGGCACTCCCCGCGTCGCACTCGCCGCCACGTGCGCATTCGGCATTGCGCTGGTGTCGAGCGCCAACTTCGAACAAATCGTGGCGGTCGCCGCGGTACTCTTTTTGATCTCCTATGTTTCGGCGTATACGGCGCTGTTCGTGCTGCGGCGACGCGAGCCCGATGCCGTGCGGCCCTATCGCGCATTCGGCTTCCCTGCGACCACGCTCATCGTGCTCGGCGGGTGTCTGGCGCTGTGGCTGGCGACGCTACTCGATGACCCGAGGTCCGGGCTTTATGCGGCTGCGCTGCTGGCCTGTTGCGCGCCGCTGTACGCCTGGCTCAAGCGGCGCGACAGAAAAGGCGTTCCCGTCAGCCTGTGAGCGCTTTTGGAGGAGCCAGCGACCCGTTGAGGCCGCTGGTCCAAACTGGCGCCTATTGAGTTCGTCGGGTGCGGCGAGCAAAACCCGCCAAGCCGCCCAAGCCGCCGATCATCAACCAAAACGCCGCGGGCAACGGCACTGGAGCGACTGTCGTGAGCGCCAGGGCATCGTATTCCGTGTCGGTTCGGGCATTACCCAGAAATACGGCGGATTCGGCAACAGCAGACAGGGTGCCGGATGATGCGTTTGACCACGAGCAGAACTCATCGTTGTGGCTCGTGCAAGCGACCGTGGTACCGGCCGTACCGAGTGTCAAGGTATCGAGCAGCGTGCCGGTCCCACCCAAACCGGACCACAATTGAACCGTACCCCCCGAGTAAGTCGAGGAATTATCGATAACCGAATAGTTGAACGCGAGGCTCGTGAAACCATTCGAATCGTTCATGATCGGCGTCCCCGAAGCCATGTACAGAACACCTGTTGCGGCCGAGGGAACGTTCTCGAACTTGCCCGTGCCGCCGTTGAAGCCCGAGCCGTTGTAGCCCGCATTCAAGAACTCCGCGGGACCCGTGAAGGTGATGCCGACGTTATTGGCGGCTCCGCCCGCCGTACTATAAGCATCCGTACCGCCATCGAAAAACGTGTTGATGTCGGTGGCATTGACCTGACCACCGAAGGTCAAGGTTTCGGTGCCGCCCGATACCGTGACGTTGGCGGCGTGCGCTGGCGACAGCATCGACACGGAGCTGATCGCGACGGCGACCGCCAGGGTGAGTTGCATCGATCTCTTGATATTCATTCTGTCTCCAAGGAATTTGAGGGGAATTGCAGCGGCAGCGCCGCTGCATCCAGTTGAGTGAACCACTCGAGCCTAGGGGTTCGGATCGACTTGACAGGACTGCGCATAACTACCGACCGGCTGTCCGGTGCAGGAGAGGAACAAGGGTGATACGCTCGGCGGACTCGTGAAATTCAGCATGTTCGTGAGCGGACCGGCGAAACGGTCGAAAGACGCATTCACGATCGGCGACGGCGCGGTCGGCCCGTCGATGTACCCAAGGTTCCAGTTCTGCTCGATGAATGCAATGACCGAGGTTTGATCGGTGAGCGAGTGGTCGACGAAGTTGGAATTCGCATAGGGCGAGATCACGAGCAGCGGCAGGCGCGGACCATGCCCGCAGCGCGCGGGATTAGTGCCGCTGATGAGGGTGCCGCAAACACCGGGACCGCCAATGTTGTCGTACACGCTTGCACCCGCGCCGGAAATGTTGGTGCCATTGATATTCGACGGGCTCACGATCGGCCCCATCTGGTGGTCGTACCACCCGTCCGAATCGTCATACGCGACCACGATCAACGAACTCTGCCAATACGTCGAGTTCATGACCGCGTTGATGACCTGCGTAAGCCAGTACTGCTCGGTGAGCGGGTCCGAGTTGCTCGGATGCGCGTTGTAGGCATAAGGCGGCTTGACGAAGGACACCGCGGGCAGGTTGCCGTTGTTGAGCGCCTGGAAGAAATTGATCGTGTCGTATTGATGGTTTGCCTGATCCGTGGTGCCGATCGCCGCGATCGAGGTCGGCGGCAGGTGATGCGGGTTGCGGGTGCTGGCATAGAACTGGAACGGCTCGTGGTGAGCAACGTAGTCGGCACCCGAGGTGTGGATATCCGAGCCCGTGACGAAAGGCGTCCCGGGATTCGGGACCACCACCGGCGCCGCATTGGCAGCGTAGAAGTTGCCCTGGCTCGGGCCGCTGGGATATTGATGCTTGGCGCGAGCGGCGTTGCAGACTGCCGGCGTACCTGTGCTGGGGTTGTAAGCCGTCGTGGGGGCGAACCCGCCCTGGAACCAGCCCCACGTCACGCCCGCCGCATTCAAGAGATCGCCGATGTTCTTGTTGACCGTGGTCGAACCGTTGCTCATCTCGAGCGTGGTCACGGAGGTGACGGTGCCGCCCTTGTCGCTGCCGCAGTCGTCGAGGTACGGATCGAAGTCGCCGATATCCGTGACCGGACTCGTGACGGTATTCGGATACGATGCGGTCGATCCAGTGCCGAAGTGCGTGATACCGCCATAAGTCTGGCCCGCGATGAGATTCAGCGCGCCGGTCGTCGAGGGTCCGAAAGTGTCGCCGTACGAGTTGTCGTTCATCGAAAAGTTCTGGGCGTAGTTCCAGAGGGCGGTGACGGTATTGCCGTCGAAGTACGAGAGCACCGTTTGGCCGTTGCTCAGGCAACCCTGGCTGCTGCTGGCTGTGTATGCGACGAACTTGTCCATGAAACCATTATCCTCGGCCTCCTGCTCGGGACCGTAGTTGTGGTTCATGCTGCAGGTAAAGGCGTTCGCCGGCGCCAGACGCGTGGGATTGACATGGGCAGTGAAGCCGGAATTCAAGCTCGGATTATTATTGAGAAGCTCGGGGGTCAACCCGTTGATGGTCGGCGTCCCGGGATATGCGGAGAAAGTCGCGCCGATCGAGCTGCCGTAAGTCGAGTCCGTGTTGGACGCGCTTGGATACGTGCCGAAGTAGTGGTCGAAGGATTCGTTCTCATCGAACAGCACGATCACGTTGGTGATCGGCGTGGTTGGTTGTGGCGACTGTCCGGCAAAGACTCCCATCGACGCGCAGACAGCTGCGGGCAGCAACGCCAAACGTACGGCATCTCTCAGTTTCACGGTGACCATCCCCTTTGGTGGATTGACTCTATGCAATGCGGCTGACGATCAGACCCGCACCTAAACGCTTAACTCCTTTATATGCTTCGCTTGTATCAGGGCCGTGTCCCGATTATGAAAAATTTGCGGCAAGGAAGACGGGCAACTACCGAAGATCGAAGAGGCGGCGCACATTTTCATTGAGGGTCGAGAGCACGCCGCACCAATCGCCCAAGCGCTGCTGTCGGAAGAGTCGCACCGATTCGTACCATGGAGAGTCGTCACGTGCGAGTAGCCAGCGCCAGTCGCCGTTCTGCGGCAGCAAAATCCAGGTGCGCTTGCCGATTGCCCCACTGAGGTGGGCGATGCTGGTATCGACGCTGATGACGAGGTCCATGGCGGCGCACAGCGCCGCCGTGGCGGGAAAATCCAACTCCTCGCAATGGCAAACGATCGAGCTCGCTGCTAACGTTGGTCGATCCGTCTCCCGAATATCGGTTTGCAGGCAGAAGTATCTTGCACCCGGTGGCAACGCCTCGATCAGCTGCGCGAGTGCGACGCTTCTGTAGCGATCGTTCGCGTTGCGCCGATTACCGCTCCACGCAAGCCCGATGCGCGGCTGTCCTGAATCACCCAAGCGCTTTGTCCACTCGGCGATCAGCGCAGCATCGGGCTCGAGGTAGCAGGCCGCGGCGGGGACCGTGTCGAGCTGCGTGCCAAACGCGAGGGGCAGACTGAGCAGCGGACAATGGCAGTCGAAAGCCGGCAGCGGCTCGCCGCGCGCAATCGCATAGGAGATGCCGGGCAACCCGCGAAGCAGCTTCACGAGCGGCTTTTGCACCTCGAGAATCACGGTCGCACCGAGCGCCGCAACGAGCGGCACATAGCGGCAAAATTGCAAGGTATCGCCCAGTCCTTGCTCGGCAAAGAGAAGGATGGTTCGGCCTGCGAGCGGCTCTTTGCCGCGCCAGGCGGGTTGTGCGAAATCTCGCCGCTCGCGGCAGGTCTTGCCGTTTTCGTTGAGCCATCGCCATTCATAGTCCATCCAGCCGGAGAACTCGCCTCGCAAAAGCGCTATGACCGACCGGTTGAAACGCGCCTCGGCGAAATCCGGCCGCAGCGCGATGGCCGCATCGTAGCTCTCGCGCGCCTGCTCCCATTCGTGAAGGTCCGCGAGCACCGCTCCCCGGTTGGAGTAGGCCTCGGCGAGGCCCGCGTCGAGATGAATGGCCGCATCGTAGCTCGCGAGCGACTCGCTCAAACACCCGAGCGCACGCAGCGCGCTGCCCCGGTTACAGTGTGCCTGCGCCTGGTGCGGTGCAATGCGCAAAGCTTCATCGCAGCTTGCGAGCGCTGCGCGCCAGCGACCCAGCTCGAGCAGCACCGCTGCTCGATTGGCGTGCGCGGAGCCCATGTGGGGATTCTGGGCTATGGCACTGTCGAGGCTTGCGAGCGCCGCGTCCCACTGCCGCAGCTCCTTGAGCAGGACACCGCGATTGGCATGAGCCGCCGTCAGATGCGGGTCCAGCGCCAATGCCCGCTCGAAGCTTGCCAGCGCTTCCGGCAGGCGCCCGAGATTCCTCAGGATGACGCCGCGGTCGAGATGAGCGCTCGCATTGAGTGGATCGACGTCGAGCGCACGATCGAACCAGATCGCGGCGGATGCAGGTCGGCCCGCTCGCGCCTCCCGCAACCCGCGCAGATGCAGGGCTTCAGACTCGGCATGCCTGGTCCCACGGCATGGAGCTTGGTTCCGGTTCAATGCTCGCCGCTCGAGGCGATCGTCGTTTCGGTCGGCCGGTAGCCATCCGTCAGCGTTTCGAGGAAGGCAATCAGATCTTCGATATCCTGGTCGCTGATGGCGCCCACTTGGCCTCCCTCGCGTCCCATGAAAGGCGGGTCGATGTTGAGGGTACGTCGCAAGGCCGGAGGTAGATCGTTGACGGTATCGACGGTGCCGTTCGGATTCCTGGGGTACCAGCGCCAAGGCGTCGTATCCCGCGTCTGATAGAACTGCAGCACTTCGCGCAGGCTCGCGAACACGGCGTTGTGAAAATAGGCGTCTCGCAGCGCCACGTTGCGCAAGGTCGGCGTCCGGAACAGACCGCAATACTCGTGGCGCGCCGCGAGATCGGTACGGCTGGGCCCGCACAGCCCCATGTCGAAGTAGGCGGGATCGCGGTTCGCGGCCAGGTGTGGGTTGCGCGGCGCGCCGATGTTGTCGAATTCGAAGTCCGTAAATGGGGGGGGAGCGCCATTGGCGCTGTTGGACAGATGACAGTTGGCGCAGTTGCCGCGGCCCGGATGATTGAATACTTCGAGGCCGCGCTTCTCTTGCGCGGACAGATCGGTCTCACCACGAAGATACGCATCGTACTTGCTCGTATAAGGATAGAACTCCGAAGGAATCCTCTGAAACGCCTCGAGCGCGAGCAGCACACCTTCGAAAGCCCGATCGGGCCGCGCGAAGATGTCGGCGCCAAAGAGGCGCCGCAGCTGCGCCGCGTAAGGGCTCGTTTTCAGCTTGACGATCACGGCAGCCGGACTGGCGTTCGCCATCTCGTTTGGCGCAAGTAGCGGAATACGCGCCTGCTCGTGCAGCGATGCTGCGCGGCCATCCCACGTCAAGCCGCCGGCCGGTCCGCGTCCGCCGTCGTGAAGGAGCATGCTTTCAGTGAAGGGGGGCGCACGCTCAAGATAGCGCAGCGAGGGCACCGCTCGCGTACCCGTGAGGTTCATTTGCGGGCCACCGGTCGCGATCGCCTTCCGCGGCGGAGGACCATAGGCATAGTGCGGATCGTGGCACGTCGCACAAGCAAGCTCGCCCGATGCCGACAAGGCCGGATCGAAGAACAGCTTGCGGCCAAGATCGGCCAGCGCGGTTTCGTCCGCCGCTCGCGCTGGCGATGACAGGAACGCAAGTCCAAGCGTCGCCATCGATGCGACGATGATCGCAAGTATTGTGCGGACCATTCGAAGAAACCTCACCTCGACTCGATCCTAGGCCCGCTTTGTAACTCGAGTCTTTAAGAAATGTGACATCTGCAAGACTCGCCCGCGTGCAGTTCAACTTCACCGCGTGCCGCTCAAACGTCACAGCGTTCGCCTATAGTGCGCGCGTGAGACGCCCCAAGGTAATCCGCAACGCTCGAAACCCGTTGCCGGTATTCCTACCGAGTCCGTCTATCAGGAGTAAGCGATCATGCGGTACGCTTTTGCATTATTTTTGTTCCCCGTGCTGGCAGAGGCAGGCACGAGTTACGTGGTCACCCACCGCAGTCTCGAGCCGCATGATACCTCGCGGAGCCTGGCGCAATTTCTCGCCGACGGCGGCAGGGTGCGGGCGGCCGGACTCGGCGCGGGCACCGTCTACCTGTTCGAGGACACCAAGGTGTATGTCGTCGACAACGCCTCGCGGTCAGTGCGTGTGGTCACGAACGCGCTGGTCGGTCAACCGAATGAGACGGAAGCGCGCATCAAGATCGTGGAGGCCGCCGCGGCGCGATTACCGCCGGAGAAGCGGGCGGTGATAGAGAAGATGGCAGCCGATATGAGGGCGATCGACGACCACCGCCGGCTTCCCGTACCGCGCGAGTATCGCCTCACAGATCGGTCAGAGGCGATCGAGGGGCGTCCCTGCCGCATCTGGGAAGGCTTGGAATCGAATGCGAAAAGATTCGAGCTGTGCGTCGCAGCCGCATCGGACATACCGGGCGCCCCCGACATCATGGAAGGCATGAAAGCCCTCAGTCACTACTCGCACGGCTCTCTATTCGCCCTGGGGGTCAGGCTAGGCGAGGTGGGCTGGTGGCCCGGGATCGCGAATCTCGGCGGCGTACCCATGCTGATTCGTGAATTCCGCGACGGCAGGGCGGTATCCGAAACGTCGCTGACAGCGATCACTGCAGGCGTGCCGGGCGGGACGCTATTCGACTTGCCGGAAGGCTATAGCCGGACCGAGGTGGCGTTTCTACCGTAACCAACACACCAGGGCCAGCGCCCTCGCCCAATCTAGCGCCCCCCGCCCGGCTGGGTTTGCGTCAGCGAGTCGCGGTGGCATCAGTCGTTGCTTGCAGCGCAGGAGACACGTGCAATAGCTGCAAATCGTAAATCAACAGGGAACCACCGGGAACACCGGCGCGACTCGTTTGGCCGAAGCCCAGTTCAGGTGGTACGAACAGCTGCCACTTGGCGCCCGGCTTCATCAGTGTCAACGCCTCCGTCCATCCTCTCATCACGCCATTCGCCTGGATGGTCGAGGCGGTGCCAGGTTTCGAAGAGCTGTCAAATTCACGGCCGTCGAGCAAGGTGCCGCGAAAAGCGACCGTCACCATTTCGTTCGGCTGAGGTGATGGCGCCGCCGAGTCCCCATCGTCGATGATTTTATACTGCAGGCCCGATGGCGTGGTGACCACGCCCGGTGCCTTGGCGTTATGTGCGAGGAAGGCATGGGCACTCGCCAGATTTTTTTCGGCCGTTGCCGTCGCCGAGGCCTGCAGGAATGCGTTTGCGCGCATCTGATCCGCGCCAGTCATCTGCTTGCCCGCCAGGGCATCTTTGATACCCTTGTCGATAGGCTTGAGTGGTACTTTAGTCAGCCCGCTTTGCGCGAGCTGATGTCCCAGTTGTAGCCCCATGGCGTACAACGCTTCGTCCTGCGCGGGCGGCGCGCCTTGCGCACATGCCGGCTGCTCGGCGGCCAAAATTAACCAACCAACCGCATACAGGTGCGACAGGAATTTCACCAAGTTCATCACGCGCGAAGCTTAGCGACGAATCATGACAAATCGTTTAACGCAAGTTGAGCGCCGTGTCGGCGCGGCTAAGCATGCTGCCAATCGCCGCCGTCAGTTCGAACCACCATGCACGCCACCAGGACGGCTGCGCGTCGAGCCTGTTCGCCTCCAGCGACACGGGCGTGATGCGCGAGTCGAAGTGCACCGTTTGCAGCAGCGTTTCGGGCGACTCGATGTGCGTGATGCCCGCACGGGTGCCGATCCAAACCGAACCGTCCGTGTCAGCCAAGAAGCCGTCCGGCATCGTGTCGTCGGAGATCAAACCGTCGTTGCTGTCGAGCCGTCGCCAGCTTCGGCCATCGAACAACGCGACACCTGTATCGGTTCCGACCCATACCCAGCCGCGCCGGTCGATGCGGGTGAAGTGCATCGCGGCGCGCGCCAGCATGGGATCGGTGAGCCAGTGCGCCTCCTCGATCCGCTCTCCGCTGACGCGCAGATGCAGCATGCCGTGCGAGGCGGCGCCCGCCCAAACCCAACCACCCGCCGCGGCAGCGACGGTTGTGAATCCGCCTAGCGCTTGCCGGCCATCGACGAGCATGGTGGTGCATCGCCCGCCCGACCAGCGCAACAGTCCGCCCTGGGTCGCCAACCAGATCGCCCCGGCGTCATCCTCGCTGATGTCGGCGACCTCCCCCGAGGATGCGGGCAGCGGCAGCGATTGAACTTGCATCGAACCCGCCGGGATCACGGCAACACCGTTGCCGGTACCGATCCATAGCTGACCGTTGGAGTCGACATGGAGTTTGCGCATCTCGGGAACATCCGCGATCCATGTCGCCGCGTGATCGGCGGCGGCGATACGGTAGAGCCCGCCCGTCGTCATACCGACCCAGAGCGCGCCCTCCGCCTGCGCCATGACACGGATCTCGCCCGCCGGTAAATCCCCGAACGCACAGCTCGACACGATGGAGGCGGCGCGATCGAGCAGGGAGCAGCCGGTTCGGGTCGCCAGTAAAGGGCCGCCATCTGTGCCGGAGGCGATGGACCAGACCGGAGCGCCAAGGCCTTGGGTCTTGGTCCACGATTCCAAATGACCATATCCAAGCCAGCGCTCGACGCCGTGGCCGGGCACGCCCAGCCACACTTGACCGTTGCGATCGGTCAAAATCGCGGCGATGCCGGTCGTGGGGACGCCATGCATCGCGGAATAGTCCTCCCAACCGCCCTGCCACCGCGACAGCCCAACATCCGTGCTCGTCAGGATGCGTCCCTGACGGTCTACACTCAACGGCGCATCGAGAATTTGTGCACTGAGTAAGGCGCGGGTAGGATCGCGAATTTCGAAACGCGTGTCCTGTGCCTCGAGAACCACCAGGTGCGCTCGACTGCGCACCCACATGCTCCCATCGCGGTCGAGCGCCCATGAGCGCCACGCGTCGACGGGCACGCCCGACTTCACATCAAAGATCTTTACCGCTCCGTCTTCGACCCGGCAAATCGCGCCGCCGCAGCCGAGCCAGATACGGCCCAACCGGTCGACGTGGACGCTGCTCAGATGCGCGAGGACCGGCATTGCAGCGAGCAAACTCGTCGAAAAAAAGGCGCTGCTCCGCCACTCTCCAGCGGCGGCGCCGGCGGTCAGCTGCAACAGTGCGCCGCCGGCGATCACCAAGACGTGCTCAGGCGAGGTGACCGCAACTTGCGAACCCGCAGCGAGTCTCAAGGGTCGACCGTCGGGCCGTATCGGTTTGAAGCTCGCACCGTCGCCGCGATACAAATCCTGCGAAGTTGCAACGATCAGGCTACCCGCGCCGTCTTCGATGACGCTGCGAATCGCGCCTCCGTCGACACCGTGCTCCTTGCCGAAGCGCCGGAAATCGACGCCGTCGTAGCGGTACAGACCGTCGTCCGTGCAAGCCCAGATGAATCCGTCGCGATCCTGCGTCAGGCAGGTCACGAGATTGCCGAGGCCCTGCGCCTGCTGATAGACCCGGAACGCGAAGGTCTGTGCGGCGGCTTCGCGATGCGCGAGAAGCACTGCGACGGCAAGGCAGATTGACGCGGCGCGTGCGCAGCAGCGCGCGAGAACTGCGGCGCAATCCCAGCCGCGCAGGCGGGTTGAGGCATCCATCATGGCCGGCCGGCAGCCGGCGATCATCATCTTCATGCAATGTGCGCCGCGTAGACTGAACCAACGCGCATGATCCCGAAACGGCAAGTCTTGCGGGACAAACCACGTCTCGGTGTCGATGAACCACGAAGGTCCTCGAAAAATAGGCGACGAAAAGTTCGACCTATGTCACTAGACTTGCTTAAGTCAAATAGCGCGCGCGGCGAGCGATAATTGGGCTTGACCGATCGTTTGGCGGAGCGCTCCAATAGCGCCCTGAGGGAGACACTGAGAAGGGGGGTGCAGCCCGTGACCGAGCCTTGGTGCGTCGTTCTAGCGAGTCGGGAAGACCCGGAAGCGACGCGAAGCACAACGCAAGATCGCATCATGGCGCAACAGCCTGCACTCAACCGCTGCGATCCTTTGACGGCAACGCTGCGCCGTGCCGAGGCAGTGACGTCGCTCCAGCGCATCGCCGCGGTGATCGCCGCTCCTGTCGAGCGGTGGCGCCAAAGTGCCTTGTTGAAACTCGATGCGCACAACCTCTTCGTGCAACCGAAGCACCAAGGAACGGCATACGAGGTGCTGCTGGCGCTGCTGCTGCTCGAGCAGCGTGTGCCTGCGGAGACGACGGTTTTGTTCCTGCCGGCGGACCATGTGGTCACCGACGAAGAGGTCATGACGAACTCGCTCGTGACCATGGCCGAATGGATCGGCGAGGAGCCGGGTCCGGTCTATTTACTCGGTGCCGTGCCGCAAGGTCCGCATGACCAATTGGGCTACATCGTTCCCTGGCACGATGCCATGCTGATGCCGAGCGGGGTATACGAGTTTGTCGAGAGGCCTGAAATACCCCTGGCGCGCAAGCTGATCAACGACGGCGGCCTCTGGAACACCTTCATTTTTGGCGGCAGCCTTGCCGCATTGTTGAATCTGTTTTGCCCAAAATTCGATGCCACGGTCGCTGCACTGCGAGCTGCGCTAAAATCCAAGTTCGTCGAACCTGAGCTGGCGCGCGCATTCGACAGCTTGACGCCGGCGGACTTTTCCGAAGACATCCTCGCCAAACACATCGACAACCTCCAGGTGCTGCGGCTGCTGCGCTGTGGGTGGTGGCCGCTGAAATCCCCCACCGTCCCACCAACCGCACTCGATGGCTCCACATCGCGAGCCGAAACGCAGGACAGCAGCCACGAACAGGGGCAGCTCGAATAGATAACTCGTACGCTTGCGTACCGTATGCTAGACTCGCACTCATGTCGGACCTGGTTCGATCGTCGGTACTGACCGGTTACCGCGACCTGGTCACACGTTTGTCCGGTGACCCGGTAGCCTTACTGCGCCGCTTCAAGATCGACGCGGAGGCCATCGAGCGCAACGATGCTCCCATCTCTTTCCGCGCCGTGGTCAGATTGCTCGAAGCCACGGCTCGAGCGCTCGAGTGCCCGGACTTCGGTCTGGTGCTGTCGCAGCAGCAGGACCTGAGCATCCTGGGACCAATCGCGCTGATTGGCTTGAACTCCCCGACGGTGGGCGACGCCCTGCGCGCCATGATCGAACACTTGAATTTCTACTCGCCCATCGTGCTGACCACGATCGAGGCTGAAGGTCCCGAGAACGTTCTGCTGACCTACGATCTGGCGCTCGACCGGGAGCCCCACAGACGGCAACTGATCGAATTGGCCCTCAGTCTGTATTGCCGGGACATGCAGATCCTGACTCAACGCAGCTTCGTGCCGGTATCGATCTGGTTCCGGCATGCGCAGGCGCTGCCGCAGCGCGTGTACCGCGGTTACTTCGGCGCGCGCGCCCGCTTCGGTCAGCCGGTCAACGCCATCGTCGCACGCCGCAGCGATCTGTCGCGGCCCATCGACAACGCCGACCCGCGGTTGAGAGCCATGATGACGGAGTACGTGAGGCTGAGCACCTCGACTCACCCCTTGGACATTCAGCGCCAGGTGGCATTCCTGGTGCGCAAGATGATGCCGCTGGCACTGTGCACTCTGCCCGCCGTGGCACGGCACCTCTACTTGCATGAACGGACGCTGCAGCGACGTCTTACCAAGAGCGGCGTGTCCTTCGAGAGCATCGTCGACAATGTGCGGCGCGAACGGGCGGAGGAGTTGTTATCCGGATCGCGCCTATCGATGGCGCGCGTCGCGGCGCAGCTCGGATATCACGAGCAGAGCTCCTTCAGCCGCGCGTGCCGCCGCTGGTTCGGACGCGCGCCGAATGACTTCAAGACCCGGCAACAGGCGATGCGCGAGGCGTCGGAACGCCGGGCGTCGTAACGCCCACCATGATTCGTCCCTGTTCGACCTTGAGCGGGTAAACCTTGAGCAGCCGCGGCGTCACGCCGTTGCGCGGTTTGCCCGTGACCAGATCGAACTCGGCGCCGTGCTTGGCGCAGCGAATCGCGCCGCCGGAGATGATGCTGCCCATCAAGGGTTGCAGCGCATGCGGGCACAGATCGGCCAATGCGTGGAGGCCATCGGCCGTGTGACACAACAGGATGCGTTCGAACCCCCACGAAATGGATTTTTGCGAGCCCTGCGGCAGATCGTCGAGCGCCGCCACATCGACGAACCCGTCCGCGGCAATGCCGGTCTTCGCGCCGACGGTCATCACACGCTCAGGATTTTCTCGAGCACTTCGTGAAAATGCTGGATGCGCTGCTCTTGATAGCGCCCCAAGGTCGCTTCTGCCCGATCCGCAGCGGCACCGCGAAGCCCCGCCTGGATGCGCGGTAAGTTGCTCATGTCCTGATCGAAAATCAGCGACAGCAAGCCGATTTCAGGCTTGCTGCTGAACGGTTCGTCGAAATCGAGCTCGACGATCGGTGCCGACGGCGGCCGAGGCAGTCCGCCTCCGGGAACGGGTGCGGTCAGCCGCACGCTCATCACCGATTCATTTGGATCGGTCCCGAAGGGCAAAAATTGGTACACCAACGGCAGCCCCTCGCCATACCAAGGGCAAAAGTTGGGAAACACGAAATACTGCACGCTATCGATCATGGCCGCGTCCGCCCAAGGTGCGAAATCACGAGCGAGCCCTGCGCCCAACAGTCCGCGACGCCACTCGGCGACTTGCGCGCGTCCTGATAGGCGGGACGTCGCATCGAATTGCGGCACGGGGATCCCCGGCGTCGCCATGGCAAAGACTTCGAAGGCGCGATTCGTCGCCACGATCGCGGACGCCTCGTCGCCGAGATGGGGGCTCGGAATCCCGAGCGGCGTGATGAGCCGGCTGATGTGGGACTTGCCATCTTCCCAAATGTCGTATTGCGTGGATGCATCGCCGGTGAAGGTGAGCGAGTCGCTGTGCGTTTCAACGACATGGTAGGACTCGAGGAAGGCCTCCAGGGTGACCTTCCAATTCGCCTTGACGCGCTTTCTGATGTGGAACGCCGTGAATCGATCCTCAGATGGGCAGGCCTTGAAAAATTCGGGCAAAGGGCCCAACCACTGTTCCAGCGGCGCCGCCGCGGGGTCGGGGTTGATGAAAATGAAGCCACCCCAGGTACCCACCTTGACCTCGGGCAAGCGGTAATCCGCGCTCTTCACGCCTGAGAAATCCCAACGGCTCGGGATGTTCTTCAAGGAGCCGTCCAAATTCCATTCCCACGCATGGAACGGGCATCGCAGGCTCGCTCCCGATCCCGCACCGTCGCACAAGCGGGTGCCGCGATGCAGGCAGGTGTTGTAGAACGCCCGGAATTCATGGGGCGCGCTGCGCAGGATCACGAATGACAAGTCACCCACCGTGTACGGGACCCGGTCGCCGACCGCCGGGATGTCCTCTTCACGGCAGGCGAACTGCCAGACCTTCATCCACAGTTTGTCTTTCTCGAGCGCGGCGAATTCCGGTGAATGATAGCGGCTCAAGGGGATTTTCTTGTGGACGGGCAGGTAATTGCCGCGGCTGCGCAAGCCTGCGCCCACGTCCCGGGAGTCGGCCTCGAGCAACGTTTCCGTGAGCGGACTCACGGCGGACGAGAAACCGCGGATCAAGGATTCGCTAGCTGCCATAAACGTTACTCCGTGCCTGCGAGTCGGACCCTACGTGCGAGTCGAACTACTTGCAATCGCTCAAACAATTTCACCCAGCACCGTGCCTACCGGCAGCGTCTCGCCGGGCTGCACCAGAATGCGCAGCGTCCCCGAGGCCGGCGACTCGATCTCCTGAACGGATTTTTCGCTCTCCAGAGCGTACAACGGTTCGCCTGCCTTGACGGTGGCGCCGTCGGCAACCAACCATTGCGAAAGGGCACCCTCGTTCATCGAGAAGCCGAGCTTGGGAAGCAAAATTTCTGTGGCCACTTGGTTTACCTATGAAGATTGCATGGTCGACTATCGAAGCGTGTCGCGCACGGCCTTCTCGATATCCGCATGACTGTAAAGAAATGCCGCCTCGAGTTGCTTGGCGAACGGCACCGGGGAATCCTTGCTGGCGACGCGCTGCACCGGCGCCTTGAGTTCGCGAAATAACGCTTCGTGTATGCGTGCCGAGACTTCCGCCCCCACGCCGAAGGACTTGACGGCCTCGTGCACGATCACGGCACGACCGGTCTTTTTGACCGACGTCAGGACGGTGTCCATATCGAGCGGACTTACCGTGCGCAGATCGATGATTTCGCAGTCGATGCCTTCGCCGGCGAGTTTGGCTGCGACGACAGGAATATCCAACATCGAGCGGCTGTAGCCGATCAACGTGGCGTCTTTGCCGCTCCTGACCACCGAGGCTTTTCCCAGCGGGATCGACTTGCCTCGCTCCGGGGCGGCCCCCAGCGACCAGTAGCTCGCCAGGTGCTCGACGAAAATCACGGGGTCCTCATCGTCGATCGCCGATCGCAGCAAGCCGTAGGCGTCCGCCGGGTTCGATGGCATGACCACCTTGATGCCCGGCGTATGGCAGAACCAAGCTTCGAGGAAGTCGGCATGCTGTCCGCCGGTCTGGAAGCCGGAACCGGTCATCGTGCGGATCACCAGCGGCACGTGGGTCTGTCCGCCGGACATGAAACGCAATTTCGCCGCATGGTTGGTGATCTGATCCATGCACACGGCGACGAAGTTCATGAGCATGATTTCGATGACGGGGCGAATGCCGACGATGGCGGCGCCGACGGCGGCACCCGTGAATCCCATCTCTGAGATCGGCGTCGAGCGTACGCGGCCACCGTACTTGGTCGACAGGCCCGCGCTCACCTTCATGATGCCGCCGCCTTCGGGGTCCGCCATTTCTTCCCCGAACAGGACCACATTGGGGTCGGCGGCCAGCGCATCGTCGAGCGCCCAGTTCAGCGCCTGAATCGTGTTTATTTGGGTTGTCATACAGTAGTCCCCGTCATGCCGACGTGTCCGCGTACACGTCGATTCCGATTTCCGCGGCGTCCGTCAGCGGGCTGTCGAACGCGAACTTTACCGCGTCGTCCACGTCGGACTTGACCTTACCCTCGAGCGCCTCCAAATCGGCCGCCGTCGAGTGCCGGTTGTCGAGCAGCCACTGGCGGAACCTGGGGTATGGATCGGCTTCGAGCGCCGCCTGGTACTCCGCCTTCGGGATGTATTCACCCGCATCGCCGATCAGGTGGCCATTGAAGCGGAACGTGAGCGCCTCGATCAGCGTCGGACCGCTGCCGCCGCGGGCACGCTCGATGGCCGTTTTCGCGGCCTCATAGACCGCGATCGGATCGTTTCCGTCGATGGTCACGCCCGGCATGCTGTAGCTCTTGGCGCGGTCGGCCACGCGCTCGATCGAAGTGCCCTTGGAAAATGCCGTATGTTCGGCGTAACGGTTGTTCTGGCAGACGAAGATCACCGGTAATTTCCACACCGACGCCAGATTCAACGACTCGTGGAACGCCCCGATGTTCGATGCACCGTCGCCGAAATTGGTCACCGTGACGCGCTGGTCGCCGCGCAGTTGGGACGCCAGAGCCAGACCGCAGCCGATCGGCATGCCTGCGCCAACCACGCCCGTGGTCACCATACAGCCGCTCTTCGGGTGGGTGATGTGCATGGGACCGCCCTTGCCCTTGCAGGCGCCCGTACTGCGGCCTGCAAGTTCCGCCCAGATCAATCTCGGCGGCACGCCTTTGGCAATCATGTCGTGTATGCCGCGGTAAATGGTGACGAGGTAGTCATCGTCGCTGAGTTGCACGCTGATTGCCGCCGGTATGGCCTCCTGCCCGCGCGCCGAGTAGTAGGGCATGACCATTTTGCCGGCCTTCATCATGCTGATGAAGCGCTCATCGTTCTGGCGGATTTGGACCATCTTCCGATAGATGTCGACCAAGACCTTAGAACTTGGCTGACTCGATTTTTCGCTCATGTCAGCGGCCCTCCCGGCCGACGATGCTCACGGCGCATACGCCGTTGTAGGGAACTCCACCCAGATTGTGCGAAAGCCCAAGCTGTGGATCCTTGAGCTGGCGCGAGCCTGCCCGCCCTTGCAGTTGCAAATAGTGTTCGTACACCATCCGGAGACCGGACGCACCAATGGGATGACCGAAGCATTTGAGCCCGCCGTCGATCTGACAGGGAATTTTGCCGTCGGCATCGAACACACCGTCGAGCACGTCCTTCCAGGCCTGCCCCGCATCCGACACGCCGAGGTCCTCCATCGTGACCAGTTCGGTGATCGAGAAGCAATCGTGCACTTCCATGGCTGATAATTCCTCGCGCGGATTCTTGATCCCCGCTTCCTGGTAGGCGGCTCGTGCGGCATTGCGCGTGTTTTGCACGTAGGAGCCATCCCATTGGTTCGTGCCCCACTCACGGCCGGCGCTCGCGGAGAGCTGGATGGCCTTGATGGTCACCAGATCCCGTTTACCGAGCGCGCGCGCGATTTCCGGGGTCGTCACGATGGCGCACGCGGCGCCGTCACTCACGCCGCAGCAATCGAACACGCCCAACGGCTCGGCGATCATGGGCGCATTCAAGATGGTTTCCATCTCGACGCCCTTGCGTAGATGCGCCTTCGGATTCTTGGCACCGTTCTGGTGACTCTTCCACGACACGCGGCCGATCGACCTCTTCAAGTCATCCTTGGAGATCTTGTACTTGGATCGATATCCAGCCGCCAGCTGCGCAAAACCGGCCGGTGCCGAACCGTACGGCATCCACAGATCGGCGAAACTTCCCTTCCCCACCGTCGGCAGGCCGCCGTAGCCCGTGTCCTTGAGCTTCTCGGCGCCCATCGCAAGCGCGATGTCGACGGCGCCCGCGGCAACCGCGTAGGTAGCACCGCGCAGCGCCTCGGTGCCGGTCGCGCACATGTTCTCGACCCGCGAAACGGGAATACCCTCGAGACGCAATGCGGTCGACAACGGAATGGCCGAATTGCCGACCGAGCGCTCCATCGCAGAGCCGTACCAGGCGGCGCCGATCTGCTTGCGATCGATGCCCGCATCGGCGAGCGCCTCGCTGAAGGCCTCGCTCAGCAATTGCTCGGCGCCGGTATCCCAGCGCTCGCCGAATCGCGTACAACCCATGCCGATGATTGCAACCTTGTCTTTGATTCCGCTGGCCATCGTCGCTCCTAATTTCAGGCTGGTTTGGGGGCGGTTGACACCGCGGCCGCGGCGAGCGGGACGGCTTTCCAGAAGTAGCGGTCGTAGTGGCGCTGCCGGTCGCGCTCCTTGATTCGAAAACACATGCCGAGCGGGGTATCGACCTCGATGCCGGACGGCCCCACATCGACCATCTCCATGAGCAATCGCGCGCCAATGTCGAACTGCACCAGCCCCATGTAGAGAGGTGGCGAGGGCGAGTACTGCAGCCAATCGGCGGTGTAGGTGACGACCTTGGCCGGCTCGTCGGCGAGAGCAAAGGGCTTTTGCGAGTCGACTGCTCCGCAGTTGACGCAGGCGGGAAAACGCGGGAACTGCACCGCGCTGCAGGCCTGGCAGCGGCCGCCGACGAAGCCCAAGATCTGGTCGGCAATCCGATACGCTTGAGTCAATGCCGTCTTATTGTCGGTCTCCGCACGCATGCCCCAGTCGATATCGATCTGGCCGTCGAATGACAGCAGTTTGAGGTAAGCGCTTTCCTCGATACGCCGCGAGAGCGCTGCGGCCAATCCATGCCCCGGAGACTTGAGGGGGGGCTCGAGCATTTCGAATGCCAGAACTTCGCAGCCTTGAGCGAAGGACGCGATCACGATGACCTCGCCGGACTTGGCACGCTCGAGCGCCGCCGCCAATTGCAGCAGCGGCTGCGCAGCGCCGGTATCGCCGACGACCGACGACAAATCCGGCAAGAGCTTCTCGGGCGCCAGCGTCAGTGTCTTCGCGACCAATTTATCGCTGCCCGACGGGCCGCCCGCGAGACCGAAATGCGCCACACGTGCGGCCGGCACGCCCAGACGCTCGAGTAACGCCGCGACCGCGCGGGGGACGATCTTGGACACGCCCTCATCGCGGATCCAACGCTCCTCCCAAAAGTAGTCGAACTTCTCACCGGTCTGGCGAAAGTGGTCCACGAACGGCACAGTCACCGTTTGGCGGCCGAGGAAACGTGCGATGAGACCATCGCCCTGCCCGACACGCAACGCGGCCGCGCCCGATCCGTACAGCATTTCCTGCGTGCTGCCGGGCTTGCCGCTGCGCCGGTCCGCGGCAATGATGAGCTGGTCGCCGAGATCGCTGTCCTGCAGGGCCTGCGCCAATCCCGACAGCCCCGCGCGCACAGAGCCCGACAGATCGGCACTGGTCCGTGCCGAGGATAGCCGCAGCGCAGCGCCCACGATGCTGGCGTTCTGCAAATCCGCGTAGGGCGCGGTCGTGCTCGCGAAGCTTAAGCCCACGATGGCGTCGGCGCCGCCCGGCGTGCTCCTCAAGCAATCCCGGCCAGCCTCGACCGCCATGGTGATCGCATCTTCGTCCCAGCCGCAAAAGGCCTTCTCACCCTTGGCCAGACCCTTGAGCGACGGCAGAGCCCAGGCGTGGGCGGCCGCAATGGCGGCCCGCGGCATGCGCCGCCGCGGTATGTAGGCGCCGAAAGCCTTGATGCCGGCGGGAGAACTGGAAGTCACTTTTGGGTTCGGCTCCGTGATCTTGGAACGGGTGAGGCCTTGAAGGCGCCGCGCGATAGTTGGTAAGCAAGCATACTATAATTCGGGCGAGCGCTCAATGGCGCGCATCGCCGCGCGCCCTACGGCAGACTGGACACGCCGCACGGCAGGCTCACGCGGTACACGGTAAGAATTATTTACGGTATACTAGCGTACTAATATGCGCGCCCTTTGCATCCCCATGTCACGGCCTGGCTCAGACAGGCTCCTACTCGTCCGCGGGCTTGCTCCTGGCGCGTGCCGCGGACTTGCCGCCGTTGGATGATGGAACTGCATCCATTTCGATCAGGTTGTGCTTCATCGTCGCGAGCATTTCTTCCAGCTCGTGCTGCTGGCTCAATGAGATGCCACGCATGATCTGGTTGTTCATCTCGATGGCGATGGCGTTCATTTTTTGCACCAACGCGCGGCCCTTCGGAGAAACCGAGATCCGCTTCGAACGCCGATCGAGCTTGTCAGGCGTGCGCGTGACGAAACCGTTTTCCTCGAGGCGGTCGATCAGGCCGCCGAGTGTGACCTTGCCGACATCGAGCAGCCGCGCCAGCTCGATCTGCATCATGTCCTCGCCTTCGTGCCGTGAAAGGTTTGCCAACACCCACCACTGCGAGCGCGTGATGCCGAGGGGCTTTACCCGCTGGTCGAAAGCGGTGCGGCGCAGCCGCGAGACGTCATGCACCAGAAATCCCGCCCGGAGTCTTCGCGGCGCGCTCTTGGTCATGTGGCTTGAGGTTTTGGTCATGATCGAACGGGGTTCCTATTTGTCGGTCTTGCTTCCACAGAGAGCGCACCGTGTGACGAACTATATGCTACATGACGATTTTCGTAGCAAGCCGTGCATGAGGTCTGCGCGCCGAGTCGGGTTCCCGTGAGCGCGTCCCCGGCCGCCTCGCGAGGCCCGCTCACAGGGCTCAAGATCCTCGAGATCGAAAGCATCGGACCGGGACCGTTCGCGGCCATGGCCCTCGCCGATATGGGCGCGAACGTGCTGCGAATCGCGCGGCCGCCGCGCGCGGCCGCGCCTGCGAGTGCGCGCAACCCCGTGCTCGCGCGCGGTCGCGCAGGTACCGTCAGCGTCGACTTGAAGGTGCCTGAGGACGTGGAGCGGGTCTTGGGATTGGTCGGACAGGCCGACGGGTTGATCGAGGGATTTCGTCCCGGCGTCATGGAGAGACTGGGGTTGGCGCCGGATGCCTGCCTGCGCCGCAATCCGCGGCTGATCTATGGCAGGGTTACGGGCTGGGGCCGCAGCGGGCCGCTCGCCCGCAGCGCCGGTCATGACATCAACTACATTGCCCTCACCGGCGCACTCCATGCCTGCGGCACGCGCGAATCGGGGCCCGTTCCACCGTTGAATCTGGTGGGTGACTTCGGCGGCGGCGGGCTGCTGCTGGCCTTCGGCATGGTCTGCGCACTGCTGGAAGCGCGTACGTCCGGTCAAGGGCAGATCGTCGATGCAGCCATGATCGACGGTGCCTCCATGCTCATGGCCATGATCCACGGCATGCATGGCAGCGGGCGTTGGCCGGCGCCGCGGGCCGGTAATCTGCTCGATGGCAGCGCTTATTTCTACACATGTTATGAATGTGCGGATGGCTGGATGGCCGTGGGGGCCATCGAGGCTGAGTTCCGCCTGCAGCTACTGCGCTTGCTAGGCCTGCAGGACGAAGCCGCGTCCATCATGGCCGCCGACGATGCCGATCCTGAGGTTCGCCGGCGGCTTGCCGCCATATTCAAGACGCGAACACGCGCCGAGTGGCAGGCGCTGTTCGATGACACGGACGCGTGCGTCTCGCCCGTTCTTGACCTCGATGAGGTCACGACGCACCCACAAACGGCCGCCACCCAAACCTTCAGCACGATCGACGGTGTCGTTCACCCCAACCCGGCGCCGCGATTCAGCCGCACTGTCCCGGCAACGCCGGATCATGAGTCGCTCGAGACGGCCAACGCCAAACTGGAAGAGTGGGGGCTTGCACGGGCCGACGTTGTGTCATGAGCTGCGCGATGGTGGGCTGCCCTTCCGGAGTGGGCTGCGCTACCGCCGCGCCGGCCGGCATGGCGCGCCCGCCGGCCATATCGTATACTGGCACTTCAGTTCGCAAGCTTACTAACTCTGGTTTCGCATGAACTTTGCCGTCACCGAAGAACAGCAGCAGCTTGCGGAGAGCCTGCAGCGATTGCTCGATGGAGCGAATGACTTCGAGTCGCGGCG
>Ga0116231_10003582_pt1 | contig 32174 bp, 18 predicted proteins | sample S1TSphgellanicum_2_FD_89695 | JGI IMG/M metagenome (GOLD analysis project Ga0116231, IMG submission 89695) | Host-associated microbial communities from peat moss isolated from Minnesota, USA - S1T2_Fd - Sphagnum magellanicum MG | ecosystem: Host-associated > Plants > Peat moss > Unclassified... | reverse complement strand
GGCTCGAGTGTGTATTTGGTGTGTTTTGGTTGTGGGAGTTGGGGGTGGGGGGGGCTGGAGGGGCGGCAAGGAGGGGGGGGGGCCGGGGTTTCTCCGTACCACCCCCCCCCCCCCCCCCCCCCCCCCCCCCCCCAAAACACTCAAAAGGCAACCCACCACCAATATACAACACACCTAACACCACCCCTTGAAATTACAAGGGTTGTTTCATTTTAGAGCTTCCGAACAGACATCTTACTTTCATGGCACCAACCGATGGACTATATCTAGTGTTGTGTGATTCTTCCTTTTTAAGAGAAGCTCCGATCCCGATTTTAGCATTGAAAATTTCATTTGGAGGTTTTTTTTGGGTAAGTAGGGGGTTCATTTCCATTTTAACACATTTTTTTCATATTAAAAAACTTTCAGGCCTGGTTCAAAAACTAAGTTCAATTCCGTGTACACATTACATGTTCCCCAATATTAAAAGATTGTAAATGTACAAAATTTTACAATAAATTAAAACATGAATCTATGTAGATAGGGAGCTCAATAATTAATTAAAATTAATATTTAATTTACAAAATTCAAACCTACTTATCAAGTTTCTTTTTTTTAAAAAAATTTTCCCCTAAAAATCTTGATGGTGTTTTCAAGAATGTTTTTTCAATGTTCCAATTATGAATTTAGCAAAAGGCTAGGTCCAACATTTGATTCTTGTGACGGTTCCAACAAAAGAATGTCAACTTGGCTCCAGGTCCCAAGAAGGGGGGACTTCAACTGCCAGTTTTTAACCTTGCAAACCAGATGCATACGCTCACAACGCTGGTGAAGACCTCATCATCGTAGTCTTTGGGCCTCCTTTCACCCCCTATCCTCTCTTTCAGTGGTATCCGCAAACTAAAGACATTTTTATTAAATCTCAGCATGAAATGCTGCAACTCAGTATGAAATGCTGAAACTCAGCATTTTAATGCACGAGGCGCGAGACTAATTATAGTAGTTGTACAAGTAGGAGCAGTGAAAATATATGTGGCAGCAGTGGAGGCGCTGAGGAAAAAGGAAAGACAGAATGAAACTCAGTTTACCACCAAAATTGATGGTTTTCTGAGTTTCACGCCCCGTTGAATAATGCTAATGTACTTTTTTTGCAGGTTATTTTTGAATCTCACCCTGTGTATGACGAAACTCAGGGTTCTAGTGCTGTGTTTGTCTTACTTTACGGATAACTCTATTATGTTTCTTGAAATATCTGCTCTTTATTTCCATGTTTTTTCCTTGTGATATCCACCTAGTATCACAAGAAATATATATATATATATATATTTATTTATTTATTTATTTATATTTATAAACAAGTGTTGTGTCACACTGTGGCCTTACCATTTACATTAAAAAGTATCTTAAGGCAAAAGAAGAATTATGCAAACTCAAATATTTAACCATGCAAAAATATAATCTTCAAAAAATCCTCCAAAAGAAAAAAAAATCCTTCAAGATATTATAACTCTTTTACTAAGCCCAAGTTTCAACACAAGCCAAGATATCATCTTTCAAAAATCCTCATATAAATATAGACCTATCATTACCTAGGGGCCAAAATCCATTAAGCTATTATACTTTACAACTAATCTAAACACAATATCACCAAAAATTTGATGAAGTCTTGTGCATGGTAAAGCCCTTCGTCACAAGATATATGTAGGTTGTGTTTTTGAGGGCAAATTCAATGTCGATGATTGAAACTTGGCTCAAAAACTTAAGTTGAAATATTGAAGAAACACAAACAACCCAAGAAGCAGCATGGTTAAGATACATTCATTCTTTTATTCCCCCGCAAATTTGGCAGCATTTTGGAAAGCTTGTGTGCTTCATACGCATATGTACTGGTGGGGGAGGGGGTCTTAACCATAGGTTGTCCTTATGGTAAAATAAACATGGAAATGTGGTTCCAAAATCTAGAGCCAACTTGATCTTCTAAAACTAAAGACCTCGAATCCTGGTAATGTGGCAAGTGGGTTAGCTAGCCCAAATTGGCATTGTTCCATATGACAACTGGTTTTAAGTACCCAAATTGGCATTGTGCCAAATTAGGTCAATCATACTATGTAACTAGTTCGAGGGTGTTATTATCATCATACTTTTGTATTGTAACCTATTTCATAGGTGTGAGTTATGGTGGTGAAACTAGCCTACTAGTTTCACTTTTTGCTTCTCCTTCAATTCATCAACCCATTCAAGTATTAAGATTGAAGTCCTTCTTATTAAGGAAGTGATGGGTTTTGGGGTCTCATTTGTGTGTGTACTTTTTGTAAGCTTTTGTTAAATGGGTTTGGTTGTGATTTTACAAGCTTCACTTATTGTTTGTGGTTTTACTTGAACTCATCAAAGCAAATTAAAAACAAACTTATTACTTGTGAATAAAAATGAGGAAACAATAGACCGTAGCATGTAATTAGCATGAACATATTTTGCTCGAAACGTGAAATATTGGACAAAGCACCAAATGTCAATCCACTCCATGCAAAAAGACCATGACAAACTGGAGCAATAACTGAATATTCGTTGCAACCGCCAGGATCCAATGCAAAAATATCTTTGGTAAAAATCGTGGTAAAATCCACCATACACAACTACCAATGTCGGTCTGGTATATAGGCTTGCTTCTCGTATCAACACTAATAGCAAGGACTTTACCAAACGGGTATGACCTAAGGTAATAATATGAGCCTTGTACACCAATTTTACACCATTTTCAATACACCAAAGGAGATATTTTGTCTGCCTTGTACTGGCCAAAAACTCGGTCTTGAACCCAATATGGGGACCAGGCTAATATGAAACTCTTTAAAATGTACCCAATACCAGGACCATGTTGGTTAACAATTTTCTTTATAAAACATACAATATCAAGACCATGTTGGTTAACAATTTTCTTTATAAAACATACAATATCAAGACCATGTTGGTAAGAAAGTTTTTTGAAGTACACAATAGGAGGACCTTGTTGGTATGTTCAAAAGTTGATACCTACTAGACCAAGAATGGTGACAAGAGTTCCAAAACTTCGCTTTTGGATCTTATGGATCTTAAAATTGAATTGCAAGGTGTGCCTTTTTGTTTTTGTCTTCGAGACTTTGTCATGCTGGCTAGACACACACACACGCACACATTTAATATTTTTCAAATGAATCAAAAGGTGTTGTTTTGTTTGTAATGCATTTTTATAGTGACTATTGATATATTTCTTTGTTTATTACCTCATCAAGTCTACTTTGAAGTCGCCAACTCTACTTTTTAAGCCCATCACTCAAAAGACAAGACCATTTTTATTGGTTTAAAACCAATGATTGACCTACGAGGCTAAAAAAGCCCATCACATGACTTTCGTAGGCTAAAAAAGCTCATCACATGACTTTCATTAAATTTGAACAAAGCTCATCATGTGAGAGCAATTCTTTACAAACAAAGGCCGCAACTTGTAGAAGCTAACTACATGAGTGGTCCTAGAAAGGATTGGAGACTCAGATCAAATACAAACACTTAGTATCCAATAAGATATTTAGAATCAACTTACTATAAGTCCATAAAGTATGCATCTCTCCAAGTTGTGAGATTGAATATGTATGCAAAACCTAAACCAATATATCATATTATCATGTGTTAAAACCTTTGTTTGCCCTCACATGTTTAATTCTTGTGAAAATGACCAACAAATTTGTAAAAATTAGCCATTAATAAATATCTTAAAAGTATGACCCTTCATTAAAAAAAATCCAAAATCAAAAGTTAAAGGTTATTTTGAAGTTTCAATTACCCCAAGCTTTTTTTGTAAATAGCTTGTTCCTTTAAAGCACAATTTTTTTTATCGTTGTGTGATCAATGTGTGTCAATGTGGTGAGTTATTTTGAAAGGTTTTTGGCCAATTGTGCTAACAAATTTACAAAACAAGGCTAAAACCCTAGCTACACCTAGTGTTAAGGGATGGGTGCAAAAGTGGGCTATTGTTAGGATAGATTTTAGGAATGTGAGAATTATACATACCCTAACTTGCAAATTCAAAATTGAACACATTATTACATGGTGACAATTATACATGGTGTATTGTTGTTATATTGTTTTTGCATATTCACACTAACAAAGCAATGTTATTACTTTTAATGCAAACATGTGTTGTCATCTTCATGACGTTTGTCACTTGTCCTTTGTTTATAGTGTGTTCATCATAGCAAGGAGTTTCACCATGGACACATTATATATTCCATGGTAGAGGTGATGACTACATGGAAATGACAATGCATGTTTGTCATTGTTGTCACCTCCAATGTCTTTGGTGAAACTATTTGTTACAACTTGATAATTAATTAATTTGTATTGTCATTATTTTTTTGTGTTTATCATTGCTTGTTGTGTGTTGAAATTTTTCATTACATTTCCCAATTATTGCAAATGTGGTGTCGATTCTTGTGTGTCCACTACCAAACGCTTATGTGTCAAAGCTCTTTGCTACAACTTGTTACATAAGTTCTCTTCATTACATATTTCAATGCTCCATTTCATTGTTGCCATGGGTCCAATTTGCTTAGGGCTTTTACCTTATTTTTATTGATTGTTTGCTTTTGTTTTCTCTTTGGCTTGTGTTTTTTTTCATCTTGTACTTTTGATGGATGGGTTCTTGTCATTGATTTTTATATATAAATGGTTTTTCTATTTGTAAGAAGTTTGATGTTCAAAAGACTTCGATCATTTTTTTGGTCATTTTTTTGTTTTTTTAAAATAAAATTGTTGTGTTTTTCATTGTTACATTGTTTGTTTATTTTACAACTCACCATGGATGACATATAGATTGTTATTGTTGTTGATTATCTTAATCTTGAAGTTCCTTCAAGAGATGAATACTAAGATGTCACAATGTTCTTAAGACATGATCCAATCTTTTTCTCCAAGTGCCGATGAAGTACATCAGATTATAACAATTATTGGTTAGATCTAAATGGCAATTGTTCAACACCTTGGATGAACCAACTTTACATTTGCATCATGATAAAAACCTTTAATTTTTTGGGGGGTTGTTTCTAAACATTGTGTATATCTCATCCCTTAACTAAATTAGGATTTGTGAGTCCAAATTTAAACAATTTAAAAATTAATTAATTATCAATTGTAAGAGGTGTTATTCATGAAGGTGAAGATACCAATGTAGGTGTTGGTTCATGAGAGCCATGCTCAATGAGGTTGTTACCTAAACCATAGTGAACAAACTCCCACCAAAGCACACCATAGTGGATAGGAAACCATTTTTTTCATTGTATTCCTCTTGAGAACCTAACCAACCATGGTGATGAGCTAGGTAGTAACTTAACCAACCATGGTGATGAGCTAGGTAGTAACTTAACCAACCATGGTGATGAGCTAGGTAGGAACTTAACCAACCATTGTGATGAGCTAGGTTAGTAACTTAACTAACCATGGTGGTGAGCTAGGCAATAACTTAACCATCCACATGCATCTACTTCCCTAGCATCAGCCCATTAGGGCAAACCAATTTAGGGTTTAGGGTAATTTAGACATGTGAGTTGTGATATGTACTTTGACTTGACTCCCCCCACCCCCCCGCCCCCCAAAATACTCACAAGCCCACTTGGCGGGCAGCCGCCCTTCCTTTTTTAGTAGCTTACCCGTACTACCTAGTAGTACTTTGGCAACTTCTACACACTTCTATGGAATAATTATTTATTTATTTATTTATTGATATTTTAATTTGAAAAATAAAATAAAATTCCTGAAGATTCAACTATTTTCCTCCAAAAAATTCTGTTTTATGAAGGAAAAAAAAAATTTGGTGAAAATCTCAGTATTTCTGAAAATAATATATAATTAGTGTGGAAGCTGCCAAGATACTATGCTTTAAATCAATGTGTGTGTGTGTGTTTTTTTTTTTAATTTAATTTTTATTTTATTTTATTTTTTTGTGTGAATTTTCACACTTTGGCTTACAATTTTTTTTGGAAAATCTTGGAATTTTTTTTAAGTCTAAAAATTGAAAAAAAAAATTGCTAAAAAAAATGGATGAATTCGCCCAAGAACCCCAATAAATTATATAAAATAAATAAATAATTTTTTTCATTACAAAAAACCTGATGGTATTGTGGCTGCACCTACCACCAACACAGCCGCCATCAAGCGTTTTTACTGGCGAAATTTCACCAAAAAGCCAAATTCAAAAAAATAAAAAAATTAAAGAAAAAAAAAGAAAGTGAATTTGAAAGGTTTTTAGTTGCCAGCCAGAAGTGAGAATAAATAAATAAATAAATAATATATTTATTTATTTATTTTAATAATTTTTTTGTGGGTCTCTCTGTTTGTCCTTTTTCTTCCTGTGGAGAAAAAATTGGTTCTAGTGAGGAATAAATAAGAATAATTAAATAATGTGTGAATGTGCCTAGTTTGCATGGCAACAGCACACCCCCGACACCTGTAGTAACTAGTACTAGTGCCTAGTAGCAACTAGTTAGTAGCAAGCTCCATGCATGGGACCCAGATGTTCACATATATACATTTTATTTATTTATTTATTTATTATTTATTTATTTATAATTTTTTAATATTGCAAAAACCTTTTGTTACAAATGCACAATTTCCAGTGTTTTTGGAGGCTCAATTTTGTGATTAGTAGCCAAAGTGGTGATGATCCACCTGAGGAAGAAGATTTCAATCAAATTTGGCTACAACTTAAATATTTATTTATTTATTTATTTATTTATTTATATTATTATATATGTATATATATATACAGGCACACACACACACACACACACACACACACATATATATATATCCATCTATGATGTTTTTGGCTATGCACTAGAATCATGTACAGAAAATTTGGCAAACTTTTTAATATTACAATTTGGTTGAATTTCTGGCTACTAAGAAAAGCTCAAAAAGCACTTGATTTTAGCACTTTTTTTCTAATTTTTTTATTAAAAATATAGCTTTTCTGGCTGAAAATAGCCAGCCAAAAACAAAGACTCTGTAGCATCAGCACAGCTACAAATATATATTTCTTGTACATCACTGCTACTCTTTCTCTACTGTTTCAGTCAATTTTGGTGGTGGTGGTAGTGGTGATGGTGGTGCTGTTGTTGTTGTTTCTTTTGGATTTGGGTTTTTGGTGGAAAAAAAAGAGAGGGTGTGGTAGGTGGTTGGTGGGGTGGTTCATTTGATTGTGTGAAAGATAGATACATACATATGTTTGCTCACCAGGAACCAAATCCAAAGAAAGAAGAAGAAGAAATGCAGCCAAAAAAAAAAAAAAAAACCTAAAGAAAAATCTTTTGAAAGCATGCATCAGCAGTAAGTGAGGTCTTTCTCTTGTAGCAGCCAAGCAAGCAACATAAATACATGCAACTGATTTCCTGAAACTTCATCTTCTTGGGATTCTGTGACTACCAGGGGTACTAGTCTAAACTACTACAAGAAGTGGAGACAAATCTTCTTGGGGGTGTCTGTCTGTCTGTCTGTGAAAGTTCGGAAAACATTTTGGGTGAATTTTGAGAGAGTAGAGATGATGAGAGGAGGAGAGACAGGAATGGGTGGTGGTGGTAGTAGTGGTGGTGGGTATGCTAGAATCAGCAAGAAATGGGTTGGGTTTGTGACAGCCATTTGGGTACAATCCATAGCAGGCAACAATTACACATTTGCAAACTACTCAGGAGCCTTGAAGACTGTGATGCAGTATGACCAGACACAGCTGAATAACTTGGGGGTAGCCAAAGATGTGGGGAAAAGCTTTGGCTTGGTTGCAGGTTTCCTGGCAGATTATATGCCCACTTGGGCTATCTTGCTCATCGGTGCATTGGAAGGCTTGGTGGGTTATGGTGTGCAATACCTGGTTGTCAGCCAAAGAGTGGGTCGCTTACCATTCTGGCAGGTAGGTTGTTTTCTTCTTCTTCTTCTTTCTCTTCTCTTTCCCTCATGAGTCGTTTCCTCCTTGTCAAGAATTATTCTCCAAGGTCAGGGACTTGATTGTTCAGGGTGTTTTTTGGAAACATGATGATGAACTTTGTAGCTTGGATCTATCATGGGTTTTGGAGTTTTTGTTAACATTTTGCTTGGTTTGCTGGGTTTGGAGTACAGATGGGTTTGGCCCTTGGGCTTGGGGGGAATAGCACAACATGGATGAACACTGCTGTTCTGGTGACATGTATGAGGAATTTCCCGCACAGTAGGGGAACTGTAACTGGGATGTTGAAGGGTTACATAGGTCTGAGCACAGCGATCTTCACACAACTGTGCACAGCTCTCTTCACCAGTGAAGCATCTGCATTCTTGCTCCTGCTCACATTCTTGCCTGCCATCATCTGTTTTGTGGCGATTGCCTTTCTTGGGGAGGTTTCACCCTCATGTAGCGACGAGGAAGATGCTGAAGAGCAGTCCAATTTCACCATCCTCAACACCATCTCCATGGGCCTTGCATTTTACTTGTTGACATTTACGCTCATTGCGAATTTTTTCCCTATCTCACCATTCGGCAACAAACTGTTTGCCCAAGTGCTGCTGCTGTTTCTGCTTGCCCCTCTTGCAGTTCCTTTTAAACTCTTCTTCGACAAATTTACAAAAGATCATTCTCCTGCCCGATTGAAAGTTGATGAAACCACAACACCCTTATTATTGGGTGGGAAGGATCATGGGCAACAAGGAGGCGAACCCAATCAGCAACAATTTCTTGACAACATGGAGAATGGTCATGAGGAAAGCTTAGTAGGAACAGAAGAGCAATGCCTTGTCATGGATGATGTGCCCATTTTGACCCACCAGCATCTTGATGACCCAACGTCTTTGGACAATCAGCAGCAGCAGCCAGTAAGAGCTCGGAAGATTGGGGTGCCTGCCCTAGGGGAAGATCATACCCTTCTGGATGCTCTGCAGACAATTGACTTCTGGTTACTGTTTTTTTCATTTCTGTGTGGTGTTGGTACTGGTATTACAGCAATCAACAATCTTGGGCAGATTGGAGAGGCGCAAGGCTACTCAGATGTCTCACTGTTTATCTCACTCATTAGCATTTGGGGATTCTTTGGGCGGATTGGAGCTGGTGCAATCTCTGAGTACTATGTCAGGTAATTTGGGACTCAAATCTTTTGTTCCTCCTACTTCTTCTCTATGTTGCTTGTTTCTTTCCAGATATAAAAACAAGGCATGTTGTTAAAAGAGTGGTGTTTTCAGGGGTGGAACTGGTGGTGGCTAATGATGTGCAGGAAGGCTGCAGTTCCTAGGCCTGTGTGGATGGCATTATCGCAGGTGTTCTTGCTGGTTGGTTACATTCTGTTTGCAGTAGCAGCTCCAGGTTCACTGTACATTGGCTCAATTGTGGTGGGCATATGCTATGGTGTCCACATCTCCATCACTGTTCCGACTGCATCTGAGCTTTTCGGTCTCAAACACTTTGGCATCGTGTACAACTTTCTCATATTGAACCTTCCCCTCGGATCCTTTCTCTTCTCTGGCTTGCTGGCAGGCTGGTTGTATGACCGAGAAGCTGCCAAAAGTCCTCAAGTGGGATATGAGCATTTGGGTATGGTGCAATTGATGGCTTCGAAGGAGTTAAACTCGTCCTCCCCCTCAATGGGATGGGCCTCAAGCTCTGACCCTCAAACATGCACAGGAGCACATTGCTTCTTCTCTGTATTTATGGTCATGGCAGGCATGTGTGCAGTAGGTTTTGTACTCAATATCATCTTGATGCTGCGGATCAGGCCATTGTATCAATCGTTGTATGGACCGAACGGCACCACACAAAGGAAGAAATCACCTCAATTGACTAGAATGTGACAATTGAAATTTAAAGAAGCATGGCACAATTCTTGCTAATTCATCCATTCAGAATAGGCAAAAGCATGAAAGGTAGGAACCGAACAAAAATCAACTAGAGAAAGTTGTTGGTTTTCCCTAGAATGCTTTGACTCAACCATCATTCATTAGAGTGAAACCCAATCACATCATTATGTGTGAGTCACTTGGGAAAAAAATCTGTATCTAGTGGTGTAAGTATGCTCACATGTTGTTAGAAGATGGCACCAACTACAACACAAATGCTATGCAAAGAAATTGAGATGGGTGGAGTAACCAAATAGCCATGATGAAGAAATCCCCAACCATTTTCATTTCCCAGGTCTTGGTGCCCAATCTTGTCAAACCTTTGTCGTAAAATGTCATCAAGGCAAGCATATTGATGTTCAAATGCTACAAGGTGGCAATGCAATTGTAATGTGTTGCAAAACCTTTTACATCAATTTTGTGGGACCCCCTTTTTGTTTTGAGTGTCCTCAAAGTGCACATCTATGTTGAACATATCAAACCTTAGTCTAGTTAGAAGGCTTCTTGAAGGTCAATGGAAGTTTCAAGTCATTGAAAGTTAGATGTTTGAAAATTCCCATTGCTTCGATAATTGCAATAAAAACTCAATACGTGAGTTAGCCTATGCCCAATGTTGGGGAGCTCAATGCAGAAGTTGTGATAGATAAGTCATTGTCATACATGTTATTGTTGATGGTCCTTGACCCGGTGATGAAAGTTGTCACAAGTAAGTCACTATCATACATGTTAGTGTTGATGGTCCTTGAACAAATGAAGGCTTGTCACTTTTGTTCATATTGCTCATTCATTTTTAGTGCATTTTGTTGGATCTTCATTCTAGTTGCTCCCTCTAGTGTTGGTTCATGACAATACAATTTCCATATGTAGATAGGATAAATAATACTATTATTACATTAATATTAACATCAAAAATAAATTCAACAATTTCATCTCTAGCAATAGCATCAATAAATTCATGACCAATTCCAATTTTATCCTTACATTGTCGTGACATAATCATTTGACAAATCATCACCAACATTGCTTAAGTTAACATAATTTATATACCATAATCAACTTTTCAATGTCAAAAAAAATTATTTTGAAGATTCCATGTCAAAAAAATTCTATTTTTTCTTTCATAAAATTGTGTTCTTTGAAGAAGAAAAAAATGATTTTGAAATATTCAACCTTTTTGAAATTTTTAATATAATTAGTGTTGAAGCTCCCAAGGTAGTATGGTATTCAACATTGGATATCATGAATGTTATTTATCAACTTTGTCATAAATGCATTTGGAAAAGACATTGATAAAGATCATAAAATGATCCATATGATAGTTTATGCAATTTAACTCTTGGTTGATGATGAAATTCATTCATGCAAATATACCATTTCCCAATGTTGAAAGACATAATTCATGCATCATTATCCATTTGTTATTGATGTTAGATGAAAAGTTTCCATCATCATTCATTTTCCTTCATATTAAATAAATTCAACCATCATTATCCAATTTTAATCCAGAATGAATATTGAGGAGATTTATCATGAAGGTTTTTGGATTCTAAGGCCTTACCAAAAAATTCAAGGGAGCTTCCATGACTTTTGATAGGTATAAATGCATGTAATCCGATACTTGACCTCCTTTTGATTAACATTAGCCTTGCAACTTGCCCTTATTCATCCTTGTTTCATCTTATGAATTCATATCCTTTGGGTTCACATTTGAAATATTTTTTGTTTATATTATTTTTCATTTTTGTTTGGGATTAGGATCGTGATGGTGTAATTTGTTGCATTTTTACTGCTTAAATGATAATTTTACACCTATAACAATTGCATCATCATGGGTAATGATATTAGCATTTAGAAATTAGGTAACAAATGTAATTTGTAACTTTTTTTAAATGAAGGTTATATTTCTATAAAATTTTCAAATCTAAAATAAATAAATAGTCATCATTATATTGGGTAAAACCCTCAATATTTGTGGGTTGTTTTTAAACATTATACATATTTTAACCTTAAATTATATTAAGGTGCATGAGTTCAAATTCAACATTTTTCAAGTTGAATATTGTAACAATGAAAAATAGTTACATGCATTCATGGAAAAAACCATTTAATTTTTTTTATTATATTAGGGTTATTTGCAAATTAATGTTGCCTTTTGGCCTTTGTTTCACCCCCAAAGGATGTGTCTTCAAAGTCAACAATCTTTTACTAAAACAAGGTTTCAAATAATTTTATTATATATTTATTGCACATGATTTGAAAAATTACATGAATATTTTATTAACCACAATGAAGTCACAACAATGAAATTTAAAACTTGGGCTAAAATGCATGGTCGATCAATTTTGGTAGTCTTAGCAATTTCAACCAAGTTGAATGTGCATGTGTATTTTTTAAACCTCATTTATTGATCTCAAGTTGCATTTTGGGCAACTTAAGGCTTTTTGCCTCAAACTAATCGGTTTAATGAATATTTCTCATGTGGAAAAGAATGTTGAATTAAATAAAGTATAAACACTATTAATGACATTAGCACAAACATTTTCATTTGTTTGTTAATTACCATTTTCGTTGTTCACATTGTTTGTGTAATGTACCGTTGGATAAATTTTGATGATTATAGTCACATTGCAAAACAAAAAAACCATGAAACAATTTGAAATGGCAAAAATGACATCATCTTTAGCACCAATTTGCTCATATTTATAGTTTTTATTTTATTTTTTCAAACACAATACTCCATCTTTGTCCATGGAAAGAAAAAAATGGCTACACTTGCAAAATCCAAACCGAAATTCAGTTTTAAAACATAAAATATGAATATCTAAAATCAAACACAATTTTAAGTTTTTTATAGTTTTAAGGCCCTATATGAATATTTGAAGAAGCTTTTGGCAATAGCAATGTTCATATTGAATGATGCAATGACACCTTCAAAATTGAGAAATGGCTTAAAAAATAATGATATAATTGCAAATTCAAAACTTTAAACATTAAAATTTTCTTAATATTCAACCATTCATGTATATTCCTTTACTTGTCCATACCATAACTTACATATGTACAATCAAACCCAAGAAACAAACATACATACTTTACACAACAAGCTAACTTCAAGACAACATACAAAAACTCTTTTAAAAAATAAAACTTAATATCAGAAGTTCATAAATCTAACAATGTTTTAAAGGTTTTAATTTGAATTGAATTAATGAAGGCAATAAACTTAATGACCAATTCCATTGGTGCCATGCATTTAACACACATTGCTTACAAATATTTTCATTTAAAGGTGCAAGTATGTAGAAAGGAGCCAATAGGATTACTTTACAAAAAGGTTGTGAGTCCTTTTTAGTCTTTTTTCATTTTTTCATATGAATTTTTTTTAATGAAATATTTTGCAACTTGTTATTAAAAATACATGTAGTTGCCCCAATAGATCACACATCTTGTGGTAATCATTTATTAATAAATATGAATTTTTCAAAGTGTGTGATTCTCCCAAATTTTGCATTTCATCTTGAAAATTTATCATAATTTTCAATCATACCAAAATATGTTAACTACTTTAGGTTTTTGTTTTCTATATCATAAACTACTACTTTGTTTTGTATGTCATGCACATTACACCCCATTTACATGTAGTAAAGGTCTCTTAAAAAAAATTTAATTTGAAAAATACTTTGAATTTTTTTTTTAAAATCCATATTTTGTGAGTGTTTTTTGAACTTGGGTAGTAAGTTGCTATCATTTAAATTTTTTTACCATCAAAATTATGTTACAATAATCCTTTACCTAGGCCTTTGTAAAATTAACCACATTTGATGCAACACCTATTCAAGTTCAAACGTCCTTTTAAAACCAAAACCCAAAATTTAATTTAATGAATTTTAAATTTTAACTCCTCAACTTTCATATTAATGATTTAACACAACTTGGAATGATTAACATAATTTTAAAATGTAAAAAAAAAACATATGTAAAAACGTTCACAGTTTTCACCACTATTCGAATGGTTTTTGGCTTCTATTTTTGTACTCGGACCCTTAAAACAAATAATCATAGAAAGAGTTTGCATGGAAATTTTGAAACATCAACATTATGATGAACCACACGTGTTTTTAACCAAACCAATAATTAAATCATAATGATAAAATTATTAATGAGTCGTATTGTATTTATATCAATATTATTATCAAAGCCCATTGGACTTGTTTATCATTCTACTTGCAACTTGCAAGGAATTAGAATAATGAACAAGAGGAACTTCAAACAACAAACAAGACCTCAAAGCAATACCTCACCACTATAAGTGCAAAGAAAGAAAACAACAAATTGGAAGGAGTGACACAAGATAAATTATGAAAAGGGTTTTAAATGATTTTTTGTAAAAGTTAATTTAAAGGTGGGGCCACACCTAGTAGTGGTTCTACCAATGTTTCAACAATGTTAATTCATAATATTAAAAAATGCATAACATCAATTTTGAGGTGGCATTTGAGGTGTCATTTATGAAACTTGATGTTAGCAAACATTATTAATATAAAATCACATTTTTTAAAAATGAAGGTTAATGTATAATATATGATGTTATGTAAAACAAAAAATGAACAATTAATGTAATGTTAATAATCATCATTATCATGGTCTTTATTTGCACTTCTAAACCTCAAAGTACTTTTTGCAATTAATCACAAAGTTGTGTCTATTTGCAATAACAATTTTTATTTTATATTTTTACATTTAGATAGTTAATACTTATTCAACGAACAACAAATCTAACAATGGAAACACAATGATGCACCCCTAATTTTGTCAAGTGGTATCAAGGGTAAAATGTAAGGACCAAAAGCAAATATATATATATAAATATTAGCATATATGAAAAAATATCAATTTTGGAAGTTTTTTATAACTTCCAAGAAATATGTATGTGACTATTTGTAAAAGCCTAATGGATATCTATGAATTGTTTTTGACTTCTTGACATGGTCCAATAAGCATATGGAAACATATATTTCATTATTGACCTATGCACAAGTTATTACATTGTTGTGAGTTTGAAAGAAAGTCATAATGCACATTCCTATGAATTCGTATATTGAGAGGTTTTTAATTTTTTTTGTTTTACTCTTGTTTCTCCAAATCAAGGATACAATCGTCCCATCTTGTTTTGAAGTTTTTGTTGATCAATTATTTATTTATTTATTTAGTTTTTAAATTTTGTGTTTAGTTCTTGTCCAAATCATGTCTTTCATAACCCTAATTTAGATATTCACTTGTCAATATCTTTTCAACAATTTTTGAAGTGCCCAATTTGGATAAGATTTGAATGTGTCCCTTGCTTTTGGCTTATTATTAGTTTGATTCCCATTTTTCTTATCCTAACCTTGGTTGCAAGCCCAAGGTTAAGATTCTGACACATAATTACAATCAAGATGTATTCCATCAATATGTTCAAATATATATATATAGAGATGTAATCAACATGTGTTCCTTTGATAGTGTGTTTGAATGCAATTGAAAATTATCCCTTTGAAAAATAAAATTTTCATATTGACCACAATATAGTTTTCATATTTATGACAACTAAAATTTGAGCAAGAAGAATGTGTTATGTCAATAATATTGTGAGCAAAATTGCTAGGGTTGGTGAATGCCACATGTTAGGTTAATGATTGTAAGTTATTATTTATTATTAGGGCTTTAAACATTAGGTGTGGTTATTTCTTAAGTTAATTTCAACCACCCATTTTGTAACTTTGCATATTTGTCATGCACGTGTAAAACAATGACCAAGATCTATGCTCATGGAACATGAATTATAGTGAGAAGGAAAAAATAGTGCAAGAAAATCCTTTGAAGGTCAATCATTTCTTATAAGACAAACAATAATCAAATTTGTTGAAGTTTGTGTTATTTGTTGTTGGCATTTCCTTGTGAATTTCAAATTGGTTGTAAGAAAAGGAAAAAATATGCATAATATGTGGGAAAAAAATGCAAAACCACCAAGAAAAAAAACTTGTGCATTTGCCATCCAAATTTTGTTTTCAAACAACATTTTTACAAACACAATAATCTTAAATTGCAAACCCATGTTTCAAAAAAGTTAATAATAATAATTAATAATAATAATAACACAACCCAACTAAAAGCGTTGATGATAATAATAATATACAATACAACCCAAAGTTGGGCATGATTTAAAAACTTTGGGTAGAGGCACATATTATGGCAATGCTTACATTGTGGTTTCAAGGATAGGGATGAAAACAAGGTCTTTAAATGCCATTGTTGGTCTCTTGAAATATTGATCAATCCCCAATAGGCACACATGTTAAGGAATATGATTATATTTTGGGAAAGTCCAATCATCCAATGATTTTTATGTGATGGGCCAATCAAAATGATTCCTTGCACCCAAGAAAAACAAAAAATAAAAATAATTTTTTTGGGAGTTGCCCAAACAACCATTTGATAGAAGTAACAATAGGCGCACCCCACATGAATAAAATAAATAAAGCCTTCAACATGTTTATTTGTCTTGGAAGCTTACCCATCCCAAAATAATTTTCAACAAAGGGATAAACCTTAAACCTTAAACCCACTCATGACTTGGTAAGGCAATCCAATATAGGTTCCATGGTAACCAAACATCACTTGGCACAACACTTCACCTTGATAGAAGTTACCAATAGGTTTTTTTCATAATATACCATAATAATTTGCAGTTTTTGTGATTTTTTTTACTTATTACAAATGGGTCCATTAGCCCTAGTAAAATATATTGGTATTTTGATAATTGAGAATAAAGTTCACTTCATTTTTGTATTTGATGCGATAACCTAGTGGGAATAATGAATTTGTTTTGGTTGCAATCTTTTTTTATGTTACAAAAACAATTTGAGAAAAGAAATGGGATTAACAATTTTGTTCGACAAAAGAATTATCACATTTGCACCACCACATTGGAGGTCAAATCAAACCATGTTGATCAATTGAACTTAAAGAATAAATTCTTCCCAAGTACATTTTTTTGGGAACTATTTAACACAAAACATCAAAAAAATTTATATTTTCAACTTTTTTTTTTGTGAAATACTTATCGTTGAACATACATAGCACAAACAATATACCAATTGAAAAAATAATTTGTTGACGAAGTTAGTACATAGACACATCCAAAATGTACCTATGTGTAAAACACTCAAACTAAATTTTTTGTGTAGTTGAAAAATGCCTTGTATCCTTGAATATCTTCCTTTTTACGATGAGAGATCTTATGACCCTTCCTTAAGATAAGAATCAGAAGCAAATTCACACCTATTAAATTAATAGGCATAAGATTCCCACCCCTTAAAACTAGAATTTTTCTTCATATTACTAATTAACACAAGGTACACCACCTTGGGCTTACATTGGTACAATGATTCCATAACCTTTGTTGCTTGGATGAAGATTTCATAATCATTTTCAAGGTGGACAAAAAGAAGGCATCTCCATTCTCTCGGAGGAGGGATGGTTATATCCAATAACATGTTGGAGGACATTGGCTACCATTAATAGTTGAGATTCATGTGTCTTGATGATTGATTCCAACATGTTAATTATCATGAATAGTTGAGGTGTGTGTCTTGATAATGGACTTTAACACATTAGTTATCAAATTGATTTCTACATGATTTGTGAGGACCAAGTCTTTGTTGTTGATGTGGTGGTTATTAACCTGACACGAGAGATGGTGACTACGAATATCATTAGTTGACCAACATGTGCAGTTGTGGAATTTAGTACCATCGTTAAGGTCCTCAAATATAGAGAGCTTCATGAAGGGCACCATTTTATTCTAATAGTCATGGAGGTGCACAACACATTTCGGTGTGATATGAATCATTTCATTAGGGAGTGTGCTTGTCCTTTCCATGATAGATGATTAGGAGATCATTTATCTTTGTTTTTTTGCATTTAGTTTTTCAAGTAACATGTTAATATTGTTTTTCAACATGTTTTAACCTCTGCTGCTATAGAAAAGAAGATTATGTTGGTGAAAGATGCTTCTCCTAGATCTTTCATTACTATTAGATCTCATGATTTGCATGTAGGCGACATTAAAGGGGCTATGGGTGAGATAACTTTCTATCACAAGAGGAACTAGCTTTCTCCCTTCTTTGGTTCCTGCAAGCTACATGTCTTTTGGCTTTTCTTTGGCCTTCCCTTTTGTCTTCTATGTGATGGTTCAAGCCATTGATTTTTATTTGATTTTTTGCCACCTAGTTATCGAGAATAGTCGAAATATTCGTTAATATGAATAGTTGAAACACTTGTGTTTCAACATTCACATGCTTCGATTATTCACCATATCCTACATGCCCGAGTCAATTATTTAGTCCTTAACCTTTTGTTTAAAGGTTTCCAAGCTTCTAATTTGCCCTCCTTTCATCCGGACAAAGAATGAATATGAATTTTCATCCATGAAAAAGAGGGTCATATATTTCTCACCCTTCTACAAGAAGGTTATGAAACTTTTCATCCTCCCACATGAGGGTTATGGGGTCATTTGCAAACCTCCGAATAGAAGGTTACATCTTGTAACTAGCTCAAAGACATTGGTTATTGAAAATAACTTCTCAACATTTCTCCTCGAAAATAACTTCTGCACTTTGGAAATAACTTAGCTTATTACCCAATCCACAACAATGTTTTTTTTTGGGCCAAAATTTCTCCAAATTTTGACCTGAAAAATTATGATTTTGACCTACACAAAGGATTTTTCATGAATTTAAAAAAAAAAAAAAGGGCCCAAATTCACCCATTAGATTTCAAAGGGGGGAAAAAAAAATCCAAGTTTATAAATAATAAGTTATAGTAGCTAGTCAAAGAGTATAGAAAAGCATTCTATTTGATTTTTCTTAAAAAAAAAGTTTCCCCCCCCCCTTCTACTTCCATATTAAGTATGCAACCAAATTTGGGTAAAATCATCTAGTGGATGAAGGAAGGCCACTTCAGCAAAATCGATCACAAAATTAATTGAAAAAAAACGAAAAAAAAAAAAGAAAAAAGAAAAAAAAAAACACCTTGATGATGCAGCTTCTTCATAATATGTATGTATGTATGTACATAACTCCACCAGATGTGTGAGTGAGTATGTGGTGCCTAAACCCTAAACCCTAGACCCTAAACCCTAAACCCTAGACCAATGAAGATGTGGGAAGGGATATAGAACAATCCAATGCTCCAATTGACGTCATGAAAACGCTCCAAGTTGGGATTACGCACTCATCTTTAGTGCTACTGATTCCTCCTACACACACACTTTCTCTCTCACACACACACACACACACACACTCTCTCTCTCTCTCTCTCTCTCTGTGCACATTTGATTTGCGTGCTCTTGTTTGTACACTTCATCTGCCTCTTTCGCTTTCTTTTTTCCTTTCCTTTTAAGTACATAACACCATTCATCATAACACCTTTCGTCCTTGCTTGTACTTCCCTCCGCTCGCCCTCCCTCCGTCCCTCCCTCCGTCCCCTTGTCTTTTGTCGTCTTCCGCTTTCCTTCTTCTTCCCTGCTTCTACATTTTCCATACAGCGTAGTAATACATATACCTTCGATACATCATCGCGTCTTTGATACATCACCGGCGTCGTCGTCGTCGTCGTCATCATTATCATCATCATCGCACAGGTACGTTCCGCATGTTCTTCTCTCATTTTACTTATCCATCATTTTTGCCTCTCTCTCTGTGTCTCTGTGTCTCTGTCTCTGTGATTTCTTTCTTTTATTTTTTCTTTCAACACGATCATCTTCGACCTCCGAAAATGCTATTTTCTGAATGCAACACTGTGTTTTGTTTTGATCGACATCTCTGTAAATTATTTCTGTTATACTAAATTTTTTGAGCTCATTTGTTTTCTCCTCCTTCTGAATCGCTATCGGATGATGAGCATCACGGTTTCCAACGCGTTGATCCTGTTCTTGATATCAATTTTGCTTCTACTTCAGAATGGAAGTATTTCGAATGCATTATTGTGGACGAGACGATATCTCACTCTAATGCATTGCTGAGCACTTGAATTTGTGTTCTCTCAGCTGAACTTGATCTGAAGGAGTCCAGTTTGCTTGTCATGGCTATTTGACAATCATTTTATGCCTCTCGTCTTCTATAATTTTTAGGATTGAGTTTGTTTGTTTGTTTGAATGAGAGCATTTTCGTTTCAGCATGTTCCCCATGGAAAGTGAATTCTTTTCCTCAATTGCAGTTTTGTAATGTGCGTCAAATTGAGCATGATATGATCTTAAGCACGGTGATAACGTCTTTTAAGCGAACACTTTGTTTCTTGTAACTTCCGTCTGATATTTGTAATGCAGCAGTTTGGCTATTATTTTCTCAGACTGGAATAATTGTGCTTCTTGAGTCTATTTCAACACTTGCAAAAACTTTTTATAGATTGGGAGCTTGGATGGGGTTCCAGGTCTAATAATATAGGTGTATGTTGGAGTCTCAGTTTAAAATGGGCGCCCATTAGCAAGTGCTTCACCCCATACCCATTAATTGATTCAAAGCTCTTGAATTCTTAGGAGTAGAAAACGACGTTGGAATCCTGCTGAGAGACCAAGATATTAGGGTTTCCTTAGAGTGGGTCAATGGTGATCATAAAGATGCAATCAGTCATGAGAGATTGTTTGACCTTTCAACTGGGGCTGGGTTTGGGTGAAAGTGTGTAACTTTGTTAGAACTTGCATGACCACCACCTTATGTCGTTATGTAGATCTCTGACTTTGCAGTGGCATAGGATTCAAAGGATGTCAGCTCCAGCTGCTAGTGGAGGATCGAAGGGAGACAAGGAGGGCAAAGGCATCAAGGATGAGACCATTGCCAAGGCTGCAGGTGTGGTCATTGGAGCAGGTATTGCGTGGAGCTTGATTAGATCATTCTGGCCAAAGAAGTCAAGCGAAGCCACTCTCATAGAGACTGAAAATCTCCAAGTTGATGTCAAATCAGAGGTTTGTTATCTTTTGGCATCATTCTCTCACTAGTAATGTTTGTCAATGGTATATCCAGCTTTGCTCACACAGTGACTATGCTCTAGTTGCAGCAGAGAACTGGGAATAGTTTCTGAGCATGAAAGCATTTAATGGTCAAAGTCAATTGGTACTGCTTGGGTGGCCATTTTGCAAGTATAAACTGGCACCGCATGCACACAAGATGTTAACCAGAGGAATCAACCAAGCCACACTAGGGGTTAACTTGTCTGGAAAACTAGAGGTAACTTGTGATTGGCCAACCATTTTGCCTCCTTTATGGTGGCTCAGAAGTGTCCACCTTCAAAGAGGTCATCAGGGTGAAGAGACCCGATATTTTTTTTCCATGGGAAAGAGCTACCTCCATTGTTTTTTTTCTTACACATTAGATGCTCAAGTGAGAGTGGTATGTTGTCTCCTGCCACAGTCTATCCATGAGCTGTTGGATGTTGTGCCTGCAAAATAGGTTCACAGTATGCATGCAAGGGAACATACATCAAGTCAGAAGACATGACAAGGAAGAGTTTTGTTGTTCCGGATATGCAGGGCATTGTAGAGACTGCGGACTCCAAGATCAAAGAGGTGGAACATAGGGGCAAGGACATTTTTGGCAATGCAAAAGAGCGTTTCTTTGAGAAGAAATCTGATGTCATTGATGTGCACAAGGGTGACACTCTTTGGGGCATTTCACGAAAATATGGGGTAAGCTTTCTTGTTGGGTTCTCTCTGTTGTCAATCTGATCTCACCACATCTGCATGTTGGAAATCCTTCTTTGAGATAAAGTGATGTTTGGATTTTTTTGATTTTACTGTCTACTGAGAAGTGGCTTTTGAAGTCTTGTGTGGTGTTCTAAGTCCTTATATTGTTTCGACGGACATTTGATTCAGCTGTTTACAGCAAATCCTGCTATAGGGTAAAAGAGATGTTATTCATTTCTAGAGCCTCACCTAGATCAACATGATTGTTTGGCCTCATGCAGGTATCAGTAGAAGCATTGAAAGCAGCAAATGGAATAAAAGCTGGAGATTTGCTTTCTGCTGGTGACACATTGGTTATACCTAAATAAACATCTTAAACAGGCATTGTGGCAGATACCATGTCAACCATACCTTCAGCTTCCAAATCTGTTTCAGTGGGCCATTGTAGTATTTTTATAGTAGCAATATGTTGCCCTAAATAGGTTTTGGTGTTGAGATGTCAGATATTGAGGGCAACAGATCTATGTCATAATGACTGCATGTTGGATTTTATCTCTTTCATATCCTTATTGGGTAGTTTACAGTTACACCCACTTTCATTCACAGATATCCTGACATAGAGACTCTTAGCAACAGCCTGCAAGCATCTTGTCTACTTGAATGTACCAAAGTTCCTCCCTGGCTCAAATTTTTTTCCACATGTTGATTTGAATATATCTACACACAGCTCTGGTTTGTAGATTTTGTGGAATTGATGCGGAGATGTAGCCAAGAATGCATCTCATGTTTTTCCTCAGATGGTTTTTCATTGGTTTGAAAGTGTATTATTACAGGTTGATTCTACTGAGAGCTTGGTTGCAGGGCTCCAAAACTGAGAACAGCTGAAGAAATTTCCATCATTTCATCCTCTCAGTCTGTCTTCTATACAGGCAAGGTTCACGACCATGTTTTTGGCCTTTCAGTAGCATCAGGTACCATGGAGATGTCCATATGTGTGGACTAGTAATGCTACAGATCTAGCCTTGAAAGGAGTGCTGTCCTTGCAGATGAAGATATCTGCAGGTTTGACAAGATCATGCTATATGTAGCAATTGTACTCATGTTGCATTCAAATGGGAACCCAGGAATCTGCTGGTTACATCCAGTATTGCAACTGGTGGAAATTATGATCCAGTTTGATGATCATTGCCTTGCAAAAACAAAACTGGTTGTGCTGCAATATTATATACAGAATGGTCAAGCCCCTGCCCATTATGTTTTGGGTAAGGTGTTGAGGGAGCCCATTGGGGTGAGAGCAAGGTGACACACCCAACATAATGGGCAAGGGCTTGCAGGCCACAAATGCAGGGGGAAGGTTCACAGGTGCATGACCACACTGCCATGCTGGCAGAGTGGCTTACGTCACATAGCACATCTCCTCTTACGGGATTTGTTTTTCAACAATCGGTTGGTTCTGTCAGGTAAAGTACCCGCCCTGTTCAGGAAATAAAAATTCTCACCCATGTTCACTTGGGTCTTTGCCCTGTTTCATAGGGTTTTGGGGCCAGTTTCAAGTTTGTAACAAAAAAAATCCTTGCTATGGAATAAACATTTTCCTTAAATTACAATTTATACCACATTTTGTGCATGCACTCATAAGACTAGTTCTTGCTTAATCAAATACACCTCCAGTTGGATTTCAGGTCATAGTAGGTTCGACCCAAGAAACACCAAGGTTTTGATTGTGTGCAGCTGCCCGAGGTTGGTACACTCAACACCACCCCAGGTATCATCACATTCTCTAATTGCACAACTTCCTCCTCTGTAAGGATCACAGAGTGTGCATCTCATGCCATCGAAACACAAATCAACTGAATGTCAAAATGGGGTTCACCATGCGGAGCTTGCTCATGTCTCTCATATCATAATTGCTGGTGCGTTTCATGAGCCCATATTTTTCAAGCTGGAAATGGATGGTTTCAGATCTGAAGATGGTTTCAACAAAATTCGTCACTTCCAGTCAGGCTCCCAGGGAATTGGACCGAGAACCAGAAAGAAATTGGCAAAACCCTTGGAATCAACCGCCAACAACAACATTGTTTCGCGATTAGTGTTGGTTTTGCAGTTCTAGTTGTTCAAGAGAGCTTCCAAAAACTTACGTAATCCAAAAAGTATTCTTCAACTTGTTAAAGTAACTTCCACCGAAAAGTACTCTCCAACTTTGCCAACCTTTCCTTGCTCAACTTCAGCAATGTCCCTCGACAATGTCATTATCACTTGCCAACCTTTCCTTGCTCAACTTCAGCAATGTCTCTCTACAATGTCATTATCACGAACAACAAATTACCTAAGGAAAAGGGTCTTCTCATAGACCCTTCTTCTATACATATAGCTCAAAATTGAAGGCTTTCTAGTTCCTAACATTGTGCAAGCAATAAAAAGTGATCACCCATACCAAACTACATGCTTGTATCAAAGGGTATTTGCTTTGAACTCCCCCACAACACTTCCCAGCCAAAAAAAGGGAAGGGAGGCCCCTTCACTCCATGACACAACTTCTCATTGGTTGCATGGAAATTCTATTCCTAAAATTTGGTTGCCAGTATGGTTGGCCTGGAATAATAATAGCCCTTCTTCATACAAACACCACCATACCCATTATTGGGAAATGGGTTTGTTCGAATGGGGCTTGTCTGTCCCCCAATTATATAAATCAATGCAAATTTGGCAGCACTTTTGCACCATAGAATTCAATGGTTTGTATTCGGGGTTGACTAACCGATGCAAGTTTGGGAAGCGTTTCTACACCATCAAATTCAGCGGTCTGTATTGTATTCGCTTGATTACACACATTTTTATATGAGAGCGGGGGCCTGAAGAATTCATTCATGTGGTAGGCAATTCCCTAGAGTTCGAAAAGCTCGGGGGAAGAATAAATGGAGTCCTAGGAGAGGACAAGAACAAAACAACTGAGATTCAACAGAGTAAGTAGTAGGGAGAGGACAAGAATAAAACAACTCAGCTGAAATGGAGGAGGAGAAGATGAGAACAAAACAAGTCGGACAAGACTAAAAAGCAACAACGGAAAGCTTTGTTGGAAAGCTCAAAAAGACTATGTCTAAACTCTAAACCATTTTTTGAGCACCACTTCAAAATGGTGGAGCCACCTTGCAAGAGCCCCATCCCCGAGTCCCACCCCCCCTTACCCCAAAAACAAACTATTTGACCTTCTCCTCTCTCTACCGTCGTGGCCAATTTTTGCCATTTTGTGAAAAAAAATGGGCCAACAATATGAACAAAGGAACCTTTCTATCTATCTATCTACATATATATATATATATATAAAGAACTTAATTCACCATATTTTGAATTTTTAAAAAAAAAGTCACCAGATTTCTCCCTTAGGCACTGATGCTGCCAATAGCACCTTGGTTTTTATCCCATATGGTTTCTCCAAAGTTTTAACTCCCATGTATATAATAAACCCAAAAGGGGGTGCCAAAGGGAACCATGTCAAAACACTTAGGCCTTCTATGTTGTAAAGTTCCCAATTTTTCAAAAATATTAATGATGGGCCAAATCAATGGCTCTTTTTCTATTTTATAAAAAAAAAGGAATTGTGGGTGCGCTCCCTCACTAACTAATAGAACCATCTACAGGTAAACCCTATTTGCAATTTTTGGAGTTAATTATTTGATAACAAACTTGAATGTGAGTGCAACTTTTGGATTGTTTATGTATAGAAAAAAAAAAGTCTATCATCAATAGACCCTTTTCTTACGCAAAGCTTCGTTCATGGCAATGACATCACAAAAGAACAACGTTGTAATAGTAGGGATAGTGAATGAGAAAAAAATAGACATGATGAATAACTTTCACATACTGAAAATTATAGTTTTCAAATTGTGTAAATTATTATTATTTTTATGACATCATTTTGACATCAAGTAACAAGATTTCTTCAGCCCAGTGAGAGACCAAAATATACAAAAATAAATAAATAAATAAAAATAATTGGAAACACAATGGGGCATGCGCACCTCCAACTTCCTCTCCAGAGATGATGCTGTTGCAATCAGATCAGATCATGTAAACAGATTGATTGTCCTGTAGGAGCCAGCAAAAGGTCCTTTGGGATGGACCACCGGCCAAGCAAAAAGTCACATGTAAAAACTACTCATTCTTGCAAAAGCAAAATGCAACATATAACTCATGATTCCTGGAATGTTCTCTCAATTGGTGTCCCACCCACTACAAGCCCTCAAGAAAGGAGAGAGAGAATGAGCACCCAACAACCAGCATTCAACAAACAGCCATTGGACAGCTTGTAGCCATGCATATCTATTGTGTTTATCATTTCTAAAAGCAAAATCTATAGCAAAACATTACATACATAGGAGCCATCTAAGGTGGCAGATTTTCAATATGATTCTTAGGTTTTAAGTGTGCCTGGGAAAAATCAAACAATAAATATCACACTAGTAATACATATAAATACTAGGGTTGCAATAAAGGAAGAAGGAACTCCATAAGGGTGGGAAAAGAGAAAGGGTGGTAGGGATGAGATGATTTTCACCTACTCTCTCTCCTTTTGCTCAATGATTCTCAGTTGGTAAAAATCATCTCATCTCAACAGAAAAAGGGTCCATGATTTCTTGAATCACTTCAAGGGATTGAAGGGGCATGATGGGATCCGCACTGCCATGATAAGAATTGCATGTGTAGTATTGTGGTGATCCACTTCCAACCAAAAAACCAAGTGTATTTCATCACCTACATGTAACATAAAATATATCCCTGCTAATATATTTCATCAAATACTAGAGTTAAAGTCTCAGGATTAGGGGGCGAGGACCGCCAGTTTCGGCATAAAAGCACATCAAACATGTAACTGAGAATGAAAATTTTACAAAGCAAAATAACTGGGACCCAAACCAGTTTCTCCACAAATTTTGGTGGTAAACTGAGTTTCATCCTGTATTTCCTTTTTCCTGAGCGCCTCCACTGCTGCTAGATATATTTTCGCTGCTCCACGTGTACAAAAACTACTATAATTACTCTCGAACCTTGTGCATTAAATGCTCGAACCTTCCACATTTCATACTGAGATTTAATCAAATTTCATTACTTTGTGGATCCCAGTGAAAGACGGGATAGGGGGTGGAAGTAGGCCCAAAGGCAGCGTGACTTTACGGATAACTTTACTGTAACTATAAAAACACTTCAGAGAAAGTTTGGATTGTGCTTTTTCTTGAATGGAACGTCATCCATTTGGTGAATATTACCAGGGTACGAAAATGAAGATAGCGAAAATCTAGACTTGTAAAGAGGTCGAACCATTCAAGAGAATGGTTTTGTCAACTAGGACTCTTGAAATGTGACAGAAGAAGAGCCTTAAAAATAGTACTTGCACTAAAGATGGGAGGCATGTGGTCTTCTTGTCCTTCCTGATGCTTGTTGCCTTTTTGGATGTTTCAAATAATTTCACTTGATTGGGTAGGCCACTAGCACTTTTGTATTGTATTAGAGAGACAGAAAAATTAAGATTGATTTTGCTAATAGTGAAGTGGTATGTACATCAAGTTTTGGATGAAATCATGATCTTCACTATGGTGTGAAAATAGGTTGAGTTTCTTGTAAATCCACACAAGATATCCTGTATGTCAAAAGACCTTGTAAAAGAAAATGATGCTTTTGGTTGGTTGATTATAATGATTGATAACTACTATTGGTTGCTTGGTCACACTTGTTCATGAGTGATGTTTAAGTGGTCCCTCAATGTATATTGCCCAATATGTATTGTTTGCCCAACACTTAACACTAAAGTTGTTGATATTGCTCAAAATACAACGCTTGCATTGGAGGTGCTCTAAGCACTCACTCTTTCGGGTGAGTTGAATAGCTTTTTATGCCTGATCCACTAGAGTTAAAAGTATGTTTTTTGTTCATCAAAACAAAGGTAGGTAGTGATGATTTTAGATAGTAAGTCACTACAAGAAATGGTAGGTTTGAAGGATTGGCTCCTTCATTGATTCCACCATCTAAATCCAATCAGTTTGTAGGAGAGACTTACTTAGACAACCTTGCTTTTAACATGACAAGCAATAGTATGGAATTGATATAACCCTACCAAACTTTACTAATAAGCATTAGTCACATAATGGCTTTGCCCCTTAAATGGCATCCATAAGGATGATAAACATTCAACATACTAAATTGAAAAAACATGGGGGTTACTAGTTAGCATGGTGAAGCTCAAGTGGATCCTTCAATTAGGCCAAAAATGTTCCTATAGTGTACTCTACATGGCCCTAGAATGTAAAGATACCAAACTTTGCCTCCCGACTTGGGACCTCTTGATTTTTTACTTCCTTTCCCCCTGTGCTTTGCTGAGTATTTTGTTTAATGGAGTTTGTCAGGGTTTCATCACTCGTTTGAAATTGGTACAAGAAGAACAGAACATTGAACAATAAAACAAGAGAAATTTAGAAGAAGAAAAAAACAACGTCAACATTGTAACAAATTGGACTTCTTATGAGTGAGGACATAGGCATCCTGTCTACCTCACCATCGTGTCCAATTCACGGAGGTGTCATTTCCCGTATATGATTTGTTACACATGGCAAGCGTGTGAAAGGATCGTTCTTGAAGATATTAAGAACACCAACAAAGTCCTTGGTGTCATCATCCGTAGAAGTCTTCTTTCATGTCAAAACACCTTGAGACAGCCAAATGGATGGCTAGTATAAATTTTCAAGTGCTCGAGTATTGAGGGCATGACACCACATTACATGAAAACATCATGAAAAATGAATAATGCAATGAAGAGGGCATTGGAGGAAAATATGTGTTAATGTTAACACTGGAAAATGTTTTTCAAACTTTATTAATCTTACAACAGTTGGGTTGTTCAAATGTACAGAAATAAGCACAAGTTGGTGATGAATTGTGGCAAAAGCATCCAAACTTAGGTGTGACTAACAATCAAACTTTATACTAGGAATGGGAATTGGAGCCCCTGATGTTCAATTCCTTTAGAACCGTGATAAGGATAGTACCTAGTTAGTGCCTAATGAAAGCAAACAAACACCATTCTTGACTTAGGTAAGGTAATTTGATGCTGTGTTAAAGTGTCATGTAGGTGATTAATGGATCTTGGTGCAAGAAAGGGCACTTGAGGGAAAATAATATAAAAACCATTAAAGGGTGATTGGTGTTAAAAGGAATTGTGGGGACATTGAAAATAATGGAAAATGTATGATTGGTGTTTGAAAAACAACTAAGTTATATAATTCCATATCCAACTTGATGTCTCCATGGAAAGCAAACAAGCATTACTTTTAACATCTTTTAAAGGAAGTAGTACATGATTGTTGAAATATATGCACCATTGAAAGCATTAATGAAATTGATGTGCACCACTAACCAATTTGAATGAAAGATTCAAGGATTATCATATAACAACAAAAACAACTCCACAACCTCTTTTAGGTTTTAGTGATCAATCAAATTGACAAGGGGTGCAAAAATTGGTAGAAAATCAATAACAACATGAAAATAGGAGCCATTGATGGAATGAGCCATGCCTTTCCTAATGGCAATGACCTCACATTATTGTTAAATTTTGGCCATGGTTACAAGAAAACAACGTACACAATAATGCAATAATGGGGGTTGACTAAATATCAAACATAAGAAAAACAATAGCGTGAAGCTATTTGAAAACATGGTCTTTCAAAGTTCCTTTCCATGGACTATGTGAATGTATTCAGTTTGAACATAACCATTGATGGTAGGCCAACCTTCGACAAACAAAATCTACCACAAACTTGAGCACTAAACATGCTACACCCCAAGTGGAACCACAAGAAGATGAGTTTTGCATGCGAGTGGAATTAAAACCTTAGTTTTAAAAAAGATCACAAAAGGAAAAAAATGTGTCCACACAAAAAAAGGTGAGTCCAAAATTGTAATACCCGGCGAAGAAACAATGAAACTCTAGGTGGTGGAAACTTCATCAATTACTGGGCCATTCGCACATGGACTTTGGGTGGCAAGTGTAGTAGGCATATAAGGGCATGCTCTTGGTGACTCTTTCTTTGGAGACACAACAACTGTCTATGAAAACCTAAGTAGAAGTTTCCAAAATCTGGTGGCCTTACCAACAACCCTACCTACCCAATTCATGAAAAATAATGGACTACAAAGACCATGTCAAAGATCGGGTAGGTTCTTGCTTCCTAAAACAAAAGTATATGTATTATGGATATGTTGCATTTTTCTTTCAAAACAAGATGAAGAATGGATATGGATGTTTTTTCTCACCCCCAAAAAATCAAAAAAAAAAAGATGGATTATTTATTTTTATTTTTATTTTTTTGTGCACCAATCAGGTATCTTGTTTGTATGCAAGCTATAAAAGTCACATTGCATAAGTATTTTTATTTTATTTTTTTAATATTATTCAAAAGATATCTTTCCTTCCTAGGTGACCATTTGGAGGGTGTGAATTGGACCCTCTAAAACCTATAAATGTGAATCGGACTTTCGAGGAATTGCATTAGGATATTTCAAAGGGTTCATTGAATGCACCCACAATGAATGTCCAGGAAATGGGCCACACAGTGAACCAGCACCCACCAATGCACCATGAAGGATGAATGATAAGTGGTCAGGAAACAGTTTTCTGTTGAGTTTCAGTTCCCTAGCTAACCATGGTGGTTAAGCTCAGTTGCCTCTTATTTTTCTACCCACCTACTAACAACCCACAAGCAGCAGGTTGTTAGTAGGTAGGTAGTAAAAACAGCCCTTGTATATTTATAATAGTTACCTACTATTTTCCTACCTACCTATGTATGATAGCTATTTCTTACAGAATTGGTTACCAAGGTGAAACCAAATATTAACTCAGTTGAGGCTCATCCACAACCAAGTAATAATAAGGGGCATCCAGTCGATGCTTGTTTCACTCCAGGAAATGGTCCAAAAGGAAAGATATTTTTCAATCTCATTGCCCCCCCCTCCCAGCAAACAAAGGAACTAAAACACCAAATCAAAGCATGGACACAACATGAAAGAGAGTAAAAGCACTTTGTTTGTACCCAAGGGTCTATGGGGTTTACTACCCAGATACCATTTTCATCCCAGGCATATTACCATCATCTATGGACCCATGTATATATATATATGTGCGGAAGCACACAAAGAAATTTCCTAGCCTATTTTGAGGGCAATTTGCATCTATGAATATACACCTACTCCTTAAGAGTGGAAAGGATCTTATGCCTATAATGCTTACAGGAGTAAGACGTGTCATAGATGGCACTAGTGGGAATACTCGTTAAAAACTTGAGTATTATTACAGAGTCAGCTGTAAAAGCCCGCTCACTACCAAAATGATCACACACCTAATAAGAGCATCTCCAATGGTGCTCAGTATGTGACCTCTGCAAAAATATTTCTCACATCCAAGCTTAGTTATTTACCTTTCTCCAACTACACCCATGAGAAACTAAAACACGGACTACAAATAGGTGGGAGACTACTACTACCTAGTAGCAAGCCCACCTGGACCAATCATTATAATTGGCCAATGAAAAAACAGGGAGCACCAGTTTGATCATATTTATTACACTCTTCGTTGGCAGGTGTTAAGGCTTTGCTATGCCCTTCGCCATCGACAGAATGCAAAAAAATGATGGGCCAAAACCATTTTGCTGCTGAGCCCATTCTTCTGCTTAGCCAAACAGCCATGTTTTGACTTTTGGTCATCCAATTTTAATTGGCAGGCTCACGTACTGAGCACCCATGGAGTTGCTCTGAAAACTTGATCTTTAATACTTATGTTATCAGCTTTTTGCCATGTTTCAAATGTTGAGACTTTTCTCACATATTCTGGGAGGCTGAAAATGACAAGGTTTCTTCTTGTGCTCCTAAAGGAAGTTAAAAACATGAGGAAGAAATTGGTGACCCAGGAGATTTCCCAGCCTAACTGCGGAATCGTCCTGTGAGAATTCTTTTTTCAAGATGCCTTGTTCCGGCTTTTAAATGTTTCAAGAAATACCAAAAACCCTAAAACATGCCGATCCAATATGCAAAACATCTGAAGCTTATTATTAGGGTTTTGGGGCAACTAGGATTGGGAACTTTACAATAAATTGTCAAGGCCTCTTTCTATAGCCTTATCTACCGGAGCTACTCGGCCTAAACTTTTGTGTGCTAAGTGGAACACGTTTAAACAATAGGTATAAAGTTGTGCCCTGGCGTCAATTGAGATTATTGAACGGAAAAAAAGAGTGAACAAATGAAGCCCGCCCATCATTGGAAACATTTTTTTAACAACAAGTTCTTTTTGGGTAGTTGGGAAGTTGGAATCGCTCGTGCCGCCCGTTGAGGCAGTTATTCACTTTTCAACTAGATTTCTATTTCTTTTCAGGTTTTCAGTTTGGTGTTCGGTGCCCTTGCTTGTCTACATTCTGACAATTTTTTGCCGATCAAATGAAAAAGTTTTTTTGGGAGGAGTGGGTGGAGGCCGGTGGGGGGGGGGGGGAAAGGGCCGGGGGGGGGGGGGGGGCGAAGCCAGGCGTAGTTGGCCAGGCTGAGGCAGGGTGTCAGGGAT
>Ga0116231_10003581_pt1 | contig 32183 bp, 26 predicted proteins | sample S1TSphgellanicum_2_FD_89695 | JGI IMG/M metagenome (GOLD analysis project Ga0116231, IMG submission 89695) | Host-associated microbial communities from peat moss isolated from Minnesota, USA - S1T2_Fd - Sphagnum magellanicum MG | ecosystem: Host-associated > Plants > Peat moss > Unclassified... | reverse complement strand
TGGTTTTTTTTTTTTTTTTTTTTTTTTTTTTTTTTTTTTTTTTTTTTTTTTTTCCTGACCAGACTGTGTTATTGATTTTCGACCGGAGATGTAAGAGGAGGAACGTTGCTGTCTGTGGAACAATTCTGGGATTCTTCTTGTTGTTCTTCTTGTTTTTTGGTTTTGAAAAGCAAGCTTTCAAGGAGATGCAGTTTTGTATAAGAAGTTTTATGTACATACTACTACTACGCCTTTAGAGAGAGTGAGTCCGTCCACATGAGACTTACTTGCTTGTAGATTCTTGTGCAGCAGGAGGAAAACAACAAGTCTTCGGTGATCGAGAGAACTTTTGGTTTGGAGTGTGAAGAATCGGAGTCTACGTTTGGAGACTAAGATTTTGTTTTTGGAACGTGAGAGTTGTTGACAGATCCAAAGAAGAACAACAGTTTGGATGTTGTTGCACGGAACCTTAAATCCTTCATTTGCTGGTTGTGTTTTGTGTGCGCCAGTTGTGTCAAAGTTCTTGTTCCTTGTGTAAGGTTGAAGTGGTGCTTTCTTTCCTTCTTTCTTTCTTTCTTGCTTGTCTTTTTGTTGCAGACTTGTGCTGCTCTGTGAGAGAGAGATCTTTTGTGTGTGGACTTCTGGTGACTCTTTCTGTTAGAGAGATATTCTTGTGTGTGTAGACTTCTGGTGAGTCCTCTGTGAGAGAGATCTTCTTTTGTGTGTAGAACACTTACCGGTCGGCCGACGTGCGATTTGTCAGAAGCAAATTTGGCTGCCGCCGGAGTCCGGACCGATTTGTCGACACTTCCTTCAATTGTGGCTTTCAGAACTTTTACTGCGTGCACGCGTACTGAGAGGAACTTTCTTCATCAGCAAGTCCGGAAGGCGGTCATGGAAGATAACCGACATACGTGATCTTATTAGTGTTGTTTCTGCGTGCTTTGCAAGAGTTCCATGCAATTTCTTTTACGGTGCTCTCTCGCTCTCTCTCTCTCTCTCATCTTCTAGCCTTCAAGTTCAGGTTGAATTCAAGTCCAGGTTGCATTCGTAACGGACAGTAGTATTTCAGCTTTGTTTCTTTCACGGATCACGACGGACGAAGCTGCTCACGGTGGTTACTTCATCAGCAGCTGCTTCTTATTTGATCAGCAAGTCTACGCCACGAGCGAGTTGTGCAGGAGCTGTTTCTCTACTACTACTAGTTATAACTACGGTGGTTTTCTTCTTCTTCTTCTTGTCGTCGTCAGTCTCAACTTCACCGTGATCATAGTTTTATAAGCATTTAAACAAGGAAGCAAGCCCATGGTGATGCACGGCACAGCAGTAGTGACAGTCGTCGGCCAGCTCCTGGAGAAAGCAAGCAAGCATACAAGAGACTCCATCCTCCACAAACATCGAGACTAGCTAGAGAACAGAATTGCAAGGACTGCTGCGGATCGCTATTAGCTATAAGCAGGGCGGTGCAGCAAAGCAAGCTGCAGCTGCCATTCATCAACTTGTGGACCTGCGGCCAGATTTTGGAAGCAGCTAGGATGATTGATATCGAGCAGAGCAAGACTTGCGGCGGGGCGAGGAGCTTCTAGGATTGCTCCACCACAGCTAGTAGAGAACTTGTGTAGGTTAGAAATCTCTTTCCGCAGGAGCTGCTGCTGGCTCCGTCAAAACTGATCGATGAGCGAATTTAGATGTTACTACTGCGTGCTGAGCTTAGTGTCTTAGGTGAGAATTGAACAAGGCACCTTGGACAGAAACTAACTAGTTTGAAGCTTGAGGAGGGACCTGCTGCATGCATGTTACCGGCAGCTTGAAGCAGCTATGAAGAAGGAGAATTCGCACTACTTGTTTCCCTTTCTCAGCAATATGTATTCTAGCATGGCGTTGTGCACCGCGGGTGGTGTGCTGCAAAGCTGCGACGAAGATCAAGATGGACAGTTTGCAGGAGCCGCACAGCTGCAGCAGGTGTGAGCGTGATTCCGTTAGGACTCAGGATTATTGCATAGTGTGCCGGGTGGCGATCAGAGGAGTTGTTGGCGTGCAAAGAAACATGGACCCGGCGAGTCGTTATAGTGGTGTCGCGCAGTTTGCAGGAGGTGTCGCAGCTGCGAGGCATGATGAGCCCATGCAGCACTGCGGGTATGATCATAATGGCTGCATAATGAGCAGCAGCTCGGAGGTGGCGCACCAGCAGGAGTGTAACATGTGTGGGGATGTGGGTTTTGCCGATCAGCTCCAGCATTGCTCCGCTTGTCGTTCCCGTGTCCAGCACACGTAAGTCTCACTAGTTCCGTCAACTCGCAGACTCTTGCATCTCCTTTAGAGCAGCTCTCTCTCTCTCTCTCTCTCTCTTGAGGTTCGTGATCAGCTCAAGCTTTTGGCGTTGGGTTCGCCCGCGTGATCTCTAACATCTTCTGAGTCTTGGGAACGCTCGTCGGAGGCTTCTTCATCTTCTGTAACTTAGTAAGCTTCGGACCACTGCTGCAACCTCCGAAGTAGAACTAGAAATACAATTTTATTTTATTGAGGCATGCATCTCCTTCAACTTCCGAAAGAATCGGATTAAAGCGTTTCCAAGGTTCTTCAGTGTTCTGTGACGAACGTTATTCAACTGCAGCTGCGGATAGTTCGACGTGATCTAAAGCTTCTTTGTTTTTTAAAATCTTGTGAGGTTTTCGAACTTCCTGATAGCTTTGGCTGTGTAATGGTTCTCTTTCTGGGTCATGCACGATGCTCGGTCTTCGGGATCCTCTTCAAGTTTGGTGTCATGAAGCTTCTTGAAGTCTTGGTTGCAACTTGGATCGTCCTGCCAGACTGGTCGTCAATGAGGGCTATGATTTTTCTCCTTTGATACCTGGTTTTTTTTGAGTCTGCAGAACTTCCTGAAGCTTTCTGAAGTTTTGCTTTCTTTCTCATTGCCCAAGTGAATTCTGAGGTGGTCTCACATTCTCACTTGAGCTTTTGACAACATTTCAGCCAATCTCTCTCTCTCTCTCTCTCTCTCTCTCTTTCTCTCTCGCTCTCCCCAGAGTGAGGAGCTTCCTCATTCAGATTCCTGATTTGTTTATAGAGCTTGCATCACAACTAAGGTTGGCTGCCATCTCAAACACTAGCCATAAGAACATGGTGAAAATTCTTTTCTGATATATTCTTTATCCTAAAGCTTAAAAGCTGAAACATATAAAGGTAGATGATGAAGTTGTGGCAGATGTCAACTTTCTTCACTGTGTCTTGAAAGGAAGACAAACTGTTTTACGTGGGCAACTGATGAAAAGCCTTCCCCAAGTCTGTGAGCACTTGCCACCATCAAACCCTAAGTTGTAGAACCCATAAAAGTCTTTCTTTCTCCAGGAAGTTGGAAAAGTTGAATGCAGTTGAGGATTTGGCATGGGCTTCAATGCTTGAATGTAGGACCTCCTCTTGTCCAGTCCTTTGAGGGATATCTATTGAACAATTCATATCAAGGTATTTAACTCACAGTAGAATATTGTGTTTTTCAGGGCACTGTCTTGCATTCAGAAGATTGAGCACACCACACTTTTGTGGCTCAGATCTCAGCTATGGTTTGCCTCAAACTTGCTGAAGAGCAAGTTAGGGTTTTCAAGATACATTAGGGTTCCTATGTGCTTGCTGATGTGATACAGAGTGTTTCACTGTGCTCCACCTGACTGGACTGTATAAATGAACCTTAAGCACCATTCATCTCTTGAAGGACATCTGATACCACTACAATCTGGGTGTCCACCAACTTTCTTGGATCTTGTAGACTAAGATAAAACCTGTGAGGCACATAGGTAGGTAAGGGTTTCACAGGAGGGTGTAGTATCCCTTTTTGGTAAGGGCGTGCTTGTTGCTCGGATGTGTTGGAAATGCAGTCCAGCTCTATTGAACAGATTCTCACATGGTTTTGATATCACAGTTGCAACACTTAGCAGTTTTGGGCCTTGCTCTCATGAATATCCTTGTCTACCTGTGACTGACAGGGCATATTCAATCTAAACTCTTCACTGTCCTAATGTGTTAACAAAATGAGGTTGTATCCTGCAGTTATTGCTCCACATCAATGGAGGGTGCAGACTCTGGGAGCTGGATTTGTGACTGGTGCAGAGTAGCAAAGCAACCACATGTAACTTCCAAAAAAGAGAGACGAGTGGAGATAAAGGAGTCTTTCAAGGAAACCTTGTGTGCTGCTTCAAATGGAGAGCGGGCACTTGAGCTTCTTTTAAAAGCTGCACTGACACCTCCAGACACATCAGAATTGGGCTTGCCTCAGGCAAGATTCACAAACCCATCGCAAGCTAGCCCAATTGCAGATTGTGGGTCAAACTGCTCATCAAGCTTAGAGAGTGAGAAGCTCATGAGCCTTGACATGGCATCACATTCATGTGGTGGAGCGGAAGCAAGTTCATCATGTGAGAATCAGATGGTGCTTGACATGAACATATCAGATGAAGAAGGAAGTCTTGGGATGACACCCCAAGTTCAAAGGAATACACCATCCACTTGTGATATCAAGCGGAGTCCTAATAGCCTGCGATGCAGTGTTCAAGTTCAACCATCAAAGAAATTTGTTAAGCAAAAGTCAGTGCCAGGCTCAAGAAGTCATGTATCATCATCAACAATACCTGTGCCCTTGAAGAGGCTTTCTTCTCTTAAGTCAATGCCTCGCTCAAAAAGTGTGGCTGTCACTGATAGCCCAAAGGGACTGGTTCGGCGCTACAAATCTTTGTCAGATATCTCATACTGAGCAGCAGCAACGACATAAAGGTCTGTTGAACACAAAAGGAGGTCCTTAATTTGGAGTATGTTGTGGAATTCAGCATGGCATCAGTTCAGCACCGAACCTTGATTGCAGGGTTAAAGGAATTTCAAATTTCAGTTTGGTATCCTGTGGGCATGGGATTTCAGGGTTGCAGAAAAAGGAAAAAGTAGATTTCCAAGTTTATTCCAGTCTGTTGGATGTACAGGGGGTGAAATGGGAGTGGTCAAAAAACTGAACCAATGTCTTAATAGCAGCAGAAGCAGCCCAGATCGTCTCATGTCCAGAAAACAAGCTAGGCCACTCCTTTATAGCATGGTGAACAGAATGTACTCCCAGCCAGAGCAGGTGCTTGGTTCTAGCATACAGTTTAACAAGAGGGCAAATATTGCTTGGCTCTTAAAAGAAAGAAAGAGATAGTAACTGTACTGTGATCGTATATTGGGTTGTGCAATTGCTTGATTTCCGGGTTGTTGTGACTGTTGTAGATAGTTGATTGTTTTTGCACTGCCAGATTGAGACCCTGGCAGGCCAGACAGAAGGTAACAGAGAATTGACATTGAGTTTCAGAATTTCTTGCCACTGTTGTGGGAATTTTGATGCTAATAGGGTGCCTGGTGCAACAGATGTATTATCAAGAGTATTATCAGACCAATTCAAACAAGTATATGACCAGTAAACTTGCATCATCCTGCAGGTTTCATTTCCATTACCAGGTGATTCAAGATGATGCCACAATATTCTCGAGCTTCTTGGTAATCTCAATTTTCACTCCCAGCCATTATCAAATTTTGATTATTCAGTTCTATTATACAATTTGTGTGGTCTTTGCACATGGCGGCTGCTTCTTTTTGTGATTCTTGTCCAATCTATACAAACATGGTTTGCAGATATTTTGAAAGATGATGATGAGGGTTTAGGGCTTTAGGGTGAGCATGGATGAGTTGTAGGTAGGTAGGTAGGTAGGTACCCCAAGGAGAAGATGTTGGAAAGTTGCAGTTGCACCAGACTTGCAGCAGAGTCATTGTCATTTGGTAAATTTGCATTTGTTTCCTTGTTTCCCATTCTGCCCAGAATTCTCATAGGGTTCTTGGAACTCCATCAATTTTCCTCATGGACTAGGAGACAGCATCAAAAGACAACGAGGTAAAAGTTGTTAGAATTCTATATTTGGTTTCAGTAAGTTGCAAAATTTTCAGAAGGACAATTAAAGATTTGTACTTAATATTTGGTTTATCGCCAGATTTTGGCGAAATCTTCCCATGGATGATGGCCACTGTGGCTACACCTTCCTATGGATGATCACAAGGTTTGAAGGTTTTGTTGTTCTATTTTTCTGGAAGGTTTGAAACTTTTCAACACATTTCAGCTTACTATTTCACTATGTGGATTCTGTGTCATGTGTAGTTTAAAGGATGTGACATTGAACATGAAAGAAATCTGATTCTACGGGCAATGAACAATGTAAACTAGTAATTCTGATGTTTGCATGCACATATAATCATAGTCTCTGTCTTGAATTCCATTTAAAGCATCTGGTGCATTGTGACGTCCTCCAATTGAAGTCAACAAATTGTGTAAGCACAAAATATAACTCAAAATGGATTTTACAAATGGTTTTGTAATGGTTTGGTGGACTTTTATCAAGCTAACCAAATTAAAACTTCTGTTCCCACTACTGAATCATTCAATAAGCTTCATTATTGAATTTTTTCATAAGATTAAAATGTAAAAAAAATTAAAATTGAATTATCTGGTTCTTTCTTTGCACAATACAAAAATTTGTCATATTTTGGTGACCTATCAAGAAAAAATAATTCTATCAAATGGGAAAGTTTGAAATGCTATGTCAAATTGAAAAGGTTCAAATAAATTTGATTGCACTAAAAGCCTATAGAAGCTGATTGATGATCCATGTTTCAAAAGCAATGTTGTCAATGAAGTCTCAACCCACCCTCACATAGTCTTCAATAAGGCCTTCCATTAGGTCCCAATGCACCTAGTGCATTCATAATTTTGTACCTTAGTAAAGTAGCAACATGTTAAGTTTTGTGAAAGATCACACACATCCAACAACTAACCCCAACATAGATCATAAATCATATATTAAGACTTTAAAATGTGATTGTAAAAACAAGACATGTTATATGACAATTTAATTGATGTAGCTTATATCATTGCTTAGTGTTGAATGTTCACTTTTCATCCATAATGGATGGATTTCATTCAAAAATATCATTTTCATCCATTGTAAATATAATCCATCTATCATCATTCATTTTTTATTTAATGATTGAAATTTCTTCATTACCAGTCACTTTTCAAACATTGTCCACCTTTTTATCCATACTAATTTTTTAAAACACATGAAACTTTTAATTGAATGAATCATATACCTAGTATCCCCATGGATGGCAAACCTTTTTATTCCAAGATTGGGCCTACTTTGTTGTATATGCAATATATATATATCCCAGATTCTAAATTCCTAGTGGGCCCATTTGGTCTAATGCCTCACAATTTGAAATAAAATTTCCCATAAAAAAAATCTGAATTATCTGAAAATGATAATAATAATAATAATAATAATAATAATTTCAGATTTCTTTTATGGGAAATTTTATTTCAAATTGTACATTTTCTCTTTTTTTTTTTTGCTGCAAAAGATTTCACATTTTTGCAAATTTTGGACAATTTTTGTCACAAATTTGATGATTTTTTGCAAAAACAATTGCCAATGTTTTAAGAGAATTTCGAATAGATCTTTTAAATTTGCCAAATTTCTATACATGGTCCAAGTATAGTGTAGCCAAATATATATAACTAACTAACTTGGATGTTTCGAAAGTTTTCAAATTTTCCTTTTATACTTTGTTAATAGCCAAATTTGGCTAAATTGGGCTTATGGATTCCAACAAAGAAAACTACTTTTCCAGAGAATTTTCCAGGTGACATGTTTGGGAAGGAAAGGGGGCTGGGGGGACAGGTGACGGCTACACACGTACCCAAAGACATTTGAGGATGTCATTTCAGCACCTGGGAACCACGGGATCTGGATCATGGGATCTGAATCCCCGCCCGCGAAGTCTCGAATCTCGACTGGCTGGCTGGCTGTCTGTCTGCGTTCCTCTTCTTCGCTCGCGCTCTCGCCTTCTGCGGTGTCTGCGTTCCTTTTTTTTTTTTCTCTTGGCGCTCTCGGAATCTGCGAGTCCATTGCGCCACAAGAAAGATTGCTTCCTATTTTCTACTGCATCAAAAAATTCATTCACCTGCATTTAAAGCTCGCAATCTTTTTAGAGGGATTGAATCCGGTGAAGTTGAAATCGACGCTTGCATGAGCGGTCGACGCCAGTTCACAGCAGGGTCTTTGCGTGAGTTGCAAGCTTCTTCTTCTTCTCGCCCGGATTGCAGACTTTCCTGTAAAATTATAGATGCTGTAGATAGACTACGCCGACTATAATGTGCATTTCGTCTCTCCATCTTCGCATCAGATTGTAATCCCATTATTGCTGCTGCTGAACCAGTCTAGTTCTGACCGAAGAATTCGTTCTTGAAGTTGGAAGATTGTCCCAGAGGATCGATGCAGGAAGTTGTCGGATTCGGATGATTGCTTAAGTTGCAAGCTTGAACAAATTTTAACTAGATCGACTGACTCTCACAGGATCTCTTGTTGATGATGGCTGCACCCGTCTGCTTCTCTCTATTTCTCTTCCTTCTCGTTATCACATGTGAGACAAGAGACTCAGAAGCGAAGCTTTGGAGCTCATGGTTTGCTGCATCCGACCGACAGTCGACGTTCCATGTTCATCAAGATAGTGTAACCCCTTCAGAAGAAGAATCAGGACGTCCGGGTCGTCTGCTCGAGAAATTTGATATTGATTCTGGAAGCATCCTGAGCAGTTCGACAGCAGGCCGTGATCTTGTCGAGAGAGCTCGACATCAAAGTGCAACGGATTCATGTTGGCATCGGGCTTACAGCGGACTCCTGGCATCCTGCAGGGAAATTCTACGAGAGGAAGAGTTGAAGGCAAGATTAGCAATGAGACTGACCAATTGTTTTCTTCGAGCATCAGGCCGAGGAGCAGCAATCACTCATTGCTCTGATTCAACCCCCATTCTCAAGTGCACCAGCGCTTTGAACGACCACGTACACTCAATTTTCCTTGCATTCTTCATAGACTCTGCATCAATGTGTCATCACCTCCAGTAAGTTTACTCATAATCTTCTCCATTTTCTTGCTCATTTTTATTTGCCTTCCAAGTGGGGAGGAGGAAGTGCGCACTGGTCATCTCTTTTGAACATTTCTGAAGTTGTACTCCATTTGATAGCCTCAGACTGTGATGCCTGAAGAATGATTCTCAAAAGCTGTTGCTGCTGCTCGGATGGTCCCCATACTTTCCTCCAACTGTGTGACATGAGTATGATAGACTTCCAGAATGTGAGAGCTCTGTGAGTATCATGATGCTAGACCATACTTGCCTAAACTGTGGATGATACCTTCTTTGCAGGAGCGAAGCTTTCAAGTTGGAAACAGAGCACGTGGTGAACGATCTAAAGGGATCTGCACATTTTGTGGAAGAAAAGCTAAAAACCATGGAAATCCAAGCAAGTAGCATATTGCAGCATTCTGGGGAACTCATCAGTGAGCAAAAGCGAATGCACCTTGATATGCAGGAGTATTCTGAACAACTTCGGAATGAGCAAAAGCAAATGCACTCTGAGATGCAAGAACAGATTAAGACTGACATCTCAGGTGAAAAAAGTCTAAGAACTCTATTCCCTGTGTGCTTGCTTGCTTGCTTGCTTGCTTGCTTGCTTGCTTGCTTGCTTGCTTGCTTGCTTGCTTGCTTGCTTGCTTGCTTGCACATGAGATGGATTAATCTAGCTCTCAACCAGGTAGTTGCTTGCTTGAAACTTGGCTGATTGGAATATCTCCTGTTTTCTTCCAGGACTAAGTTTGGGAACCATGGAGGTTCACAAACAACTTGAGGGAGTAACATCAATGCAAAAGGAAATGGTAGACCAACAACAAGCATTAGCAAGTTCCTTGGCTATGGAGTTCTCAAACATGGCAGTGGAATTCTCAAGCTTGCAGGAGAAAACTTACCAGATTGGTGATGGAGTACTCAGATCCCTGAGGGGCCAAGCCGAGCTTTTAGCTGGCCAAGACAAAGCTTTCCAGGACCTCCTCAGTCTGAAGAGCTTACAGGAGCAGGCAATGGAAGAGAGCCGGGCATCTGTCCATGAGCTAACTAGTGAGGCCCGGATTCACCAGCAGGATTTTCAGGCATGGCAAATCGAGCTTCATGGAATGCACCAACAACTTGCTAAAGGATCCACTGCAATGCTCCAAGCACAGGTGGAGGTCATAGAAACCTTTGTTCAAATCCCTCAGTCTTTCATGATTATCACTTTCATTTTGCTTCCAGCCTGGGCTGCCTGCAGTCAGTTAGCTCAACTCAGCACAAGGGCACTGTGGTTGATGTGTGTGCAGGATGCATTTGCATCAAAGCAAGCTGCAGTCTTTGCATCCCTGGAGCAACTTTTCACTCTTCACAATACAATTCTCTTGGAATCCAGAGGACTCAAGACCTTTTTATTTTATGCACTTTCCTCTGTCTTTCTGTACATGGCAACAAGCACAAAACAGACATACAATGCTCGGGCCCTTCTTTACTGTGGTATGTCTTCTCAGTGGCAGCCCAGATCACAAATATCTCAGTACACCTCTTTCTAACATAACTAATTCTGGCATGTTGAATTAGGCTCTCACAAAATGGGAAATCTCAGTCTTAAGGGGCAAGCACAAGTCTTTTACTCTTTTCACCGTGCAAATTAGTCTCATACAAGATGAAATTGTATTCATGCATTAGTGAGGAACTTACATATCTCCTTCTTTACCTTTGCATTTGACACTGTGGTTTTGGTGGTGATTGAAGATCTCTTTCTTATGTTAGTTGTGGAGCTGCTCCTTGTCCGTTGCCATCAAACCCCATCAATGATGTTCTTTCCTCGGTTAGCATTCAGCTTCACAGCAGTCTGCCTTCTCATCTACAGCATCATCACTTACAGGTACCTGTGCTCACTTACCCTTCTGCTGCTACAGAACTTTGTTGTTTCTCTCTTCAACTCCTGCACTTCTAAATGCATATACCACAATCAGCTCTGCTCAACATCCAACCAGAGAACAATTCTTTGTTTCTCACACTGATGTTAAGGTCAGATCATGTCTCTAGAGTTCACAATAGCACAATTGAACATTAGTCCCACATTTTGTATAAAGGTTAGAAATAGGAAGGACTTTCTACTCTAGGTTTGATGTCTGTGGTGGTTTGAGAACTTTGAACAAATGTATACAGAACTCCACAACTAAGCTACCCCCAAATTTGTCCCCTGTATATAATCATCAATGCAGGGACTACAACATGCTGAGCTATGATATAATGCTCGATGTGCAACAGCAACTAAGATTGCTGCATCATCCCTTAGGTCCCATTCCTGACATGGGTGGAGAAGAAGACCTGCAAACATCTTCAGCTTGCAGATCCAAAGTATCATTATCTAAGGAAAAATTGGCTAAGAAGATTGTCCGGAGAGCGCGAACTTCTCGAAGTAAACTGCTATAATGGAATCCTGTCCTCTCTCCTCTCATATGTATCATAATAAATGAGGAGAGGCAAGGGATTATAAAAGAGCTGCTGTAGAGCCTATATGATCATAGAGCACATATTAAAGAGACACACTATGAATAAAAGGACTGGAATAAAAGGCAAAGAGAGTTTATTGTCTTTCAGTATGCCACTGTTGTGGCCATAGAAAGTTTCGATAGTCTGTAAACAGACAGACCCGCAGATGGGTAGATTGACATCAGGTGCATGCATTTGTAAATCTGCTTGCTGTAGGTAGTAGCCTCATATTTTCCTTCCATGAAACAAGACATTTTGAGTCTGGCATTTCATTTGGCTTCAGATGTTACAATTGGAATAACAAAGAAGTTCCCTCCTCTTGCCTTATTCACCACAACTTGGATCCGTCTAACAGTTGTGTTTGGACCCATATTGGTGATTTGTCAGCTCAAGCTATAAATATTGTTGCAGAAAAATTATCTCTAACAACAGTTCCAGTCACAAGTTACATCATGGAATGATTTTTTGTGGCCAAAAACATCAAGCATCTCACTGAACCAGATAAAACAGACTCCAAAAATTCTTCACCTTGACTAACTAAACTGCAACAACTGCTTGTAATTCAGCACAAACATCAAAACCCACGCATGCTTTGCTAATAGATGCAAAACCATGGATTCCAAGAGTTCAATGTCCCTGTGCAAAATCATATGCAAAATGTGAGGAAGTACAAAATCAAGAGTTTGTGAATTCTCCTGCAGTCACAACTCAGGTGACCGACCCCTTAAAGCTTGCCCAACACTAATTGTCATTGTAGTAATCAATTTCCAATCTCCAACAGTTATCAACCACATTGAATCACTCGGTTCATCAATCTCCAACAGCATTTTGACAGCTACCAGGATCCCACAAACCTTATATCTGTTTTCAACACAAAGAAGCTCCACCAGCCACTTGCACAACAAGCAAAGGGCAAGTCAGCCTGCAAAGAGTCACACCCGCTTGTTTGTGCAGGCTATTGACTTGATGCTTGATAGTGCCCATCTAGAGCAAGTGTATGCCATACCAGTGGGTGATAATTGGCAGATTTTGTCAAAATGTTTAATTATTTTTTAAAATGGGTTGACAGACCGAATTTGAATATTTCAGGATTTTGACATCAAGGATAGGTACATAAGGCCTCCATGACATTCACTCAGATAATGGAGTGATAACCTAGTGTTGTGTTGTGGACTGTTTTCTATATTGTCTTCTATTCTTGGAAAAGCAGGTAAGGTGAGATCAAGAGTCTTATTTTTCCTGACTTGAGAATTATTTAACCCTGAATGTCAGTCACAGGTATAGTATACCGAACCAACAGTGACATATAGTTAAAAAGGCACAAAGGCAGATTTGAGCTAGATCTGCATTCAGCTATCCAATCTGACCACCCAGTTGATTTCCAGTCATGGGAGAAATGTAAGAAAAACATGCCACCCATTACAGTACCCAAATCCCAAATCCCAAATTCATGGTGAGCATTCCAAATTTGTTCAGACTCAAAGCTGTGAACACAATTCAAATGTCAACAACCATCTACAATTGCATGAAGTGCCATAAAATTCAGCATTCCCTACAATAATAATAATAGAGATGGGGCTCTAGTCGACCACTCTATAGCAGAGTGAGTCACATACACTAGTAATATGGGGAAAAAAAAATCAATATTGTTCATTGTTGCTAGTCTATCCACACTCGACCTGTTTTGTATCAAAGAAAATTTACTGACATGAAATCTGTTTTTCTGAATAAGTGGATGGCCATCACATGCTCATCATAGTCATGGAAGATTCGGGAAATGAGCGTGTCAAGAAAGAGTACAAACCACCTCCAAGCAACAGTGCCCCACTGCAATCACCACTCCAATTCACATCCTTTGTTATTCCCCTTGTGACTGACCTTGTAAAGAACTGGTAAAATTCTTCTAGTGGATGTGGAGGGTGCATTACCCTCAAATAAAGATTTCTACCCGAACAGAGGATGGCACCTTACATGTAAGGTTCCTCCTCTCCTCTTGCATAAATCACAGCCATCTGTTTTATAAAAACAAAATTCTACTTGTTCTTTACACTGGGTAAGACCTTGAATGGGGCTGTTCTGGGAATTAGGGTCCAGAACTTGGCTCCTGCCTTGCACAGGGCCCTCACTCAGAACACCCCTGTTCTCAGTCCTTAGTCCTTACCCTACAAATATGTACATGCAACAAGACCACGTGGCAAGCCACCACTCATGATCCACAAAAAGAACTCCAGAGCTCAAAAGCGGCTGGGCTTTCAAACCATCTGAGAGTAAGAAGTTGACACCACACTAGCAATCATCAGAAAGACAAACTATTTTCAATGTCACTTGTCAAAGTCAAAAAGTGTTACAGATTGTAAAGGACAAATCAAAGAAAGTTAAGCGCATGTTGAGTTCTCCAATGAAGGACGAAGGGTACCTGGTGGGATTTATCCATGCTGAATATTTGCGAAGTGACATGAGTTGCTGCACAAAATGTACAGAGAAAACATAAACAGCTTAACACCAACAGACAATTAAAGAATATACTGCTCAAAGGTTCATAGAATGAAAAAGTTCAGCACTGTATCTATGAGATTGATCATAACAAAAACTCCACATGAACACATGTCGAAGGTATATACAAGTGTCAGCTCCAACAAAACTAGAACTAACACAACAAAGAATATGGATAGCAGTCATAACCATTGTTGATGGTCTGGAATATAGGCCTGCACCTGGTATCAACACTGGTGTCAACATTGATATCAAGGACCTTACCAGGCCAGTATGACCTGAGGCAATACTAGCCTTGTACCATGAGTACCAACCTGCTAGGGACCTGAGGTAATACCATGTATATACCTGCTTTATAACAGTTTCAATACCAGGTATCTACATGGCTCATACCAGCCAAAAACCAGTCTTCAACCCAATACCAGGACAGGGCCAGTATGAAAGTTTTAGAGAGGACCCAATACCAGGACCAGGCAGGTATGTTCAAAAGTCAATACCAGACCAGTACTGGGTCATACTCAGCAGAATTCATTCATAAAGTACCTGAAGAGCTCCAGCAAATGAAGCTGCGAGCAAGAGAGGAGCTACATAGCCTGTTGTATATGCCAACAGTAGACTTCCTCCTACAATTGGATCCTGCAATAACAAGCCAACAATCTCAAGTCCTGCAAAGGTATATGGAACATGTCATCTTCTTCCTTAACCCCCATCACGCCCCCTTTTGCCCCTTCCCTGTACAGCATTCATCAGTAGCAATATCTCTAACCGACCTCAAGGGTAGATGGGCTTATGACCCACCACCTGTCAAACTCAATGAGATCCAGCTTATGGGTACAGTAGTTCTAGAATGCTATATGAGACAGAATTAGGGTTATCAATGCCAAGTCTGAATTCAAAAAGTGAGGAAATTGAAGAGAACCTGGGATGCTGCCACATAGCCTAGTAAAGAGGCCAGCACAGGTGTACTACAGGGTGAAGCTGCGAGTGCAAAAGTAAGACCTGCCAAATATGCCTGAGCACCTATTCCCATACAGATATCCCACTCAATCACATAGCACGTAATAATGTTTCCTCCTGAAATTGACTAGCAATTGGCTAAACCCTGAGCAACTTTTGTTCTATGAATCTGTAATTAAGGCTGAGTTGCAAGTATGTGGGAGAGAGAGGGTGGGTGCATTCCACCCCCACTCCAACCTATATTTTTTTCATCCGGTCATTGGTGATCATGATCATAGTATGAGAGAGAAAAGCCCATACTTGATGGTAGAGAAGCTGCAGCTTGTCGTGCATCAAAGTTACCAAAGAAAGACGGCAGTTGCAGTTCAATTATCTGCACAAAGGAACCATAAAATGAAAAGGATTTTTGATTGCAACTTATGACTTCCAGATCTAATGAAGTTAATAATTGCACTGCAAGAGTAACAGATACATGTGTGTACATAGCCTTGCATCTGGAAACAAGAGATTTTAGGGTTGAATCACTTCAGGTCAAAATCCTATGATTCGCATTGCAAACAAGTTGCGAAACATCATACAACCCTGTGCAGTATATTCCTTTGTGATTTCCAAGAACCACCTCCTCCCTTGGTTTTATAATCAACTCAGAAAAATACTGGCCTTCAGGAATGGAAGGATAATGAATGAATGATTGCCCCACCTCAAGAAGGTTCAACCCCATGATCATAGCCACACAAGAGACAGCAATGGGAAGCCCCTGTCCAATTTGGCCATATGCTTTGCCTGCAAGCGATGCTCCAATTCCCAGAATAGCAAGTGTTGTTGCCAACCCTAGTGAAAATGCCACTGAATCCATAAACAGCTGCCCACCACCCACTCCTCCACTTCCCCCCCATAAATCAGCCCTCAAAGAAAAATCTGAACACAAAAATTTCTAGAATTCCAAAAACTTCAAATGACAACAACAACAGTTACATGCGATCAAAATTCAGAGCTCAAAAAACCAAGCATCTGGTCTAAGGAAAAAATACATCTCTCCATAAACCCTGAATGTCCATAGAACATGGGGCACACACCTGTGTACGGTTCTTTCCAGATCCAGAAGCTCCTGTGCAATTGTGTTACAGAATGAAGATCAGCAGCAGATCTTCCTTTAAAGAACAGATCTAACACAGCTAGCAACAAGGTCATGCAGTTTACAACAGAACTTGTGTCTGTTCAAAATCTGATTCTACAAGGAGCCACAAATACATATGACAGGGGAGCACCTTTTCCAACCATTTTGGAACTCAACTGTAGTGCAGATGAAGTCAAAAATTGTACATGAATATTGATAGCTTTACAAACAAGCAGGTGAAAAACTACACACCAATGTAGCCAAGGGTGAGTGGCAGAACACTGAGTGTACATGGTGACAGACTTGTCACAAGACCTGCTCCAAATATAATCGCAACACTGGCCAGCCCGAAACAATCCCCCACCACCCCATTTTCATTGCCAATTTCAGAGAACTTGGAACTCTTCTGTAAACAGCAAACCCTCAAACAAATAGAGAAAAAATCTGAGACCCAATTCTAAGCAAATAAACCCTAGCAGAATAACCACCCAAGTTTTTCATCAGTGAGAGTTTTGTCTACAATTCTGCTGTGCTGAATTTCATCTGATTCAGTGCTCAACAATTGCAGCAATTCAAGCAGAAACTACTTTGGAATCAGTGGATGTTTTTTTCTTCTTTTTTCCCATGGTTGCCAACCCTTAGATTTCAGGCTTGTGTATAGAGCTTGAGCTGCTTGTGGGTATTGAGAATGGTAAAAGCATGAAAAGAGGATGATGATGGTGGAACCTGGTGGCAGAGAGGGATCCCGAGAGTTGGAGCTGTACAAGATCATTGGCCTGTTGTCCAGCAGAGTAGAGTGTGTTGCTGAGCCAATCTCCGCCTTCACCTCCTCCTCCCCCTTCCGCCAACATTGTCACCACTCCTCCCATCCATTCCTTACCCATCTCTCCAGCAGCAGCCTATAAACCCCCACCCCGTCAAATTCTCTTCCAACAGCATGAGGAAAGAAGGGGGGGAAAAAAACAAACAAAAACTCCAACAATTGACTCAAAACTAGAAAGAGAGTGAGAACAACAACAGCAGCTAAAAGGATAAAAGAATTTGAAAGCACCCAAATGTCCCTCTTCACCCAGGAACCTGACCACATCTGCGAGAGGGACAAAGAAGCTGTCGAGAGCAGCAATTGCAGCTACACGACACCCAAAATCTCTTCTTCTTTTTCTTCTGCTGCCGCCGCATCTTCTGCTACTTACAGAGCTACCCAATTGGGAATTCTTCAAAGAGCTCAAAGACAGGGACTGACCCCACAGACTACCATAGCCACAACCTAGCAAGGGGTGGGAATCTGCATGCTGCTTCTGCACTCCTGGGTATAATTGTTGACAAGAAGAAGAGCTTCCCAACCACCCAGAAGATATCATCAGCATATGTGAAGCAGCAGCACATTCAGCAGCACATCTGCCTGCAAACAGAGCCATTTCTTTCAATCTCCAGCTGCTTTCTGTTCGGACTTTTCTCCTCACCCCTGAGCTTGATGAATCAAAGAAGCTCAAGAAGCAGAAGAAGAAGAAGATTAAGATTATGGCTATAGGTGTATTTTTTTTGGTTTCGTAGTCGCCAAATTTCTACAGTTTTGTTTCTTTCAATATCGCCAGATTTCTCTATTGGGTTCTATCATATAGCCAAAATTTGAAGAAATCTTAAACTTGTTTACTTTCATATCCTGTTTATTGCTGAATTCTGGCTAAAATTCATTTATGGATGATCGCCAGTGAGCTCAGCTACACCACAAATATAAATTATTAAAAGAAAAAAAAAATTAGCCCTGGCAAAACCCCAACACCCATCGCCACAGTGAACCAGCAACCACCATGAAGGATGGATGGATGGATGGATGGATGGTAAGTGGTCAGGAAACAGTTTTCTGTTGGGTTTCAGGTCCCTACCTAACCATGGCGGTTTACCCCAGTTGCTTTTTCCACCTACCTACCTACCTACAAGCAGGTTGGGATTAGGTAGGTAGTAAAGACCAGTGTTGTGCGGGTATATAGGGGTAGACCAGGGTATCAACTCTGGTATGAGCCCTGGTATTAAAAACCATACCAGTCTGGTATAAGGTCTTGCCAATACCCAGGCTCATAACATACTCACATGCTATAACCCAGCCCATAACAAACCAGACTGGTCTTTTCATCTATATTATTATGATTCATATTTAGGGTTTAGGGTTTTTTACAGTCTTTCATCAAGGTCCTGGTGTTGTGTTTGATACTATGAGCTTCAATGTATATGCACACCTGGGTCTTGGGTATGGCACTTTAGGTTTAGGTAATGAGAAAGGGGTGGAGGCATGGAGGTGGCAAAGTGTTGTACCCGAGTAATGACAAGGGAGATCGGAGCTACAAAGTGGAGATCTTTGGGGAGGTGTGTTTCACAACGAAAGCATCAAATGATGTTCAAGAAAATCAATAAGCTCCTCTAAAAAATTGAATGAATTGAGAATGGTTGTGCACTCTTGAAAAAAGTCAATTGTGATCTATGCTTGTGTGCCCAGTTTGTGGACAATACTATTGTCGTGATGCCCAACTATCTTCATTAGCTCCAAATTATGGGTGGGTGTAGATGAAGTAATGATGGTCTGACCAAAATTTTGGGTAGAATCTTATGTATATACATGTTGCAGTTTTTTGTTGTATCTTTGGAAGCAATAGGAAAAAGAATTAGTCATGAATGACGATGCTGGCTAAAGCTCTAGAAATAGTCCAAAAAAAAGTTTCTATAGATTGATAAGTCTTAGGAGCCATCTATGATTCTTTCAATTCCTTGTTGTAGCTTGCATTTTCATAAGCACAAACATGAAAACCATATGTGGAGTGTTTGTATCGGTTGTGCAACTAAATTGGTTATTTGAGATTTATTCCATAGAACACACAACTAGTGTTGCCTTTGTGTTCTTGTACGAAAGTGAAAAGGAGGAGAAAGGATATTAAGTTATAATTATCTGATAAGATTGTATTAGTGTTTCAAGATATATACTATGGCATTTGATAAGATTGTATTAGTGTTTCAAGATATATACTATGGCATTACATTTAGCCTTTGTGCTTCCATTCAAACAGCTATAACAAGAGGAATTAGAATTGTCTCTACCTACTACCATTTCTTTCATTGTTGCAACTATGATTCTATGGTTATCATCCTAGTAGAAGTTTAATGTTTTGTCTAGAGAAAGAGAAAGAACCTCTAGAAGACATAAGGTTTATGAAAAAAACTGTTGATTTCAAACAAGGTCAACCACTTTGGAAACTAGGAAGGTTCTGTTGTGTTTTGATCTATTATGAGATCAATTTTAGGGTTTAAGGTTCATGGAGGGAACTCGGTTCTTTGATTATGAACCATGTTTGGTGGGTGAAAGGGGGGAAATAGGTTGTACCTTTGAATTGCAACAAGAGCAAGGCAGAATACTAGATGGAAAAACAAAAATGTTTGACACTATTAGAGGAAGTGTTGGCTACTAAAGCACAAGCCATTTGGATAGTGTTGTTGTCTACATTAAAGGCCAATCAAAGGTACTAGGTACTTTATTATAGAAGAAGTGTAGTTTGGGCTTTCTTTTTGTTGTAACAAAAGAACATGTTACCTTATGTGACTACAATCCAAATGTTGAGGAGCATCATCTGCCACCTTAAGTCAAGCACCAATCAATGTGATGGTTCTACATCAAGTTCCCATGGTAGTAACACCCGTAGCAAAAAAGGAATTGTTCAATACAATCCTTCTCATGGTAGCACTAGTATGAAGAAACGCTTGGTGCATGAACATATTATTAAATTAAATTTCATTGAAAATTAGGTTATGTACATTGCCAAGGGCTATGAAGCCATGTCTAGTGTTGAATCACCATGGCTCCACCGTCTTGTTATGCGCAAGGATAACAAAATCCAATTTCCAAATCAACTTGGCAATTAGTGGAAGAACATATTCCTTCCATGTTGTAGAAGACTATGGATACATATGTGCTTCCTACCCTATCTAGTTGTGTTACAATTAGTGTCACTTTTGATTTATGGATGAGTCAAAATGGATTTGACACTTTTGCCTTGGTCATGAACTTCATTGATGATAGATGGGTTCCTAAGCATGTTACTGTTAGTCTTTTTGAAACACCCAACATTACAAGTGTTATTTTGGCAAAAATTGTAAAGCCTTTACTTGCCAAATTCAAACTCACACATAAAATTATTACATATGTGAAAGACAAAGGCTCCAACTTGAACATATTAGTTGCTACTTTTTTTACCATTTTTTTTGTGAGCCACTACAATTGGAAACACCATTTGCAAGGGTTTGTATTGGACATGCAATGTATAAAACTTGTCAATATGCCACCAATGTGTTGGGCCAAAATTAGTTTAACCTAATTTGATTAGGAAAGGTAGGATTGTTAAGGAAGTTTTGGGGTTAACTAAAAGGTATAATGGGTTAGGTTTGTGCATATGACCTTATCCCAATAAGACTTGATGGGTGGGTGGCATGGTTAGGAAAAAAGGAGGAGTAGGTTGGTTAAATTAAGATAAGGTTTGATGCCTTGCCCTTATCTAACCTAGCCAAACCTACTAAATAAGGAGGTTCGAATAGGGGAGTGTGCTTTCTAAAAGCTTCTAGCAATTAAGGTTAAGGCAAGAAAGTGATGATGGCGTTTCCATGGGGCTATGAATAGAGAGTTGTTGTTGACATCTATTCATTTTTCCTAAGTGCATGGGACATGAAGGGGTGTGCGAAGGGAGGCATGATGATGATGTTTGTAAGGATGGGAAATGGTGCTTTGGGGCATCATGAAAAGTTTAAAAAGGTGGGGGAAGAAGGAGGTTGGAATATCATGAAGAAGCAAGTTTTCAAAAGGCAATCCAATCAACATGCATCTTAGAATTTGGAGGCAAGATCCTCAAGTGGTGGGGTGGTGGTTGTTCAAATGGAGGTGCTCCCTATGTATGATGACTAGAGGCAAGTGGGAAGAGATGAAGAAGAGGTACTTAAACTTGTTATTAAAGTAATGAGATAGGAGTAAAAAATTAACAAATCCGCTTGGGTTTGTTATTGGTGAAATTGGTCAACCCCTAGTGAACAAGGATCAGTTACTATGGACAATGAATTATTTGACTAGTATTTAGTGAAACAAGGTTACTCTCAAGTGAAATACATATTGCTAGTTAATTAATTAAACAGCATGGAAACTAATTAAATTTAAATTATTTAATATATAATATTATTGATAATTTCATGATTTTCAACTTATGAATTATTGACACGTGTCACTACCTAGGTTAGGTTTAAACCTAACTTACATGCATAGGCCATGTAATCAAACTAGGCACCTACTACATGGAATTAGATAGAGAAATATTTGATCAACTTACCATTGTTGACCATGCACACACCACTTGTGAAGTTTGATCCCTTGACCTTTACAATGGAAGCAAACAGCCCTACCATCAAGTCACCACACTTGTTATGACAATGTGTTACATTACATTCTATTTATCAAATATTTCATTTTAAACATTATTAAAACATAAACTTTGAAAGTTCATATTTTATTGAGATTTTGTTCAAATAAAATGATTCGAGTTTACTTTTTTTTAAATTTCAATAATGTACGTAATTATATTTGTTTCTTTTTGAAAATGTAAAATCATTTGAACAATTTTTTTTTGAATATACTATTCAATAACATTTCAATGACCATTCTTTTGAAAAAAAAATGTTTAATAAATGAATAAGATTTTTGCTAATATAATAAACTATTTATGTTTAACTATTTTTAGTTATTATAGGGCTATTTTTCATTAATTTAAATTATTTCACCCTACATTATTTACGATTATTTATGGTTATTCTCAATTACTTTTGGTTATTTTTGGCTATTGCAAATTATTTCACTTTAAGCTACTTGCAACTATTATAAATTATTTTTGGTTATTCTAAATTTTTCATCTTAGGTTATTTTCGACTATGTGACGCAATTGTTGGTTATTTTTTACTATTAAAAGTTATTTCACCTTTCGTTATTATTGACAATTCTAGGCTATTGTAGGTTATTTCACCTTAAATTACTTTTTTCTATTATAAATTATTTCACCTTAAATTATTTTTGGCAATTTTAATCAATTATAATATATGGCTATTGTGGCTATTGGTTGTTCTTTTGTTGGGGCTATTGGTGGCTATTAATGGTTATTTGTGATTATTCTAGGTTAAATTACCATAGGTTATCAATGGCTATTAATGATTATTAGTGGTTATTTTATTAATGGTTATTGGTGAATATTCTAATGGTGGATATTAGTGGTTATTAATGGTTATTAATTGTTATTATATTAGTGTTTATTGGTGGTTATTTTATTAATGGATATTCGTGGTTATTTTATTAATGGCTATTGATGGATATTTTATTAATGGATATTCGTGGTTATTTTATTAATGGATATTGGTGGTTATTCTATTAATGGATATTGATGGATATTTTATTGGTGGATATTCTATTAGTGAATATTGGTGATTATTAACGGTTATTATATTAATGGTTTTTGGTGGCTATTTTATTAATGGGTATTGGTGGTTAAATTACCATAATCTATTAATGGTTATTTTATTGGTGACTATTGATGGTTATTCTATTATAAGGCATTAATTATTATTTTATTAGTGGCTATTGATGGCTATTTTATTAATGACTATTAGTGGTTATTTTGTTGGTGGTTATTAATGGTTATTTTATTAATGGATATGGGTGATTATTAGTGGTTATTTTATTAATGTATATTAATGGCTAGTTTATTGGTGGTTATTTTATTATAAATTATTATTAGTTATTCTATGTTATTTTACAACTATTGGTGACTATTATATTATATGTTATTGTTGGATGTTCTATGTTATAATATCATAGGCTATTGGTAGTTATTTTATTATAGGCCATTTTAAATTATTTTTCATAGGTTACTATTGGTTATTCTAGGTTATTTTACCTTAGGTCATTATATTATATTTTAGATTATTTTAAGTTATTATATTTATAATAAAATAACTTATAATAACATAAAGTGGAATGACCTTGAATAACTTAAAGTATAATTTGAAATAACATATGTTAACTTAAAAAAAAAATAACCTAAGGTTAGTTGAATAATTTAATTTAAAATAATTTAAAATATTATAATATGTTAACTAAAATACCTTAAAGTAAAATAACGTATAATAATTTAGGGTAGAATATTTTATAATAACCTATAATAACTTATAATAATGTAAGGTATAAGTTACAATAACTAAAACAACTTATCATATAAAGTATATAAAGTATATCATAAAGTAACATATATAGGGTATTTAAAACAACATAGAAATAAACCTATTTAATGCGATAAATTATAATAGTGAATTATGTCAATTACTAATGAAATATGATGTTTACATAATGATATTATAGTGAAATAACTTTAACCATGGTGAAATCATTAAAATGCAATGAACTTATTTCACTTTTAAAGTCCCAAAATGATTTAAGTTAATGAATTGCACCCCACTTTTGTAATAGTGAAACATGATGTCTTCATGTGGTTAAATAATTATATGGATAGATTCATATTTTTGAAAACAAATACCAATTTGAAATTAATTATTTATACATGCATTCTTTTCAGCCCTTATAGCATGACCAAAAACCAAAAGGAGATAACCACCAAACTTATCCCACATGTAAACTCACTTTCTGTCCATTGCCTCTTCCAATGTTAATATTTGAATGTGAGCACACAACTTTCTCCTATAGCCCATGTTATCTATAGAACCAAAATGAGATACAAAAATTGAACATGAAAACCATTAACAAAGACCCATTCTTTGTTCTTCATTATAGAGATGATCTCAAAGTTTCAATACATCTACACAAGGTATAACAAAATTTCCTCCCTTGTCACAAGTAATGGTTGCATCACCCACAAGAAGGGATGCTGAACTTGTAGATTTTTTAGGTGCAAAATAGGTCCCAAACATGGCATTCCTAATCTACACACATGTGATTACACACATCCACGTTAGACAAATCCTATGGAAGCATATTCTATTATAAAAAAAACTAATAATCTATGAATTATTACTCATTGAGCAAAACAATTATTTTGCATCCACTTGACATGACACAAGAACAAGCTTCATGTGCATGTTTTGCATGTGATTCCCTAAACAACTGCACATACATGGCATGCATATGTGGCAATAAACTAATCAAATGCAATTTTCAAAAAGGACAATTTGTTGCACAAACATCTGATTTATTTCAAATGTTACCTTAGTAAAAAAAGAATAATGGCTTGGACAATGGTTTCTTTCCTTAAAAAGCTAAATGCATCCCTTATCATATGTATCCAAAACAAACATTCAATAGTATGCCATGTTTGTTTACCTAATCAATAGAGATGATGTATCTCTTTAATGATTCATGCCACATTAATCACACCAATGCATGAATAATTCCAATTATGTTCACAATTAAGTAGTTACATAACATTCTCACCTACAACTAAATAAGATATTGCAAAGGACCACTTTAGTTAATAACATTTTCCACTCTTACCTTCATAGTTGGTTTTGGCATGAATCCATAAGCTACTATTAGAATAATCGCTAACATTGCAACCCCAAAAAATGGAGGGTAAATCTCCAAGCTAGCAACCACTCCCCACCTTACAATGGCTAAAACTATTTCATAAATAACTAGGAGGAACCATTACAAATTTTCATCACAATGAAATGTCAATAGATGATTTGTTCAAAGACTTAGACAACCTTGTCATAGTTTCCACATACAATGTTTGGGCATAAGCACACAAAGCCCCCCAAAAATTATAGTCACAAATATAATCTTTATATAATTATTTTTTTGGTAATGTATGGACTTGGATTATTTTTTCTTGTTTTAAATATATTTGATTAACTTGAAACTTAATCTAATCAATTATTTTTTTAAATCCAACAAAAAATGAAAAACTTGAATGTATGGAATATATTTGTGACAAAATAATACTTGTCACAAAGTTTGAAAAAATTGCATATTTACTTCAAAACTAAGGTTGTGAGTGGAATTCTTGGGTGAATTTTTTTATGGTGTATGATATTGACATACATGAATTAAATCTAAGACCATTTAAAGATTTAAAGTTTTTGGATGAAATTTCATTAAAAAAATATGTTTTTTTGCATTTTTAACAATAAATGCATAATAAAAAAATTTAAGGAAGAAACCACTACCATATGAAAGAATAGGAGATTTTATAGATGGGCATTGCATTATTTTTTCAATTTTCTTTTGTTTGGTAATGTTTCATGAACCACAAACATGAGGCCCTATGGTCATTGAAAAATTGTAAGTTATATACTATATGTACATTAATTTTATCCAATCCTTTTTATCTCACCATTGGATTAAGATTAATTTAAACTCAAAATAAACTTTGAGTTCCAAAATGTTGTCATGAAAATTTTAAATTTTTTAGCTTATGTTTAGCATAGTTAAAGAATACCATCAAAATTTTAATTTACTGCATATTATAATATTCATTATACATTACCTTTTTTGGTGAAAAGTGGTTCACCCTTAATGTGCTTTCACCTGTTCATACATTGCAAACTTTCAATTCCATCATATTACCTAATGAATACATTACGTTCTCTTTGTAACGTATTCATTAAATAATATTAATTGAACTATTCCATTATGTGGTACCATATTTTTCAAGTTTCCATCTATGGTGCACCCTTGTAAATATGTGTCATCATCAAAAAGTTTCATAGCCCATCAACATTATTTGATATGAGGCCATAAACTTGTCTAACATTGTTTGTTGAATCAATGTGCACATCACAAAGATAGACATGCATGATTCAAGGAGAATAAACCACCATTATATGTGATAAAAAAGACATGTCCACAAATCCACATAAGCATGACAATTACAATGTACTCACTATGCCCATCAAAAAGGTTTTTTGCCATGAAACAATATCATTTTCTAGTAGCATTAACATATTTCACAATCCTAAAAATGGTGCAAACTTGAAATGGTAATTGAACAACACATATATTATTAAAACTACATCTATTATTAGTATTTTGAATTAAATACATTACCACAAACCTTATCACCATGAACACCATAGCAAGGTATGAAAGTTTTAATAACAAGTTTTTTCGGTGGCTTAAGTTTATTATTATTACACATGTAGATTGAAGCTTGTTCCTGGTTGAAACTTATTATTGAAGCTTTGGGTTTTGGGTGGACAAGGACATTAGGTGCAAAATAAATAAGGATATATTTGTAACTGCTTCAATCCAAATACTTTTCAAAAAGTAAGTATGGGTAGTCTTATTGGTTTCCATGATCATGCACTTGATGGAAATATTTGGGACACCTCTTGAATTCCCTTGCAAGTATTATTGTAGTAATTAATCTGGAAATTGGCAACAATTTCAAATCTCAAATTTTCATTGGCTTAAATCATTATGCGATTTAAAAAGTGAAAATAAGTTCATTGCACCTTAGTGATTTCACCCTTGTTAAAATTATTTCACCATAGGGTCATTAAGTTTATCATGTTTCATTACTAGTTCACATAATCCACTATTATAATTTGTTATGGTAAATAGGTTTATTTTTACGTTGTTTTAAATACTTTAAGCTATTTTAGGCTACACCTTATGTTATTTTAAGCTACCTTAGGTTATTTTAAATTATAGTTTAAATTATTATAGGCTTTCTACTTTAGGTTATTTTGAACTAAATTATTTAATTAACCTTAGGTTATATGTTGGGTTATTCAAGGTGATTATATTTTATGTTATTATAGGTTATTTTATTTAAGGTATAATAACTTAAAATAAAATAATTTATAATAGCCAAGACCAACAAAATATAACCTATAATGAAATAGTGACGCGCTCCCAAGTTTCTAGTTAGACCCAAGATGGGTCTAAGTTACTCAAACAATGGAATTATGAGGAACTCGAGGCACATTCCCAACTCTCAACACTAGAAGGGGTAAAGGGGCGTGTTGAAGCTTCAGGATTGGACTAGGAATAGTAACAAGCTTTAGTTATTTACTCGAACTTGCATCAAACCAACCAGCAAGTTGGTTAGTTCACTTTCTAGAACACCTTTAATGTTAAGACAAGCCATGGGCGATTCTGGACTCACAAGACTAACCACGGCCTGGACTCGGGGGAAGCCACCACCTTCCCCCATATAGTATTCTCTACATCTCTTCGCAGCACCTACATTCGAATGGCTTTTTGTCCTAGGACTCCCAAGGAGGAATCCTAAAATTGTCCCGATTTGGGCTCTCGGGACTTTGCGAGGTCATAATTTTTTGCTTAGACCTCCGATTAAAATGAGGTCTAAAGCAAACTTATAGTTCTCCTCAAGAGCTTTCTAATAGTGTATCACACTCCACCTGCACGCACTGGGGTCGGGTCAATTCCCGACTTTCAGTGGTCGGAAGTCAAATTATCAGTTTGACTCTCGACTCTTCTTTTTGCCATAACGTGCGCTGCAGATGTCCAAATGGTCCATGTGAACCCATTTTTCAACATTTACATTTCGATAATTTTTCAATGATATAAAGAACACCCCAATGCCAGGTGTTTTGACCTCTGCAATCGAACTCTAAAGTTTTTGGAGTCTCAAAAGACTCCCAAGTCCCCATTTCGGGAGTGTGAGTTTCATCCTCACTCTCTATCAAAGTAAGGTTGTGACGAATAGTCTAAAATAATTAAGAATAAGTTAGAATAATAAAAAATAACCTATGATAAAAATAATTAATAATAGCCTAGAATAAAATAACAAATAATAACCAAGGATAACTTATGATAAAATAACAAAAAATAACCAAATTTCACATATGATAAATCATTTAAAATAACAAACAATATATTATGATAGAATATGTCGCAACCCTAGCTTTGGGCTTGTGACCAAGACAAGGGCTTACAAGAGTGTGGGACAAGAGGGAGGCCTGGGAGACACATCTTATACTCTTGGGAGTGTAGGAGAATGTGAAAAAATGAGCCCTCATACTCCCAAGTGAGCTCCCACTAGGGGAGTTGAAGTCTCGATGGACTCTCGAATCTTCAAGGAGTGATTTCAAAGGTCAAAACCCATTAGATTGAAGAGTTCTTTATATCATTGGAAAGCTATTGAAATGTAAATGTCTAAAATTGATTCGCAGACTCACTTTTGAATTTATCAAAGAGCTTGGGGGCGCGTCAAAATAACCAAAATAAGCTATGGTAAAAAACCTATGGTAAATAATTTAAAATAACCAACAATAGTTTATGATAGAATAACCAAAATAACTTATTATACATAACTTAAAATAATGAACAATCTTCTACGATAAAATAACCAAAACAACTTATGATAAATAACCTAGAATAGCCAATAATAGCCTACGATAAAATAACCAAAAATATTTTATGGTAAATAACTTATAATAACCAATAATAGCCTACAATAAAATAACCAATAATAATTTATGGTAAAATAACCTATAATAGCTAATAATAGCCTACAATGGAATAACCAAAAATAGTTTATGGCAAATAACCTAAAATAGTTAACAATAATTTACAATAAAATAACCTAAAAATATTCTATGTAAAATAACATAAAATAACTAATAATTACTTATAATGGAATAACCAAAAATAACCTATGACAAAATAACCTAAAATAACCAACAATAACCTATGGCAAAATAATTTTAAATAATCAATAATAACTTACGATTAAATAGCCAATAATATTTTATGATAAAATAGCCAACAATAACTTATGGTAAAATAGTTTATAATAGTCAATAATATTTTACTAGTAATGTATGATAAAAAATTTAAATAGCCTATGGTAAAATAATTTAAAATAACCAACAATAGCCTATAATAAAATAACCAAAAATTTAAAAAATAACCTATGGTAAAATAGTTTAAAATAACTAAAAATAGCATATAATGAAATAGCTAAAAATAGCATATGGTAAAATAATTTAAAATAATCAACAGTAGCGTATGATAGAATAACTAAAAATAATTTATGATAAAATAGTTTAGATAATTAATAATAGCCTATGATAGGATAACGAAGAATAACATATGATAAATGTTTTTAGAATAATTTATAATAACCAAATATAATTAAGAATAGCGTATGATAATATAACCAAAATAATTTACGATAAAATAGTTTAGAATAGTCAACAATAGCCTACAATAAAATAGCCAAAAGTAAAATAGTTTCAAATAGCCAATAATATAATAACCAAAAATAGTTAATAATAAACTATGATGGAATAACCAAAAATAAAACATGATAAAATAACGTAGAATAATCAACAATAATCTAAGGTAGAATAGCCTACAATATTTATGGTAAAATAGATAATTGCCAAGACTTGCTTAAGGTAAAAAAGAATGTGCATAATAATATGTGATGACAAAAAAATATAATTCATTTAAATAATGATTCCATGGTTAAGGATTTGTTCCTTAAACATGGAAATAAAAGGAGGTGAAAGGTTCAAACCTTCACATTTGCACCTTAGGTTAGTGGGCTAAATTTTTAGCTTAGGCTAAGTAACCTAATGAAACTTATTAGGTGCCTAGTTTAACTTCATAATTCATTATTGATTATGTAATTATTAATGATTTAACTATTTATTAATTCAATTAATTATTATTGAATTCATCTATCCGTAACAACTAATCCTTATTAACTAATGGATTGACCGAATTCATCATGATAAATTTGTTTAATTTCATTCAAAATCTAGTGAAACACATAATGAACTTGGATGCATATTGATGTAGTAGTGTTTGAAAGATGTCATAATGAGCATGCTCAATTTTGGAATGTATCAAATGTTTTACAAACCTTCACATGTTAAATTAAAAACATCAATGCAACACATCTTGCATAAAGATTATAATGTTAATAGGTTTTGAGGTCAAATATATATGGAAACAATAGTCCCAAAAAGCTTGTAGAATGGAAAAATGTATTCAGTGCATATTACATGGTGCCATTGTGCCATGAAGAAAAGCAACATGGGGTGCAAGAGTATCAAATTCAATGTTAATAGCAACATCCTTTGCATTTCGTGTGTTGTAAAAGATGGAGTCAACATGAGGTAACCCATTTGCAAGTCCTTGTTATATTATATGATGGCCTGAGAAGACTTAAATGTATGATACATCAAGACTTATTTGTTGTGCCATGTCTAATGAAAGTTCTTATGGCCATATTGATTTTTGGCCAAAATGAACAAATGGGTTTACCACATTTTTATTTTTCAAAGTGCAATACTGCAAAAGCAAATCATTCTAGCTATTCGGACCACAAAACTCAATGTTAAAAACATGGCCAAGATGACCCAAAATTGTTGCTTTCTCATCCACATCATAAACTTTCATTGCACCATGTTGGATTACAAATAAGTAGCCAACATTCTTTTGTAAGTAAGAATTGAATGGAAGGTACACATTGATCTGGTACCCTAGCTCTAATTGCTGATCAAGTGACAAAAATAGTGCCCCATTAACTTTCCAATTTGCTAAAGTCTCAAAGTCACCACAACAAGCAATTGCCAACCCTCAATTTTCACCAATGCTTGAAGCTCATGAGTTGATGATCCCCAATGCAACAACAATGATCCATTTTTCTACATTGAATGCAAAGTACCACCCCTTGTCCACTTGAACACTAACATGATTCATGTTCAAATTTAGATACCAAATCTGTTTGAACTGGTTGGCAACAAATTCCACACAAAAAATAACATTTGTCCCACCTTTTTTCCTTGCAAGTATGAACATCAATGCACCCAAGAAAATGAATGCAACAATCATCACTTCCAGTAGATGTGGCAAATGTCATGTGAAGCAAATCTTTCGGTGTCTAATTCGTTGGGTACTACAAGAGCACTCTCTAAACTTTTTCTCCCTCCCTTCACAATAGCTTAAAATTCTCCAACTACAAATAGTCATTGTTACAAACATTTGCCACATCTCTTTTGTCATTAGAAACAAGTTTGAGCGTTGAAGACAAATGCTCGTCATCATGTTGTTATTGCAAGCACATAGGTGTGTGTATCAAGCAAAAAGAAATCAAGAACAGAAATGAAGGTAAGATTTTCAATTTTTCAATTTGTTTCTAACAATTTTCAAGTCAAAATCTTTCACCAAATAAACCAACCATAGGTACTTTAAGAAAATGGTAGTAAACAAACATGGAGGAATTTTTTCAAAAACATACAATTACCTTAGTTTGTGAGTGCCAAAACTAGTCATTGTCATGGCAGAGCTTCCATCTAGAGACAAACAACAACCCCCCATTGTTAGCAGACACTACCTAACTTGGAACCCTAAATTGCATTAGCCCCAATCACTTAACAATGATCCTCTTTACATTTATATCAATTTGCACCATCCAATTATTTTATTCGCAATGGATAAATGTCCATGTTAAAATTAAATAACATATTTTCATTCAAATGATGAATGGAACGTCTCATCTTACATTTGTTAAAAAATGAATGATAAGATTATTAAAAAACAGCCTACTATGTAGATGCCAAAGTACCTTGAAAGCTACTTCTACTTATATAATATCCTTGATTTTGTCCGCTTGCGGTGATGTCTGATCGTCCTTTCCATCCATTCGTCCCGTCATTCGTTGTCATTTGTCCCATCATCCGTCCCCTCATCCGGGATAAATAATAAAAAAGATAAAAGTTTCTAAAAAAAATTAAAACATGAACCAAGTTTAAAGAAACAGGGGATTTCACCGTTTCCGAAGGTCACGGGTACCCACTAGAAACAAAATAAATAAATAAATAAAAATTAAAAAGATAAAAATAGACAAAATAAGAATAGAAAAAATAAAAACATGAAACAAACATAAACAAAAATAAATAAAAACAAAAAAACTATAAAAAAAGAATGGAAACAAATGAAACAAGGAAAGGAAAATACAGTAAAATAATTTTAAAAGAAAAAAAGTTTACAAAAATGAAGAAACCAAATAAAGAATAAAATTTTTTTTTAAAAAAAACTTATAATAATGAAGAAAAACCCTACTTGAAAAAGAATGAGGTGTATCTTCTTTCTCCAAACTTCAAACTTGCATCCAAATAAACAAAAATATA
>Ga0116231_10003579_pt1 | contig 32189 bp, 18 predicted proteins | sample S1TSphgellanicum_2_FD_89695 | JGI IMG/M metagenome (GOLD analysis project Ga0116231, IMG submission 89695) | Host-associated microbial communities from peat moss isolated from Minnesota, USA - S1T2_Fd - Sphagnum magellanicum MG | ecosystem: Host-associated > Plants > Peat moss > Unclassified... | reverse complement strand
TTTTTTGGGACCTTTATTTTCTCCCCGCCCCCCACCCAGTTTCTTTTTTTGTCTTGCTTTTGAAACTTTTTCCCGCCCACCCACCTACTACCCCCCACTGTCCCCCTCCAACCTACTCACCTATATATTTTAATTAAAAGTAGACCTTTCCCCATCTACCTACTCACTTATAAATTTAAAATGTGCTACTCTCATCTCCACCCACCTACCCCACCCCCCACCCCCCCATCTATTTATCTACCTACTTGCCATTCCACATTCCTACCTACCAACACTTTAAGTAGGTACCTACCAAACCCCACCCACATGGCTACACCTACCTACATAGTTGCCACTCCAATAGACCTCCAATAGTTAACAATGATGAGGAAAGAATAAAATGAAGATATTGCACGAAGCTTGGTCTTGTTCACTCAAACAAATAAATAAGGGGATGATTAAGATATTTGACACACCTTATATAAAAGTATTGCAAGTTTTGTTAGAATGTTTTCCATGGGGTATTGCAAACCAAATGGATAATCAAAGTAATACAAAACTCCAATTCAATTTAAATGCATTAATGTATGTTGTACTCAAGTTCATAAAACAAAATATTCAATGAACGTGTAATACCCCATTTTGGTGGTAACCCTAAAATAGTTTGGACCCCATATCATGTCTTTTGAAACTTGGAGAGGTATTGCATAGCCCTAACAAAACTTAAAAAGAATGCAATACCTTCACAAGGCTACAGAATTATTTTGGTTGAGGCTATTAAAAGGGTATTGTTCATGCCTAGAAAGACTCACTAAACATGCAATACCACTCTTAAGATATCCCAAAAATACATTGGGCTCCATAACATATCTTTTGACATGTGGAGGGATATTGCGTAGCCTTATGAAAACCAACAAGGAAACCAATACCCTCATTAGTTGTATTTTATATTTAAACACCATGAATCTATGCTATTGGAGGGGTATTGTTCATGGCCAAAACTCCTCAATACACCTACAATACCCTTCTCAAGCTATCCCAAAAATACATCAAGTTCCATAACATATTTTTTGAAATTTTGAAGGATATTTCATAGCCCTACCAAAACCTACAAGCAAAGCAATACCCTGCTTGGGGTATTCAGTAAACACCATGGGTTAAATTATTTTGGTCTAAACTATCAAAGGGGTATTGCTAATGGTTTGGAATACTCAATAAACATGCAATACCCCTTATAAGGTATCCCATAAATCCTTTGGGTTCTATAACATATCTTTTGAAACTTTTGAAACATTACCATACCAAAACGTAAAAGGAAAGCAATACTTGCATCGATAATATCCTAAACCATGAAACAAAAGGACTTTTTTTTTAAAAAACAAATTCCATGTTCAATATATCATGCCGTACATATTGATTCAAGTACATGAAAGTATTACAAAATTGGTCACATTGATGGTAAAAGGTCACTTGAACAAAGTTATGGAGTTTAAATGCAATACTCGTATTGTATTATGATAATCCATTTACCATGAAACATAGGAATTTTTTTTTAAATTTGATTCCCTGCCAATACATCATGAAATTCATGTTTTCAAAATTATATGTTCATCTTTCAATATGATTTAACATATATATAAATGAACATAAAGTGAAATTGGTCACATTGATGGTACAGGGGTCTAGGGTTTAATGTAAAATTTACTACTTAATGTTAGAAATTCATAGTTTGACAAACTTTTAAAATTAAAGTTCATGCTTAACATTTCTTCAATGATGTACATTTTTAATGTTTTCTTTCTTAAAATTTTAAATTCATTTCAAAAAAACAAACATGAAGCCTATGAATTAATAATATTTTAATGTCTATTTAAAAACAAGTGCATGATTTTTTACTATTTTTAATGGTTCAATTAATAATAATAAATGATTTCTCCCATATATTAATCCTATGTATGATTGAAATTGAAATTGAAATTTTTTTGACATATGATAAATAATTTCTAGGCTAAAATAATTATATAATAGGTCAATAATATTTTATATTTCATAAATATATAACATAAGTCTTTATGTAAATTTTATTTTTTTATGATGTATAATATTGGCTTAAATATTGGTCTAAATATATTTTTATTTGTAACATATCGAGTAGCACATTATATATAATTTATTATATTATGGAATTATATTGTTGATTGACTTTAATACATATAATATCTTCATATTTATTTAAAATAAGATAAGAATGGATTAAATTATATATTATATTTAAATTATATATATAAACCCATGGTTATGTATAGTGCAAATGTTTTTTATGAACTTTTTTTTTAATGAAAATTTAAAATTTGAAAAAGATAATTATTAACATTGTCAATTTGATGGGTAAAGAGGTTCCAATAGACTCAAGAATAGGCAATCCTTCTTTTAGTAACTAATTTTTCCTCATAGGTTTATAACTTGTGTGCTACACACATTGATTTGTCTTGTCATAAAACTTTTTTCTCAAATTCTCTACAAATGGATACCCATCTATTTTTTCCTCAAGAGACTTTTTCTCAATTTCTATGCAAATGGGTTCCCATATATCTTCTTTGTTCAAAAACTCTTCTTTTCAAGTTCTCTACAAATTGTTACCCATATCTTCTTTTCTTGAAATCTTTATGAAACTACAAGTTGTAGATCCAACTCATGAACAAATCAAATATGTTTAAAGCTCCATAAAATCAACCCAAGTTTGAAGCTCCATCAAGAACTATTTTTTCCAAACAAATCCATAGCCTACCTAACCCAATTGATTCAAATCAACTTAGTTTGAAACTCTGGCTTGAAATCAACTATGCCTTGGAAACTTCATGGAAGTATTTGAGTAATCATGTGTGATGGTGTTGTGTTAAACTGTATTTTTATATCTTGTTCATTTTGTTTATGGTGGATTGCTTGCATGGTATAATGAAAATGGGAGTACTAGTAGGGTGAAGGTGGTGAGTCATGTTGACATGTTATTGTGGGCCATGGATCATCCAACACCCAAAAAAATATATGTGATATTGACCTTATAAGATGGTGCATTCAAAGATGCAGTACATTATGCCCGAAGGTATGACATCTTGGTGGCTAACATTTTTCCTATGTATTTTTTTTTTAGCTTATTTCCAAAATTGTCATAATAGTATTAGTAATAGTAACAACTGAAATGTTCTCCAACAATAATGGTTACAAAAATTAGCCATTAGTAATGTGATGCTTGAAATTCAAACCAAAAAAAAAAAAATTTTAAATCATGGTGCACCTTCCTTGAAAAATGTAACAACATCATTGTTAAATGAAAAAAAAAAAAAAAGTATAAAAAGAAGCTTAACAAAAAAAAACTACCTAACTTCCATAGTGTTCCAAAACTTCCTCCTCTTTCTACAACAATAGTTCAAATTTCCAAGATGCTAGAAGATCATTATCAAAAGAAATGGTGAAAACCCAACCACCCACACATTTTTTTCCCAATCTTTCATTCCATTTTGAAAACACCCATCATCTTTCCTTAGGTCTTTTACATCCCTTAAGGTTTTTGAATTTTGATTACTTGAATCATTTCAAGCATGCATGTAGCACAAATTTTGTTTCAAATGACCAGCTAACCCATAAATCCCTCTAAAAAGCTTGCTAGGAAAAACTTGTCTTCATCATTGGTCATGGAAGGAATCAACCATTTGAAGAAAAACCTTGACAATATTTGATGACAAAATTATGGATGTTGTTGTGATAGGGGCTTCATTTCCCTAATCAATTGGCTCAAAATTAAAATATCATCACACCATATCCTTTGCAAATTTTGTAACAACAAAATTAAAATAACAGCCTCATCAATGGCGATAATAATAGGCAGGTCTTAAATCTAATTATATTTATTAATTTTTAGTTTTTAGTTCTAGCTTTACTTCTAGTTTAATTTTTTTAAATATTTTTTGTTTTTGAGAATTTTTATTGATTCTTTGTGAGCATGAAAATCAAATGACCATTAGAAAGGCACATTGGATATTTGTTAAGATGAACATTTTTCACACCATATGGATGCAAGTGTAAACACAAGATGAATTACCAACTACAACAAAAGCTCATAGTCAAGGTTGTTTGATTGACAAAGTGTTAACATTAACCAAATTAGACAACCTAGCATGGCATGAGTAATAGGTTAATAGGCTAATTGCTACGTAACTTAACCTTATATATATTTAATAATATTATAAAGTTATATTTTTATTCATTTATATATAATATATTAATATTTATTCAAAATAAGATGAAAATTTATTAAAATTTATATTAAATGTAATTTTAATATATATAAACCCACTATTATGTATAGTGTAATTTGGTTATGATGTTTTTTATTTTCAAAGAAAATTAAAATTTTCCCAAATATGTAAATTGTGTTTGTGTTTCATTTAATTTTTGTTTGAATATTTGGCTTGCTTAAACCTCATAAATGGTGTGTTTATGCTCAATAATGATAAGTTGACCAAATATTTTCATATGTAATTCTTTAGAATTGGTGCTTACTTAAGTTGATTTCATGGCCTATGTACTTAGGCTAGGTTTTTAACCTAACTTAAGTAGTGACACGTGTCAATAATTCATAGGCTGAAAATCATAAAATTATCAATAATATTAAATATTAAATAATTTAAATTTAATTAATTTCCATGTTGCCTAGTTAATTAATTAATAAGTGAAATGGCTTGGTAAATTTGTATTTCATTAGGTACTAGTGAACCATTTCACTATCTGCAACAATTAGTCCTTATTCATTCGAGGGTTGACCAATTTCACCATGGTAAAAAGTCCAAATTCACTCAAAATTTAGTGAAACCCAAAATGAACCAAGATACATTTTGTTGTAATGATGTGAATTTAATAGTTATGAGCATGAACAATACCCCTCCGATAACCTGAACCAAAATAATTAAGCCCATGGTGTTTGCAAATTACCCCAAATAGGATATTGTTTTCCTTCTAAATTTTGGTATGGTTATGCGATACCCCTCCAAGTTTCAATAAATATGTGATGGAGCCCAAACAATTTATTATATACCCTAACAAAGGTATTGCACATGCATTGTGTAATTATGGGCACAAGCAATACCCTTTCAATTCTAGACCAAAATAATTCAATCCATAGTGTTTACAAATTACCCCCATGAGGGTATTGCTTTCCTTTGAAGTTTTGGTATGGCTATGCAATACCCTTCCAAGATTTTTTAAATATGTTATGGAACCAAAGGAATTTTAATATACCCTAAAAGCGATATTACATGTGCATTGAATATTTTTTGACATAAGCAATACCCCTCCAATGGCTAGGACCAAAATAATTCAATCCATGGTGTTTATAGAATACCTTCATGAAGGTATTGCTTTCCTTTTAAGTTTGAACTTATTATTTTTGGGGGTAAAAAAAGGTTTTTTAGTTTGAATGCAAAATTTGAATCAATTTTTTGATAATTTCATCAAACATACATATAAGAATATGTGATAATGTATTTTTAACTATTAACACAAGATGTTGTAAAATGAAAGTAAAATGCTTTGAATAAAAAAACATGGGTGACATGTGTTACAAAAATGTGCAAAAAATGACCAAGTTCAAAACAACCCTGCCCTAAAATGGGGAACATGTCATAATGGTAAATATGTGGCTACCTCAAAAATAAATTATTACTTTAAACAATTGTTAAGAACGATATTGCATTCATGGTGGTTTGTTTTCAAGTAACCTACAACTTCATTTGCATCTTCGTAAATTAGGTGATCCCTATAACCAAAATAGAAAACCCACCTAGATCTCAATTCAAAATATTGTTCAAGTAATTTAGATCACCAAGTTAAATAATTCCAACTTTCAGTTTACTCCATGATGATAATGAATTATAATTCTTTGGAAAAACCAATTCAAAAAATCATTCTTGCAATCCACACATGCATCCTGTTATATACTACTACACATGAATAGGAATCATACTGAGAGTTTTCAAGTATTAATCAAGATTTATCATCACCTTGAGGCCAACAAAGAAAGTGTGAAGTTGGGTACCCCAGCCATTGGCAACTTCAATGTTGTTGAAATGTCATGATGCCACTACGGCCATTAAAAAGGAATCCAGACCTCTAGACAAAAGCATTCCAAATGGCACATTGGTCATGAGCTTCTCGATAACTGCCTGCTAGGTCATGTTTGGCCACACTCATATAATAGATATTCGTCAATACTAAATTTGCAAGGTCAATTTTTAAAAAATTACAATAGTGATTCCCCAATCAATCTTTAACAAGTTTTTTTCTAGATTTTATGTCAGATTCTCTCCATGAATTTCTCAAACAATTTTTTGTTCTTGAAACTCATGACAAATCCTAGATAACATGGATGGAAAGAGACACAAACAGAGATAAATTCCAAAGAATCGACGAGATGAAAAAAACACGAGTGAAAATCAATCACCTTCTCGAAGGCAGCACGAAGCACAACTAGATCATATGGAATGCAAGGGATGATGGACTTTGAGTACCAAGATGGCTTGAAATATCTGCAAAGTCCTTTTGCATGCACCGAAGATGATCAAACAAAAACTCCAAGAAACCTTAACATTTTACATGATCAGACATGGCTTGAGGGAACTGGGAAATTACTCTTGAAAACAAAAATTTTAAATAGTGCAACAAGAAGTCTTGATTTTCATTTGGTCTTGTAGCACAAAGTTCTTGTTTGTTGCTACTTCTAACCTAATATACTGGAGTAGATTTGGCTCAGTGGGAAAATCTCAAAACATTCACCATTATTGTCTTCTTCTTCATAGCAAGAAGAGACAGAAGAAGACAAAATGACATTGTTATCATCTTCCTCGTATCAAAGAAAATGCAAAAAATAAGGAGGAGAAGGGAGCTTACCTTCAAATTCCCACTACTACCACCACCTTGAAGCTCCTCTTGCTTTCGCACTCCTACCTACCACCACATTGAAGCTCCTCTTGGCGGGGCACTCTTGAAGCTCCTAGCCCTTGAAGCTCCTATGGATTTCACTTTCCTGAAGCTTTGAGCTACTCTAGGTCGGAAGCTTTGGCGATGGAAGTGAGCGCAAAAGGAGGTGGGTGGAGAGGGAGTCAGCAAGATGAGGGAGGTAGGTGGGTTGGTAGGAAAAAGGGTGGTAGGTGGGTTGGGGTAGGTAGGTGCTTCTCAAAAAAAAAACTTGGGGTCAGGGGTGGGCCAAAAAAAAAATCTAGCTGGGAAAAAAAGGAGCAGAAGAAAAATATATATACTGACCAAGTAAACTGACCCCTGGGGGACAGTTTCATCCCATCCCAGAATGGGATTTTTTGGATGGTGCACTGGTGGGTGCTGGGTCACTCAAGCCCAACTTTGGAAAGCCTTTGATCAGTTAACTATGTTTTCAAAATGGCACAAGACAGGGTGAATGAAATGTCCTTCAACACAAAATATCTATTTATGAGATTGCTAAAAGAAAATTCCACAATAACACCAGGAAGTTACCATTGAGCAAAACCACAGCAGTGTTGGTGGAGAAGAAGCATGCACCACTTCCCAAGAATCCTTCGATAGTGAGTTACCCCAAAATATTAGGGTCTAGGGTCTTTCTTCATCTCCATATCAAATTGGTGAGCACCGTGAACCTCACCATCTTTCACCATCAATAAAATTGACAATTTAGCTATCAACTGCAAATCTTTTGCTGTGAGGTTCTTGTTGTAGCTTTTCTGCAGATCATTTAGTTTGTACCAAGCATATGAACATGATAACAGTGACTATCACAGACCCCAAATATTTTGTTCCACTTGGCATCATAGTAGATGCCCATCATCCAGGTTTGGGTGTCTTTTATATGATTGGCATCAGTCCATGGATTCCCTCAAACAAACAAAATGCCTCCTGGAGATCATACACAGGCAAGCTATTATTCCTCAGACTGCAGATCCCCCTTTAAACTTTTAAGCAGAGCCCAACACAAATTTTATGCTCCTATTGACAGCTGCAAGTAATTTGGTGTGGGTTGCAAGCAGAGGTTGCATCACAGATCCCAGGGAAGTATTCACATGCCATAGGTCCAGATCCATGGAAATCTTAAGTTGTTCTAACCTGGTTTCAAGATACAGCTACAAGCTCTCTGGTTGAGAAAAATTGAGGTCTAGATTGCTCTGGTCTCGGCATTCATTAAGGTTTGTCAAATGTTGCAGAGAATTTTGCGAAGTCACTGAAACTCAGTAGTCCACTCGGTAAGCAAACTGGAATGCACGATCAGAAAAGGAAAAAATTCTCATGAACAACATCCCCTTGGGAGTAAGTAGGTTCTGAAAAGATGATTTGAATATCCCTAGTGCCAGACAACACTAACCTTAAGCATAACTCAGACATTTGGGCACAACTCTAACTAATATATTGAGAAAGTTCATCACATATTTCAAGATCCCTGCACAGGTCAAAGGAAACACGTTTGAGACCATTAGGGCTGATTCCTACAGTACCTGCTTTTGTCCCTGCAGTGTGCCACCACCTTGTCTCCCGAGCTTTCTTTCCATCATGCTGGCTTCCAAGTCAACACTGTACATAAGGCAATATTACAGTATGTTGAAACCAGACAAGACCCATCCAATTGCTACACAGCAATTATGTCCATGAGATTGCAGAGAAATCTCCACAATAACACAACTTTGAATGGTAACATGACAATGAGTGTGGTCATAACCTTGTGAGAATCGCTAACAAAGATTCAAAGCATCATTGTTATATAGCACATACATTAGATTTGAGATCTATAAAATGACCTAATCCAGAACATCTTCATGCACAAACCAGATATGTAGGCCATCAAACACCTTTGAATCTAAAGGGACACAATCATGGTCTGGCAGAAAAATAGGCTGGATAAAGAAGGCAACACATTGTTTTGCACTCGTTGTTTCGTTCTTTTGTACTGAATTTGAGCTATGGTGAAGATTATGAGTGTAGAGGGGCGAAGGACACTACAATGGCCCCCTTTTATGTAATGACATTGCACTGTTTTTTTGAGGGTGAATCTCTGAACTTCAACAACCTTACTATTTTATTTTTTAAATCACAAATATTTTTACATATTATGATAGCCCAAAACATGAAGAAGTCAACTATGAAAGAAATCACACTTCACACTATGTGATGTTGAACTATATTTTTACATACAAAAATAATAACATGTAACATTCTACTGAAAAATGGTAATATATTTCAAATATAATTTAAATGATTTTTAATATTTATAAAATTTGTAGTATCTATTGAATCCTGTGATTTCATATGATAGAACCATGTTTGTGAATCAGGGCCCCTCCACATGGTGGAAAAGGTAGTTTACATGATCAAATTGGATCCACCACACACTTCAAGACTTATCTATGATTGCTTCTTGGTCTCTTGGACACTCAACCGGCAATGGAAGATTGTGTGGCAGGATTAATTAGTCTTCCTGACCCTGAGTTGGCCCTTATGATGATCAACCATCAGAATATCAAGTGCAATGCCATGACACACAACTCCATCATATCAAATGCCAATGGGAAGTCAATATGGTTAGCAAACAGATCACCCCCAAACCCCCTATCTCCTCAAAAACAAAATAAGTGAGAAAGAGGGGAGATGATCAATGAGCAAGCAAAAAAGGCTCAGCAATTATAGCACTTTGAAGGTAACTGTAATATCAGTTCCACCAAAACCAACATGAAAAGAACACACAGGCATAACCTCATCAGTGTCACCTGCAAAGTATCAGACCATCACCTTTATCATGCATGGCAGTGACTAGTTGTCATGAGTCCCCACTGACAGAAAATGCATGCACAGTGCCTTTATGTAGGTCATGCTGCTGCAAATGTTCTGGGAATTTGGCTTCCTGACCTCTTCAAGCCAACCCCTTTGCTTCCAAAGAAATAAAAAGCCACCATCTCCATCAAAAGACAATTCGAAGCAGTTCCACACGCAATGCATCCATATGGAAATGTAATCTGAAACTGGGGAACTTTTACACACTCACTCACTTGAACATATATATCAATACACCCATTGAGCAAATCCACATGCACCCATAGTGCAAATCATGAAAACTATTACGTTATGTAGCCTCACTCACACTGTAATCAGAACCTGTTATCCTCACCCTTATCTGCAACTTCTTGTTCCCTGTCCATGGCTTCATCAACCTCAGAAGGCTGTTGTAGTACCCATCAGTTTCCAGGTGCAGTTTCAGGATGCTGCCGATTTTGTTGAATAGGTGAAGGTGGCACAATGCCTGGTTAGAATGCCAGTGGAGGAATTAGAAGGATCAGCATATGCTGCTGCATCATCAGTCATTCCAATGGACAAGAACACATTGGAAGGCGTCCACTCAATTCCCTAAGCACCCAACCATTGCTGCTGGTATGAACTCTGATAGGGCTCCAGGTAAGGAACAAATCTGGTAAAGAGGCAAATAGTCCACTATCATCACATGCTCATGCAAGCACAGAAATGTAATTCAGTAGATGTAAATCAATAAGCTAACAAGGGATTGCTAGACCTACGTTCTTGCAAGGTGACTTAATAGGTAGGAGACAGCACATACTTGTATCCCATAGCAGGTCTTGAATGTTCTCTGATGTGGGGGGCAGTTGGGTCTCCTGAGGCAAAGTCCATTTATGATAATCAATTAACCAGACACAAGACAATAACCTACACGAAATATATGCTGCTACAGAGATATTGCACAAGTCACACAATTACAAACATTCAAAGACATTGGGTTGTGGTCACTTACTACATCGAGCACATTGACAAATTGTATTCAAACCAAAGGCTGAAAATCTCTGAGAAAAACTATAAGACATCTACCGGGGAATCAGGATTCCAGTTACTCAACTTAGCACATCTTTCCATTAGGTTGTTCGAATCACAGCAGCTTTCCAGTATGTTTTTTCCAACTAGCTGTGCTCACATTCATCTCGCAGCTCTACCAGTCAAGCATTGACCAATTGCAGGAGCTTTGAGAGCTGTGAGTCAAACTATGACTCACCACACGGTGAGATTTGTCCATTTTTTTAAAAGAACATGTGTTCCCAGAGTTCCTAAAATGATTAACTACATATTTTCAATGCACTTGCAGCTCTCGAATGGAAGGCCACTGTCCCTGCAACAAGGCCCCATGTTAGTTGCTTTCTATTAAGCTGCTGTGATCACAGCACACTGTGTGTAACTATGATAACAGCAGCCTAGACTCTTGGATTTAGGACTCGAGAACACACTGGAGATTCTCCCACCTAGCTATCACAGAAAGAAAACCTTGGGAACACCATAAATAAACCAATTGTGACCCAACCACATTGCAGAAAAGGACCCACCTGCTCATGCTTTGCATCTTTCTTAGCCATTCCAGTCCCTGTCCCAAAGATGTAGATTTGGCCAACTTCATCAGGTACCACTGACAATGAACCATCACTGCAGACACCCTCGCATTCTAGTTGTAAATGAGAACACCCTTCATTTGGTCAGCACAGAAAATGTCCAAATCCAGGACCCATGTATATGTGGTTTCAGCTTTCACTAGACTTGTGAAAGCAGCTCCCATGGGAAAGAACAATCAATACTTACGGAGAAAAGTTGCCATCAACCAAGTTGTATTCTCCGATATCATACACTTTGATCAGACACCCCTCCCAAATTTGCAAGTATCATCCAACAAGCTTGCTTGGTGACATCAGTTCCAGGCTCTTCAATGAGCAAATGCATTCAGTCTTGTTCTCCAAAAAGATCAAACAAGTTCTGTGGATTTTCAGTAAAGCAACTCACAACCCAGATGATAACATGGCCATCATAGCCTGCACCCATGGCTATCCTTGGGGTGAATGGATGGACATACAATATATAAGTCTGCAAGCCCACCACAACATTGATATGGTCAAGAAAAATTAGACGGCAAGCTTGAGGAATTGGAAGCCATACTCTTGGAATCAGATCCCATATATATTAGGATGTGGCAGTCTGGAACCATCATATGATGCTGTTATGCAGTCTTAGTCCTGGTCTTGGTCCAACCCAAACAGATTGCCAAGGGTAGGCAAGCAGGCTTAGAAGGAACCTGTTTTTCATGACCAGTCAGTGAATGCATCAAGCTGCCATCAACTGCATTCCACATACAAATTCTGTGATCTGCACTCCCATCAGCACAGAACACAACCAGTCTGTGTAAGCTTCAGAAGTTGACCATGCACAGGCCAATACAGAAATCACAATGTGCATGCTTGCAAACAAAGTGATACACAAAGGAAGCATTAGTACTGTGAAAATACTAAATCGGAAAAGTCCTCTATGCATCCATGGATTGCTATAAAATTGACCTATGAGATCATACAATCCTTATGGCATTTCATGGTACAGGCAAGAAAATCCTCACCCACAATGGCTGCAAGAATAAAACAAGTATCCAAGCTCCACACTATCATATTCACCCCAAGTGGGACCTGGTGAGGAGGCCCATTCCCCTGGGGTGGCCCATGTGGTGACATTGGTGGTGAGGGTATTCGCAATTGATAGGCCTTTTGCCACCTTTCCACCTTGCCCTGTACAGAAAAGAAACAATAAATTAGTGAGGATCAAGTGCATACTTTCAACGTGATTGTCATTATTTGAATCAGACTTTTCCCAGTACTGGCAGGAGTGTAGATGATACATTCACAACAACTATAAGAGTTGCAGATGAAAGCCAGGAAACCCAGCTGAAATTTTAAAGCATGAACTGGTGCTCAAGACAACACTGATTGTAATTATGACACCTCATCAAACTCACATCAGATGTAGGGGGCATCCAATTAATGGCACTGCCATCCCTCAAGCATGTGATGATACTGTCATGTGGAGACCAAGAGTTTTCAAAATGAGACTGGTGATCTTCCTGCTTGCTCATGTCTCCAGCCCAAAGTCTTGATGAAGCTGCACACCCACTTCAAAGAAGAAAAATTGCAAACCCATTATCAATTCAGTCTCCAAGTTCCAAAAAGCATCCTAACTTGGTAAGTGACATCATCTATGTAAGTTTGTAAATATATTAGCCTGAAAAACAAATCAAATAGGCAACATGAAAACTGCTAAACCCTAAATCCTACACCCACCATTCACCTGAATTGAACAGTATTTACATCATTTTCGTGACCCTTCAGGGTGTCCAGCTCATACTTGGGCCTCCCCATTAGGTCATCATTCCATTTACATGCATCCCACAACTGTCCAGTGATATGAAACAATATCAAAAACCATTGCAAAAAATATCAACAGCTTTGTTTGACTACAGATCCATGAAAAGCAAAGTAAAAAGATCCATTTCAGACACAAAAAGCAGAACTAGAAAGCTAGATGAGCTGGAACAGTGTCCACATATGATGAGAGAGATGAGTGAAACTTCCTAAGCAGAAGCAGTGGGATTCGTACTCTGGCCATCTTGTCTGAACTCCCAGTTACAAATAGAGTGCCGTCTGCATTGAAAGTGCCACAGAGAACTCGATTGTTGGGAGGCCCTTCAGGCATTGCCTGGGCACCCACTGCTCTTGATGCTAGGAAAACACAAGACACAAAGGATTCATAACCTCATCAATTCAGCAGCTGCCACATCCAGAGGGAATGAAGGCATGGATCATCCATGCAAGGAATGCATGCTCCATCAGGTAAGAGAGATATGAACAAAACACCACCAGGGGGTTCAAGTCCACATACTTGTAAGAGCATCTTTGGGGTTGGGCATATAAACATGTCAGTTGAGGGATGAGTTTGTAGCATTCCAGATACAGCAAGTGCCATCATCAGATGTTCTGTGACACATGAACTACTGTACTATCTGCTTTCGCATAAGACAACAACAACAAAATGGATGCAAGGGACTTATGAGTTTCAAACACATGATCAACTTCTACATAATAGCTATTGCACATAGACTCTTACAGGGGAAATAGACATACCAAAGTAGGAGGCACTCACAAACCTCTCTAGGGCTGAAAGAAATAGCATTAACGGAAGCCACATGACCTCTCAACAAGGAGATGGGTACTCCATTTGGCAACTGCCACTGCATCATCACAGGCAGCCATATTTATCATGATTGTTCAATCAACAAAAGATTCTGTACAAGTAGGCAAATATACATACAAATCAACAATGTAGCTACTTTAACAATCTCTCAACCAGAAAGATTTTTCACTTGTGGGTGAGATGTTATAAATGTAGACCTTACAACACAGATTGAAAAGTCGTTTGATGCTGAAGTGACAAGTGTATTCCCACTGCTCACAGCCAAATCTGTAATATCTCCCTAAAAAAAAGATCATCTGTCTAAGCTTGATCTCTGTTGAAGCCCTCATGAGCAATGCCCACTTGCACTAATCTGTTGATCTAACACTATGGCAAGACCTAGTACTAACATCAGGTTCAAAACCTCAAAGATGATAAGAAAAGGCAAAGAGAGCAGGAATCACACCTCATCACCATGACCATGACAACTGCACAAGCAAAGCCCAGTTTCTGTAGACCAGATCTTGACAAGCCACTCATCTGAGCCAGTTATAACATCCTGGCCTGTTCTATCAAATATTGCTTTAAAAAAAACACCCGGCAAGGTTCTAGAGTAGATGAAGAAAACATTGGCTGGCCATCTCAAGTGCTTCAGCTGTACTGTAATATTACTCTGAGAAAGTGAAGACTCTCATTTGAAGAGGTATCAAATGTATGGGGCATACACACCACAACAGACTGCATTACAGTGTCCCCTAAGCTTGTTTATGATCTGTTGCAGTGGCACCAGGGATGATGATGACAATGATGATGTGGTGGTGGCCATAGGGAGAACTCCCAGCTTGCAGGTCGTCATATGGTCTTACTCAAGAGATGTCAAATACACACCCACCTGCATTGCCAACCAAAATGCCCTCAAGTCCCAATTCACTTCCCTCTCACTGCGGACACTGTTGGAAATTGACAGTCAATCAATGAGAAAATAGAGATGAGTAAAACATAGATTTACAACGAGCTCTGAACCCAACCTTAGGATTACACAAGTTGCTACAAACTTTATGGTCCACTCCTGAGCTCTAGCCTACTCCCGCATATTGATCTTCACTTCCTGACTAAGTACTCATTCAAGATAATTAGGATAAAATTAAGCTGAGTACAACACAGATAATGAGTCAAACAAAGATTTACAACAAGCTCTCAACCCAACCTTATGATCACACAAGTTCCTACAAACTTTATGATCCACCCTGAAGCTCTAGCCTACTCCCTAGTATTGATCTTGACTTCCTGACTAGGTACTCATTTAAGATAATTAGGATAAAATTAAGCTGATACCATGCAGTGAAATGATGAAGACTAAAAATGTACAGCCAAGTCTCTCTCCAGATGTCCACGACCAGAATCATCAATTACACCGGGTCAGATATTCCATAGGAGAGGTCTAAGCTACACAATCTGAGTGTACACCCAAATTCCACTTATCCGAACCATGCTTAGAATTCTGATCACAAAGACTGAACGCGATTCAGCTCCTTGTCCAAAATGACATGGGGATACTTTTGTAAATTTTCCCCCAAACCAAAAAAACACAAAAAAGAGTATGTCCAATATGATTTTGTTCATTACTCATTTTAGTCATATTGAACAAATGTTACCATTTAGATTTGGGATGTGTGATGCTTTTGTGGTGTTGTTGGTGCATATACTTTTGTGATTAATATGTCATTTCAAATGCAATGTGACATGCTAAATTTAGGTCATTGATAAATGTTACTTTAGAAGTTTGTCATGCCGAATGTACAATTTGATATGCCAAGTGCAAAGAATTGATTACATGAAATTTATGGATTATATTTTCTTTCATTGACAATCATATTGCACATTTTATATAAGTGAGGAAATATAATATTACTACATAAAATCAAATTTTGAATATTTAAGGTTGTTTCAATAATTTTATTCTTATAAATTGTCAACAAACTATATTGTTAGGGCAAATATTAAGTAATAGCAACGAGTTAAATGTGGCACTAGGCTCAACACAATTATAGTACAATCTAGTGCCTAGCAATATTATACCCGCACAATGATTAATACTTGAAAAAAAAAATTCTTACATTATTTTCAAAATAAAAAAACTAATGTAATGGTTTAAATCCCCCTTAAAGCCCATGGGTTTGAACCTTTCCCTGAATTTTATTTTTCATTCATAAATGAAATGGATGAAAATAAATTGCCTTTCGACAATTTTTTTAAGTTAGGTGTGCAAGAATATTTTTTTTGAAAAAAACCATGTTCCTACAGGAACAAAGGTTGCCTTGGAAAAAAATCATGCTCTCAAAGGAAAAAGGGGCTTAAGTTATTTCACAAGGAGTAACCATGTCCTTAGGGAAAAAAGAGCTCCTTCTCCCTAGGGACATGATTGTTCCCCGAGGAAAAAAGGGGTTTAAGTTGCTCCCCAAGGCAACTTTGGCTCCTTCTCTTCAAGGACATGATTTTTCCCCAAGGGAAAAAAGGGCTTAAGTTGTTCCCCAAAACAACTTAAGTTCTTTCTCCCCAAGGACATGATTGTTCCCCAAGGAAAAAGAAAATTTTCTTGAAGAACAATGTATTTTCCCCAAGGAAAGGCCCAAGTTCTTAATGGAAACATGTGTTTCGAATCTTTTTGCAATCATAATTATCTCATGTTCGTTTTTATATAGGCTTGTGAACTATCATTGGAAAGGTCTCAAGGAGAACTACAACTTTGTAGGTAGAAACACTCCAATCAAAACTCATATGCAAAAATTATGATCACACAAATTTTTGAACACATTTGTTCCCTGAGAACACGATTGTTCCCCAAGGAAACATGGTTTAGGTTGCTCCCCCTAGGTAGATTGTTGGCCCCAGGGAGAAACAAGCCTAAGTTGCCCCAAGGAACAAATGTCTCTCAAATTTTGTGTGATCATAACTTTTGTAGATGACTTCTAATTGAAATATTTCCAACTACAAAATTGTAGTTGTCATCGATACCTTTTCAATGATAGTTCACAAGTATATATAAAAACAAACATGAGATGAATATGATTGCAAAACAATTTAAAACATATGGTTTTCAAGAATACTTGGGCCTTTCCCCGGAGAAAATTCATTGTTCCTCGTGAAGTTACGTTTTTCCCCAAAGAACAATCATGTCCCTAAAGAGGAGTTTAAATTTCCTTAAGGAGCATCTTAAGCCTTTTTTTTCCCAAAGAACAATCATGTCTTTGGGGAGAAGGAACTTAGTTGCCCCAAAAAGTAACCATGTGCTCAAGGAGCAAGGGCTTAAATTGCCCAAAGGAGTAACCATGTTCCCTAAGGAACAAATGTGTTTGAAATTTTGTTTGATCGTAACTTTTGCATATGAATTTTAATTGAAATGTTTCCAACTACAAAGTTGTAGCCCTCCTTGAAACCTTTTCAATGATAAGTTGCAACCCTATATAAAAAGAAACATAAAATGGTTGTGATTGCAAAACTATTCAAAACATATTTTTCATTGGTGAACTTGAGCGTTTCCCCAAAGAAAGTACATTATTCCCCCAAGGAAGTTGCCCTTCTCCACAAGGAACTTCATTGCTCCCCAAAGAAGTTGTTTTTTTCCCAAGGAACATTTTTTACTACATGGGGAACTTGCTTGGGATTAGCACTTAGTTTTTTTTTATTCAAGAAAGTTACTTCCTAAGGGCAATCAACTTTTAAAAATTATTTAAATGTTATATGGATTTTTTTCATCCATTTTGTTTGTTGGAAAAAATAATTAGGAAAAGGATTGAACCCTTGAACTTTGAATTGAAGGGAGGTTTCTAACCACTACATCATTTTATTTTTTAACTATTGTGTAAAAAAATACTTACAACATTAATCATTTTGTAGGTACAGTAAAACAAAATCTGAATTTTTTTTTCATGTTAGGCATTGTACTACAAATGCAGCGAACCTAATGCCACATTTAACTCCTTGTTATTATTTAGTGTTTGTTGTTTGTTAGGTCTTCATTTAATTAAATATAAATCAAAATTGACCACAAATTTGCATTGTTTCATCCATGGCACATGACAATGTAGTTACATACTCAATATGTAATGTCATAACAAAAAGATGGTTTCATCTAGATTAATATGTTTGCATTAAATTTGGCCCAAGTAAGAAAAATTTTAAATGTAAGATGCACTTGCAATTCTTGATGAAGTAATATCATAAATTGAAAAGTATGTGGTTTTGATTATTCATGCTATTTTTTAAATCATAAATAAGTGAAAAAATAGTAAACACTATGTATAATTTAAATAGAAATTATAGGTCATAGATCATTTTAATTTTTAAAAAAATTAATTATATCATGGAAAAAAAAAATTCATTCCTTTTTTTTGAATTTTTTTCATTAAAAAAATATTAACTAATTTTTTACTCCCATTTAAAGCAATGTAAAAAAATTATTAAGAAAATTATTTTCTTGATTTAATTGAACATGAATTGAATGAATCACAAAAAATTTAATTACAAACCATATTTAAAGTTATAAAAATTCATAAATTATTTAATTTATTAATTTTTTCCATAATTCAAAGTATAAATCACACTTAAAAGTCTTCATTTGTATTATTTGAACAAGATATGGAAAAGAAAAAGCATTCAAGGTTTGGGTATTATGCAAGAAGATTTGAAATTGACCCATTTTATACATGTATGTGTCAACACAATTTGTCACAATTTGATATTGCAATGGGATGGATAAAAACTCCATTTATGGCCATGGAGGTGAAAGGTTCAATACCTTGTTGTAACATCTTATTCATGTCTTCATAACTTCCATGCTTAGAATTTTTTTGGTTGAACCTAGTCCACCATATGTGCAAAAGATTTTTCTTGTAAAATTTAAACCATCAAAATGACAATTAAAATTTAATTATTGCATTTTGATTGCTTGGATTTATTTTTTGAAAGTTAAATTTCAATCACCATATGAGCCAAGACACATGTTCACCTACATCTTGGGGGGTGGTGAATTTCAATTGCCTTAAAAGATTAGGATTTAGTCCATCCAATCATAACCCAAATTCTATGGTAGAGGAATTTTGATCACCATTGGTCTAACTAATTTTACCCTTGCAAATGCCAAAAATTTGAACACTAGTTCATCTCTCATATTTGATATGATTATTTACTATTACTTTATGTATTTCATTAAAAATTAAGACATTTTGATTGTAGAATCACCTTACCCAGAGGTTCATTTTAATTAAAGTCCAACCATAAATGACAATTGATAAGACATAATTTGCAGTAATGATAGTTACCATTATAACAAAAATAATTCATGTTTGGTTTACCATTTGTTTTTGTTTGAAGGTAATTTTATTGCATAGTTGATAACATTGAATTTGTTTATCAATACCTATTGTAGATACATGAGATTGTTACACTTGAAGATGCATTGGTTATCTCTTGATATAATTTGCAACCAATACTAAGTTTGTCAAACCTTTTAATGTCAAATCCAATTTAAGCACATTATATGTGTGGTCATTAGGTTTGTTCAATTCCAACTTGAGGGTCCTTGCTTGGAATATTGTGAAATGTGCACTTAAAAATTAGATGTAATTTGGTGGGATTACTAGTCCCAAGGATTTGCATTCTTCCCTTTTCAAGATATTCTATTGTTACCATTTTCATGTTACTTGTCAATACTATTCCATAAATTCAATTCATAATGGCCCAACTTTGTTGTTTAAGAAACAATCCTACCAAGAATAATCTCTCCAACATGATTTGGAACATTGACATAGAATTCATTTCTTCCCATGCATTTGTAAAGATTCATAAGTAATACTAATACTATAGTGGAGGTTGAATGGCATGGCTTTCATGTTTGATTTCACCTTGCTAATCTATTCATTATGCATAGACACTTCCAACATCTTTCAAGGATGAACCATTGAATACATGTTTAATACCAACCATTGTTTGATGTGAATACAATGTTAAACTTCAATGAGGTAAACCATCTCATATTGTTTTATGGTTGTTTCAAAAAGCCAATCTTGGGGAAAATATTTTGAATACCAATATTCATAATGCTCCAAATATGGAAATGTCTTGATTTTTCAAATTTTCCATGTTTTGTGATAGGAAAATGGCTTCTAATAGTTTTGCACAAATTTAAAGAGTTATGAAAATACAAATTGAATATGTGAACACAACAAATCCAAAGTCCCCTTTTAACTAGAAATTGAACTCAACATGTTCCTTAATAATGTATCAACAATGGAAAAAATGTGATCTATAAAAACTTTCCATTTCTGGTCCTTCATAAACAAAAAAGCTAAATACTTAAAAACCATGTGTGTTTTCTAGTTTACAAAATTAAAATTGTTTTAATTTTCACAGTGAGGTGTTAAATTTTATATTCCAAAAGTTCAAGTTGTGCAAGCTTGTATAAACATAATTACATTGTTACTACTATCAACTAAAATTGTGAATGATATTCATTGAAAGGTGAACAATTATTCAAGACACTAATAAGACAAGACTTGTTCAAAAGTGTTTTTTAGTCAATCTTGGATGAATCCAAGAGGCATTTCAAAAGCAACTACATGGATGATGAGCCATGTGTCTATTTGGTTAAAAGGTTGTACAAACAATACCTTGTTCTCTTTGTGAAGAGGCATGTATGCCATACACATGAGGTGAGGCATGAAATTTCCCAAGGTTGAAAAGGATCCTAAAGTTTCAAATTACACTAGAAAATAAAGAACTTGGTTTCATTATGCCAATTAATCTCATATCTTTTGGGGTCATTAGTTTTAAGGGCTTTGATGCCATCCTTTTTTACCCCTTTCAAAGGTCCTAGAAACTTATAGGTATGTGGTAAACATCTCAATGCTAAAATAATTAGAAATTGCCATCAACATGGACATGTGCATAATATGGTGGCCATTAAACTAGGTAATAGCTAAAGAGGGCTAAAGGGTAGGTCAAATGATTTATTCTTCAAGCATTTTCTTCACTTTCATTGAAAAAGTTGGGCTAGTTTGTATGTCCTTTATATAGGGGTGAATGCCAATTTTGATTCAAGATAATATGAGACATTGAATTCAAAACTCCATTCAAAGGTGTTGATGTGAAGGGTAATTTGCTTGATATATCAATATGGTGAACTTTTAAATATGATCCTTTTGTGGATTTTTTAACTTTTTAATTTTTTCAACCATTGGTGGAATACAATGGAATATTTAATTTTGAGTTTCTTAGAAATTGATTAAATGGAGTTGAATCAAAATGTGAAAAGATTGTTCTAAGATTGACAATGTGGAGGTTTATCCAAAAGATTGTAGTGTGCCTTTTTCTATTATATGTATTAATGCTTCTCCATCAATTACAAGTGATAAGATTATGAATGTTACAATAGTGGGATAGTACATAAGTCCAAAGACATTTATCACCTTATCATTCACTTCACATATGTTGCAACATGCCATCCTTATCTAGTGTATGATATTGAAAAATTCATTTGAATAGTGTCATTTGTACAAATATGAAGAGGTTTATCCAAAAGATTTTAGTGTGCATTTTTCTGTTGGTTGTATTAATGATTCTTCATCAATTACATTTACATACTACACAGGTGGAATAATACATGAATATAAAAACATTGATCATCTCATTGAATTCATTGCCCAAACGTTGTAACACCATCCTTGTCATATGGATGGTATTGAAAATGGTGTTATTAGCATGATATGAAGCAACCATATGTTATAATGTTGAAGACCTTTTGGTGTGCTTGGATGGAGAAAGGTGGGCAACATGAAAAATGGGTTTCCAAATGCCAATTATTCAATTTCCCAAATATGCGAAGGAATCAAATAAAGCTTTTAACATACACTAAAAAATATGAATATTCAATACACAATACACAATGTTAACAAATTGTTGTTCATAATTTTCAAAAAAGGCTACACCAAAATTCAACACCCAATGGCAATATTTTGTTGATGGACCATTACAAGCTCCAAATTTGAAATATACATGACCCTTCAAATGAATTCCTCTTGTAAATCGAAGTTAACATTTATTCTACCTTAAATGCAAAATTGGGTCATTTCTTCCAATAAAATTTTCAATACCAAACATGAAAAAACACTTTTTCAATAGATTGAAACATACATATTAAGTATTTGAAATAGATGTGTTTGCATATAATATATATGGATGTGAATGTTTGAATTGTTATGGTAATGTTTGTCACATCACAATACCTTGAAAGTCTCTATTCTATTTGAATTTCACATATTAGAAGGCTAAAAATTGAATCAATTGGAAGGTACATTCAATTCAAAATGAAGTTCTAGGATGTGAAAAACATTGTTCTTGCTAAGGTTATTGATATATGCAATAGGAAAGATATTCAAAGGTTAATGTCACTTTATACATTTTTATTTTATTTCACAAAAGGGTATTTTAAAACAAGTTGAACGCCAATTTGATTCAATAAAATATGTTGGAAGAATATGAATTAATTAGTGTGTTAACCCTTTGCTTATATTTAATAATTCTTATACACAATTTGTCTAAATCAATTTCAAATCTAACACATTAAAACATCTACAAGATCATGGTCTTTAGGTATATAAACATCTTACAAATTGCAAGTGCACTACCAAATGTTTGTCAAGTGGACCACCAATAATGAATTTTGCAATATGTAGGTGTTCACCATTTATAATTAGTGTCAAGGATGTGGAGTTTCCAACCCAAAATGTTAAAGGGGTTATGAAAACCTCTAAAAAATGATCCAATCTCAATTCATCATGGATCATGACATATTTTCTAATTGAAATTTTCTTTCAAACTTGTGTATATTTTCTTTTGAAACCTCATTTTAATCTATGAAATAAAAGATTTTGACAAATCAAGTTGAAAATGGCTTTCCAAGAACTAATTGTGTATCAATTTAATGTTCAAAATGTTTTTACATGTACCTATCACAAAATTGACAAAAGGATATAATGTGAAAATTAAAATAACACCAAACTAACATGGAAGGTTATAAAACAACAAGATCCGACAACCTAATTACCAACATGGAAAGGGTTGCCGGATTTTCAAAAAATAACAAGAATAATGAACAAATATGAAAGTATGACCTTTTTTTGTCTACCTATCGTCATGCTACACTATCGTCCTACAATAGCTATCATCCTACAGTAGCTACTATTTTACACATATCATCATATGTAGACTTGAAAAAAAAACCATAATCACCTAGAGAACTTCAATAGCTATTACTTACCATCTACAACACTTACAATCATTTTATGGTTGTTGCATCAGTTGTAATAACCACTAAATTGCAACTCCACATATTGCCACACAAACTAAATAGCTGCCAATATGGTTTATAGTTTATTTTATTAGTTGTCTAAAAAGTGATTACATAGGACATGAATTTTTCTAATGAATATCCTAGGCCTACCTACATACAAGCTTACTTACCTACATACATACCTACCTACCTAGCTCTTACTTCCCACCTACCATCCTACATCCTTAGCCACCAACCTATTTACCTATTTACCTACATACTTACCTAACTCCTACTTCCCACCTACCATCCTACATCTTTACCTACCTACCTATTTACCTCCCTACTTTTTACTTCCCACCTACCATCCTACATCTTTACCTACCTACCTATTTACCTCCCTACTTTTTACTTCCCACCTACCATCCAAAATCCCTACCTACCCACTTACCTACTTACCTACCCAATTACTTACCTACCCATCTATCTACCAAACATCATGCCACCAACTTACTAATTACCTAACTTTTTTACTTATATAACTAATGATGTGAAATAAACAAATGAAATAAAAACCCTGATAAGTTTTGTCAACTTTGGAAGGTGAAATCCATTGTTAAGGACTTGTTTTATCATTGGGGAAATGAAGGGTTCAATTCATAATACTTTTAACCTATATACATGTTTAAAAAGTTAGGGTAGGTAGGCTAGGTTAAGTTAGGAAAGTAAATAAACTAAACTAAGTAATTAGGTAGTTTAAATTAAGTAGGTTAAACTAGGCTACCACCTACCTACTTGCATTTTTATGACCTACCTAAACCTATACACAACCTACCTACCTAGACTTACTTACACAAAATAAAATTATTTTTGGAAATAACCCCAAAAAAGTTAGGTACAAGTTTGACTAGTCAAGTGGTTCATTATTCAATAATCAAAATGACCAATCAAATAGTCTAATAACTTGCAGTAGAAAAAACCACCCCGATCATCCAGGACATGTCCAAATTGACAAGTTGGTTTTTATATGCATGTCCAAATGGGGTCATTTTTTATTGGATTCTCTCATCAAAATAACTTGTTTTTATACTAGTGGTCCTAATGGTTTATCCTCCATGGTTTACCATGTAATCTATTTGATTTTGAGCTATTAGATAGATTACATGGTTTATCTTACTTTATAATTCTAGATTATTAGATTTTGTAAGCATTACTAAAAGATGACATCCTAATAAATAAGTTAAACCTAGCTTGAAATTTTAAGACAATCATTGATGTTTGTTGTTGCACACATCAATAGTTCTATGGGGTTTAAGGTCCATGGATGCTTTCAAAAAGCTCACCAAGTATCTGATGTGGATCACTACTAGCATAAGCATTGAATAATTCATTCATGATTTGTTCATTATGCTACCCACATCGACTTACCACTAATGGAAGTGTGTTAGATCATCAACATTCACTATGAGAAATTACATCCATGGAAATCACATTGCATTGCAACTAGAACTCAAAAAACTTGTATACAACTATTGTGCAACTATCCCCTTAAAAATATGAAGAATTACTAATTAAATTGTCATGTCAAAAAATCAATTAGTTATATTATAATTGCAAGTGAGTTAAAAATGAAACTTATGTATGATAATTTGTACACATTGTACATACATCCATAATCAACCATGTTTGATTTTTTAAGGAATTGCACTATAATTACATGTGACAACTATTTGAGAATTGTAGTAAATGTGTTATCAATGCAACAACTATGTTGTAACTAATTGTGTATGATGTACATACATGTGATCATGCCGCATGTTCACATTTCCATCACCCATTATGGGATACATTTGCAACTATTTTTTTACCACAGTTCCCATTGATATAACCGGTAGGGCCACTAGTACACCACTATTGAACTACTAGTGTTCAACTATGTTGTGACTATTGGCAACTTATATTTTAATAAAGATAAATTACTATGAAATATTTTATAAAAATTTATTATTTCAATAATTTGATTATTAAATATTAACTACACTTTATACACTTAATTATCATGAAATTATTAATTATATTAAAATATATAAATAACTGTAATTCATATAATTGGTTTTAAATTAATTAACTAACTAATTATGCTAATTATATTCAATAATATGGATGTATAGGAATAACAATTATTCATCCAATAATAATCAAACAAATATTTATCTGAGTTGGGGATATTTAATAATGAATTAAAGACAAAAGCACACTACACCCTTCAAAAATTATAATCACAAAAACAAAAATTCTACATTTGGTTTTTTTAAATACATGTGGACATCACATCTTGGATTTTTTTTGTTCATTTTAAATATATTACATTAACTTTAGACTCAAACTAGCTTATTTTAAAAGAAACTCTAGCAAACATTTACAAACTTGAACATATGAAATATAATTGTGTCAAAAAAATACATGTCACATAGTATGAAAAATTGCAAATATACTTCAAGATTAAGGTTACGGGTGGAGTTTTGTAATGATTTTTCTGGTGGTGAGTGACATTGATGTACATCAATTAAATTTAAGACCATTTAGAAGTTTACAATTCTTGGCTGAAAATCCATTCAAAAAATGTTTTTTTTGCATTTCTTGAGCAATAAATGCATAATAAACTCTTATTTTTGGGAAAAAGTCAAATGGGAAAAAAGAAAAGATTTTATAGGTGGGCATTGTATTATTTTTTCATTTTTCTTTGGTTTGGTAATGTGTCATGCACTAGAAACATGAAGTTCTATGGCCTTTGAAAATATGTACGTTATGTAATTACGCACATTGATTTTATCCAATTCTCTTCATCTAACGATTGATCAAGCTTAACTTTGATTCAAAATGAACTTTGAGTTCCAAAATGTTGTCATCCACATTCTAAAATTATTTTTCTTATGTTAAGGATTTTCAAAAAATGTCATCAAAATTTCAATTTACTACAAACCTATTACACTTGTTATACATCACTTTTTTGGGTGAAAAGTGGTGAAAAGTGGTGAAAAGTGTAGTGTGTTTTCACCCTTAAATCAATTAATTAAAATAATTATGATATCATCAATAGTTACCAAATCATTAATTATTTAAACTCTCTAACAAACTAATTATCTAAATACATATAATTAATTTAAATGTGAGATTAAAAATAATGTGCATATTATATTAAAAATTCAATTTGGGTGTAATATGAATATGTTTATTACCTTGATTTTTTACCCAATTTTTTTATTTTAATAATTGATAATTTATTAATTATTAGATACTAATTAATATTTAATATATTTAATTATTGTGAAATAATATTCAAATTGAAGAATTAACTATTAATATGAATTATAAATCAATTTGACTCAAATAATTATTTTTTTAGTTAATTCAAATACCTAATAACATTTTTGTTAATTTCAGAGAATTAATTATTTGAACTAACTAACTAACCAAATAGATGAATTAAACTTATTGTTTCAAATTATTTCTCATTGAGGTAATTAAAATAATTAATTATCTATTAATTAATTATTTTTTAATATTTAAATAATTATCTAAAATAAACTAATTAATTTAGATAATTAGCTCAGTGGTTCATTAATTCAAATAATTGATCTTGAAATTCTTTGGATCAATCTTGTACTTTCCTATCTACTTGCCTACCTATGTAAATAAATAGGCTTTATTTTTTTGCCTACCAATATAGCTAGGTAGGTAAATAGGTATGTAGTGTAGGCATGTAGGTCTTAAGACCTACCAACCTACTTACCTATGGTTATGTATTGATTACTACCTAGCTATTAAAATAAATATTTATTTTATTTATTTTCAAAATTCAATTAATATGCCATGTGACAATTTTTATTATGCCGTATGTCATAATTTCAAACCAATGTTAACAATCATAATACACAATGGAGATCAATATTTTTTTAAAAATTAGATCCAAAAATTGTCATAATATCATGTGTCAAATTTTAATGGATGGATGAAAATTAACAACATTAGCATGATGTTATGGCTATAATTGTAGTGGAGTTGCATAATAGTCGAAAATGAATTATTTTGATAAAGTTGTAATGTATATATGGTGAATTACAATTTTGCAACTTGTGCAACTTGTCCAATAACACTCATAGTGTAAAAATATGATGAGTTACAAATGGTCATTGCAACTCAAAAATCAAGTTGCAAGACCAATTGCAAAAGACCCTTTTTTTCATAGCGATTGTACCTTTGAATTCACTAAAAACATGTTTGCCTTGTACATAAAAAATATTGATATTGGCCCTCCTCTATAGATAAAACATGAAGAGACCAACAAGATGCATAATTGGTTGACTTTCATGTTTTGTAACATTAGACAATGGTTTGAGCTCAATGTACCTTATAATTTTTCATTATTTTATTGATTCTTAATCACCCAAAACTCCTTATCATGTTCTCATCTTGTGCATTCAACATCCAATCAAACGCAAACATACAACTTTTGAAAATATTTCAATATACACAACATAAGATATTATAAAAAAACACATTCAAATTATATCTTTTTTACTTGATAGTTTCAAAGTCCACCCCCTTGAATCTACAATCTAGACCAACAAAACAATTGACCACATTATCACAATGATCCATTTTTACTAAATCCCAATTATTAATACCAATTTTTATATTTTTAAAAATTTTACAATCTAGTTTTGTTATAGATGTGGACCCTATGACCCTTACTTTTTTAGGCCATACAAACAAAAATTTTCATCAAAGATCAATTATTGTCACAAGGCCTTCAATTCAAAGAACCCAATTACTCGATATCAAGTTGATGAAGCAATTGTTATATCCTACAAATCATTCAACTAGATTAAAAATAATACACAAGTATATGTAGTATACAATAATACTAAACAAAGCTAAATGTATTATTGTGTACTACACACATAAAGATTGTATGTACACTTATATGAAATATATAACAATCATATATAGAGTAAAATACATTATTGTGCATTACACACATTATCTATATGTTTAGACATATAGTAAACTTTCTCTAAACTAATACTATGTAAACTAATATTCTCTCTAAACTAATATGCAAGCACAGGCCCGTGGCGGGCCTCATACTTAATCTAATAATTCTCCATAAACTGATATTCAATATTTATTTCCAGTCCCATAGCATTTTATAAACTAATACATCATACATATGGCACCAAAAAAGCGATGAAATCAGAGGAAACACCTTTGAAAGTGCAAAGCTAGATGCGCTGGAAGAAACTATCAATATTCCTCTGTACCAACTGCTTTGTCTTGATCATACTCACACTATCCTTCATGACCTACTAACCTCCATGACCTTCCATGCTGCTCTGGTAGGTTCCGAAATGATTTTTGTTACCCCCCATATAATTTGTGTAATCTAATATCCTCCATAAACTAATATCTTCCGGCCGGTCCCAAGGATATTAGTTTAGAGAGAGAGTTTACTGTATGTAGTCTACAACATGAAGGTTCAAAGAAAACAATGACCATATATTTCAAATTATGATGTAAAAAATAGATGGAAAAACATTTCACACCTAAAACAAAAAGTCAAAACACAATAACATTTGACATACATCTATTGTAGTGGAGACACATGGACCTTGAAGTTCACCATGCTAGTTAACAATATATTGAATGTGGTATACTATAACTTTAACATAAACTAGGTCTTTATACAAACCTGGGTTTTCTATACCTTCTTTGGATTAATCCAATAGTTTAGTAGCAACATCAATATTTTTGGACATTTTTGCTTTGGACAAATCAAGGTCATCTACTTGGCCCTTTGACCCTAGATGATTTGCATTTTTCCCCTATGGTTTTTCCATGTTTAGTTTTCACATGTGTATCAAGGACTTGTTCCTTAAACTCCATTGACCCTTTCAACACTATTGCATTTAGACCAATCCCATGGCCTTTAGAACTTTCAAACCTCTTAACATTCTTTTCACCACATGGATTTTTTGTGTGTCCTTTTGTAGTAGGCAATGTGACAATTATTGAACTAAAAATGTTGTTAGAAGCTAGGATCCTCAATCACTCCAATTATCTTAACTAGTTATGGTTTCCTTTAGTGTTCAAATCACTTGACCCATTAATAACATTAAAATATGCACTAACTAGTTCATTTGTAGAGGAGTTACCCTAGGATTTTGACGCATTCATGACTTTCAACCTACTAGGTGTAGTTTGTTTATTGGGAACAAATTTCTTTACCACTACATCTAATTTGTTCAATAGGTTTGAAGGAAAACTCAACTTCAATGTAGCTTGTTTTTGAGGGCTACTTTGAATAGGGCTAGATGTGATCAATGATTCATGGGTTGCCACTTTAAAGGGGTTCTATCCCACACGTTCCTTGTGTTCATCAATGAATGTACTTTCATAGCTTGAGAATGTTTAATTGTTGGAATTTCAAGTGGCACACCTATTGCATTAGATTCACCAACATTGTAATTTCCAATACATGTAGATGATGGTTCATGGAACACTTTCTGAAATGATCATGTGCATACACAAATACAAAGACATGCAACATAGTTAAAAAATAGAATGCATAACGTTCAATGATTCACTAATTCTACAAACAATAATATTGATTGGATTAATGTTACATCTAGTATCCACATGAAACTCAATGCAAATTGCAAGTATTCATAGTAAAACAAAAATACATTAGCTTCACTCTTCACACTACAACTTGTCTAACCTGTGTATAACATACAATCTTAAAAATATGTTCAAAGCATAATGCATCACCACCCACTATGATTTGTACAACTTAAATACTCATGACATTATGTAGACAAAAATCTAGTATGAGGGTAAGATCCTTAGTATTATCACTTTAGTATACCATGTAGTAACAATATTATGAATACAAATGCATACTAGATCATAGTATAGTCAAATATTATGGATGACACCTATTATACTCAAATTATGTGTAAGTGTAAGAAAATACAACATCAATACAAAGTGATGAACTATTTATAATGATTATATTATTCAATATTATTGTACTCTAAAAATGCAATGTATAGATTCCAAGGATATACCTAGGAATGAAATAAGTCCATACTCCTAATATTTTTATCTTTTCCATTACTTGTACATATTATAATACATCTACTTCATCATGTATTTCAAGAAACAATTAAAGTATAGAAACCTAAAGTACATCAAAATACAAAGGAGTACATTAGATGTGGAAAATTACCAATAACAGGACAATTTGTCTCTTTGCTTAATAATTATTTGCTAAACCATTTCACAATCCATCTCTATAACCTTGTCCTCCAACTTAGTAGTTGGCTCTCCAAATCCAAAGCTCTTGAACCATTATGGATGAATAAGGCCCTCACATAGTTGGTCCTTGCAACTATTAACAAATTTGAACCATATAATAGCACACCATGGGTGATACCAATGCCCACAACTACAAATAATAACATCTTTAAGAGGAAATGGGCAATTGTAGACCACATAAGTAATGATGGTTTGTTGGTTTTAGTTATGTTTATACATCCTTTGCATAAGTGTGACGTGACTTTCCGTCCCTCTACTTCCAGTTTTACAATGTGATTATGCGTGAAAGCACAAATGCTACTAATGAAGGAAAAAATACAAGTGTAATTCTGGAAGTTAGATTGCGTTTGTAGTTGAAATTAAGTAGCCCATCTTCTATGCATCATTTATGATTGGAACTGATGGATATATACTTCCAAGTTCACCCACTACACATCCTAGGACTTCATGTCAAATTATCAATCAATTAAACCAATGCTTAAGGATTCGACATCATGTCCAACATAGCTGCAAACCACTAGTCACTTGAAATGTTGTTTCTTACACATATATCATTCAAATCCGGCTTGCCATAGCTTTTTAGAAAGCTAACAACAAGGCGCATCTTGCTACCAAATCCTAGGCTCTGCAGCTAAACCAGCAAGAAATTATGCTACAAAACCCGAGAGGGTTTTACAAAGGTGATAATTTAGCTTGTTGCAGACCATCAGTCACTTAAAACACCATTTTTAACACATACGTTATTCAAATCCTATTTGCCTTAGTTCGTTGAAAAGCTAACTACGAGGCACACCAACTTACCAAATCTTAAGATCTACAGCCACACCAGTAAGGAGTTATACTACCAAACTCGAGAGGGTTTTTGTGAAGACAATCGGTTCAACTTGACTGTAGACCTTTAGTCACTAAAACATTCATTTCTAACACATACTTTATTCAAATCCGGCTTACCTTAGCTTGTTAGAAAGCTAACTACAAGACGCAACTTGCTAACAAATCTCAAGATCTGCAACTAAACTAGTGAGAAGTTATGCTATGAAACCCGAGAGGGTTTGTGAGATTTCTCTCAAATTCCAACCTTCCAACACTATCACTACCCACCCTCATCCCTTCAAAACTATTACAGGATTTTAATCTTACTTTTCTTCCTTCTTTCCTCTACTAAGATTAATCATTATTTGCCTCTTCAAAAAGCTTGTGGAAAACAAGTATTCAAGATTGCATGAAAATTATCTCTGAGGCAAGAGAAAGCTCCCAATCATCCGAGTCCGCCTTTTAAAGAGAAGGAGAAAGGAGGTGAAGGTGGATCCAAAGCTTGGTGGCCAATGGAAGGTTCCATGCTTGGTGGCCAATGGAATGTTCCAAGCTTGGTGGCCAATGGAATGTTCCAAGCTTGGTGGCCAATGGAATGTTCCAAGCTTGGTGGCCAATGAAA
>Ga0116231_10003578_pt1 | contig 32194 bp, 29 predicted proteins | sample S1TSphgellanicum_2_FD_89695 | JGI IMG/M metagenome (GOLD analysis project Ga0116231, IMG submission 89695) | Host-associated microbial communities from peat moss isolated from Minnesota, USA - S1T2_Fd - Sphagnum magellanicum MG | ecosystem: Host-associated > Plants > Peat moss > Unclassified... | reverse complement strand
ATATATATATATATATATATATATATATATATATATATATATATATATATTGATGACTATTTAAAATATATGATGATCTTCATATCCTAATTTAATACATATTTATTTCATTAGGTTTTTTAATGTAAAAGTATATTTGAACACATAGTAAGTTGATTTGTTTCAAATGTATTTTCTATCTACTTTTTAATCTCATTTGTCTTTTCATTTTTTGGAACTAGATTCTTAGAAATTTAATATGCAACATGGATGATATTTGATGCATACTTTGACTCAATTTTATGTTACTTTCTTATAGTTATATGAATGATACAAGATTTATGCGAAATCATTTTTTTGGGGATTTATTTTATAGTGCTTTCACCCATTCAATTCAAGAAAACTCGACATAAGGAAAGGAATGTTTTATTCTTTGTAGCAAATAATTGACGAAATGATAAAACACCAAACATAGTGGTAGGTGAGATGATCTTTGAGTGGTGAATTTCCTTTATTTTGCAGAATTTTTTTTTCAGGAAAAAAAAACTAGGAAGAACATGGGTTTTTAGTAAAATTTGTTTCATCTTTTATGTAAACCACACATGGACAAGGTCGGTATGATAGGGTAACCAAACTTAAATAGACAGATTAATGATAATATAGCACAACGAATGAAAGGGGCATGTTAAAAAAACAATCCATCCCATTTGCAAATAATATTGTACCCAAATACAAGGGGAATCACAATTTTTATTATCGATCCTAAACCCTAAACCTAAACACCTCTTATGGGTATATGGGGGCCCATTTTTATTGATATGGGTGCCTCCTTAATTGTAACAGAAGCCTTCCTATATTAGTGCCCTCTTTTTTGACCTTTAACATTTAAAGCATTTTTTTCCAATTTATTTCGACATATTGATATTTCCTTTCCAAATAAAAGTTATTTATCAACACTAACATATATATATATATAGTGTTTTTGAAAAAATACTGCAAATTATTGCTATTATATCAAATAGGGTTTGGTTGATTCACATTGGGTCATTGACCCATCATTGATCAACACAACAAAATGGGGGCCCTAACAATCCCTAATATATGGGCATGTTTATGAACACACTTTGAATGTACTCCAACCAATTTCAATGGTGATAATTTATTTACATCTACTTTCTTACATAGAGTGTTCATTAGATGAGGCTAGACTCTAGATATATGCCCACACAATATACATGTTACCTTTTGTAAAATGAGAAATCCAATAAATTTGGCATAAATGACCCCAAAAAAGTTGTTTTCTTTTTTTAGAAGGAATAAATGGAAAAAAAAGGCCTAAAAAGTATTTTTAATTCAAAAAGGAAAAAAAGAAGAAAAGAAGAATAGAAAAAAGATTTAGATGAGTCAGAAACATTTTTGGCTTGTAACTGGTTCTTGCAGTTGACATTTGACATATTTTTAGGAGCCAATGAACTCAGGACCACTTGGACCACTTAGACCACTTAGGCCACTTAGGTTGCCAATTTTGGATGGGCAAGTGGTTTTTGAATAAGTTTTTTTGATTCTTTGGGTGTTGACTTGAAATCAAGTGGAAAATCAAAAGGATATTGAAAGACAAAAGAAGAATGAATTTTGACCCTAGTTGGTCACCAATGTCTAACATCTATCACAAATATGAACCACATCCCTTGGCAAAGGAAATGGATACTTTGGTGAATCCTAGCAATGGACTTGATGTAAAGCACTTGTTGTATGTTAAGGCACTTGTCTCTATACATTTGTAAGGTGCCTTAATGTGTATAAGGTGCCTTACATTTGTCTTTATACATGGGTAAGGTGTATTCGAAGGGGGCTAACTCATAATTTATGTTGGATAAGGCCATGACAACAAGACCTTATGCCATGTATTGGAACAAGCTCTATGTGGCCAACTCATGCTTTATGCCGGGTAAGGTCGTGATAATAGTCCCTTGTGTTGTACTTAAAAGGCTTATTGTAGGGCCTCAATTTTTTTGGACATATGTAATTCCAATCTTATCTAGTGATCTAGTAGGTCGGTGTACCTTAGGTCATACTACATATTATATATTACATGCAAAGCATCAATCCATTTCTATCCATTCTTTTTAATGCTATGAGGTTACCTAGTAGTTTTTGTAGCATTCAAAGTTCCTTAAATAGAAAGGCATGTGAAGTTTGCTTCATGGTGAGTAGCCAACAAATCACCTTAAATTAAAAAATGAAGAACACTCCAAAAAAACAAAAAAAAGAAGGATAATAGTTGGTGGCTTTTTCATTAGTTAGTAAAGCCCCAAGTATTTCCTATAGGCAATGACAATAATTAGACAATAATTAGTCAATTTGATAAATTCCTTGTAAGAGATGCCTAAACAACTAACAAATAAGATTGATTATTTTAATTTTTTTTTTTGACAAACCTCAATTTGGGTTTTTTTGAACAAATGTTTTTCAATGTATGGTCGTCGGTTGGTTGCCGGCCTAGAATGGCCTTTCGCATTTTTTGGGGGTGTATTTGTGGAACTATAATACACCATTTAAAGTTGTATATATGAGATGTATACCATCGTACAAGGGTAGCTTCAACACATGTTTGTCAAATAATTAATTAATTAATTTTGGTCAAAAAATAATAATTTCCAAAGTATTCTCAAAGATTGTTTTGATTCCCTTCGCAATTTATTTTTGTTTTGAAAGAAATATTTTCTTGAAAATCTCGATATTTCTGAAAATAATATAATTAGTGTTGAAGCTGCCTAGGTGTGACTTCTTTTCACAATTTGGCCCGACAATAATGTATGGTTGCATATAATAAATAGGTCATATTTGGACCATGGATCCATAGAGGTATGATGTTAAAACAATGGCCAATATTTTCATGCTTGAGGATAGTAACATACATAGTCAATGCATATTTGACTTTCATTTTCACTTTGGTTTTGCATATTGTCTTGTGAAAACAAATATCATCACATATTTTTAAAATTAAAAATTTCAAAAGAAGCCTGTCAAAGGATTTCACATAGTTCTAACAATTTCATTCACTCCACACATACATACATGTTGTATGAACATATATATATATATCCCTTTTACTTTTTATGTGTTATTGTATGTATGTGTATACACATACAAACATGGACATATATATCTATGTATCTCTACATTACGTGACACAAAGCATAATTGTTCACAATTGAAAAACCAATGTGTTGACCGAGTAATGCAAACTTTCAAATGTACATCCTATCATGTGCATTTCCTTGAGCTTTAGGATAAGTAACTTTGTAAAATCAAAATACACCATACAATATTAAAATAAAATAAAATAAAAAACTAGAATAATGTCTTCACATCGTTTTAAAACAAGGTCCAAATAAACATATTATTGGGTGCCACAAAATTCAAAATTTGCAATTTGTTGTAGGAGAATTGCAAAGAAGAGTTCTTGAAGGCAAAATAAATAGAATGTTGATAACAAAAGGCTTACTTGTCATGATGTGTGAAAGACCACCCTACCCAAAATTTGAGTAGCATCCCCTTCAACCCATTCAAAGTTGGTTTGGCAAGGAACTTAACTTGTTGATGGTTATGTTAAACTAGTTTTAAGAAGGTCAAACATAACCAAATCATTTCAATTCCAAGTGAATTCATTCGGAAATTTTCCTAGAAACAATAATATATAGAAAATCCAAAATGGGAAAAAAAGTATCAATTTAAAGAAAGGATGAGGGGAGGACTCAAGCCCAAGTAAGCCATTAGATATCTCAAGGATACCAAAGTTAAGAGTCAAAGAATTACCACTAACACATCATAAAAATAGGCTTTTAATAAATAAATAAATAATAATAATAATTACTGATTTTAATTTTTTTGGTGATGTAGACTTTTGTAAAGGACATGTACATTTTTCTAGCAATTTAAAAGTGGAATTTATTTTTATGGTCCTCTAAACAATACAATTTAAAATCTTAATTACCTAATATAAATATATTTCAATTAATATTTTGTGTTGAAGGTTCCCCAACCATGATTTTATCATCTTTTGAACATGGATATTTTTTTTAATTTCTAAAACTCATTTGTTCATAATTCTAAAAAAAAATCTTATAAATGTAACCAAGAAAAAAAAAAAAAAAATTCTAAAAATCCCCTACTTCCACCCATTTCAATTTTACTTTTTTTTTTTCCCATATGGAAAATACAATATAAAAATATTTTTTTTGATTTAATTTACTTGCTTGCTTGCACCCATCAATGGAAGTTGCCTACAATAATAATGAACCAAATATCAAATTACTTGATGAATTGGCCTCCTAAAAAAAAAATGTTGAAAGTTAACTTTGTGAAAATAACATCATATACCAAGACATGTATTCTTGCTTTTCTACCTTGAAATTGCAAGGTTGCAAACTGAAATAATTTTTTTTGATCTTTTTTGTAAAAATCATGTTTGATTAGAGTTGTGGAATATGTTGCAAACTTGATGTACTACCGATTTATATCACAATATAAACCTAATATTAGCTACACCCATGACTCTTATTTGAGCATGTGGCAATGTTCATTACATCCAACATGGTGTACAATTGTTTCTCAATCCCCCATCCATAATTGTCGAAATTGGAACAAATGAGGTCAAAGACTACTTACTTAAATTCAACCATTTGGGCCAATCTTATATACCCGGCCAATTGAAAGCAATCAATTTATGAATAACTCTATTGTTTCCAAAATGGCCAACCGAGGGAGAGAGAAGACAACCCATTTTCAAAGATCTGCAAGAAAAGTTTACAATCGGTATATTTCACAAACCTGCAAAGCAAGGTGCTAGTTCATTGCAATTAGAAAACGAAAGTGGTGATAAAACACTCCCAGATTGAAACTAGGAAGGGAAAGTGTGTAACAAAAAAATCTGGAATTTTGCAACATACTTTCATAGACAAAAGTCATGGGTTTGGAGCATGCATTTTTTCTTGCTCAGCTTCTTCACAACTGGTTGTTGCAGAAAACTGGGGCGGGATCATACGGCAGTAGATTTGAGGCGTCTGGCATCAGACTGTGGAGCAGATCTGAGGCCCCCAAAATCCCAATTGGATACCTTAATGCAAGCATTTGGAGGTCAGTAGTATTACTGCCACAGCAACTGTCACTCTTGTTCTGCATTACGAAACTCCCATCTGAGTCAAGCTGCTGCTGCACAGGTGAGGTATGATTACTATTGAAACTCATATTCCTGGAATTGGAAGAAATCATGTCCATTCTTTCTTGTCTGGTGCTGTTCTCTGAAGCTTTTTCAGGCTCTGAAATTGGATATGGAAGAGAGGAGTGAAGACATAAGCTTTCACTCACAATTTGGTCCAGAGTTGTCGTTCCTGCAAGTTGTGCAACTGAGATGATATCCATGTCTAGTGCTAATTCTGGTGGTTGCTGCAGAGGTTGTGCTGCATCCTCCTCACTGCACTTGCAGAAAGCTTGAATTGTGGTTGGACAGCTGCTGCAGCTGGTAGTGCACTTGATTCCTTTCTGTTGTTGGGGAAGTGGTAGCACATCATGACCTGAATTGTGTCCATCAGCTGCCTCATTCAACACTTCTCCTCTTCCTCCTCCTCTTTCCCATGATCCAGTACCATCACACGCAGCAACTGGATATGCACCATTGTTGCTTATTGTCACACCTTGACCCCATACAGGAACACATGAGGGCTGCTGCTGCACAGTTGATGAGTCCAGCATCATGGCACCACAGTTCACAAATGGAGCAAAATAGGCAGCAGATTGGAGCATGAGGTTTCCAGTTTGTGCTGCTGCCAGTCTAGTGCCATAGCTGCTTGTGCCACATTCCCCGAGTCCTCCATGATGATCATCCTCATCTTGTCCATGTGTTGCAGCACACAACAAATGCATGATGTTGTCAACATCAACTGAATTCAGATTGGCCTCAAAATATGGTACTGGAGTCAAAGAACTCTCCTCATCCTCATCCTCCATCTGTACAAAAACACAGGTACATCCGGCTGCACCGCCAAGCATCAAACCCTAGAGCTAGGTATGCCATCATGATTTCCATGGCCAGGAAGAAGAAGAAGAAGAAGAAAAACACACAACATTCTCACAATCCTCATCAATCAGTGTACCTGTATCTTGCTCCTTGGTGAATTTCTCCAACCAGTGGTATGAGGAGGAGAAGAAGATTCACATGCAAGTTGTTGTGGTGGTGATGGTGATGGTGAATCTGAGTCTTCTAGGGTTCCAGAATGTGAGTGAGATTCGTGGTCTTGGCCAGAAGCTCTGCCGCACTGGCAATCAGCTGTTGTTGTTTCATAAGGTTTCTCAAGAAGTTTAGAAGAAGAAGAAGCAGAAGTGTTATTGTTTTTCTCAATCTGAGCAACCACCTTAGACTGCTGATAGTCACGAAGGACAGTGCAACGGGGTGGTGGTAACATGACTCCTGCAAGGACACATTGATCTGAGGATTCAGAGCCATCATCCATGATCATTTTTGTCTTAATTCTGTGCTTGTGGCGAAGATCTTTCCGTCTCATTGTTGCATTCCAGTGGTTCTTGATTGCATTTTCAGTGCGACCTGGAATGAGCTTGGCAATGTCAGCCCATCTGTTGCCAAGATTGTTATGTGCAGACACAAGAGCTTCTTCTTCCTCCTTGTTCCAACCGTCACGCTGCACCCACGCCCCCCAACATGCAGATCATGGCCACAAGAAACTGTTGAACAGATTCTTCAAGCAATTCTTCTGAACAACGTCTTGCAAATCAAGAGAGAGATCCTGAGCAAATGTCGGTGAAGAACAAAGTTTGTGATCTGAAAATTGTCTCTCTGAGCCTTGCTCGTGATCTTCATTCTCTCAGGTTTCTTTACGGGTTGCAGGGTTCTTTGGAGCTCATGGGTTTTCTTGTGCAGTTTCGATGAGGTTTTTGCAGGTGGGTAGTGCTAACCTTGATGTGAGGGCGAAGATGATTGTGCCAGCGCTCGCGGCATTGTTTGCCAATGCGACCTGTCAAGAAAGTAGCAATAAGAGACCAGCATTGCTGTCCATGCCGCTCCACCAACTCCATCAGGTACCTTCAAAACAAGAACAAGAACAAGAACACACACCCGCAGTCAGGACTTCCTGCTGCTCATTTCTTCTTTAAGAGATTGCAATTTGCTAGAACAACTCAGTCTGAGTGCGAGAACAACTGCAATTGTAGAATACTGCGAGAACGAGCAATCGCAATCTCGCAGCAGAGGGACAGGCACAAGAAGAAGAAGAAGAAGATGGTATCCATACCTGTCTTCTCGAGGGCTCCATTGACCTTTGATGATGTGTGTGTGTCGAGGTCCATGAGCTCTCAAGGACGATGCAGAGCGCTTCAACAGGACTCGCTGCTTCGACTCTGGAAGCTGATCGACATCAGGCTCGGCGTCATATCGTGTCTTCTTCTTCTTTCCGTATGCCTCCCAGCTTGCTGTGAGCTGATGCTGCTGCTGTTGCTGCTCATGGTCTGCAGCTTGAAATGCATCAACCAAAAGCTCATGATCGCTGAAGCTGTAATCCAGCTGCTGGAAAGCACCAGATCCCTGAGCTGCCATGATCTGGTTTTCGACCTGATTCTTAAGCTCTGAGCCCCGTGCGTGTGGGTGAGCTTCCAAGACCGTCACCGATCCATTCTTTGGCCGGCACCACCAATCCGTTGCGCCCTGGCTTAGCGGCTGCAGATAGTTGTAATCTCTCCGTTGCAGCTGTTCACGACTTTCGACCGCCATGAGGCATGGATCCAGCTGCTCCAGTCTGTTGACGTTGTTGGGATTCGCAGACAGTAAGCAGGCCGGTTGGCCGCTTGCAGGATGCAGTGATACCAAGTAATTTTGGATCTGAAGGGAGCACCCTAAGCTCTGGGTGTCGACGTTGTTGAGCTCCAGCTGCATGACGGCGGGGTCGATGGCGCTAGAACCCCCCATGAAGCTGGTGCCGTGCACGACGTCTGTTGCGCCGGTCCAGGCATAATGAGAAGCCGACAGCTGTGCATGAATCTTTCCCGCTTCTGCTGCAGAGAGCTGCATCCTGCAGGCAACTTCTACTAGTTCTGCAAAGTTCTACTGTCGTCCAGGAACTGTATAACTCAATACTGCATCTGCTCTCGGCGACAAAGTCTGCAGCACCACCACCACCACCATACATGTTTTTTTTCCCAACAACAGATTCTCGAGCAGCATCAGATGAAGAAGTCGAAAAAGGCCATGACTGATCACGCGGCCGACCTCCATCCTTTTGCTTCCAGCATTAGAGCACAATATTTATTGCTCCACAGATTATCCTTTCACTGCTTGTTTCACGCAGTTCCCAAAATTCAACACCTGTTTTTCTACTGGTCATGCGGCATGTCCACATGAGTAGTAGTCACATGCAACGCCTCCTACAAGAAGCTGGAAATAACAGCGACGCAGAGCTACTGCATGAGCATCTAATTAGATCCACATGTCGAGCTTCCAATTACCGCTGCAACGACGTCAATGAGGCAATACCCCATGAACAACGTCAAGATCTAAACCAGACATGTCAGATTCACGAGTAACTGATCAATATCAAGGAAGCAGTTAGTGGATGCAATTGCTACAACAATAGACTATAAAATTCTGATCACCTCTACGACTGCAAACCGATCACGCGCTCTAGAAAGATAGGTAAGCAGAGACTCACAGAGCACAAGCTACTCGTGCATGAATATTCACACAACAAACACACGATCTGAGACTCTCTGAGTACTTGATTCAAAACTAACGACAAAAATTATACTCTACAAAAGAAAAAGAGAGAGAGAGAGAGAAGAGAGAACCAGATCCAAAGCAAAAAAACAAAACCTGCAACAAAATCTCTGGGCAGACGACAACACAGAAACAGAGCCCCAAAAACACGCCGCCCTTTTTTTGCTTCTGATCCTCCGTCCGTCCGCACAGGCTTCGTCTGTCGCATACGGTCCTGTATACGTACAGCACCAGGTCGTACGTACATTTGTAAATCAGTATCATACTACATACCTATATTGTACGTACTTTGTAAAATACCGTGTATCTGTATTATTGTTTCTGGGTACATTTTGTTATACGGATTTTTGTGACGGTTCGTCTTCCCCCGAGATCTTTGGAAGCCCAACCGTCACGCTTGCGCAACCGCCGTCTTCTCCGTATCGTCCGCCACGTGTTTTGATCGGACGGTCATTGGCTTTAGTAACTTCCTTGCCCTAATTTTTGGTACTTTGGTACTAATGATGTTCTCTCTCTCTCTCTCTCTCTCTCTCTCTCTCTCTTTTTAGGGTTTAGGGTTTAAACCCTAAACCCTAAAATTAAGGGATCTATCAAGTGTGTGCAAAAGAGCTCTAAACTCAAAGCTGTGTGAAGATGTGGTCTTCTCCTATTTACCCTCCTACCTTGGCACCTTCCATATTAATTATATTAATTTCAAAAATGTTGAAATTTTCGAAAAAAATCCTTTCAAATGATAGAAATTTGTGAACCAAAATACTTAATCTCAAGAATATTTAATTTGGTGAAAATGAAAATTCCCAAAATTAAATAAATTATTTGACATACATGTATGTGTTGAAGTTGGCAAGGTGATACAATATTATTATTATTATTATTATTATTATTTTGAACTTTGAACTTTGTTGAGAATTTGTAATGGTTGAGAGATGTTTTAATTTTAGTGTGAGATTGGGAATTTAGCTTTTTTCCCATTGATTAGTTAAGCTACTTCTTTATTGAATGATTGATTAAATTAAATAGTTAATTGGTCAATTAGAATAAAATTTTGATGAAATGTTACTATGTGGTTTTTGGATGGGACTTTTTATTTATTTTATTTTATTTTATTTATTTATTTTGCTGGAAATGGGTTGGGAATTGGATTACAATCAAAGAAAGGCCTTGGGATCTTGGCCTAAATGACTTCAATTCTTTTCAACATGCTAACCTAAATGAAAAAAAAAAAAGGGAAAAAAAAGGTGCATTTCTTGATCATATTATGTCAATTGTGAATAAGATTTTTACTTTAGCATAACATCATGTCTCGTGTGCAATAGTTATTTTGGCCATATTTGGGATTCTTTTGAATTCCTATGTTAAGTTTGAGATGGTTGTTGTCTTTTGGTGAGAGTGTTATGAGCATGAAACCTCTCAAAATCAAAGAATTTTCAACATGCATAAGGGTTAGAACAACTTATAACAAAAAGAAAATTAAATGTAAGTTTAAATAACGAAAAAGATAATTAAAACAAGGTGATGAAATATGGAAAAAAATAATTCAAATTGAAGTTAAATTTTAACATGGAAACATTGGAAATATGAAATAAAAGAAATAAGGTTAAAATATCATGGGGAAGATTGTGTGTTAATTCTTCTTAGTATGTGCATTAAAGAAGTTATTATTTGGGGTATTATGTGAGGGAGATTTTTAATTTTTAGACTCTATTGTTATTTAAGTTTTTTATATTTAAATATTTGAATAATCTTAAATTTAATTTAAATAATTTGATATTTGCATTGAATTTGACATAATATATTTAATTTAATTTAAAATATAGTTGAAAATGTGAGGAATGATGAAGAAAAGAAGGTGATTATGTTTTACTCAACAAAAATATCATGCATGTTCCAATAATTTTAAAAGCACGTCAACAAACATTTTAATATTAAATCACATTTCAAACAATGAAAATCATGTTTGGCCTTCACAAAATTATTATAATTTTTAAACATTTGGTAAAAAAATTCTATAGGCAAATGAACGTTTAAAAATGAAGTTGTTGAGTTTTTAAATCATAACATACAAGGTGTGTATTGCAACCCAAATAAGTGGACCACCAAGTTACATTTAGACTTTCATCAACTTTTGGTCCTAAACAAATAGATACCACCTTAATCATGTTACCTCTTGTACATTGAACTTTGAGAATAAATTACACAATCTACATCCTATTAATTGAACCTACTAACAATTTTAATATCTAAAGTCTCTTATACATATGTTATTTTTAAAAAATTAATACCTATTATTAGTGCATCCATTACTTTAGTTATTTTGAGTTTTGAAAATAAACATAATTAGATTATAGAATTAATTGAATTACAACAACCAATATATGAAAGCTTATATTTTTACCAATGTAATTTTCAATTACAAAAAAAACGTGTCCCTTCAAGTAAAATATAAAATTGTACCTCATATTGTTGTTAAACTTAGTAAAGGTAATGAGGAGGACCATTTTAATTTATACTTGTTTGAGAACTTAGACATGTGGCCCATTACCTAAAAACTTTCTTAAACGCATTTAAAAATATATATTATACATGACAAGTAAACAATGGTGGATGAATTTCATCCATTTGGATTTGTGCACATTTCATCATAATGAAAAATGATGGATGAATTTCATCCATTATGAATGAAAAATGAATGTTTATGAAAATGAATGTTCATGAAAAAATTCATCCATGGATAATGAGTTAGATGATGATGGATGAATTTCATCCAATATGGATGACAAGTGGACATTCATGGATGGTTTGCATCTATGAACACCAACCTTAAGTAAATTATTTTTTTTCCAAATTAAATGATAAAAGTCCTTACAAATGTCTTATGTGGAGATAAGTTAAGGAATGTCATCCTGCCAACCCAAGATTTACTTGACCTTAACTCCTGGTCTGAAGGAGTGACCTAAGGGGCTTGGGGAAGAGGTGGTAGTCCAGTTTGTCAGTGAGCAAAGTGTGTGTGGGTTCCAAATATCTTCTATTGTTGGTCAGCTCAATTGAAGTGGAATATCATGAGGTACAGAGAGATATTGTGTTTAGATTCATTATAGAGTATATAATAGCTTAAGGGATTTTTATAGGCCCCTAGGTAATAGGCCTCTTTTTATACGAGGATTTTTGGAAGATGATATTTTGGCTTGTGTTGAAACTTGAGATCAGTTATTATAGAGTTATAATATCTTGAAGGATTTTGGTTTCTTTCAGAGGATTTTTTGAAAATTATATTTTTGCATGGTGAAATATTTGAGTTTACATAAATTTTTCTTTTGCCTTAAGATACTTTTTAATGTAAATGGCAGGGCCGTGGAGTGACACACCCCTTGTTTTATTAGTTGTCTTATGTAGCCAAACTGGCAATCATCCACAAGAAGATTGCCACAAGTAGATATGAAAGAAGGAAAATTCAAGAATCATTTTCGTATTTGGGCTACTTGCTTTAAACATCTTGAAGCATGAGACAAACATTATCATGAGCTTAAACATACTTAGGCGCACTTTAGATGGGTCCAAGGTCCAAATTCCTTTGAACCAATTTGGACTCATTTGAAGCAAACTGAATCCTTGAGTTGGACCTTGTCTTGGACCCTAGCTTGAATCTTGGTTCTTCAAATGATGAGCACTCCTCTTTTGCTTTTTTTTTTCTTTAGGTTTGAACCAATTGATTTTCCATCCAAAATGGTGCCATGAAGGTTTAGCCTCTATTTGCCACTTTTTGGTTTTGCACCCTCATCGAAAGGCCATGGGTCCAATTTATGGCTCTCATCCAATAGGATTACTCTATTTCATTGGACCCTAAACCTTGGATCCTCATCTAAAGTGGCCCTTAGATCATGAGCCAAAGGAGGGTTTTTTGTTTTTAGAGCTACTTCTCAGCTTCTAAATGTCAGGGAAATGCAAAGATACACTGACAAGTGAACCAATTTCCTGGTGTTCCACCCTGACATTTAGGGGTTAAGAGTGGGAGAGATTTTCACCTTATCTTTTAATGGGTAGGCCTAAGATTGGGGAATAGGAGTGACATTCATGGATACAAGGTGCCCTTTAAAAACACCTTGAAAGTTCTGGGAGTTCTGTATGATGAAGCTAAGCTAGGTAGTGAGTGTCAAGTGAGACAGAATTCTTATCTTTGCAATTGCTTAACAAAGCGATTTCATAAGTATTTTTTGGGTTTACGAAGTGAAAATGAAAACTGAGGAGAGATATTCAACCCAACAAGGAATCACAGCAGCTTTGCTTGTAGCAGAATGCTGAATGCTGAGACCAGTCCTCCAACATGCTTTCCATGCCCTCCTCATGGAGATACCTACCCTTGTCTCTCTTTTCATGATTGCCAACACTTTAGAACAAACACACAGAGTTTCTGATGGCAAAATCTAATCTTCTTTGATATCTGCAAAAAAACCATCACTCACTTTGATGTCCACTTAGTCCCTAGGTAACTTCACTTCAAGGTCATCATCCTTAGTACCAAAATGAGCAACTAGGGAACTGAAAATTTATGAGGCTAACCCTAGTCAGATCAACGGTAACACCTGGAGGACCTTAACGGGGACTTGGAACGATAAATAATAGCATGGAAGATACAAAGTCACACCAGAATATTGGGTCACCAGACAAGGTATTAGCTCATAAATCCCCATTATTTGGATAACCGTGATTGAAATAGTGGGTGGGTTGGTGGGCCGAGCCATCCTCACAACCCAACTTACTCCTAATTCATTGGCTTAGTAATCCTTCAAACCCCAATGAATCCCTCAATTTAGAACATACTTAAGAAAAGAAAGGTTCCTTCAAAACACAATAACAATAGCACACATGTTTTGTATAGCCCTTTGCCAATAAGGCCTAGCCCGTTTCCTTCAGCAATAAGGCCAGGCATGCCCTTCAAATTTAAAGGCCCCCGACCGTGCAGCTGCTTAAAGGATTGAGTTTCACTAATGGTTCTCACAATGCCACAATGTGTGCGACTTATGAGAGGCTAATGATCCCTGGACAAATCAAAGAATGTTAACTACAGTGAGGTTGTGCAGAGTACCTAAACTTTTACTAAGGTCCTTAGTTTTCTCTGGTCCTTCCAAAGGCAGAGTCCTGCATCTCTCTTTGGCCTAGCTACTACACTCCTCCCAACAACCCCTTCCCCTCTCTTCTTTTGCTTTTTTTTTCTGCAGAAGCTCCCCCAATGCTTTAAGCTTTTCAATGCTTTCCTTTCTTCTTCTTCTTCTTCTCTTTCTTTTCTTGTTTTTTGGTTTTTTGGTTTTTTTAAAAAATTTAACTTGTCATTGAAGAAGGAAAATAAAACTATTCTTTATTTTCTTTATTTTTTATTTGAATTTCTTTTTGAGTGTTTCTTGTTGCAATTTTTTTATAAAAAAATCTTCTTCTTGTCACATAAGAATTTACTCCTCCATCATCTAAGGGTACTCCTCACAAACATTCAAATTCATGTTCAATATAAAACTTTTGTGCCTTGTATTTCTTTTGTTTTTTCATATTTTCCAATGTGTGCAAGTTAGTGTAGTGTATAAAAGAAATATAAATAAGAAGAACCTTTTAATTAGCATTTACCTATTTCTTTACATCAAAAGTCAACAATAGCTATGTGGTGGTAGTTCTTTTGTTGATTTCCTAAGGTTCTTTCACATAATCAACTTATAGTGATATATGTATTTTTTCTTTCTTGAAATCTTGGTATTCACACTCTCTTTCCATACATGCACTATCACATATTTTGATTTCATCTTGAATCTAAACTCTTGGATCAATTGCTTCACAAGCAATATTGTCATGAACTTGGTTTTCAAAAGAAGTTTTGGTCATCACATCTTTCTTTTTATACATCCATAATCATGGATTTTCATTTCATCCCTAATCTAAACTCTTGAATCAATAGTGTCACAAAAAATATTGTTATGAACCTTGCACCACTATTTTGATACAATCACATAATTTATATCAACTCTAAACTAAACTCTTGAGTTTCCTAATGGTGGGATTGTTTTTGCATTTTGCCACCATTTTTGTATTGTGGTCATTTGAACAATTTTATACATGTCCACAAATTTAATTTTCTAATTTTTCACCCATTTTATTTTTCAAATCAATTTTTTTCAATCCCAATTTGTGGGCCTTGATCACCTTATGCCATATTGCACATATTTAACATGCCTCATTCCATACAATATCCCCATCGGTCATGAATGATTTAAATTAACCATAAAATCAAATGGGAATTATCCTTTCATTTTTAGTAGGAAAATATGGATTGTGGCCACACATAATGAGCAATACCTTCATTGGTGAAGCTTTAAGGTCATTATTAGCATGATTGACAATGCAATACATTTATCATGTTGATAAACCCTCAATGTTCTTATAATGCAATACTCACACAATAACCTTAAGCATAAAATGTATTACAATACAAGCATACAATTGTATTGTGTATTTTGGCTAAGGAGCCCCCTTGGTGCGAGGCATGGTTTGAATATGTGAGTATTGCAACAACTTATTCCTCCATCACCTTAGGTTTATTTCAACCACATTTGGTTCACCAAATGCAATACTTGCATTCGTTCATTTAAAATATTTGATCCTTTTTTTCTTTTCATCCAACATGCAAAAATTGCAAGGAATTTTTGTTTGTTTAAGTTTCCTAATAGGTGCCTCATGTCATCATGGCCCCATGTGAAGGTATTTGTGAAAACTTGGTCCATCATCATTTAAGTCATCATCAAATCATGATTGGTCCATTGTATGCAACATTTTCATCAATGTTGTTTCATGTATTTTCATAAAAGGAAGGGTTTATTATACGAAGCTAGGGGGCTGACTATGTAATGCATACACAATACCTTCATTTATTGTCAACGACATCACAACCTTGGTGGGTGGGTAGGTAAAAGGGATTCATGCAAATACCAACCTCATGTGTATTACAATGTTTTCATTGGTCCCTATTGGCATTGCAACCATGGTGGGTTCCAAATTAGGTAGATAGGTCAACATGCAAGTAAAAATAGGTCAATAGTTTTTTAAATAGGCTAAGGTGGTGGGTATGTTAGTTTGTAAATAGGGGCAAGATGGTAAGTAGGTGGATGTAGTTGGATGAAAAAGAAAAATCCAGGGAAAGGTAAGATTAAGCCCAAAAAAAAAAAAAAAAAAACTTAAATCAAACTATGCTAACTTGTGTACTTAGGACAAGGATAGGAACAAATGAAAAATCAATGGCCATTCAATCACATACATTCCCAACTAGTGTAGTTGTGGGGGTTGGTTCACTCTAGCCTATTGTGAAGTTAAATTATTAGTTTCCAACCCCACCCATAAACTAAAACTAAAACCACAATAAGTGGGAGACTACTAGGTAATAAAAATCCACCTTGACCATCAAATGATGTAGCCAATCAACATGTGTTAGATATCCATTGTGCCTTTCACCAACCTCTATGTCATGTGCAAAAATGTTGAACCAAATCCATTTTGTGTAATTAAATTGGTGTATTTTTATTTTTCTTCATTCAATTTTCTTTTGCAAGGTCACATATTAATTAGCAATAAAGAGTAGCTCCACATCTACCCCTTATTCAACCCTTTACTTGTATTTGTCACATTTAATACAATGTGTTAATTCTTTCCCAATTTTCACCCATATATATGAAAAATGAAATTTTATCTATATATATATATATATAATTGTAATCACTTGAACTAATCATTATAGGTGGCCAATCATGAGTAGTCAATTTGACAAGGATCCTATGCACATTTATTGACATAACTAACCTTCTTTATACCATTGTTATATAATTATTGACTTTTAGACCTACCTTGTGAATACAAATACAAGATATTCTTTTTCGTCTTCATTATAAACAAGGATGGTACCCCCAAAAAAATCAATTTATTACAACAATTGGTTACACATTCAATTATCTTCCTTTTTTTGCTAGTTAAAATGAATAGGTTGGTTTTCAATTTGAAACACTACATAAATGCACAAAGGTTATGCATACCAAATTTCCAATTTTTGTTGTTTACAAAACATTTGACAATAGAGTACAACCTAACCTTTTAAAATAAAAACAACATGAACTTGAAGTCAAGAGTTACAACTTGAAAACAAAACACAAACGAGATTGAACAAGGAGTTCAAAAAGTGTCTCAACAAAAACCAATGATAAAAGCTAAGGAACTTGGAAAAGTGTTGATACCCATTATGTTGTGATTAAAAAGGAGAAAGTGGCATGAGGGTTCTAGGTTCTTCCTGAACCCTAAAGCATATGCATGTCCTAATTTTTGAGAATTCTAATGATTAGATATCTATTTTGAATTGACCCCCTTTTGATGGACATTGTTACACAAAAAGATAGAACTTAGGCTCACATCCAGCAAATGTGTATCATGATAGATATGAAAAAAAATTCAAAATTCAAAAATGATTTTATTCGTGTCCAACAATTATGCATAATGATACCCAATTTTTAAAAATATTTGGACAACATTGTTGTTCTCCACCATAAAATGGTTATATTTCATCCAAAATATATTGTGTAGACCAATTTATTGCTAGTGGCACATGGTTGCTATAACTCATGAATATTATCACAATGTATTTTTTTGGGAGGGCATGATTTTCACTAAGAGTGAATGCATTTTCTCACATCACACTTGCAACTTTAAAAAGCATATATACCCACACCCAATATGTGAGCCCCTATGATATTTACCACATCCAAAATATGTGTAAGTTAATTTTTCATCCTCATCCATAAACTTGAAATCTTGGACAATGTAAAGTATTAGTTACTAGCTAATCAAAGCTAAAGTAATTGAAGCTTAAATGGAGGTTTAAGGGTTTCTCAATTAAAATGACAAAAGTTAGATGTGGAAAAAAAATTCATCCCTTAACAAATAGGAAGGTAACTTCAAAGGATAATGGAATTATCATTTTTTGTCCATCCATGAATTACTTACACATTTTCAAAGTTTAAACACCTAGACACCTATTATGTGCAAGTAAAGGGTGCACATTTATTGCCATCAATTGTCAACTTACTGCCCATTATGATATGCAATGAACTTTACAAATGTGCCACTTGCACATAATGAATTGGGAGGAATACATAGTTAAAACCATGGCGGGTGATCTACAATTGTGTTAGCTACTTTCATAATGTAAGGTGGAATTATGTTAAAGTAGATGATGTGGTGATAAAAAATACATGGCAATGCTTGCAAATTGAACAAAGTGAATCATATGATGTATCACTTCATGACCCCAAAATGCACACTGCCCTTTTTAAACAATGTGTGATGTGTCACATCGCTACCCAAAATGTTAACCTAGCTTCCTTAAACAAATCAATAATCAACCTTAAATTGTCTAAATCAAGTAACAAATGAATTTTATTAATCCCTCCTTTGCACTTTGCTAGTGTACAAACATTGGTGTCTTATAAATACAAACAATGATCTAAGGTTAGTTTGAGGTTGATCATTCCATGGGACAAGAATTTGTGATTCTTTCATAGACCTAACTAAGTTCAACTAAGGTAATATGCAACATATCTTGGCTTTCATGTCGAGCTTTATGCTTGGTGATGGCGAGTTTCATGTTGTATTTGTAGCAAATGAATGCAAACCCACAAAATGGAGCACAGTACATTGTTGCTGCTAGAGGTAGATTAGCTTTGATGGCCAAGTGTAAAGCATTGCCCACCTTTCCACATCATTTAAAATTTTGTAATCCATCAAAAAGAAAAAGTAATTCTTTCCTCAAATTGGATTTATTTCACCACCTTTAAATCCTTTTTTTTAGTTGTTTATATGCACTTAGACACCAATAACTACTATTTTCAAACATCCCACTTTTGGGTTGTTGTTTCTTTTCTTACAATTTTTTATGGAATGTAGCCATGTAATTTTCACTAGTCATCATGATGTATATGTTGTAATTGATTAAAGGTTTTTTTGTTGACACTAGGTGGTCAGACCTAATTAAAACTTTTGGCATAATGAAGAAGCAATGCAAGCTAGTAGTAAAAACAATTGACATTATTGCATGTGATTCACACCCTTCCAACACCCCTTCCTACAAGATTGTTAGTCCAAGCTATAAGTTACTTGAATAAGTGTGAATGGTTCCAAGATTCACATTCTTGAACCCAACGTTAGTTGATCCAAAATTCGTGCTTTTAGACCCAATGTCCATTGACAAATAAAGTGTATCATTTAGACTTCCTCTCCCATTTAATTGGAAATCATGATCTTCACATAATCTATCAATGTCCACATAATAATGGTAAATGATTTTTTCTAGCAAGTTCAAGTTTTCGTTTAGGAGCTCTTCAACTTGCAAATCCACAAGATGGATTTCAAGTTCAATGTCCATGAATTGTTGAAATGGTTGTATTTTGCTTACCATTGCATCTAGATTCAAGGGGTAGATTGGAGTGGCTAAAAAACCTTTGCATATGTTTGATGATGTTAATGCCATCTTGAATCTTAAAGACATCCATTGTGCCAAATATTCCTTGCGAGTACCTTTTTTTTTATGTCCAAACATCTATATAAGTTTTAAAAATAATTTTGAAAGGTTTAAAACAAGAAGCATTGAACTCCTATAATGCATGCATGGCTTGTGTTTATGGCAAGGTGATAAGATCCAACCCCACTAATATTTTTCAACAACATCTAAAGTAACATGTGAGTTATGATTAGTGTTGGGTGGATATCCTAAAAGTCTTGATATCCTAATTAGATATCACCCATGATATCATTTGTAAAATCCTTTGGATATAAAAAAATTATGATATCCAAAATGATATTCGTATCTTCATATTGCATAATCTTGAAATCAAATCATTCAATATTCAACCAAGGTAAAAAAAGGAATTTTGATATCTACGTACAATATTATATCCCTACTTGGATATGGATATGAAGGGAGGGGGGGTTATGTTTAGGGTGTAGGTTGTAGGTTGTTAAAAAGGGGGAAAAAAAGTGAGCATTGCCCTCAAACCTAAAACAAACTCTAGTAGCAAAATAAAAGGGGTTTAAGTTTTAGCTTAGGCCCCACATTGTAGTATGGTTCCTCTTTGCATTTCCTATTGCTCTTTTTTGCTATAACTACTATTCTCATTTTCACACTTGTTATTACTATTATCGTCACACTTCTTATTGTTTTCCTTGTTGCATTTGTTGTTGATCTTCTCTTTGTGTTTGATGTTTCTCTTCATCACACTTATTGTTTTTCCTTCCTCATGTTTTTTGTTTTTCATCCTCACGCTTGTTATTAATCCCCTTCATCACATTTGTTGTTTTTTGTTTTCGTGCTTGTTGTTGCTCCCTTTTTTGCACTTATTGTTGTTTTTCATCTTCACACTTGTTGTTGCTCCCCTTTTTCCACTTGCTACTACTTCTCATTTTTGTACTACTTGTTGTTGTTCCCCTCTTCACGCTTGTTGCTGCTTTTCATCTTAATTTTGTTATCCAGAATGCTAGGATATCCAATGGATATTAGCATTGGTGGATATTCACCCATACTAAAATTTGACATTTGATTAATTTATTTTTTGATGTCTTTATGGGATATTACAAGTTTAAAAATTTAAAGAAAAATAATAACTAAAACCAATGGATAACAAATTGGTGGATAATCAAAATCTAAAAAAATCTTTTATCCACCCAACATTGGTTGTGGCTATCCGAAATGAGAAAATGACAATTGGTTGGGCATAATTTACTTCCAAAATTTTGAACAGAAACATGAAATGTGAAATCCACTTGTCAAACAAGATGGTTGTCATTTGGGTTTTAGGGTGCACCATTATCGTAGTGCCAAATTAACATTTGGAATGAAATTATGTCTTAAACATTTATCTTTGGAGATGTAAAAATTTGGGAACATTGTGATTGTTCCATTGATGCATGATAGACATTCACATTCATTTATTGTGATTGCATGCACTATTCTTGAGCATATTTGTGCTTCAACAAATGCACTTCCATTTCAACCAGCTTGTGTGATGAATTCATCACAATTCCAAATCTATGATGGTGGATAGTTGTGTGTATCATAAGCTTAAGATAATTTCAGTAGTTCAAATGTTTACATTTATCGGGCAAAGGTTTTTCATATGTTTTATCTCCAAACCTTGAACAATTTTCAATAATAGGTCAGGATTCTACCTCTTGAACCACCTTAACCATCCCCACACCTAGGTATGCCATTCTTGAAAGGTGTCGACCTTTCTTGGGTTATCTTTGCAACCTTCAATTATAGTTGTGCAAGTGTGATTAAATGTTTAATCAATTGCAATTTTTTCATGTTTTCCACTAATGCAACTTTTTTTGGGTGTAAAACCTTTGTTTTCCCTCTTTTCCATGAATGTGTAATCTCGTACAAGTAGTTACAGAATGATGTGATGTGCACACCCCACCTCTGAATAGTGATATGCAAATTGTTGCCAACTTCAACACTTTCCATTGCCAATTTCCCATAGGCATTGTCCTAATTCCCACACTTTTTCATGGTCTTCCTTTGTTGTGAACTTGATCATGTTGAAGGGTCATAATTGCCTTTGGCAACCCCTTTTGTGCAATCTGAGGTCATGTGCATTGATTGTTGAGAAGTAGTTGTCGCATTCCCTTGTTTAGGCATAGATTTGATCCCAAGTGTGTCAATCTTGGTGGTGTGTTCTCATCATGGGTGGGTTTCAATGGTGCATTTTCATCATCTCTAATACAATAGCTTTGCATTATGGCAAGGGCCTCTAAAACATGATTGGATTATAAATTCAACTTGAGATTTAGCTTGGGTGAAGTGCTTAAAATGGGTGTTAATGCCACTTCGCTTGAGCTAGGTGCTAGTGACAATTGATAAAAGTAGTTCACAGGGTAAATAGATTCTTTGGGTTGTGCGTCCTCCCCCTCCTTTTTGTAATTCCCTTCATTGCAATCAAAATTGTCACTTAATCCATCCTCCTCCTCTTGGGTCGTGTTCCCATCCTCATTTTTGTTTTGCATTGAGTCAGGCAGCAAGTTCCACATCTGACTTTCTCGCATTACTTTACTCATTGTCAAAATCTCACACAAAGCTCTGAAACCAATTAAAATGCAACTAAATGGTCGTTGTTTGATTCTCAAAGTGAAAGCAAATTGTGATAAAGTTGCTCACACAACTATACGTAAAATGTTTGCACAACAATGGTTGGTTGGCAAGTAGCAATACATTCAAGGACACTAATTATGTTTAAGTTAATTGCATGGCAAATGAAGAATTAATTCAACGCATACATTAAGCAACCATCAATTTGCCCTTTGGTTGTGCATAAATCATTGAAGGCTAGATCTGAAAATATGTTGATCCATCTCTAAATAGATGTGATGAAATCTCTAATTAAACACATAATATAATTAAATGTGGTTAAGATTAATCATTTAAAAGATAAGCTTAAATGGGTCCATTTAAGGATTAATTCCTGGCAAATTTGGGCCATATATATATTAATCTGAATCAGGGCACTCTCCATTTAAGGTTCAGTACCCTTAGTAATATTTATTTACTAAACCTTTTGAAGAGTAGTGTATTCTATCCATCTTTATGTATTCAAAGTCAATTCACTTTATCATGTAGGCCATTATACCACCTGGTATAATCAAGTATATATAAAATGAAGGCAATTGAAATATGCCCAAAAATCTTACCAAGAACAGAAGTCTGAGGGGAAGATCCTCCTTTGTTTGAAAGCTTCTCTGTGGGCTTCTCTATGATCACCTCTTAGGTGGGGCTTCCTTGAAAAGCTCTCTCATATGGAATTTTGGACAGCAAGGGACCCTGAAGATGTGGTTTTTCTGTAGCAGGATTTGCACTAGTACACTTCTCTTTTCCTCCTTTTTCATTGAAAACACCCCAAAATCAAAAACACCAACTAAGTTAGAAGATAGGTAGTCTCAATCCTCTTCATCCTTCAGGACTTGCAGTGTAAGTTTTGTGCAGGATGACTTTCCAGAATGAAGTACATTCTATTCTATCTCTTGGTGAAGGGGCAACACCACCTCAACAAAACTGGTCTGAAGTTTTGTGCAGGATGACTTTCCAGAATGAAGCACATTCTATCTCTTGGTTAAGGGGCAAACACCACCTTAACAAAAACTGGTCTGGAGTTTGGACCAGTGTTGGGTGGGTATTAAAAAATAGTGAGAGAACTGGTTAGGGTTTTTGCCAGTTCTTGCTTCAAAGACCCGTGAGTATCACCCTTGATGATACCTTGTATGAAACCCTTCTTGCAGGTTCTGATTATAATGAAAACTGACCCTTATGGGGTAATAAAAAAGATTGATACCCTGGCAGGGTATTAAAACATAACAGGGTCAGGATTTCAACATAAGGTTAGGAAAAAAATTAGGGTTTAAGGGTTTAGCGGCTCCACATTATGGCTGTTTATGTGATGCCTTCTTCTCCACCTTCTTCTCCACAAAGATAAAACACCCCCAACTCCTCTTGGGGCTTTACTTTGTTTTTTTTGTCTCATTGAATCCTTGTGTTTCTTCTTTTGCTCATTGCATTGTTTGTTGGTTGCTCATTACATCCCTCCCCCAAGTTTTATAAATTAAAACTATATATATTATATTGATATTAGTCCTTAAAGATTGATATTGCCCTAGATGATAATTGGATCATCCAAGTAGGTTATTAGATTTTTGAAAATTCAGCTCGATGCAATTATCAATTTAGCCACTTATTAATAAAAAAAATCAATAGCCTGTTGATAGATTATTAATAATCTGCATGATAATTGACTTGGAAATTGGGTCAAAACTCAATAGCCAACCAAGACTGGTTTGAACTCTAGACCGATGTTCTGTGAGTACCTAGTTTGGCAAGATAGAACCATTGGTTATGGTCTTGGTTAATAAAAAATAACTAGAATTGGCTTTCATTTTGGTTTCACTAGAACCTTTTAAGAACCATAATCAAGACCAGTTTCTTGATTCTATTCATGTGTGGAATCAAAATTGGAACCAAGATTTTTGAAAAAAAAATAGTAAAATAAGGAGCTAATTGGAGGTTAACTACATAATGTATGATCAATGTATCACATAGATAAGACATGTATATTACATTTAACATAAATACATTTAATAATTTTGGTGTAGACCTCACTTGACCCCTCAAAACCTTACAATGAACTATGTGGCCAACTAAGGTGATGTTTCATTATTTGATTCAGAGCATCAAAACTAAAGCCATGCAATCTGTAAACCATTTGAAGTGTTTGTGACATGACACTGCCCTCCTCTCCAAAGCACATAAGCCCAAAATACATAACTTCAGGAATTCTTCTATCATAAAATCGGATTGTGGATCGAAATCTGAACCTCTTTACTCCGATTGTGATAGAAACCTCAATGTGCTTTTCCTTATCAGATGCTCTTTCCATCTCTGGGCGAAGACTTCATAGAAAAGATCATGATTGCAAACAATAGTTACCAATATAAAACATGCATGCATAATATGAGATACATAAGAAAGGAAGAATGAAGCAGGGAGATGACAAGGAGCACTCAACACGTCCCATTTTGTTGGTTCTTTCCCCCCACATTAATATCCTTATCTTTTATTCTGCCATGAATAAATTTTGGCCTTTGCAATACTTCTATTGTCACTACCCATTCATGATAATTTCCCAGTATGAAACCCATGAAAGGAACACATTCTCACAAACAAATAGCAAATCCAACAAAAACCAATCTACTAAGGTCAAGTGTTTGGTACAAGGAGACATACCAGTGTTCCAACAAGCAAGTCCAGAACAGTGTGGCAGGAGGCACAAAGACCTTAAAACCACATCCATGTCAAATGGATTTGAGACATGTTGTGTGAAACTTGCCGCAAAATCAACAGCAGAAGGGGATTAAATGTGCTAATCTTTCTTACTAGAGGCTTTTTTGCCTTTCTTCTGGGATTGTTTCAATTTGGTAAGACCAGGGGCTGTAATTTTGACATTACCAATCATACATGCAACTAGCTCTGCATCAGTGATTGCCTTCATCAGCTCCTTCTCCCGCACTCCTACCTCTTGCATTCGGCTGAACACATCCACCGCTGTCTTGGCCGCTGCATTCCACAGACCAAACAACACGAACACCATTTAGCTTCAGCTCTCACATTTCCATTCTACAAGTAGCCCCTGACAAGAAATAAAGGAAATTTACTCAAACTGGATGCTGCATAGACCTCAAACCTTGTTTCACAGAGCAAGAGGGACAATCGGTGGGTGGACAGGGTAAATGGCTACTATCTCTCTAGCAGAGCATTTAGTACAGGAACATTGTTGAGGCTTATAGGTTTCAGACTTCCAAGATAAGAACAAGATGAGATGATGTACTGAACATAGTGAAATCATTGACTACTAACTGGTGTACTAACCTTTGCCTTTCTTGGCAGGGCCAGGTGTGAGCTTGACACGATACTTGTAGCCTTGCAATGCCTGATATGGGCCACACACAGGCACTGCATAAAGCAGCACATCACTTACAATTGGACATCCAGTCAGGGAGTCCAGTTCTGTCAACTTTTCGCGCTCATCATCTCCTAGCTCAAGAACATTCTCTTCTGCTAAGAGAGCTGCAATTTCCTTTTCTGTCAGCTTTGCACGTGCCCTTCTACTCAACCCATCACCAGGCTGGCCAGTCTCCTTGGCGGTTCCAGACAGGTCTCCACCTTCAACAACATGAAAGATGTCTCAGATAAAAAGAAATATTCATTGTATGCTGCAAAATATTCTGGATTCAACACTACTAGCCCTAACATGCAGTACAGAACATGAACTAGATCAACTTGGATTGCATGAGGATAAATTCCCATTCTACATTCTGACCAAACATGTTTCAAATCTCATTAAATGGATCCCCAAACAACACAAGCCTTTAAAGCTGCATTTGCGCTAGCCTAATGGACACTAACTTATGAAAATGCACAAGACATCATCTGCCATAGCAAAAAAGTAGTGAAAATTGGGAAATGGGCAAAATGGCTGCAAACAGTGGTAATGAATAGTCTACTAGAGATTACACATAACATAACTATTCATTGAGAAGTCACCAGAAGTCCCCAACAGATATTACCTGTGGTATCTTCATTTCCTGGATTCAGTTTGTCCAGTCTTATTTGATTGTCAGAACCAGTGCCACCATTCTTGCTGGTCTGAGAAGGCTCCAGGGATTCACCTGGACAATCACGAGCAAGGTGGCCTACTCTCTTGCACTTGTAGCACACTTTTGTAGCCAAACCTATTAGGTCCCCTGCAACTGGAAACAGGGTAGTGGAATCAAAAGGAGACCAGCTATGAAAGGCAGCATGATGCATTGTGACTAACCTGACAGATTGCTTCAGAGAAAGCTACTGTGGGTGTGAGAAGTGAAAAGAACAAACCCTCGGTTGCTTGTCCAGAAGTTGATTGAGTAGAGGCCACGTTTTGAAGAGAGGACTTGGTTATGGTGCCTTTAGTGTCTTTTTTAGCTGTTCCTGTTTCAGCCTTCATTCCACCTGCTGATACCTTTCCATCCTTCCTTCCTGCAGACTGTCATAAATTTCTGCATGTGGATCAGCCCTTTCATCACAAAAAACACATTATAGAACTAGGGCAGGGTTTTGACCACAATACATCTAACATTCCTGGAATCCAAGCAGAGTGAAAATGCAAATGAAAAACCATTGAATAATCAAAGACCATTCTACAATGTGCAGAAGATGAAACTGAATAATTGAACCAAAATTTCACAAGTAAGATGCGTAGAGCAGTTGTACAAATACCAATTGCACAACCAAGCATGTCTTGGAACTTCACAAGCAACCAACAACCTTCTGTTGCAAGAATTATACTTAGTGAAAGGAATGACAAGTATAGAAGCATACAGCCAACAGAGACATGCGAAGCTGACGCTCATCATCATCCTGCTCTGCATACTTCCCTTTGATTTTTTTCAGCTTCCCTTTTCGCCCACGGCCCATCTTCTCACCCACCAATGAGTCAGGTGCTTTCTCATCTTTGCCAGAACCAAGGCTCTCTGTCAACCCACTGTCTTTCTCCACATTCTCTTCTTGCTCATCTTCTTTGGCAGCTACAGCAGAGTCAGATTTCACAGATTCTAACCCTAAAATCCCACCCTTCTTCACTTTCCTTCTTTCTGCCTTGGACATGTATGGCCTATCTCTCTGAACAGGCCCTGTGGGTTGCATAACAGCAGGTTCCACTTCTTGAATAACAGAAGGCAATGTATCAAGACCATACTTGCTGCTGCTTTGCTTGGGTGCAGACCTTAGTTCAAATGCACGGTCCAACAATGCATCCAGCCCTGAAAACTCTTCTTCACTATCTTCACTTGAACTATCTGCTTTGACTCCATCTTCCATGTTTTCACTACCAGCAATTCCCACCTCCACACCCACTGATTCAGAATCTCCTGACCTGTTTTGTTGGACCTCTTCCTCCAAATTTCTGTCACCAGAATTGGTTTCATCCTGTCCAGTGCTGGCCCTCTCTGAAACAATAAGCTCCTGTAGATCTACATCCCCTTCATGCTGTGCTAAAGCATCATTTCCAAACCCTGATTCCACCTCAGAAAAATCTTTTGGACTTTGGTCCTCATCATCTTCAGCTTCTCCATCACCTTCAGCTTCTCCTTCTCCTCGAACTCGTCGTTCATTTAAATGAGCAGCAACAGAGCTCTCATCCAGGCGGAATACCAGGCCAAAACCCATGACCAGAGGATTTGGTGGCAAAAAGTTTTTCCTCCCCCTAACCATAAAACTGCCCACAGTAAGGTACTCACCAGTGGGTGCAGTCTTGCTTACTTGATGTGCCTCCACCCACCAGGCACTTGTTACAATTTTGCTGTCCCATGCTTGACTCCTGCACACCTGCAGTTCCAATATACCCCCACAGCTCAGCAACACACAATAATATGTCTGAAGTATTTGCTGGAACGTCACAAAACTTCAAACATAAAACTTCTGCACATGTTAGCAGTAGTGTAAGGCAACTAGATGACAGGCACAATCTTTCAAAGAAAATTCAGGAAAATTTAAGGAGCCAACAGAGGTGAGGGAATAAGAAACATACAGTAAAGCATCCAGCCTGGTTTATGCTCAAGGGTGGAATAGGATGTGAAGGATTGTGATTTTTTATCACAGTGCTTGAGGCACCATGCAAATCTGCATGCACATACCTTCCCAACACAACCCAGCACCTCTCAGTCTAGGTCACAGGCATGCGACCAGAGCTAATTTGAACATCTACACAAATCATTAGTCTGCTTGCCCCTCTCTCGATGTTGCCAGAAATTCTAGGTGTCATATTCTTCCAACCCCTGTTGAAGCCCATCAACTCTCTGCAGAAAAAACCCTAGTTGTTGCAACAATTGAAGACTTCCATAATGCCTCCAGCATCTCTCCTTTTGCTACTCAAACTTCTCACCACCTAGAGTGAAGCCAGAGTGCCCAGTGCAAGGAGCTAATTGAACAGCAATGGTGTCATGACAAGCTGGATAAAAACAAAGGTGCAGTCAAGTGCGCAACATACAAGTCACCCTTTTTCATGTAACGCTTCACCACAAGCTCGTTCTGCTGAGCATCACGACCACTGATCACCAAGTAGTTTTCGCTGGTTATAAACCAGTTGAACTTTTCAAACCAATGTACCTTGCGCAAATGTGATATTGCTGCCACACTCTTTGCCTGACCAACCAACCATTGGTTTCTTGTGTTCAGAATAAACAAATGAAAAAAAGATCAAATTATAAGCACCTCTTGAAAATCAGAGAAGGAATTTGGTGTGCTTTCTGACACACAATTCACCAACTGCAGTCCACACCTGAGCAAGCTGTTGCTGGGTTTTCTTCTCAGCAGCTTTGAAAGCTTTATCATGAGCAGCTACAGTCTTCTCTTGTTTGATGGCATGTCGTTTTTTCTGATCAAACCAGTGGCGTGCATTTGCATGTGCTGATAGTGCTAGGTCCACCTCCACCTGCAAAGAACATACTTCAGCAAGTGTCCATTAGCTCCCACTTCCAACAGCTGCAAGTCACAAGGAGAAACTTCAGACAAGGACATCTGCCACTTATATCTACAGCATGACATCACCAAGATTTCTGCAAGGCTTCTTGAACCTTAGACACTCTCATTGAGAGGTAATGGCCCATGCTCTGATAGATTCAGTTTGCATTGCAATGTCCTACATACAGTTGCCACTACAAGAAATAAACTAATCGAAGAACACATTTTAGATGCTATTGACACCAAAAACAACATTTTCACTGATGCATTTCACAAGATCATAATGTTTGCTGCAGTCTACACCTACCTTGCTGACAGGTTGTGTCTTCTCAGTATCATCCATGTCATCAAAGTCACTGCTCAGGAGTAGAGTGATTTGATTTTTCTCGAGCTGAAGGCTGTGAATAAGTCCAGCTACCGGATTGCCAGCCTTTTTCTCCTCTTTGACCATCCGCACTAAGTCCTTCCAATCCATGCTGCTTGCCAGAGCTGAGCGCACAGCCAAAATTGCAGCATCCACATCTTGCAAATTGTATTCAATAAGCTCCGCCATCCGAACAGACTGGTCAACTTCTTGTTTAAGTGCCTGTACTCTGTTTGTCTGCGTTGACATGTGCTTCTCAAAGTGAGACATTGTTGCATCAACCAGTCAAAACCTGCGATCATCCTTTTCCCTTTGGCAATTTTCTTCTGATCCCAGGATCTCAAGGATGATGGCAGTCTGAAATGTAATAACTCTACTAACACTAAAATTGCATCTGTGCAAACATCATCTCCATGCCGCACAGCCTGAGAGTAGATTAGAAGTATCTGGTTCGCAGAATGGAGAATTCAGGCCAATTTCCATTGAAATCAAGCTTCATATGGATTGTATGCTATGAGCCAAGACAGGTGAAAAAAAAAGAGACCTGATCAGCACGGATCTTGTCAAGCTTTGAGAATGCAGACTCTTCTTGTGCCTTGCGTTGTTGGTCTGCTCGCTGCCCTTCAATCTTGCTGAAGAACTCATCCATTGCTGAGTCAAAAGTGTCCATCTTCATCACATTCCGGTCTTCAAATTGCCTCATTGACAGTGGTGCAAACTCATCATATATCTGCCACCAGTTAACAAGCATCCTCATCAGGACACATCTCCAAGATGAACCAGCATATGGGCAAGGCATTGTTTCTGAATGCCAAAACTTGAGACAGACTGCACCGTCTTCCCAATGCCTCTAGCACTATTTCACCAAAGCTTTATCCAGTATGGATACTGCTGAAAGTTAAGAACCATGCTTCCTGGTGCCCACCTTCTCCTCAGATTCTGGAGCTGAACCCCGAGGCTTTCCTTTGCCACCCTTCTGCATGTACACATAGCCATTGGGAGTCAACTCTCCCTTCACCACACTTTCCAACCAATCCTCAAACCTCACCACAGCTGCCATCAGAGCTTGCAACTCATCCTCACTAACACTGACTATTCCATCTGCTCCTTGAGAGATTTTTAGGTTGGATTGCAACCCAGCATCCAATATCATGTGCTCGCAAAGTGCAGGTCCATAGCCCAAAGCCTCCACAAGCACTGTCTTCAGTGTTGAAGTTGGTCTACTTTCCCCCTTCTTCCCCTGTGCAGCATTTTCCTTGGAGCCAATTTCAGGCTTCCCCTTCTTTCCTTTCTGGGCTACACTTTCCACAATTGGTTCAGCTTCACGTTTAAGATCCTTTGCTGCTTGATCTGCCATGGCCATCTGTATTGTATCCTTACAGGTTCTCTCAAACAAACGGCAAGCATCAATAGGATAATGGTGACGTGCCATCATTACTAGCCCTTTCTCATCATCCCTGCACAAACTCAAATGTAGCTGTTGTCAGCACACAAACTCTATTCTTGTTTGTAATGAAGAAGATGCTAAGGCAGAAAATGACATCAGCAACCTTCTGCTCTTTCATTCAAGAATGTTTCAAGCTTCATCTTACAACCAATGGGACCTCAAAGAGAGGAAAACAATCCCCACATGAGAACTAAATTGCAACCCTCAATTGCCTAGAAGCCTGCAAATAATCACAGATAATAGGGGAAACCATTTGAAGAACACAATTGGGAATAAAGGTCAAAGCACGACCAATGTAATTAAGTTCCCAGAAATTGCACCTGTGTGTGCGGAGTAAGGTGAGGACATTATAGTCAGCATCAGTGAGCAGCAGGTTACCCTGAGCATATAGCTCCAGAAGAATATGATGAGCACCTTCTCCCATTCCAAATTGTAGATCCACCACCTGATTGCCCCAACCCACAGACAACACTCAACTTACCTGCTATCACTTGCTCCCATCAAATTGCCATAGCTCTTACTTCATTTATTGCACAGATTATCTGATTTTTTTCTTTTCACTACCATGAGGCTAAATCAACATGCAAACAATGACCTAACTCGTGCAACAGTGTAGTCATTGGACAACTGAAAGTGGAAGATCAGCAAACAACAACATGAAGAAAAGCAATTTCACTTGCACATGGACAAAATTGGAGAACACTCATCATAATGGAGAAGTAACAGAGCAAAATGTACCCGATCAATGCCCAGCTGCCGGACATCCTCCAATCTCCGTGTCCGAATGTGCTTCCGCAACTTTAATGTGAATCCTGATGGTGTTGTACTCTTGTCCCTAATAATCCCAAACAACCCCAAAGACAGCATCCACTTTTGCTCATCACAATATTCATCAAGCTTGAAAACCTAAAACTATAGTCATATTATCAAACCAAATGACAACTGCTTCCAAAGGCCAAAATTGACAAAAAAACTCCCAAGTTGAACCTCTTACCGTGCAAATTCTGTGGTATGGAGCCGAACACCACTCTCCAGCAGCAACAAAGCCTTTTCACTTTCCCCGGATTCTGTGACTCCACTGCTCTTGGCCAGCTTAATCACATACGTCTGCATCATTCCCCCACACACCTCAAATCAAACCCAATTTCCAAAACCCTAATTTTCAAAAACCACTAAGAGAAACCGTGCATACGCGAGGGTTTGAGATATCTTTCAGGTTGGAGTTGGGTGGAGGAGGAAAGCAAAAACAACAACCTGACTCGAGCGAGATATTATACAAATTTTCCAAGCGAATTACTACTACAAGTCAGTCAGACCCAATAAAACTAGCACACAGGCACGCTAGAGTTTCAGCAAATTGGCAATATGCGGGATGACAGAACAATCGAGAACCCACCTTGGGCGAAAGATCATACACATTGGCGCAGCGCATGCCGATAAGGACACGGAGGCAGCGCACCTCCGCTGCCACATCGGCCGTTGTCATGCGTAGCTTCACCATGGCGCATCAACTGT
>Ga0116231_10003576_pt1 | contig 32202 bp, 25 predicted proteins | sample S1TSphgellanicum_2_FD_89695 | JGI IMG/M metagenome (GOLD analysis project Ga0116231, IMG submission 89695) | Host-associated microbial communities from peat moss isolated from Minnesota, USA - S1T2_Fd - Sphagnum magellanicum MG | ecosystem: Host-associated > Plants > Peat moss > Unclassified... | reverse complement strand
GCGGTAAAAAAATGCGTCTTTATAGAGAAGGGAAGAAAGCGAAAAACATTTTAAACCCCCCCCCCCCCCCTTGCATTGAATAGACAATCACAAAAAGGACAAGGAATGTGGAATCGCAAAGAAAAGGACTATATAATGAATGTTTGAGAAGTTTCTAATGGGTGTGGTGGGTGAGGTGAAAAGAGGGCCAATGGACAAAAAAAGGATGAGGGGATTGGTCAAAGTGAATTAGGAAAGATGGGAATGGGGGGTGGACAAATGCAAGTTATAGCACAATTGGGCATAAGGGTAGAATTAGGCGAAAGCACAGTGCGTTATACCAAAATGAATCTCATAAACATTGTTTTTTCAAGAAATGAAATTTAATATAATGTAACATGATAATTGGATTGAATATTTTATGGCTTGGACTCAAATATGTACGGTAGTTTATATATTTAATGAAATGCATAAAAAAAATTTGCAATTAGATTTGGTTGCATACTATTTTTGAACTTTTAAAACAACAAATGTCTCATATAACAAATTATGTGGAATTTTTTTTCACTAAAAATAAATTATTTCTTAAATTTCAATCAAATGAGTTGATCAAACATATTATGTATGACATTTAGAAAGCAAAATTCAAAAAAAAATATTTTATTTTATTTTCATGTGCACTCTAAATTAAGATATATTTCAAAGTCCATAATGAACATAAAAATGAAGGATTGGAAAAAAAATTTAAGAACAATATGTTTGTCTTATGAATATGAAAAATAGTGTGAAATTAATAACAACATTCAATAACACCCAAGGCATGATGAACATTTAACAATTTTCCTATTTATACATACTTATGATTGGAAAAATAAATAAATAAATGAAATGTAAAAAAAAAGTCCATATTAATATTAATTATTTTAATAGACTTATACAAGAAGAAAATAAGCTATAAACCAAGATGATTGAAGCATTTTTAGAAAAGTAATGAACTTTCAAAAATGAGTACAACACAACATGTTGGAATTGTGAAAGGACTAACAAAGGAATTGAAAAAATTGTGTACTTTTGTGTCGACTTTGCATGTGCCACTTTTGGTCCATTGCACCATGCTTTCACCCAATTCACTAATGGCTCTCCATCGGGTGACTATTAAAAGGATGGGATGTTCAGCAACACTTTGGGGACAAAAAACCTATAGGATTTGCCATGCTTATCCCTAGCCTAACATATCAGGTCTAAAATTGAGACTCTAAACCCCAATCACAAAAACCCCAACTCAAAAAACCCCCTTAATCCTAAAACTATTGCTCTAAAAAAAGAGTACTTACAAACAAAACAAAAAAAAATTAAAAAGGATATAAAGAAGTAAACTCACGAAAACCCAAGGGATGGGGCGGGAATAGCAAATGAACCCAATTACAAATTTGCCACTACTTGTGTGCATGTGTTGTTGTTTAAGGGCCATGTTTGCCTACCTTGCCAATGTCCCATTTTGTTTCACCCTACCTTACCTGTTTTACCTTTCCCAAGCCCCACTTTATCTTGCCCTTTTGTATCCATCTTATATTATGTTGAATAATGTCATGGTAATAGGACATTACACCCTGAAACTTGGAACTAGGGTTTCACCCTTTGTTCAATGCGTGTGGGTTTAGGGTTTACCCTAAACCCTAAACCTTTTGCATCATTTCTATGAACATTTCTATTACTACTGCCATTGTTGTTGTTGGTGCCATTGCCAATTTTATAAACCCTCCTACTTTTTATCTCTCACAGTAGCTATGTAAACTTCCTAGGTGCAAAAAGTAGAGTAAAATAATGCCTAGCCATAGCCAAGAAAAACTTTCAAGTGTTGGGCTACATTAGTAGCATCCATTTGCTAAAAACACTCTACCTATTGAACTAATAGGCCATTCAAGATAACTAACAAAACAAATTCAAACTACTAAATCCCCTTTGCCTAAAGAAGAGGAATAGTAACTGCATTTACACGCATAACTACACCAAATCAAAAAAAGAAAGCTTTGTTTCACAACTCATGTGTAGTTGCTATTTTAGAAGGGGGAGGGGGTGTTGTTGATGTTGTTGTCACTATTGTTAGTTAGTCTAGTCCTTTGTGCCATTGCTAGTACCTTTGTTAAAATTCAACTTCTTAAAGACCAATCAACTTCTACTCCTTTATGCATCTCACTCACTACATGTTATTGACTTTTAGGGTCAAAACGAGATACAAGGAGCCACAAAGGGTGTCAAATGTTAAATTCTGTCATAAAAACCTAGAATTTTATTTTTTTTGCCATTCGCAATGATATTAATCATGGCACATTATTCATTTTAACCCACATGAATGTCAAGAAAATCAAATTAAAAATCCATTTGATCCAATTTTAAATTTTGGTTTAATTTTAAGAAAGTGAGAGAAATTGTCATTAAAAAAATACATTTTTACAAATAACTTTCAAAGGACTCATATAATAGAAATAAGTTGATGGTAAAAAATATGAAATGATAATAACCTATTAGAAACACTAAAAAAACATTCACAATTTCAAAAATGTGGAATTGTAAAACTTTGAAAATTCAAAACTTCAAAAGTGTTTTACAATATATAAATGGGGTATAATGTACATGACGTATTAAAAAAATTTGTAGTTTATATTAAATTAAATTAAAATTTAAAAATTAAGATTTTTTGGTATGATTTCAGATTATCATCATTTTTCAAGACAACACATAAAATTTATAAGGAATCTTTACATTTTTACAAATTCATATTTATTAAAAAATGATTTAAAAAAAAAACTCATTAGGGCAATTCTAATCATTTTGCATAACAAGTTGAAAAAAAAATCATTAAAAAAATCATTTGTATGAAAAAAATGTTTTTGGGAAAAAGGAAATGCAATGCTAATGTAAAATAACATTGTAGCTCCTTGTAGCTTGTTTTGACCCTTTCATGAATTGATCTTTGCTTGCTCCAACAATGTGAATATAGCAATGAGCCTTAAAAACCCCACTAGATGTTTATTATGTAGTGGGTTTTTTTTTGTCTAAGCTTTAAAAACCTTATGCCTATAATGTAAGTGTAAGTTGCTTCTTCTTTTCGAGGAGGCAATATTCCTAGATTTAAAATAAATTCTCTATTTACACTAAAAATTATAGGTAAATAATTTATAATACAATAATTGTAATCTAAATATGATCCACTAAACTATGGGTTTTAGCAATGAGTTCCTACCCACAAATTGTCATTTATTTGCTTTTGAGTTTTCTTGATGTGGGTCCACTATTGGGCAATAACAAAAGTCTTGAATAAAGTTTTAAAGAATTGTGTTTTGTGCACACTATATGTGGAAATATAGAAATTTTAGGGCGACAAGATGCATTACAATTTATGCATATATCTTTAAAGAGCATATCAAAGGTTGCTTATGGGATTTGTTCCATAGGTAGTGCATTGAATGTTGCATAACTTATGTTGCATTTTAGTTCACAAGGGCTACTGGAATCATCATGGATCGTTGCAATAGTGCACCAACAAAAAAGATATAATTTGTTGGAGCAAATTCTAAAACAAACAAGGGGAATATGGGAAGTTTTTGTCTTTATTAACCTTAATTATTAAGGCAAACTTCATTTTCCAGTTGGTGTAATTGTCGTTCTTGAGCAATGGGTCCTAATGCCTTAAACATTAATGGCAAATGAACATTTTTAAGTACACTAGGAAGCAAGCTTAATGAAGATAGGAGGTCAATTATGAGATTTCTTTAAAGAAAGGATCCTAATTTTGCTGCATAAAAAAACATTTTAATACACACAACACTTCCAATTGAAGCACATGGGTGGGTTCCCAAATCACAAATTCCTATTCCAACTTCAAGTTATATTTATGAGCTTCAAGAATTTGAGCTTCAATGTCTTTGAGGTTAAAACAATTGTAATGTGAATTGTAGTCATTATCCTAGATAATTTCTTTTACATTTTAGCCATGATGGCCAATCATCTACGATTGAATCATTAGGTACACTTGGGGAAAAAGCTTGGTCCTTTGCTAAACCAAGCCGATTAGAAAGAATCATTTTTCCCCCTAGGGATCTTTTGAAACTCATGATATTTTGTGAAAATTTACAACAACAAAACACATTTTCATTCCATTGTGACCCTTCATCCCCAAAACATATGATGCACAAGCCATTTTACTATGGCCACTAAAGCTTTTTTAAGTAACCTATTTAATGCCCAAGAACAAATATTGTTAGTATTTCATCCACAATATTGAAAATGGATCTTTGGCCTTAGTTAGGTCAACACACATTCATAAACAAAGCTTTGTGATAAGACCATCAACTTTATTATCACAACACTAGCTAGTAAAAAAATTACTAACAATAAACCCAAGAGCTTTTAAAACTTTGATGTGCAGTGTAGTTGGCCACTATAATTCTTTAACAGTTCTTCACAAAACACTAACAATTATTTGTTTTCACATAGATCATCATTCAGTTTCCTTTGTTGTTGAAGTATTTGTCAATTGCCCTTCTGAAAAAAAATTTGTGTAATTTACGAATCGCATAAGAACACACATTTATGGGAATCTTACATACCAAACACATCATCCAATTTGTCAACTTTTTAGTATTGTGTGATTACAATGATGGTTTGGATAAATTTGCAATTCAAATATTTCACATATTAACACATGTCAAAATTAATTAACATTTATGGTGGTAATTCCAACGCTATTGTAAAAAAAAAAGAATATAATGTTGGCTACAATGGGTGTTACATTTTTATGCAAGATAGTTGGTCGTTATTATTGAACACCTAATCTTAACCATCTATTTCCATGTCTTCATGCACAGTTCCATCAAGTTAATTCCTAAATGTGTTAAAAATTTGGGATTGTAATGGAATTTACATCATAAATTTCCAATATCACAAAATTTCAATATAATTAGTGCGAAAATTGTAAAACAATATGTCCATGTAAAATTTGTGGGTTTCAAAGTCTAAAAATGGCATGAAAAATACATATATTACTTCCATATAAATTATGTGTATTTTTTACTTATGATATTTTGATGTGAAGAATGTATGATTTACATTTTAATTAAATTTGTGAAATTATTATGATATAATTTTGCATAAAAATATGCATTTTTTGTGTACTACACATCCACATTCACATATGTCATTTAAAAACAATGTTTCATATGTTTCAATATTTAAATATTGAAAACGTACAAAAACCATTCATATTAACCATAACATGGAATTCATACAATTTTTGTACAAACTATGAAAACTAGATTTCATATGGATTTTGTACAAACCTATGAAGCTTGGTAAGTTTGTGACCTAAAAAAATATCGGACAAGATGGCCACCTAATACTAATGGAATTACAAATTAAAATTTACTAAGTTTTACATGACATGCAATCCATATCTAAGTTGTTAAGTATGGTGCATGAAAGTGAGAAGAACTATGAGCATGTACAATGAAGTTTGTTTCAAGCCGTGCCCTATGAAGGTCCCAAATTAACATAAATGGTTATTTGATTTTGTTGATAACCACCAATTCCAAGTTTCAAAAAAACATTCAGAATCATTAGTTCCATGAATCAATATTGGGTGGGTATTTGATTTTGTTGATTGTATATATATACTCATTCAACACTAGTTTTATATTCATGTTAGATTGGGCTTAAAATTATTGATACAAGTGAGCAAGCAATTTGGGATATGCCATGACATGCAATTGTTTATTTTAAGGAAAATTCAAGCCAAAATTGTCAAACATGTCAAGGGTGTTGGGTTCTTACTAATTTGGGAGTATCCAATGGAAGTTAATAATGGAGCAAATGTGCTAAAACAATTTCCATCATCAATGCTCCCAATGGATGTCCTAGACATGTTATTCTTCCACTCCCAAATGGCAAAAGCTTGAAGATGTTATCATTCACATCAATGATCACAGTTGCATTAGGATGTTGTTGTTGTTGCAATGAGGAAATTACATTGATGAAGATCATATTGATTGAGAGGTCTAGGGTGTTGTTGTAAGAAACATTTAGGATCAAACTGGAGGGGCCATTCCCATATTGAAGGATCTTGTCCCATTGCTCAAACATTCACCAAACACTTGCGTATGTGGTGGTATATTATGACCTTTTACAACTTGACAAACCTCATGAATTGCATTGTGAAGAAGAGGAAAAAATTAGGATGGTGTAGATGGAAAGTCTCTTTGATCATGACTTGCAAATATGTAAGCTCCTACAAATTCGATTCCTTCACTATATGATTCATTTCAACCATTATTTCTACCCATGTTTGTGCACACTTCATGGTCATTAGATTTTGTATTAGCTATGCCATTGTTTGTTCTGTTCTTATTGGCAATGTGTTTATTCTAATTGCTAGCATCTCCTATCACAACAAATAGTGAACAAGTTCTAGTTCATCTTTACTAACTTAATATTAAAGTGTAAGAATTTTTTTCAACAACCACTTTACAATTGTGTAGATCTTGACAATGCGAGATTTCAAATTGTATCAAACATGCCTATGATCATCAACACATCAAATTGTTTGATAAAAAGAAATTGCAACTTTTGTGATGATGAGCAATTATTGAACTCCAATGAAACATGTCCTATTATTACATGTAATTTAAGAGGAAACAACTAAACTAAAGTTCATAATGCAACCCATCTTCTTGCCTTGACAATAGCTTGGATTGTCTCTTTGAAAGGGTTTCCAATACCATTTTCTTGATGTGCGTAAAATAACAGATTCATGAAAACTTTAGGCACATGTTTTGTTGCATTTTTGTTACCTCTTGCGTAGCATTCAGTTTTAGCATATTTTAGGAAGCATTTAAGATAAAATGGCATTTAAAAAACATTTAAAATATATTCTCATAATAAATTATAAGCACCTTATATACATTTAAATGAATAATAAATTATGGCTTAAAAAAAGTTACACCTTACATTTTTGGCACACCATTTGGAGTAAAGTGGAAGTGACCTTCCCAATCATTTCTTAAATCTCTAACAATTTATCTTCTATTGGAACTAAATTTTTATGTTCATCGCTATCAATCTTTGCATAAATTGTGATGTTTTAATGCACAACATGTGCAAGGAGGCTTCAATTCTTTGAAGTCTCACCAACCATCATAAGGTAAGAATGTAATCACTAATGATTAAAACTCCAATCGAATGGTTACTTTCTTCATGCATCTCTTTTAAATAACATGCCTCCTTTTGCCCCTACTCATCAACTTCAAGGTACATACATATAGATCACCAACAACACATAGTTTGAATTCATGTGAAGTTTTGTAAAGAGTACTAGGTTTGTTCCAAGCACTAGCTCTAGGTTCTAATGAGGAGAAGAAGATGAATTAAATCAAGGGCAGCAAACAGAAAACAGCTTTTCCTAAATAACATATGTGTCACAATGTTGGTGGCTAGAGATGGTAATCATAAGATCCACCTCTTTCTTTTCCTCGTGTTCCATGTGGATATCATTGACGATGCTATTAATCTCTTTGGCTTTTGTGGATTCAAATGATTGCAGATGTTTCACCGTGTTACAACTGCAACAAATTCCCTAGTATAGGCCAAGGCCATGGCCCAAAGGCCTACTGGATTTCTTTAGCAGGATGTAATTCAATATCAAATGCACAACAGCACTAGCCAACAATTCAATACCAATCAGCAATATAGCTAATAAGAGCCTTGACATATTGAGCTTTGTGGTAATGGGTCATGTAATGACACCAGTGCAAATTGAACTTGTTCAAATTCAATGTGGTTGTACCTCATGCATGTAATATGTGCTCCAATTCCAGCCAACTTCAACTCTCCATCAAGTCTGCAACCCTACTACCCCAAAATCCATAATCAGTACTTTAACTCATCAAAATAAGGAACCTTACACTTTCAGAAATCCCCGAATTTCGAAACATAATGTATTCCTTGGGGAGGTGCATCCAAGTACAAAGATGAAGTAAAAAATTTCTTTACTTACTTCAAATTTCAAAACTTACTTTGAGGCTCTTCCTGAATTTGAGGTCCCAGTCCAAGCCATGGCACCATCTGATCACTGTATGCCAGAGGAATAGTGTGCAGATGAAGACAAACAGGAACATGGACAAGCCCAAGATCGAAAATTGCCACTCTTTCATCCTCAGTACTGAAAAGGGCTCTCTGCACCTTGTCAGGTTAACATATATGCACAAACAAATCTGTGGTGATGCCATCAATTTTATTATCATAGCTCCAGCTAGTAATGAAATTACCAATAATACATCCAAGAACTCCTAAAACTTGAAGTGCAGCGTAGGTCCTTAGCTGTTCTTCACAAAAAACCAGCAATTGTCTTCATTTAAACAGATCATTATCAGGTTTCCCTTCTTGCAGGCATATTTTTCAATGACCCTCTTGCAAAATAGATTTGTGCATCTCACAGGCAGCCACAAGCTCTGTTGCAATGCCTGGCTCATTTGCAGAGTGTCCTGCTGTTGGTACAAGCTTCACAAACAGACACAAATTTGGGAAACCAATGTCAATTAGCCAATCTGCACAAACAACAGGAGATGAAATTGAAACAAGCCACAGGACACCACATTTCCAGGAATCTTCCATACCAAACACATTATCTCACTGTCAACTCTTCAGTTTTGTGTCCTTACAATGGTTCAGATTAAGTATATATTTCAAGTAGTGTACATGCTAAAACATGTGGCAATAAATGTCAAAAGAAGTCTGTATCCAGTGGCAACTCCAACACCACTGTAAACAAGCCAGACAATCTAACGTTGACTACAATGGGTGCCACATTTTTCATGCAAGGCAGCTGACTCTTATGACTGAACACCTGACCTTAACTGCACCCTTCCATCAGTCAATTCCTATCTACTGAAAACTTCCAAAAGCAAGGGAACTTAACTAAAGATTGAACAAGATAGCCATCAGTTTATTGAATACAACTGACACTTACCAAGTTTTACATGACACATGAACCACATCTAAGCTGGTAAACATGGCATCAGCAAGTGAGAAGAACTCTGAGCACTTACTATGAATTCGGCTTCAGGCCAAGCCCTGTGAAGATCCCAAGCTGACATAAGTGGACACACCACATCATACCGGCCCTGCACAATTGATTGCACTTGAGTACAACTGCGAAGTAGGTCAAAAAACCCTTCCACATAATAGCTAGGGCTATTAAGGTCCTGAATTCTGACACCAGGCCCAATTGTGTAAATTACCAATTGAGATCACATTCACTCCACCTTTAGTGCTTATGCACTGCAGAATCAACTATCTCCATTGTTCAATGCAGAGATGCACTCTCTAAACTTCTTACTCCATATAGGATAATGACTATCCCTCCACACTGTACTCCTAAGTGACAGAATCTTGTTGCCATAGACCCCATGACAAAGAGCAGTTTGTAACATGGGAGGTTGAGAAATAGGGGAAGGCAACTGCTCAGAAGCCAATTCATGGACAGAAATCATGAATGCACCCTTGATTCAGTTTCATGTGGACTATTCTTTACACGCCTGACCACAAAGTTGTGGGTTTGGCTGACTAACCTGGACAATCACAGCTCGAATGTGTCGAATCTTGTCAATATTGTCGAGAAGAAACGAATCAGTTGGAAAAAAGCCCTTGTTCTTGAAGTAGTGATTTTCAACTCGTGCAAAGGCCTGCACTCATTTGCCCAATTCATGAGCATTTGCCTTGGCACATCCTCAAAGCATCAACTTTCAGCACCTTTGATCTATGTATGCAAATATGTAATGCCTGTGCTAGCTCAAACCTGCCAGCTGAGGCAGATTGTCACACAAGTTAAAAAGAACAATAACAGATGAAAATCACACCAGAGCAAACTGATCATTCTCGCCACGCCTTAGAGAATCCTCATTAGGGACAAGATACGAAGTTTGCATCTCCCAGTTTGTCCAAGCTTTTGCCGCTGAGATCTGAAATCCCCTAGTTGCCATTAGCATTAACATGTTGGTCACATAGTTAAGCAAGGGACTTGGCAGTTCTGATTGAGATCTGCAAAAAACAATATCGCAATGATTCTGCTATGAATGAAATGTCATGATGGTTCAAGATTGTCTGTCATGATAGTGAAGAGATTACTTGAACAGACTCATCTGTGCTATTAAGGCGTCTGCTGTAGGCTTTTACAAAGTCGTCACGCTCATCTTCAGGAATAAAGTCACGATACAGCTCCCAAGCTACATGCCCCCTTGCACCAACAACAATCCCAGTTCCAAATGGCAAACTCACTCAGTTATTGGACAATCAGTATCTACAACCATGTTGTGAAAAGTATTTTTGCGATGTTTTTACCACTTGAAGTAGAAATCCAAGCAAGAATATAGCTTTGATTCTATGTCATAGAGAGCAATCCTTACCATCAGGGAAAATTGCAGATGCACCCCCTTCGTAAAACCAGTCAATTTCCTTCTTTCGCAATAAGAAGATGCCTCGCAGAGTCAATCCAGTCACCTAATAAACATCATTGTTTGCAATATGTGAGATGCCAGCCAAAATGTGAAATTGTGAACAAAATAGTGCACTTGCCCAGTGATATGATCACATGGAATCAAACTTACAGTTTGCCAAGCAAACAAATCGTGAACAATGGCAGTGAGATTTTGATGCAGAAAGCCATGCTTTTTCTCCACATCTCATGGAGGGTCATGTGAAGCTTTTGCTTCAACTCTTCAGATCCACAATATCATCACTTCTAGGCAACATCTAGTCAATGACTATGAAACACTGCTAAAAAGTTACAGGTAAAATTAGGTTTCTGGATCCCTGCAGAGTCATGAGAGCCCTTTTGTGTCTTCATAACTTGAGAGACATATCAATGTGATTACAGAGAAAACTCCACAAATACATCTAGTGTTGTGACATTTCTGACCAGACCAAAACAAAAACAACCAGAATAAACACTGTCACAACCTTCTGATCATCACTTGCAAAGTATCAGACCATCACCTTCAAATGTTGTGTCAGTTCTGGGCAAATCAAAAGAAAAACAGGAACAATGAGTGGTATTGCAACCTTGTAATTGCCACTCACAAAGATTTAGTCTATCACCTTCATCATGAACGATAGTGAAAAGATGCCATTACTCTCCACTAACTTCATCAGCTTCTTACAGTGGTATAGATCAATATACAAGCTTAAAATCTTACAGGAAGGCTCTGGAAACATTTCTGGAAGCAAGGGGAAGACTCAGTCATGGTGCTCAACTAGAACTCAAGAGGACCAACTAATAAACAAAGTCAATAGTATCCTCATTGGAGATGCAACAATCTCAAGAGGGTCAGCTTCATTTTTATTTCAGCTTGCCCCTGTACACACAAGCATCTAAACCAAGAAGGCAAAATCAGGTCTAGATAGAGTACAAGAATTCAGAAAGCATAACAGAAAGAGGACATGGCAGAAACATGGGGCTAACATGAGATAATGTCTCAGATCTTACCCTCTCAGGATGACATTGTGCATACACCAAAGCCAAGGTGCTTCCCCAGGATCCACCGAAGACCTGCAAAACAACAACCTCCAGTTCCAGGAAACAGAAATGCAAGCATGGTGACAGAGTGATTCATTCACCCAGAGAGAGCTCTTTGCACAAAACAAGACATCACTGCATCTGTAGCTTGAAAAAAGTGTCCAATAAAATCAACTATTGAAACTTTGCTGCTTCATTCTGGCCATTATCTTCCTTTTCAACAGAGCAAAAGACTCAGGTACCAGACAAATACTTGTCTGTGGAATCATGAAGTTATGCTTTTGAACTTCTCAGGAAATCATGGTTGAGTAGATGATTGACCTGCCATTTGTCTATGCCCAAATGTTCGCGAATCTTTTCAATGTCATTGACAAGATCCCAGGTGGTGTTTTCCTCCAAGCATGCATGTGGTGTGCTCTTCCCTGCACCCCTCTGCTCACCCCTCCCCCCCAAAATTCTCTCATCTACCATAGCCTCTGTGAAAGACTGGCAGTAGAATAAGAACCCACACCAGCTACCACAACATCGACAGCAGCACACTTCCAAGAATTCTGCAAACTCTTGAAAGTGTTTGACATTGTGATTTTAACACCTGCATTACCCTGAGTACAGAGACAAAAACCTAACAAGCTACTGAAGAAGTGGAGAATTCTTTCATCCTCGAGTAGTGACAACGTTCTTTGAGTATCTCATCTCAGGTAAAGGAGAAGACCATTCCTCTCTTTCAGCACCCCAGAAGCTAAAGAGGGAAAGGAGTAGAAGGTTTTCTAACTTGGTCGAACAGAACGATGCGATAAAACTCGGGATCAAAGAATCGTCGATTCTCACTGCTAGTCCCGCTCCCTGGCCCTCCATGAAGGAAAACAACAGCCTACAAAAAACTCATTTCCATCAGAAATGAAATCCGATTCAAAGTGCTCCACCGACTGTGCTGCAACGAAAAAGTCTCCTCAAAACGAAACCTCTTCTTCTCCTTCTCCCACAAGAGCAGCTCTCACTGTTCCATTCGCACAAGCGGTTTGGTTTTTGGTCCCTGCCTTTTTCTTTCTTGACCGCATGAAACACGTACCTGTCCACCAGGGTTCCCGCTCACTTCCCAGTAGAGTGAGTGAAGCTCCGACACTTCCAACCATCCGGACTTATGAAAATCAATAGGCGGATACAACTCCCTCCGCAACCGCCGCTCCTTACTGCGGGCTTTGGAGCTTGTCACCCGGACGTCCTGATCTCCCTTCCACTCGTGCTGGCTGTCTGTAGTCGGCCTCATGATTACAAAGATTCTGCTCAATGAACACAAAAAAACAAGAAAAACGAAGAACAAAAGCCCCGTTGTTCTTCAAATGCGCACACAAAATACCTAGAATTTTGGTTGCGCGGCTCTTTATCAAGACAGGAAACGAGATCTTCAGAGACCGAGTCTTGCACCGAAACACGAGAAGCAGTGAAACAAGCTGCTCTCGCGTTCTGTGAGGATAGGGATAGAGGACAACGTCAGAGACGAATTAGTCTGTCACGAAACTTGAGCCCAAACCCCTCCCACTGACAAAGGAAAAAAAAAGGGAAAAACTTATTCATTTCATGTTTGAAACCGCAAAGTCCAGGACCTACCGACGAAGATGTCAGATCTTCTCTCTCTCTATCTGTCTATCTCTCTCTACCGATCGACGACGCGAGGTCGATTGAACGGAAAAGATGGCACTAGTGGTTAGTCACAACAGAGGAAACGTTCATTGCATACGTTCAATGTTCAATCCCTATGTCGACAGACAGAGCAACAACATGTCAAAGAGCGATCGACGAAGACCATAAACGTTCATTGCAAATCCCCCATGTCGACAGAGCAAGCAACAAAATGTCAGAGAGCGATCGACGAAGCGCATCGGACAGAATACAACAACCATGCGGGATATTCCACAGAGAGAGAGAGGGTTTTGGGGGGGGGGGGGGGGGGAGAATTTTGAGGGAGAGGGAGAGAGCCCATCAAACCCAAAAAAAGAAAGCCGGTGGGGGTTATGCAGAGGGAGAGGGGGGGGTTGGGGGGGGGGGGGGGGGGGGAGAGTTTTGAGAGAGAGCGAGAGAGCTCATCAAACCCTAAAAACGAGAAGAGATGAAGATTTAGTAATCCATGCCAAAATAGTTGAATACAACAATTGAGTGATTTTTTGTGCAAATCAAAAGTTCCATTCAAATGAGGTTTTTTGAATACTATTTCATGCAAATTGAATTTTATTCAAATAATTTAATTCAAAAATTAAAATTCTAATGACAATTTTTAAAATTTTTTTTTTTGAAGAATGAATGGCATATGGAAATTTTTTTGTTATGATTTTCAATGGATTTTCAATTTGATTTTACATTATCCTTCATGTTTTGTCATCCTTGGACAATTCCCAAAAAAAAAAGTCATATTTACTTCATTTCTAACTTTCATCACTTCATTTCTTTTTTTAAATAATTATTTGTTATTTTTTTAACTACCTCTTTTTTTCTTTATATAAATATAAATATAAATATATTTATTTTATTTTTCTCTATCCACCAACATGGATATGAAAAGGCAAATTAACATAGGGCTTTACATTAGGAGTTAAAGCTGAATTTTTTATATAAAAAATATGTCATTGATTTTTGCCCCAAAGCAAAAAAAGATATTATAATACCTTTAACATTTTGGCAACAAATTGTCGAATAATTAATTTAATTTAAAACTTGGGCACTTGATTTTTTAATTTCAAAAATTTCAACAAGTAATGGTTATATAAAATAATAAACAAAAACTTGTCAATGTAATAAAGCAAATTTAGTGTGTTTATATCACTTTAGAATTAAGTCACTGTTATGGAAGTTATGGAAGGTTTCTGGTTCAAAACCTAATGGTTGAAAATTTGATTTTATTAAGATTTTGGAATAAATAATAAATAATTTTTCAAAAGCTGGATAAAGTTTTTAAAAATTTAGGGTTTAGCTGAAATGGTGAAGGTACGATGATACCTATCAAAATATTTTTTCAAACATTTGGCAAAATAAAAAATAATTTAATTTATGCTGAAATGATAACGGTATTATGATACCTATCAACTTGGGAGGCCAATTTGCAACCCTTGAGCTAATGTTATAATAAAATATTGATATTTTGATAAAATTTACTCTAAACTAAACCTTTTTTAATCTTCATCTCCTCTTGATGAGTTTCTGTGCTTGTTTGTGAATGATGATGAGAGTTTCTATTTTTTTCTATTTGGGACTAGTGGGTACCCGTGACCTTCGGACACTGTACAGCTACAGTACCCAAAATCAGCAACGCCCATACCAAAAACTTTCCGAAAAGTGACTGCTGATAACTTCCCTCAGTGGTGTTCTCTGGAGCAAAAGTTGCCGAGCTCCGTCACACACAGTCCGGACCGGACCCGGCCCGGCACCCCGTTCTTGACGTCGGCTATCCCGGGTCTCCGTTCTGCGCTTGAATGTCGTAACCTAATTTCCTCCGATAGCTTTGCCCACAGACTGGGAACAGGAAATTCCGCCCTCCGATTAGCGCCGGGCCCGCTCAGCCTGAAACCCAAGCTCCGTCAGGGACGTAGTGAATTTATATATAAGATATGATCATGAAAAAACACAAGAGTTACCATAATTTTGTGTCTTTGCTCATCCATGGTGGTCTGAGTTTTTAAGGTTTAATTCAAGAAAACAAAACAAAGGTTTAAAAAAATGATAATTAAAATTTATAAATAAATAAATAAATAAAATTAAAAGAAAATACAATACCCGGGCATCATTGTGACTTAATTGGACTAAATATTTGTCCAATGAAATTATCCTCACAAATGCCACTATAATGAAATTGTAGTGGGTTATTCCATGTGTACATGCCTTGTACAATGGCTCATTGATGATTTCTTTTTTTTAAAGAGTTTTGCCATTTTGTGAAATTTTTAAAAAAAAAAATAATTTGTTATCAAATTTCCTTTAAATTTTATTTTTTTGGAGAAACATTCACCAAAAAACGAAAAAAATTCACCACAATTGGCTTACAATATGAAAGGATGCTTAAGATTTTTTTTATTTTCATGTTTTGAAAAGTCCCAAATTTGGCTAAATATACTTATGGACTATTGCCACTTGAGCAACATCACAAAATTGGAAAAGAAAAAAGAACCGCAGGTTCCCGTGCTTTGAAAAAAAAATAGGAAAACCGTCAGTCTAGCGAGTTCAAAAAACACCCCAAAAGAACCGGCGGTTTTCATGAAAGAGAACTAAACCTACACAGGTCGAGGTGAAAGCCGGGTAGACATTGAATCACTGTGTGTTTAAACGGCTGCGATTCAGGTTTCAAAAATATTGGACGGATCAGGACCCTTGAAGGGCCCCTCCGTGGGAATAGCTTCACTCTCTTCTCGCAGCTCCGTTGCGCTTCCGTGCATATGATGCTCTTCGCAAGCGTCCGTCCACATCGCCGCGGCAGGCTTTTCGCGGGTTGTACTCGGATCTCCGTCTCGTTTTTGTCCGGGTCTCAAAGAAAAGTCTGGTAGGTAAACCACGTTGAGCTTCTTGTGGAACTTGAATGGCTGAAATCCGTCCACAATTGAGTCTGGAATGAGGGTTTAGGGTTTCCACAGCTGCTGATGCAAGTTTGTTTCTGCGAAAAGAAAGCTCTGGACTTTATTCTCATGCATTTTTTTTGGTAAAAAATTGTCGCAAGAAGAAAGATGAAATTCTGGTACGTAACCACGTTGAGTTTCTTGTGCAACTTGAGTGACCGAAATCCGTCCACAATTGAGTGTGGAATGAGGGTTTTGGGTTTCGCAGTTGATGCAAGTTTGTTTCCGTGAAGAAAGAAAGCTCTGGAAGAATGCTCTGGAATTTAGTTCTCATGCAATTTCTATTAAAAAAATTCGCGAGAAAATAGATAAAATTCTGGTAGGCAACCACGTTGAGCTTCTTGTGGAACTTGAATGGCTGAAATCCGTCCACAATCGAGTCTGGAATGAGGGTTTAGGGTTTCCACAGCTGCTGATGCAAGTTTGCTTTTGTGAATATAAAACTCTGGACTTAATTCTCATGCATTTGTTTGTAACATTGTCGCAGGAAGCATCTTCTTGTTGTGTTTTCTTGCGGTGGGTTCAAGATTATCGTTCTAGAAGAGGTGGATCATGCAATCACCAGTGGCTGCAGGGCTGGCGATGGATGGGCGGCAGCAACAGCAGCCGCAGCAGCAATGGACCATGATGCAGCCTCCTCAACCGGGCATGCAGCCACAAAATCATGAGGAAGTGAAAACCCTCTGGGTTGGAGATTTGCAGTACTGGGTGGAAGAAAGCTATCTCCACAATTGCTTTGCACACACTGGGGAGGTAGACCATTTCAGTTCTCAATTGGCCTATTGAATGCTGCATCTTTTGTGCAACATGTTTACTGTGAAGAAGAAGAAGAAGAAGCAGACAATTCCCACACAAAGAGTCTCTATGAGTTATTTATTCTGTGCGATTACCTTGCAGCAGCTATATCACAGCACATTACCAAAATCATTATTCCAGACACAAATGAGATTGGTGGTGCACTTTTGCAGGTGCAATCAGTGAAGATTATTCGTAACAAGCAGACAGGGTACTCAGAAGGATATGGTTTTGTTGAATTCATCTCTCATGCATCAGCAGAGAAAGTTCTGCAAGCTTACAATGGGACACTAATGCCAAATACAGAGCAGCCATTCCGCTTGAACTGGGCATCGTTTGGTATTGGAGAGAGGCGACCTGAGGCAGGAACTGAACATTCAATTTTTGTTGGAGACTTGGCTCCTGATGTCACTGACTACATGTTGCAAGAGATTTTCCGAACTCGCTATCCCTCTGTTAAGGGTGCCAAGGTTGTAACAGATGCCAACACTGGACGTTCAAAGGGCTATGGATTCGTGAGATTTGGCGAGGAAATGGAGCGGAATCGTGCCATGAATGAGATGAATGGTGTATACTGTTCTAGCAGGCCAATGCGAATTAGTGCAGCAACTCCTAAGAAAGCACTGGGTCCTGCTCAACAGCATTATTCAAATGGTATGTCTCTACAAACTGGCCAAAACCAGAAATATGAACTAGATATCAAGGCATCAATTCCATTTCTTGAGGCATGTTCTGTTGCAATCTTCCACATTTCTCTTCATCCCTCTTGTATTCCCAATTTCCAAACTTTGAATTCTCTTTTTCTTGCCTACATTTGGTGTTGAATCAGTTCCTTCTGTTTTGAGGATGGCTCAGATCCATCTAGCTCAATCCTTTTCTTCAACTCTTGTGATTCATTTGTAGCTCAATGGACGGTGTTGTTGGGGCTGATGGATTCATTGGTTTCTGATGTATGGGTTCAGATTGGGTTCACTAGTCTGATTTGCAGCAACCTGTGTCCTGATCAGATTTACTGAACTTCCTTTGTTGAAATGCAATCACTCAAAAGTGTTAGGTTCAGGATATTAGGGAACTGTCTTTTCTGGGTTTCTTCTTCCAGATGTTTTAGGAGTGATGGCTCATTGTGTGAATGGTGTTATCTGCAGCAATTGCTTCATCTTATCATACTACTCCTGCCTACAGTGGAGCTATCACACCTCCACATGCAACTCTCAACGACAATGATCCAAACAACACAACGGTGTGTTGCAATGTATTCTGAGGGGGATTTTGTTGTCATTAGAACTTTAGCTTGATTTATAAGGGTCATATTTTGTGCACACTCTTGGTATTGAAAGCTGCACTAGGGTATTTTTGCCAGTTCATGCTGGTGGTGATGGTTCCAAGCAAAGTTTTATTAGACATCACTGATATGTGGATCCCTCTGTTGTTTGCAGATATTTGTTGGAGGGCTGGATCCTGCTGTGGGTGATGAGGAACTGAAAGCTGTATTTGGGCAGTTTGGAGAACTTGTTTATGTCAAAATTCCTGTTGGCAAAGGGTGTGGCTTTGTCCAGTTTACTCACAGGTAGCCATTGCCTCAAATTTGTATGTTACATTCTTATGTTCTGGTTTAGGGTATTTCGAGCACTTTTGTGGTTCAGTAATTTGTGCCATTAATCTTGGTTTTTGCAGAGCATCTGCAGAGGAAGCTTTGCAAAGGCTGCATGGAACTGTAATAGGATCACAATCTGTACGCTTGTCTTGGGGTCGAAGTCCTACCAATAAGCAGACTAGTCAGGATGTAAGCCTCCTCTCCTGTTTTGCATCACCACTCTTGATTTGATCACTATCTGCTAAAATCTGACAATGTATGTGATCTCTCCCTTCACAAGATTGTTGTGCTACTAAAATTCAGGGGAATTGTTAGTCCATTGCATCTTCAAGCCTCTAGGGTGGTAGCTTTGAATCATGTCAACAATACCTTTATGGTTGTACTTATGTGGTAGTGTTCAGGTGTCATTACTTCATTTCATTGTGATTTTGAATCTCATTGCCAGTTCTTGCTGGTCCTTGAAGTTTACTTGACTTATGATCACTTTTGGTGTTGGGTCAGTCACCTGCTGGTTGGGGACAACAGGACCCTAACCAATGGGGTGGAGGGGGAGGGTATTATGGAGGTTACGGACAAGGCTATGATCAATATGGATACCCAACACAAGCTTCACATGATGCTGGAGCATATGGATATGGAAGCTACACAGGGTATGGGAATTATTCTCACCAGGTAAGCTCAGACATATGTGCTGTATTTTGTGCTTCAGGATCTTAATTCCTGACCATAAAAAGAACTTCTGGCTTGCTCCAACGCAGCCTACTGTTTTGTCATGCACCTGGCTGCTTCAGGGATTGTGTAAACTGAATAATATTCTTCATATGCTCAATGCATAATTGGTCTTATTTTTTATTGTTGCTGCTGCTCTGCATGATGCTAGGCTGCAGCTGGAGTGAACACTGACCTGGGAGTTGAGCACAAAGAGGATGAGATCTTTGACCCTCTTGCCCCTCCTGATATTGAAAAGTGAGCATTGCTTTTTTATTCTCCCTTTTGACTGTCCACCTCATTGTTCAACACTTTCCAGTCATACGAGGCCTTTAGCCCATCTCCAACCCTTCCAGTTCTAGTGTGTATTTGCATGTGGCTGAGACTGTCCTATTGCAGTGAGCACAACAGATATCTGAGTCTGGAGTTTGTCAAAATATTTTTTCAAATGCAGGGGTAGTTTTTCTCTTGATTCCAGAGTTGTAAGCTTTGCAGGCAAAAAATGTCTGTGATGATTCTGTCTCTGAACTCAGTTGGCTTTGTAGAATTGTTTGTTTTCAAATGCTAATTTTTACATGATGGATGCAGGTTAAACAATGCCTACATTGGTGTGCATGAGGCTCCATTATTGGGCCGGCATTTGTGGCTGAAGACCTTTGAGCAAGGGCAAGCAACTAGCTAGTCATTGCCCTCTTTTTCAGGCTTATTGGAATTTTCAGGCAGATGACGATCTTAGAGTTGTAGATGTGGTTTCTTCTTTTGTTAGGTCACAGTTAGTATATGTCATGCACTGGCTCCTGAGATAAAGTTGAAAAAGTTGTTAGACATCAGGATAAAGGGTTTTGGAGTTTTTTTAAGGTTCTCCATATACCCTTTTTTGCTCAAAAGACAAGTTTATTGGGGATCTTACTTACCAAGGTGTGGTTCATGGATGGAAAATCTGGTGACCTTGTGTCCCATGGGGAATGTTCAAATGCTGTTTTCTCATTCAATGCTGACTTTTAGACAATTCTTTTGGAATGTTCATGTTGTGAGCAGCACATGACTAATTGAGTATCAACATCAATGCTTGCATGTAGTTCAGCCCTAAGGCCATGACTAATACTGTGCTTAGCCACTCATATTGATATGGAGTTAGGCTTCAGTCCAATAGAGATTGAACTTGTACCAGTGGTTGGACTCAGGGTGACCAGTGTGGAGGCAGGAGTGGGGTATCTACTGACAGCTTGTTTATGACAGACTTTCTTTTCAATTTGTTGGGTGTAGATCCCTTCCTCTTAGTTGTGCTCCTCCATCGCTTCCTATGCCTTCTTTTATGGTGGAGAGGGATTCCACCCCTCATGATTCATCACTGGATTGCTCTGTTCATTGTTGCATTTCTTTACATAGAGCTTCTGGCTTTAGAGATTACTATAGATATTAGTTTCTCTGTAATGTCATGTCTAACTGTTCTCTTCAATTTCCTGCCAAATGTAGGACTGTTTTGTCCTCTAAAGATCTTGCTCTCAAAGTTCTCCATCTTGTTTCTTGCAACTTTCTGTCTTGTTTACATTTTTTCCTTTTCTTTCCTTCTTTTTCTTTCTCTTTCCTTTTTTACTTCCCTCAATCAATCTTGGGTTTTTTCAAGTCTTCTCCTTCTCTTTTTGGGGTTTGTGGAGCTAGCTGACATTTTGTTACTGCCAGTCTTGTAACAGAAACTTACTATGTTGGGGGTAATGTTTGACATTGATCTTCACCCATTGCAGGTGACCTGATGAAGTCCACAGGGGATGTTACGATAGGTGGTCAATCCCACACTGTTGCTGAATCTGTCGTATGATTTTTTGCTATTTTTCAAAGTGCTCCTTCAGTGTTGGTTTTGTTTTTGGTGTGTATTCTCTGTTCCTTAGGATTGGGTCTTGTTGTTTTCATGCTTGCTGATTGATTGCTCTTACTGTTAGATTTGAAATACATCTATATAACCTTATTATTGGGTCATCTCTTAGTTCTATTCAGGTTGACTTAAAATTATAAGCATACAGAAATTGTGAGTAGTTATGGAGATATATATATTTTTTGGTGTAGAGGTGGAGTCTGGTCCATCAGCCAATTGTAAACTCCTGATTGGATGATTTCTATGCAGAGGACATGAGCAGAAGTGCTCTATGGCATACAATTTGTGCTTTTCAGTACAATTGCCCACACAGAATGCTTTCAAATTTGCAACTGAATCTTGGGTCAAGTTCTTGTTGTAACTTCTCATTATGTAGAGGTCCATTGCTTCTCTTCAGTGATTCCTAAGCTCTAAATGCCATTGACCCACGTGGGTTTGCTGTGTTTGTGGAGACAAGGAGACCCCAGTGGAAGAAGCTGCAGTCCCATGAATAGGGGAGTTGATGGATCCAGTAGTTTGCCAATTATGATATTTCTCCTAAGAACCTCTGGAGAGTGAGAACAAGTTTTGATCTGGTGGGAGTTTGTGACCCTTGGATGATGGGGGCTTTTGGCATCCCATTGCCCACCATCAATTGTCTCTGTGGTATTTTTCCATTCTGTTGAAACTGCAATCAAGCCTGATGCAATTTTGCAGGTCAGTTCATTCAAGATTTTTCTTGTGAATAGTTGATTGGAGGTGGATCCTTATGCAATTTGGCTGAAGTAAATTTGAGAAATTATTTCTGGTGGAAACACAGAGGAGTACATGAAGTATAGATTTTTGCATTGAAGTTCTGATTAACCTGAGGGTTCACGAAGAGTGGAAAATTGTTCTGCTATGGAAGTATCCTGGTTTCTAGGGTTTGGAGATGAACTTGGGGAACTGGGATCATTTGAAGCACATTTGATTCGACACTCAACTCTGAACATCCATATTAGATTGAAGTATAATCCAATCTAAAGTGGGCACAGCACTTGTAAGTTGCTGTCTTTTATGTTGTTTGATACATACTTCTAACTTCAGTTTGAAGTTTTCACAATTTGATTGTTTTGCAAAGATGACAAGAGATCATGCTAAAGCACAGCTTCTTCATAGCACCCAAAAGTGATTTAGATGATCCCAGTTCTATAAGCAATGTGTGATGATAACAAATTAGCTTGATGGCTGATCCAGGGAGGGGAGAAACATGTTGCATGCATTAATCCTGCAGAAAAGGAGAGATCAAACAGATGTGGCCACTTGTAGATGTAAAATTGAGGAAGAAGTTTCTTGACCTTCAAAAATTGGTATGCAGACTGCAATCTTCAAAAGTGCTTATCTCTCTCTGGTTTTAGGTTGTGACACAATGTCTGAAGTCTACAGGATGCATATCCTATCCTTGGCTAATTAAATACAAGATTACTTGGGTCCTCTTCATCTTCTTCTCTACATCCTCTCCTTTGTACACAGCCTCTTTTCCTTCCTCCCTTACAAATGCAACAAAGCATTTGTGGTCTATCAGTGTAACATGATCTGTTTCTTTTCAGTTGTGCAGCTCTTATCAGCCTTCTTGCTCAACTGGACAGACAATCTGATGCTGTCAAAATGGGAGAATGGCCTATTCACAAAGTCAAAGATGACTGCTGGCATGTTGAAGACTTGGGTTTGAAATTTGACTGGAAGATTGAATAAGAGGCACTGTGATGAAACCCAAGAAGACCCCAAGCATTTTCCTTGGTTCTGTCTTGGGGCTGTGGGTTTCAAATTGAGTGAAACATGAATGAAATGCACTACAACAAGGCCCAATAGGCTACAGCATGTTAGGTCAATTTTGGGATAACAGTTGGGTTCGAATGGGGGTCGAACTGTGAACAGGAAGCATCATGACAAAACCAGATGTGAACCTTGAAATTGTTATAGGTGGGTTGGATGGTCAAGTTGTCTCAGTGAGGAATGATGGCAACAATGGTTTGACACAAAGGCCACTTTCTCATGAGAATGAATTGAAGAACCGGGCATCAATCTCTAATGAGGTCAAAGTACTTACCCCACAATCACATTCCCCAGCCCCAGAACAACCTGCCTTAATTGATGGCTGGGTCAGGAAGAATCAAACACATTCACTTGACGAAGCCTACTCTACAGTCAGCAGCCCAGATCCAGATGCAGATTGGTACAGGAAAGCCTTTGCATTCTCTGGCCTTGGCTTCATCATCTGTGTTGGGTTCATTGATCCAGGGAACTGGTCCGCCAATTTCACAGCAGGTGCAGGATTTGGTTTCGAATTACTGAGCATGATTTTGCTATGTCATTTCACTGCATTGTTCCTTCAGTTATTGGCACTGAAACTGGGGATTGGAGCTGATCGAGATTTGGCTCAAGCTTGTCGGGATGCATATCCAAAGGGCATTGTTATCACTCTCTGGGTGATAATGGAAACCACCATAGCAGCTGCAAACATTGCTCATCTAATTGGTTCTGCTTCAGCAATGGCTTCTCTGTTTGGTCTGCCTTTGTGGGCAGGGATTATCATCACAGTGGGAGATGTTGCCTTTATCCTCATGTTCTGCATCAAGAGCATCCGAGCCTTGGAGATATTGGTTGCCATCCTCTGCTTGCTTATTCCAATTGTTTATACACTGCTACAGGTATTCATTCCACCAAATTGGACTCTAGTTGCAATAGGTCTGATCCCAAACAGTAACTACCTCCTGAACTCTACTTTTGTTGCTGATGCCATTGCAATCCTGGGTGCCACAGTGATGCCACATAATCTATTTCTTCACTCAAGTGTAATTCAATCCCGAAAGTACCCACGGACAACAAAAGGGAAACAAATGGCCTTCAACTATGGGGCCTGGGATTGGGGGCTCTCCTCCCTCCTTGTACTCTGGGGCAATCTAGCAATTTTGATTATCCCAGCAATGTCACTTTTCTATGGGCCAACCGTCTACCCACGTGTTGCATATTTACCTTATTTGTCCAAGCTCATCTTGTCTGCTTTATTGCTTTCTGGACATCATGCCACGGTGATTGGAACACTAGCCGGGCAAATCATCACTGAGGGCTTTTTTGAGTTTCCACTCAAGCCATGGCTCCGTCGCCTGTTGGCTCAGACAGTATCGATTGCTCCAGCTGCTATTGTAGCAGGAGTATATGGAAGTGCAGGAGCAGCAATGTTGATGTCCATCTCTCAAGTCATTCTTTCCTTGGCATTAACATTTGCAGTTGTTCCATTAGTCCATTTCACGAGTTCCCGAAACAAAATGGGCAGCTTAGTGAATGGGTGGCCTGTACGAATTATTGCTACAGTTCTTGTGCTTGCCATCATGGGTATCAATACCCACTACTTAATAAGATGCATTCTTCTCCAGACGTTCATATTGCCTGCTTATGCTGGCCTTGGTATCAGTACATCAACACCTTCACCTAGTCCAGGCTCCTGACTTTGATTCTTCCCTCTCAAACATTTGGTTACCCTCACACTATTGGAGTCAATTGTGAACCCTTGAAGCCAGCCACTTTATAAAGATGGATCTAGCAACCATTGGATCTGCATCGACTGATTCTTGAACCAATTCTGTGGTCCAAACAAAGGTACCTCAAGTGGACTTATTGTAGAGGGAAGGAACTTAAAGCAGCATTTGGGTTCATAGGATGTTCCAATGTGGATTTGATACAGTTGAATTTGTTATGATTCTTGTTCAGATTAGCATGTGGTTTTACCTGCTGCTCAGACCAGGTCCATAAGAGTGCACTTTGAAGACACCCGATGGCTCAAAAGCATCCAGCTCTTGGAGATTGTTGTCATGGCATTTTGCATGAATTTGCAATGATATGATTCCATTCACATTGCTCTATACTGGAGCAATTGTGCTTTTAGTGGAATTCCAGTTCTCAATCAGGTCAAGGCTATTCAAATGCAAAACTTTTGTGCTTGTGAATCCATCCATAGTTGTGGGGGTCTGAAATCTAGAGTTGCAGCCACAAAGAGGTGGTGGGGATTTGAACAAACAAAATTGTATAGGAAGAAAGAAACATCCACGAACAGCAATGCTTGTGAGTTTCATGGATCTCTCCACCAAGTTGCTGTTCCACTGTTCCGTTGGTGCTCCTATGGTCACAGTTGCCTTGCTGCTGATCCCAAGTAGGTAGTTAGTAGGTGAGAGCACAAGGGGGTTGTTTCTTGGTTGGCACTTTGCGCATGGTAAGGACTTAGGACCAACTGTGGGCTGTCATCAGAAACAGGAACAGACCCCTGATGGTTATCAGGGCGGTCCTTAAAGTTCATAACTGTGGTGCTCAAAAAATTAAAGAATTGGTTTCTGGCATAAAACCACGGTTCTCAAAAGATTTGAGAAAATATAGAACTGCCTAAAAAACTGCCAATTCTTTCATCAAAACTGCCAATTTTTCGAGGGTTTTGAAATAATTTGGGTGATTGGAATTTCAAAGCAAATCGGAATCAAATCAGAATTTGCCAACTTGATTCCTATTTGCTTTGAAATTGAAGTGTGCAGTGCTAAAGGCAAAGCTCCTTGGGGAAATGGGGATGATCATGCTGCGTGAGGCAAAGATTTTCATGGAAAGCAAAAACTATAACAACCCATCATGCCAAAGGAAACAATTGTGGTGATTGGTTGTTTTAAAATGGAATGAAAGTCGAATTTCAGAGGAAAGATTGTGCAATAAAATTGGAATGATTGGTAATGTGGATAGGCACAATCATGCATGAGAAAGAAATCATGTGCATATTGCTCATCATCATGGGTGGGATCCTCATCTCAATACTCATTTTAACATTGGCTGCATATATGATCACCTTGTTCCTTCTCTAGATGGTTGGATTTATGTTCTTCACCTTCAACAAGGACTCGTCCACCATTAGGATTCTAGAGAAGGAATAGGGAAGTTTTTAATGTTTTATGAACTTGCAATACCAACACTCATTCCTACTTGACAACTTGTTCTTGTTGATGTTCTAGGATGATTTGTTCCTCTCAACATGACTAACAAAAAATTTGTTCATGAATACAAACTTCTTCATTGTGAACATGTGCTTATTTGTGACATGCACCAAAGGTCAACACCATTTTCTTGCACATCTTTGTGAAAAAGTGATGAAGCTTGCTTAAATGCTTTTGTAATAGGAGCCTTTTGAACGTCATGAAGATAAAATGCGTGATGGAGCTTGTTGTTGTCTTGTTAGGTTTTCACATTAGTTTTCATAATGCTAGATTATCATCGTTGATGGGGCTACAAAATTATGAGAATCTATGATTTATGTAGAAATGTTACCAGAATGCCAATGTCTTGCTATTGCACATTGTTAAATGTGATATTAGACTAACACATGAACAATTCACTTAATCCATTATCTACCAACAAACATATGTGAATAGAGATATCTTAACATCGAATTACCAATTCCAATAACAATAGATGTGAATTGACCTTAAAAACACCTCATTAAAAAAGGTGAAGGTACCAACATGGGTGCTAGTTCACCCTAGTCCATTATTAGTATGATAAAACCCATTAAGCTTTACTTGAAGGACCATCTACATGAATTTGTTTACTTAATGCCCACCTATTGATTAAACTTCACCAAATAAAATAAAATAAAAAACACCCAATTGGAACAAAAAAAAGGGACGTACAAAAAGAGAATACCATCATTTGACAAAGAAACACCACTCAAAAGTGCAAACACACAAATGGGGGCCAAAAAATAGCAACATATGTTGCTATTTTTTCATATATTTCATAAGGAGATGGGTAGAAAGCCTAAAAAAACATGGAACCTTTTTAACAAAAATGGTTTGTTTCAAAATAAATGCAACTTCAATTTTCTATGGAACCATGGACATCCTCTATTTATAATATGAATGTAATATCAAAAGAGGAAGGTTTTTTAAGTCCTTATTTGACCACATTATGTTAACAAATTGATGAAATTTTTTGTCAACTTCTTGATGTAAGCACCTAAATATCTTTACATTGAATATAAAAACACATCCTTGAAATGCCAATTGTGATATATTTCAACCTTTCCTTGGGTTGCAATAGTTGTGACCATTTTTTGAAAAATGATAGTTCAATCAACTAAATTTATTTGAGTGGATTGACAATGATGATGTTAGCTACAATGTAAACACTAATTGGGCAAAATATCCACCTTTCAACTTGAAGATTAAAGGAAGGCAGTGGGAGGACATATGTTTATTCACATGAAACATGAAATCAAGTTTCTTTAACAATGAAAGTAAAACCATCTTGAATGACATTGTGGATAATGGTGCATTCCCCCATGGGAACATAAAAAAAGGCATGTCCCTAGCATGTCCCCATCAAGTCTATACATTGGTCACAAATGTAGCTAGCTAGGGCACGAAATGTGTTTAAGGATATGAAATTATAGGATGACAAAACAAACAAAAATTCAAACACACAAACCTAGACTTGCACACGATCTCATGCAAACATGATAAGAATCAAAAGACATGTCAAAAATGATGCTAGAAAAAAAATGCTCATGCAAACTCTTTGAAATGATTTTTGAAAACAATTTACTCCCCTTTGAAAAAACTACTTTAACAAAATAATGTAAACCGACATGACTAAAGAAAAAAAATTGCACATCATCCTTAAGTGGGCTCGGAATGGAAGCAAACTTGAGTTGTTGGCTCATATAGATTTATTATCCTATTACTTACATGAATTATTTTTTAGAGTTTCAACATATACTAGGACCTTAATTCCAGAAGCAAAACAAGAACAAATTTCATTCTACAATCCAAATGCAAAAGCTCATAAACTCGTACCTTCATTCTAAAAATAAAATCTCACAGATTGAATGTCATTCCAAAAATAAAAATTCAAGGTTCACCACATATTAAAACCCTAATTCCAAAATCAATTCAAACCTTATTTCCAAATGCAAAAGTTTATAAACTCAAAGCTTCATTCTAAAAAATATATATAATAAACTCAAATTTTCATAAGAGAAACCAAAACTCAAGGTTCAACATATATTGAAATCTTAATTTTAAAACAAAAGTTCAAGCTTCAACATATATTGAGACCCTAATTCCAAAAGCAAAGGTTGAAGCTTACAGAAATTTCATTCCAAAATCCAAAGGGTCATATTTTTATTACATAAACAAAAAGTTCACAAACCCAAAGCTTCACTCCAAAAACAAAAATTCAAGGTTCAACATATACTAAAATATTAATTCTAGAAGCAATTTAGACCTTAATTCCAAATGCAAAAGTTCATAAACTCAAAGCTTCATTTTATAAACAAAATATTACAAATTCAAAATTTCATTCCAAAAACCAAAGCTCAAGTCTCAACATATATTGAAACCCTAATTATAAAAACAAAAGTTCAAGCTTCAACATATATTGAAACCTTAATTCCAAAAGCAAAAGGTCAACTTGGACAAATTTCATTCCAAAATCCAAATGCAAAGTTCACAAACTTGTACCTTTATTCCACAAACAATAGCTCACAAGCTTAAAGTTTTATTTTAGAAACAAAAGTTCAAAGCTCAACACACATTGAAACCCTAATTCAAGAAACAACTTAGACCTTAATTCCAAATGCAAAAATTCATAAATTCAAAATTTCATTCCAAAAACAAAAAATCATAGATTGAAAATTTCATTCCAAAAACCAAAGCTCAAACATCAATACATATTGAAACCTTAATTCCATAAACAAAAGCTTAATTTTTAATATATACTGAAACCCTAATTCTAGAGGCAAAAGATCAACTTAAACAAGTTTCATTCCAAAATCTAGATGCAAAAGCTCATAAATTCATACCCTTATTTCACAAATAAGCCTCACAAACTCAAAACCTCATTCTCAACACACACTTAATTATCAAAGACCATGGAACTCACCTAATTTATGAAGCTTGAGAAGTTAAGGTCATATTGAAAAATCCAAATTGTAATGTACATCAAACTTGCATTTTTCCAAATTTGAAACATATTCCAAAATCCAAACAATAGTGTTACAACTTGTACCAATGTCCATATTTTGTCACAATTCACTAAGTCACCAGCATAATTCGACAATTAATTCTTAAATCCAACTACTAGAACTTGGTAGCTACATCGACTTGGAAAGGATTGAAGTCTTGAAGATTAAACCTTAACCATTAACCTTAGAAATGATCAACATGCCTTGAAAGGACTAAGGCCTGCAAGTTGCAACCTTCTTGTAGTTTATTTGAACATTAAACCCCCAACGTTCATATTTGCAACAAATCCAAGCTTCATGGGGAAAAGTTTAAGCACTTGCACCTTGTAAGATGTACAAATGTTTCTTGAGGCTAGTTGTTACACCATTCCAAGCAAATGGACTTTCATTGTTGTGAAAAACTTTGACAATTGAAATTGCATCAAAGAATGACTGGTGATGGATGTTCAAGTGTGTAAGGAGCTTTAGCAAATCAAAGGAAAAGATCATTGACATTGAAGCCAACTCCTCTTAGAGCACATTCCTGATTTGATGAAAGTAGCAACAAAAATGAGAGAATGAAAAGACGCCTCCCTCTTGATCAAGGTTGAAAATGGTAAACCCTAATCCTAAGGAGGAGACATCTAGCACATTCATATCAAATGCAAGGGCCATACGATAACAACATGTGTTTTGTTTTTAATGGGTTTTCTTGCAAATCAGGTGAGGCCAAAAGGAGATATTTGACAAATTTTCAAAAAAACTATAGTTTTTTCAAGCTTGGAAGTAGCCAGCCCCCTTGAAAGGTAGGGATTTGGCTAAAATTCCCCAGTAAAAGAAACATGGTCGCCATAAGTGCACGCAGGTAACTCGCCCATAGGAACTATCAACTCATACATGATACCTTACTGAGATGAAACTAGATGTCAACATAAGTGAGGGTCATCCACAACAGAGTCTTAAGGTGCATTCACACCTAATGTTAAGTAAGTGTTAAGTGAAAATCTAGGTGGCATCTAAGGTGGCACCCAATGTTAAATGGGTGACTGTTTAATTTTAAGTGAAATGTTAACTTAACATAAAATCTTCGTGATAAATAGGTTTAGGTCCTAAATGACTAGCTTGGTGTTAGGGGACCCAATACTAGAGTCCTTGGTAACATGAGGTGTGAATGCACCTTAAAACCACCTCCTAACATGCCTTCCACTGGATGTGGCTGGCAGGTTGGCTTTTCATTCACCATCTATCCTCATGGTATTACTGGATTTGTAGGGACCCAATAGACAATAGGGACCGACGACATGCACCTTTTTTTGGAATTTCTGTTTCTGATAAACAGTTAGAGCATCTCCAGCAGTGCTCAGTACGTGATCCTGCACAGTACAAATGGATGAAGAAAATCCAACGTATGCCGGTCTGACTCAGGAAAATAGTTTTGGCTCAGCATAATTGCGCAGGTTACTACCATGGCTGGTACGAGGCTCAGCAGCGCTGTGCACCTGAAAAAAAAAGAAAAAAGAGTGCAATAAATGTGATCTGACTGTTGCTCAGTGTTTCTGATTGGCCCAGGTCGTTTGTTATAAGTATAGTCCCCCACCTATTTGCTATCCCAGTCTTCAGTTTTATTGGTGGGGTTATAAAAGATTACATAACTGAACTTGGATGTGAAAAATATTTGCTAAGGGTCACATACTGAGCACCGCTGGAGGATGTTGTAGGGTTTTTCTGTATTATATATTGTAAAGGAAGAAAGTTCCTTCCCCTGACTCCGCACTAAATATAGCGAGACTTGCACATGTTAGCAGTTTAGCTTCTTGGGGAGGGAGGAAAAGGTGTAGCAAAAGAGCAGGCGCGCTCTTGAAGGGAATGGAGCAGCAGTTGTATGGCAGTAAAGGTGAAGCACCGGGCTTATAATAATTGCAGGCCCAACCACCCAGGCCCTGTGTTTCTCTGGGCGTCAGGACGAGGACAGTATGGGATTAAAGTGAGATGCTATAGAGAATATGTTGGGAAATACATTGGGAACTTGGGCAACATATTGGGAACCCATTGAGAACTTAAAGGGAACACGTTGGGAACGAGAGAAAAATGAAAAAAAAATCCTTCTAGCTCCGAGCAAAGCCTTGGGTGAGCACCTAATAGCAATTTAATTCAGTTTCCATGGCCACAAGGCATTTCACTCCTTCAAAATGTGGTCCATTCTGTGAAGCAGAAGGCCCCATGCCAGATTTTGCTGGACTCCACAGAGGGGTATAACCCCAAGGTAAGTGGGTAACTGAAGCACCTAGGTGGCATCCTAGGTGACACACACCTGTGCATTAGGCACGGGGTTCACACTCGTGTAAGTTTATAGGGAAAAAAACCCTTGTCGTCTAATAGACTGATCAAAGCCCTGTGGCCTTCTTTGTGCTTGAGCAGGACCCATCCTAGAACCAACACTCACTTAGGCTTGGTGTCGGCGACTCGGATTGTTAAACAATCCGGTGTTGACTTTTCTCTCCACCTTATGAAACTGTGACGCAACCAAGTAATTATTAAGGAATGGCAGGCACTAGGGGGTTACCTCTTCTTCATTTTATTGCACATTTATTAAAGAACACCTTCCTTATATATATATATATAGATTCTCCGGGCACAAAAATTATTTCTTGCTGAAATTTGGTATATAATAATAGCACCTAGTATCCGATGTGAGTAACAAAAACCCCAATTTTTTAATATATATCAAGTTTTCAAATCCATATAAATTTTTGATGAGTTCACCAATTTCCAATTTATCGCACGATTGCACACCTCCTCATTTGCAACCTCATTGCGGAACTTTGGAGAGAGAGGCTCCTCAAAATAGAAAGGGAAATTGCAATGATCAAGTCTACTTTGTTGACAATCTCTCCATATTGGACATAACCAAGCAATTGGGAGAAGTCGGGGGTTGGGTGGGGGGGGGGGGGGGGAAGGGGGGGGGGGGGGGGGGGGGGGGGGGGGGGGGGGGCGGAGGAGGCGCGACAGCTGTCGGCCTCCCGCCTTGAACGCGCGCGACATGGCGGACTGAGCGAGTGGAGAGGAGAGCGAGCCTGTCACGACGACAAAGGGGGAGCG
>Ga0116231_10003575_pt1 | contig 32202 bp, 21 predicted proteins | sample S1TSphgellanicum_2_FD_89695 | JGI IMG/M metagenome (GOLD analysis project Ga0116231, IMG submission 89695) | Host-associated microbial communities from peat moss isolated from Minnesota, USA - S1T2_Fd - Sphagnum magellanicum MG | ecosystem: Host-associated > Plants > Peat moss > Unclassified... | reverse complement strand
GAAGTATATTCATATTTTTCCCCTTTCAATTGTTGGGTCATCTTTTTTCTTTTTTCTACCAAGTAAATTGGATGTGCAATGCACAGTCATGGTCAAGAAGAAACAAAACAAAATTTTGTTTCAAAACCTTTTTAAATTGATGTTCAATAAATATAATAAACAATGCAAAGTGGATGAAGGGCATCTCAATTCATATTTTTATAAAAAACCAAAATTCTATAGGTGTGTAATGATTCTAAAAGTAATATCTATTTTAATATTGGTTTTGGAAATTGAAACACCAAAATCCAATTAACACTCATTGGAATTTGGATTGCCTATTATTGATTTTATTAATTAGAAATAGGTAAATCTCATATTAATTCTTAAAAAATCTAAACTTTGAAACAATCATGAACAAATAAAAGTTCAAATGAATTTTTAAAATATCTATATAATGAAAGAAGGTTGTTTGTTTGTTTTGTTCCAATGGTTCATGAAACCAAGGTCATAATGACACAATGAAAGCTATTAAATTTTCCATTTTACCAATCAATTGGGATTTTTGTAAGAAATGATATCTTTAAAAATTTTAAAGTATAACTCAACCTAGGATTTGAACCTAGAAAAATACTCCCAATTTGTGCATTGAGTGGAAAGGAGATTGGTAAAACCAATCAAAAGAATTGAACATAATGCATACTATATTATAATGATAGATACATGTGTTTGTATTTCAATTTACAACAATGTTCACATTTTCTAAAAACCATGGCAACATAGGTTGTATGTCCAAAGGTTGAAGATTGTTAGCAATTTTCGATTTTTTCCAACTTGTGACTCCAAATAACATTACATACACTAATCCTCATGCAAAAGATTCACAAATATGTATCATCACTTTAGATGATATCATTGCACCTTGGGATTTGTGCCCTGTAATTGCATAACCTAACAATAAAGGAAATGATGTTTTGTAAAAATGTCCTTGAGAATCATATTTGTTTTGAATTAATTTTTTCCAAACTATTTGCATGTATCCTAATGGATTGAATGCGACAGAAATGCTACAAACATTATCTTCTAAATCAAACTCCAACTTTGTTATGATTCCAGTGGTTCCATTTGCAAAACCAACTTTTAAATCAATGTTTTCAATTAAGATAACCAATGTTCCTAATGCAACATGTTGCATGTGATTGAATCTTTTATTGTTCACCCAAGATTGAATATCATAAATTTGGTCAGCTGGAAATTTTTTGTGAAGAATCAAATCATTGTAATAATCAACGTCCTTTCGATGTGTGCAAAGTATTATTGTTTTGTCATCAATGCATTGTTCTATTATATTTTCATCAATGTAACAATTGTTCAAAATTGATGAAATTTCTTTTTTTATTAGTGCTCGACAACAAATTATGTTAAAAAAAGAACAATATTTTGGATCTTCAACATGTTTTATTGAAGTTTCCAAAGTATGATATGTTGCAAAATTCCAATCAATCACATTATAAACATAATGCTTTTGGTAATAATTTTTTGTGTTTAACAGATGGCAATGACATATTGATGGAAGTTATGCATGATCACCCACCAAAATCACTAACTTAGAATGATATAGAATTTAAAATTCAACACTTAATTCTTGTAATCGCCGAACGTATCCTTTGCATTGTATATGAAATGTGTTGTGGACGGTTGAAGTTCAAAGAAGCGAAACAATATGGGATAAAAAATCTAGTTATAGCTTAATTGCAAATAGTTTACAACTAGGTTGCGACTAGATTTTTTATCCCATACAATTTCATTACCCTTTCAATTATGTCAATTCCATAAGTAAGTAACTCAATCATTAACTAGCTAATTCACTAATTTCCTATATACCTACAACATTACTTGCTTTCTATCGTTCTTCCTTACTTGGTCTCCCTTCACTTGTCTAGATTTAGTGTTCAAACTTATGTTAAACATCATCCTTTTGAGACAATTAGAAGCATAAGTTGTGACGATCCTTATATTTATGTTATTTAAAAATTATAGTGATAGTTATGAACCACCATATTGTACAAAAGCAAAACTAAAAAACAAGATGTAATATATTCACTATTGTTCTTACTATAATAGGTTTTAACTAATTTTGAAACATGTATTGAAAATAATATGTTTAAATTGCAAGTGAACCAAAAAAAATTGCTATGCATTTTTCTTCATAATGATTTTTTCTAATTAATGTAGTTCTATAAAAAAAATTGTTTATTGCCTTGCAAAGTTTATGTTATTTTTCTTTAATCATTTTAAAATTTCAATTGAATCAATATTTTCTTTCATTTTATTTTCAATGAATCACTTGGTCACCACAAGGCGTTTTCTTTGTTAATTTCACATGGTTATTTTATTTGTTTTTCAACTTATAAATGTTATAACGTGAACATGAACCACTTTCATTGTTTCGTGTACACATCTTGTTATTCTTGTAGTTCAAGCTTTTGAAATGTATTTCAACAATGAGTTCACATCTTCGTTTACAAATTATTAAACCTAAAAAAATTCTAATTCTTAGCATGAACAATGTGTTATGTTATTTCTCACATTTTGTTGTAGGACATGAAAATGCATGAGTTTTTGGAAAAATATTGACAAAAGCAAAGTGGAAGTGAAAGTTGGAATGGAACATTTCCTCTTTACGACATTCAACTACTTTACATTGGATTTGGACTTGTATGAAACTTGAGGATGTGGTGGAAGTTTTTCCCATGCTCATGCCTGAAATTTTGTTGGATTCATTCATTTTCATTTGGGGACGTGAACAATGTTTTAAAATGTCTAGTGAAATTTTTCCCAAGTCGCATGATTATAAAGTATTTGAAATGAGTGTATTATGTTTGCTATGGACTAGCTTATGGGAAGGAAGATTAAACAATGTTGATTGATGATGAACTTAACAAGGTGTTTTAGAATCCAAGGTGGAATGGTTTTTTTTTTAATCAATTAGAGGACAAATGTTATAAAAAAACAAGGTGCAAGGGTTGGACCTCACATCTCATTTTGCGGCTGCCTTTAGTTTAATTGCATTGGCCAAGACAGTTTGAATTCATTATGATTATATGGTCAAATATTTTAGGCTTCGTTTGAATTCCTCTTTGAAAAATTATTATTAGTTTGTCCAATATATGGATAATGGTGTTGTTTGCACTAACCAACCCCCTTAGGTATGTAATCTAAATCATTTCATTTTGCAAGTCATTTTCTTTGTTATAATTTTTCTACATTGGTATATTTTTCATGTGCCCTTGTTTTTTAATATTGACTTTTGTTTGCAATTGCTTTGGATTATTGTCACAAATTTTGCAACATTGCTTGCAACTTTGAAAGGGAGAAAACAATGTTGGCCACAATTTTTTTATTTCGAGATGGTGCTAATGTTATTACATATTTGACCATGGATAATCACAAATCTTCTAATTACTATGAAGATTTGACATTATTTTTCGAATTATCCTTCAAATTTAAATTATCCTTTACGGATTTTACAAAAAAAAATTAATAGTGAATTTTTCATTTCAAAAATTTTCAAGAAATCAACATAATTGTTTTGACAACCTAGTGGCCACCAAATTTAATTTGTATCAAAAAATTTAATAAAGTTTGTTTTACCTATTATGTAATCTATATATTCTTTTCTAATTTTTTTTTTGTTTCATGCTTATATGTTATGTAATTTGGATTTTCTAACTATTGCAAATGTTTTTCCTCTTATTATAAGCATGGTTAGTGTGATTTATGTAAATTGAATTTCATTAAATCATTCTCCAAATTATTTTTTGCTTTCTTTTAAAGAACTTGCCATGGTGTCCTCAAAGTTTAATTTGTAGACACTGCATGTAAATAATTTTTTTTAAAGAGCTTTTCCTTGTGGTCTTGGTGGCCACCAAGTCATTTATAATTAAAAGACTCAAAAAAACTAACATTATAATTTTTTTGTTCGAATTTTTGGACTTTTGTAAAATCCTAAATTAATTAAATAAGTGTTCCATTTTGGTCCAATGTAATGTGCTTTCACCCTAGGGCTCCCTAATTTAACCTACTATGTTCACCCACTAGACCCTAGCTTTGAAAACCAAATCAAGGTTTTAGAAAACGAAACCTTTATGTTTTATTTTGTTTTCAAAGGGTAGAACTTTCATAATGCTAGCAAAGGTACTTATTGAACAAAATATCACCTAATGTGATACTTGTCAATTTTCATGTAGAAATTCAACTTGAAAATCAATTAGTACTTGGCCCTTTTTAGGATCCTCACTAGACATCACTAATCTCTAAAGGGGTACACAAAGTATTGAAATTTTAGACTACTTGCATCAAACAAGGATTTTTTGGGGGTTTATTAGGTGACGGATTGTTTTTTCCTCACCCTATCATTACCTTCTTTTTAATATACACATATTTCAGCCACCTTATATTTAATAGTATTTTTTAGTCCAACTTCAAATTACCTTATATTCATTTTTTTGAAAAGTTTTAATAAGCTTGGAACTATGAAGGAAATGAAGATGTTTTTTAAAATCACTTGCAAAGTGAGTTGCAACATGCAAAAATAGTTGTCTAAATACCTTTCAACAATTTGTTCCACTACAAGCAAGGTAAGTAGACTTTGTGACCACTGTAATTTCCATTATAACTTTAAAACATAAAATTTTAGTAGTAGACAATTACAATTGCCAATATAGCTTGTAATTTGAAATATTAATATTGGCCCAACAAATTCAATCCTTAGTTAGTTCCTAATATTACATCACAAATGGAATAATAGAAATAAATTAAAAAACTTAACCTAACAACAATTCTTATGATTATGCAATATAACATGTTTAGTCACATGATCAGAATTAAATATATAAATTGACACTCATAAACCTTTTATATGATGGGTTGGGCAAATTGATTATGGTGTTATTAACTTTGCATGTCATGTTGATGTTGTTAATGGTTTCTTATGATTCAATACCATTGTAAACCATGTCGAACAAATCAAAAGGACTTGATAATCAATTGTTCAATAATCTAAACAATAAGTCCCATATTTAAGTTATGAATAAAAGATGGAAATGAGAAAGAAGCACATAATCAAAAATATAATTATCATCCTCAAATAAGGTCAAATAAGTATGTTTTCCAATGGTTCAATAATCAACAATCAAACAAGGCTTCCATTGATAATAGTTAAAGGATATAAGCTTTAATAGACAAATAAAATACAATATAAGAACTCTTGAGTTAAAAGCTCTTAATTTAACAATTGAACCTACTAACAAGTAATACTTAAAATGTTTGGTACATATGTCATTTTTTAAAAATTATACAAATACCATGGATTAATGTATATCTTATATTAACTATAATTTGATTTTAAAAAATAAACATAAGCCTATTATAGAACTAATTGAATTATATTTCAAACCAACAACCTATATATGAGATATTATACTTATATTCATATATATTTTGTAAATTCAAAGAAAAATAATTTCCCCCAAACCATTAATTTCCACCCATGCCTTCAAATTGGGTATGATTTATCACATCCAAAATATAAATCAAATGTTCTACCCCTTTTCACAATAAACAAAAAAATTTGGACAATGTAAAATGAAAAATGGTTTAAATGTCACCATCTAAGCCAAGATTCATTATAATTGGTCAATAAAAAATAATGGATAATAAACATTTTTTATTTATTGCACTTTTATAAGGCTCTTCTAATGCCCTAAAATATGTGCATTTTTAAAGCCTAAAATAAATTTTTATTGAATCCATCAAGTTTGATTGTTGTATTTCATATTGTCCATCATCCAAAAAATTTAATTCAACACATTTTATAACTATCATTAGAAATGAACATCTTCGCCCATGCCTTGTATTTGGGTGTTTACCACAACCAACATAAATTGTTAATTATTCCCCCATCCCCACCCATAAACATGAGAAAATGGATGGTTTAAAGTGAAAATTTATTTAAATATCACCAGCTTGGGCAATCATTATGGTTAACCGATGAAAATAATAATTTCCTTGTACAAGTCCTCTTGGAAACATTGAATATCGGAAATATTTATGAACCCAAATTAACTTTCACATTGTTTTATTGTTATAATTCATCCAAAATATAATGAATGCCATATTATTGTTATGGGTGTAGATGTTCTAAGAATAGTTTCATTGGTAACTTGCATAATATATTTTGGATGGATTATTTGTCTATCAATTTGTGATAATATATGTCTAGCTTGGTCAATAAATCTACACATGATTTGGTGCTTGCAAAAGACATTACATAGTAAAACAAATGTTCTTGATCAACTATCTATAATGATTGGCCTAAGTTATTGATTTTATATAAATTTTCCCATTTTTCATGTTTATGGCTAAGGGTTGGGAAACAATTTTACATCATCTTGAATTCAATAAACACTACTTCAAGTCCAAATAAGATGTAAGGGTGGAGTTGCACTAAACATGTCTCCTATTGTGATTTGTAAGTTGTAGTTAATGAAAATGCATTAATTACTTTAGATTATGGTAGTGTGGCATATACTTTTGAACACACATGGGAACCTAAGTTTTACAAAACCACCTTGTCAATGCATTGATAAGTATCAAGGTTTTTTCAACAATATTAAAACACATTTTCAATTCCTTTCAATTTAGATTTATGATTTTATTCAATTTCTAGTCATGAAAATATTATAAACTTAATTCTACACATTACAAAATCACCTTGTTGCACCCTTAGTTATCAAATGTTTTCCAATGGTATCACAAACATAACTAGGGGCCCCATGGTCTAGGACATTTCAACAAGACAAAACAAATTATTTTTGTTCTCCTTTAGTTGATTACTAGTTTCATGTGTTGTTAAACACATATTACAAATTATTAAATGAATTCTAAAAGCACAAATGCTACACCTTCTTTAACTTAAGTTTGTAATAATTTGTTTTTTATTTTATTTTAAAACATGTTTAAAACTTGTATTGAAACTCTAAAGATAAAAAAAATCAAAAAATAAAAATATCCTATACTAATTAAGTCTAGTATTTGAAATCACCTCCATGAAACCTTATTCATTGAAAGCTTTCTAACAATACCAAAAATATGTTTCAAATTCCTTAAAAACCAATTGAAATTGTAATGAAATTTTTATTCAAACTCTAATAACCCATTCACTTGTGTAAGTAAGTGTAAATTGTCATGTAATGTTGTGTAAATTATCTAAATTTACACACCCAAATTTTTTACATTTACATTGACATTTGCACATTGTGTGTGCATATATTTATAAAATACGTTTACACTATTGCATGGATATATTTTTGGTTAGGTAAGGTTGTGCAAGTGTAAATTATGATCCACTACCCTCATTGGTATAAAAGCCATAATCTTCAATGACATTGGGAGATGAAATTTTGTCACAAATTTTAATTCTTTGAAAAAAAATGAATGAATAAATATAATATCTTTTACACATGCATATTGCATTTCCTCTTTTTCTATTTTTCTCCTCTTCCACCTTATTAAACAATGGCTATGTAAGGGGAGTTGATTCAACAATTTAAAAAATAAAAATAAATGATCAAATGGTAGGTAAGAGGAGAGGGAAGTAGGTAGTAGGTAGGTAGGTAGGAAAGAAGGAATTAAGGATGGAGGAATGTTATTTTGTAGATTGCCATGATCTTTTGAGTTCTCCCCATGTTTAACCTTTCACTTAATTTTTTTACAAGTGTAGTTGGTGGCATTGTGATCAATGTTTTGCAATTTATGATATTTTTGGAACTTTACAATGACTTTGAATTCATTACTATTTTTGTCATTTTGCTTTTCCTTTCCTTGTGGTTGTTTTGCAATTCCCCTTTTTTATGGTCTTGTATAACATGGTATATTTTTTGAGACTCTCCCCATGTTGTTTCATTTCATCTATATTTTTTGCAAATACAAATGGTGATGCCTTGCCATCTTATAGGCCTTAACATTGTTGCAAGATTCTTCAATGACATGTTTTATGTGAGTTCCACCCCTTGTCATTATGCACATGTTTTCATTATGGCTTTGCATAATAATACCTTCGTTTTTCTAAAAACCATTATTGTCAATGATAATGAAATGTGCATTACCTTGAATTATTTCCAAACTATAATTTTCCATGATAATGTCAAGTACAATACCTTAATTTTTTACAAATCATAATATGTTGTGACACTAGGAGGTGCAATAACTTGGGCCTATTTAATTTTAAACTTTAATTCTTCGTGAAAGAATGACCATAAAACATTTTACATACCCATATTTCATTTCCTTTTTACATATTGTTTCTCTATAAAATGTATAAATTTTTGATTTTGATTTATAAATGAGAGATTTTAAAGCAATTAAAGTTCCATTTTTACCAAGGAGAACCAATAGGTGTCATAGGGAAAAAAATTGGTTGGTCTTTGTGCAGATATTTGCTTTGGAGCGGGGCATTCCTAAAATAAACACATCCTCAATTTCCCTCAAGGTAAACACTTATTTTGAAAACACCTTAATCCATAAACATTACTTTACACTAACATTTACCCATGTACTAACCTTTAGATACACCTATTCACCTAGTAACCACTTTTTATCCTACCTACAATATCTCCTTTATAGGATAGGTTTGCAAGGTGAAGCTTTATGCCAAGTTAGTTGGGTTAAGTTCATACTATTGTTGTGCGGTCATATCTTTTGCTTGAATAAACCATTGGGTACGAATAAGGTATATTATTTGTGTAGACTTATTTTTTAAAAATATATATATTGACATGATGCACATGCCCAAGGGTATGTGATTTATAAAAAAAACTTATATGTACCTCAAAATATAGATATAAGCAAAACATATTCATACATGGGAAAATATATGGCCAAAAATCTAAATAAGTAGGATTAAGGTAAGTGAAATTTATATACATCAAAAATTGATTTGTGAATGTGTGGTCAACAAACCATTGAGTAGGATGATGAATCTTGAACTTATAATTCACAAAAGCCTCACAAATTTCCTTAGTTGCAACATTCTATACCTATGTATGTTAACATATGTAGTTGAACTGCATATTTCAAATAAAAAAAGTCTTGTATGTTTATGATATCAAGTATGAATCAAACACTTTGATTTTTGAATTCTAACATGGGACTTGTGCATTATCCCATTGGGTTTGTGTTTTGAAAATCATCTCAATACTTTCCAAATGTTGAATTTTTAATTTTTAATTAAACAAATAAATAATACATCCTTGTCTTTAACCCTAAATCGGTGTATATGGTATGGGTTACCCAAAACCTACCCATCTATCTATTTGAAACCATAATTTTATCATACCCAAAGTTATATTGATGAAAGTTTTTTTAGTGCTAAAATAATCTTACTCAATGGGTAAACCCTTTTTTTAATTTATTAAAATGACCTAATTGAAGGATATATCAAAAACATACACAACATTGGTCCAAACTCCAAAAACACAGCTGCCTTATAAGAGGCTTATGATGGATGGTGCATTGGTGGTTCTTTGGTTTCAAAATAATATTAACCAACTCTTATTCTTGGAACCCTTAATATTAATTATTTCGCAAAAGACACTTTTACTCGCCTTAGACAAGGATTTTTCTACTAATGCCTGGGGGCTTTACACTAAGCTCCCACAATATGTCAACAAGGAGTGATGAATAATAACAAAATTTTGATGGATTTTATTTCATAGTTTGGTCAACATGTACTTACTGCTTGATGCCTATATTCAAGAGTGTATTGAATTGCTAACAACCAGCATTTAAAAATAGGGTTTCTTTTCCACATCCATATTTAATGCATGTAAAAAAAGAGTTTGATGGGTCATTTGGGATAATAAAAGCAAGTCAGTATTCTCAGTCCTGGATGAAACCCTAGGATGAAACCCTAGGGCAGGGGAGGGTTGGGAATGTCCCTCACCCATTGGGGTTTTTATAGGATGTTCAAAGCACTACATGGTTTTGTTGTTTGTATTCAAAAGCACGTCCCACATGTGCTTATACCACATGTTATGGTTTAGGGTTAATATGAGATGCATTGCCTGAGAGGAAGAAAACCCCTTTTATTGTGGATAGACAATAATATTCACACGCACAAAGGAAACCCTAAAAGGACTATTTGAAAAACCTAGGTGAAAATTGTCACAAAGATTGTCATTCAATGTAGGTGCCCATTGGATGTGCATTTTAAGTCATTCATTTCTCCTTCATCCCAAAGTCCAAATGGTGCTAATTCTTTTAGGTTGTCAGCTTCATCAAATTTCTTCACATAGTTCAATTGCACTTTCAATGATAAGGATTTTCCAATTCTCAACCAATTTTCAACTTTTGTTCATTAAAAAATTTCCATTGAAGTTCCCTTCTACTTTACCGAATGGAATTTTTTAAAAAATTCACATTTTACAAGACTACATGAAAATATCCAATCTTGATAGAAAAGAGATTTCATAAATTGCAAGGACTTCAAATTTGTAAAACTTTTGAATATAAAATAGTGTGATTTGTATAAATTAGTTGTAATGAGCCCAAATTTCACCTTCTTTTTTCTCTTTTTTGGTGATGGGCTTCTTTGATTGGCTCATTTCACAAAAAAAAACAACTTGAAACTTTGGAGACTTCCCAATATAGAAGTATTCATTCCAAACATAAAAAATATATAAATCTCAATATTGACCCACCCACATTGGGTCATCCCAAGATGATAAAGTTGGGCAAAGCATATAGGACAAAATGAGTAGCTGTTGTGAACATGTTGGGAACGCATTATGAACTTGGGGAACTTGGGGAACTTGAGGAAGGTGTTGGGAACACATTGAGAACAACAAAATTTCAAAATATCCAACACCACGCAGCCTCCCCAAAAGGGAAAAAAAAAAAAACAACTGGGCCTCTTGGGTGCATGCTGACTCATTTCATTGGCTGCCGAGAATTTATATTTGGTGGTGGATCAGGTATGATCTCGATCGTCCGTCCAGAAAAATTACTTCCCGCGTGGACGCACGGAGGCCGTTGCTGGTCCGGATATAACACACTCTCTACTTCATTGAACTTTGGATGATAAATGGAGGAGTAACAGGCTTTCGTGGACACAGAAATTGACGACGTTTAGATGGATGATAATTGTGAATATTGACTGGTTGTGTTGACCAGGGTAAGTAAATACGTAAGGGATAAAAAGAACTTTCCCTTCGTGTGAAGCCGTCAACGAATTTATACCGGCGATGGTCCTGTGGTTTAAAATCCAAGGACGTTAGTTACCGCAGTAAAAACCATGGCGGCCTTCGTTCTCCTCGTTGATGCTGCGGCTATGTCGCCTCTCTTTGAACGACGGCGTGCTTCTTCTCCTTCTTCTCCATCGCTCCTCCCCGCCGATTTCTTTGCTGTAGCATCCCGTTGGACGATTGGTGAGGACGGCACTTGATAGAGGAGAGTTTTCTCAGTCTTTTGGTCTACGGAAGTCTCGGTTCGGTTCTGGTTTGAGGAAGATTTGCGTCTAAGAAGCTCTGTGATAATTGGTTTTGGACCTTGAATCGTCGTCGTCGGCTTACGCGAAGGAGATCCGCTTCCAGCAGCAGAGGAGAAAGACCTTATACTGCAGGTCGTGATACAGGACTCCTGGTAAGCAAAAACTGTTGCGGTATTCTTAAAGAGCAGTAGGGTTTTTTGCGGCGCTTTTGTACTTGGTCACTATGGAGATACTCATAATTCAAAGGACTGGGAAAGCTGTATTTCAGGGATTTGCATTCCGTGTTTCGAGCGATACATAGCATTGTTTTGTAATGAGAATCTGCATCTGGAATAATAGGGGAGCAGACTCCGACGAAATCCTTGCAATGGTCGTGTTAAGTACTTGTGACGTTGTGGCGTTGTGACTCGTTAAGAGTGAGCAATTGTGTGTGGTGAAGTGTATGTGCGACTTGTGTTGTTCACGTCTCTTCAAGAGCTACAGCATTCTTTGCAATGACCTGCATCGGAGATTTGGAAAAGGAGCGATGCATGTCAGGGAGTCGGTAGACCACAGCTGGTTGATGAAAATTCGTAATCTGATGCTCAGGAAAGTACAAGGCATGAATGTTGAGGGAAGTAGAAAGAACGTGGTCATGTAACGACTTGAAGGATGAAATTTCACTGAAAGCATTTCCCAAACAAACGCATGGCGGAATCGTGCGATTAGAAGCGCACTTGATCTGTGTACAGAAGGCAACGGTGGGATTCAGCAGAACTTCCCCTGCAGCACTGTCTAGCAGGGTTTTCGACGAAGCGCACATCACAAATTTGGTAGGCTGCATAGTGGCGACAGGATTGCATATTCCTCTTATTTGTCGAGACACAGCTTATCAGATCTTCTGGTCTGTGCTTTTGTGCGAAGTTGAGTGCATTTTGGTGCAGGATTTTGAAATCCATATTAATGAAAGAAATAGCCTGTCCAGAGAATTTTGGAAAAAGTCACAGTATCTTAATGGACTAAAGCTTAAAGCTCTGACGATGGAGGGACAGGACCCAGCAATGGAAGCTATTACACTGGCTGGAGGGGATGAAGAGCTCATCTGCAAGACACTCCAGGTGGAGCATAAGCTTTTTTACTTTGACTTGAAGGAGAATCCACGAGGTCGGTACCTTAAGATTTCAGAGAAGACATCAGGGTCCCGGTCCACCATCATTGTTCCCATTGCAGGTGTTGTATGGTTTATTGACCTCTTCAATTACTATGCAAATGGCAATGATCCTGAGCTTTCCAGCAAGGAGCTACAGCTTGATACCAAGGTGATATTCCTTGTGCAATACTGATTAAGTGGTGAGGGAGCTCCCTAAGGTCCATTGGTTAGGGCTCATGGTTGTTTTGTATCAGATGTTTGATACCCTTTAGCTCCATGCCAGCAATAGTCAAGCTGGCTATGACAGGGTCACCAGTTCTCTGAGTGGTTAGTTAGGTTGGAAACTGGTGATGCTGTCTCCTTAGATTATAGTTATTTGGACAAGAGCCTTGTGCTACACTGGTTTGGACTGAACAGCTTCAACAAGATGCTGCAACTCTTGGGTTGATGGAGACATTTGTGCTTGTTGTGAAGGGTTCTTTTCTTCTTTGATTCTTGAAATCACAGTAATGCTATTCCACCTTCAGGTATGGTAAAAGCTGTGTGAAGGAGGATCAGAGCAGGGTTTGAACAAGTTTGTTTCAGAGGTGAAGAGCTGATATGGGTATTCAGGTTCTCTGTTGCTGATTATGCAGCAGTTGTTGCTGTTTCATTTGTGCAGGTGTTTTATTTTGATGTGGGTGAGAATCAGAGGGGACGATTTCTAAAGGTATATTTGGCTTTCCTATTCTGCTCAGTGCATCTGAATATGTTGAGGGTAAATTTTCAAAGTTTAACATGTAAAGAACTTTAGGGAATGGAGGAAGACGCTAGAAGCACTGCTTCTGATTTATCACCAAGCATGGTAACTCCTTGAGACTTAGCAATTGGTTACAGATTTCAGAAGCATCAGTGACACGCAGTCGCAGCACAATCATTGTACCTGCTGGAAATGCAGCTGATGATGGGTGGCCAGCATTCAGAAACATCTTAGTAGAGATTCATGAATCTTCACAGCTTCTGCTTTCACCTACCAAAGGCTCAGTACCTCCCCAGGTGTCCCTCAATGCCCTACTGCTGTTTAGCTCATAGTTTTTCTGATTCATTTCTGCCAGACAAATGTGAAGTGTAGAAAACTAGAGAGATATTGGTCATGTTGCTCCCTAGTCAATTGAAGTCAGTACATATTCATTTGGCTTTCACCTTTCTATATACCCAAGGGCAAAATATTCTCTCATTGTGGAGGTTGGAAGTGTTCATATGACAAGTCCTTTGATGCAGGGTGTCTATCCGAATTGCAAGTTTGTGATCAGGATGTCTTCTGGTTTGGTGGCTCTAATATCCAGATTCATAATTGTTGCTGGAGTGAAATATGTTTTCCATTGCCTTGAATGTGCAATTCTGGTGCTCTTTGTTCCAGCAAGCAAGCCATGCAGAGCACATGGGGAATTTAACAGATTCTGTCTGGGCTGGATTCATACCGAGTAGCAGTTCTCCTCTTGTGTCTGCAATCAGTTGTGCTTCTACAGATATTGGATTGCCTAATGTGGCTTCTTCAGCCACTGCCACAGATGGGATTGTGACTGCACGCGTTATATGGGCTGAACAAAAGAAGTTTTTTTTCGACCTTGGAAACAATGCTCGTGGTCAATACCTTCGCATTTCAGAGGTGAGAATTGTGTTGACCTCTGACCTCTGGCAACCCTGTAATAACTCCTAGTTTAGAAGTTGTGTTGTTATGAGTCATCATGAAACTTGATGATTAACCTATTGTGGAAGTTTTATCTGAAACTTTCATGATTTTATGTGCAGGTAACAGGAGTGGATCGATCAGCCATCATTTTGCCAGCTTTGGCATTGGAGCAATTTCATGAGACCCTTGGGCAGTTTGTGGATATGGTGAAAAGTCAGGGTCCAGTTGGATCAAGCACAGCAAATGTGCGAACCATTGCTCCTCCAAGGAAGAGATCAGAAGGCTAATTAAGCATGCCAATGACACGAGCAATAAATTCAAAAGCAGCAGCAGCAGCAGCAGATGTTAGCATTGCTGTTGGGGAGGGTTTGCAACCTGGCAATTTGAGCTGCACAAAACCAGCAGTATCAACATGAGAGTCTGTGCTGCTTGACATCTGTTGATGCAAAGATTGGTAGGCTGGGTTGTGATGAAATTTCTGAAAGGAATTTTTTTCCCAGGCTATCTGTGGTATCAGTGCACTGCTGTGAGGGCCACCACTTGCTCATTTACGGGAGATAGTGACTTGGGAGTGCTGAAGAAGGCTGTGTTCACCAATTGAACAATGAATACAGCTAGGACTCTGCTGCTACTTCTTTTAGATCATAGTTTTCCTTTAGCACCTGAGTAACTGTAGATTCTTGTGTTGTGGAGGGTCGCCATCTGGAACCCAGTTGCTAAGGTGCTCTTTTGCAGGACACAGAGAGTAATTTTGAGTTTTTTGGTGGGAGCCAAGTAATAGCTTCCTTCTTTTGATTTGTCTATGCTAGTTGTGATCTGCATTAGTTAGGCACTCACCTTTGAAATGGGTCATGCTTAGGGACAAAGCAAAAACCACATGACCTTCACTCTTCAAAGCAGTGACAAAATTAATTTTCTGAACAAGACTTTCTCTCTCCTACTCATGCACTGACAAGAAGGCACATAATCTGCTGTTTATTTCAAGCAGATTCCCTCAACATTGCAGCACATTACCTGCAGTAGCATCATGTCTCTAGTGCCATCTCCATGGGTTGTGTGCCAATTGGTGGTTTTAAAATACCAATTGCAGTTACAATTTTGATTTGAAGCTTAGCTTTTGCTAAACAAGTTTGAGAGCAAATTGTCGGTGTACCCTGGAGTGTATCAATTAGGCCTAATTAAGTGAACTCTGCTTTGCAATTGTTTGATGAGATTGATTTCGCTTGACTGTGGGTGGAACAGGTTCTTACTACCTACTTTGTGGGTGACCAGGTGTACCTGCGCAAGAACAGTTTGCTGTCCAGGTACCTGTGTGTAAAGATATTAGGAGCTATGAGGGGATTTGTTAGATTTTAGGGAGAAGATTTGGACAAATCAGAGTCTGTTGAGTTCTCATCAAGTATTTTGGAATTGCAGGTTGGTCAAAACCAGTACTTGGAATTCCATCCATCTGGAAGCAGACTGAACCTGAACTGTTGCTGAACAAGGTCAGGATGTGTCCCCCCATTCCATCAAAGAGCCTGCTGCAAACCTCTGGATTTTCTGACTAAATAGGTCATTGTTGCTTCTTGACAACGATGGCATCTTTTAGTTTACTGTTGGAATTTTCCGTGGAGTGCAATTAGGTGTTTGGAATCCTTTTTTCCAGGGAATCTAGTAAGTCAAACAAGGCAATAGGCACCTGAAGATTCTGTGGCAGTTGATAAGATTTCTATTAAGGGAGTGGGTGCAAGAAGACAATACTACCATCATGTTTCTTATTTACTGAAATGCTATGTACAAGGTACAAACTGGGTTTCACAGAGCCAACCCTGTAGTACTAGAATATGACCCTATTGTGATTGAAATTTGATAGGGGTAGAGAACATACAGAAAATGTCCCTTTCTTTCCAAGCACATTAGAGGGCAGTTCATCTCAATCAAGCAGAAGGGCAAGGATTGCAAATGGGAAGAACACATTGTAGTTAGGTCCCTTGCAGCTTATTGTAGCCCTGCGTGGATGTGGAGCATGTGCTTTAGGGAATATGCCACCTTGATGCCCTGATAGGAGCTCTTTGTCCCATCTTTGAACTATATTCAATAGTAGGAAAGACATGGCTGGCATCCAGTAAATCCAGAGGAAATTTGGTACATGGGCACCATAACATAACACAGTTGGAACTGGTAATCCTAAAACACAGATTGTGAAAAACACCTGAGAGAACAGTTTTTGAGAGAACCTCCGAGTTTTTGCAACAGCAGCATGGGGCCTTGGTTGGAAAGGCAGAGTGGGGCCTTGGTTGCAACCATATCATGGGGTGGACCACACAGTGGACCACAGAAATAGTGATCCTAGGGGTGGACAGGGGAAGACCAAGGAAATAGTGATCCCAGGGGTGGACCCAGGGGTAGACCGAGGAAATAGTGATCTCAGGGGTGGACAGGGGAAGACCAAGGAAATAGTGATCCCAGGGGTGGACCCAGGGGTAGACCGAGGAAATAGTGATCCCAGGGGTGGACCAAGGAGATATTGCACCTAGTCAGTAAGTACTGTGATCTGAACTCCCAATCAGGCTAACAAATTGTTGTAAGCAGTGGAATCATGTTATTTTGTTGGTGTTTGCAGGCAATGACAAAATCATTACTGGAAAAACTATCATAACAGCAGATCTGCATATCTGAACTCGCATAAACTTCCAATCAGGTTAACAATTTGTTGTAACATGAGTGGAATCATGTTATTTTGTTAGTGTTAGAAGGCATTCTGCAATGCAGGATGCTAAATACCCCCCTAACAAGCTCTGTCCCTGGGCAGTGACAAAAACACTAGTGGACAAATGATTATAACAACAACAGAGACTGGAGAGCCTGCCATAGTTGTCTTCACGGACATTAAATTTTGCATACAAATCCATAAGCTTGAGCTAAATCAAGAATGGACAATGTTGTCAGTGATTAAGAGGACGAAATGCGAGGTGGCTGCTAGACTATATGTGATAAAAGGATGAGATAGCATCAAAAGGTTGACACAGTACAAGATTTATCTGATAGGGAGCAAGGATTCTGATTTTTTGAAGTGTCATCTGAATATCTAAATCCAGTTTTTGTCTCTGAAGCAAATCTGGTGGGAAGTTGGTGCAGGGTGGTAGCATTTTCTTCTCCAAAATTCCAGTCAACAAGCACATTTAATGTGAGCAGCTCACTGCATCAAAATTGGCTTTTATTAGATATGGTGGTCTATGGTGGGACAAAAAGATGGCTGTCCTGAATTCTGATTGGGTAAGTACCTATTCGTTCTGTTGCCATTGTCCACTTCAATGCAATAACTAGGCAGTTCTGATGTTTGCAAGCCCACCCAAAAAGCTCTTTCAATAATAATTGCGTTTACTCTTCAGGCCCCAGGATTGTCCTTATTGTGTCCCGCATTACCCACTTTCTCCTCATGCCCACCCAGACAAGTTTGGTACTTACAGGCTGAAGATAATGCAGTTGTTTACTTCAAAATCTTTCTGGTGGGTTGGGGATCAGGGTGATGCATCTGCAAAATCTCATAAATTTCATAAAACTTGGAGCTTCTGGTAGTTACATGTATGTGTTTGGAAAGTGGAAAGATTTCATGTGCAAATGATCCATTATTAGTTTGCAGTTCTGCTTCATCACTTAGCTTTAAATCATGTCCATGGAAACTAAGCCCCATTGCACAATCAATCAAATGGAAAATGCCAAGATGATAAAACAACCATTGAAGCCTATGTATTAGGGTATCAACCTCAAAGTGTAGTACAATACATGATATCTCAATCAGCAAGTTGTGGCACATTAATGTTGAAGTGATGAACAAATTAAACCAGCATTTTAAGCATCTCTTGCAATTATCACTAGTCACAAGTTAGTTGTGATGTACAAGCTACCTCAACTAGGCTAATGTGTAATTTATTCTTTCATGCCTTTTGACAAGCAATATTTATGTGTTCTATCTTCCCATGGGTTTTAGATGATGAAACCCTGACAAGCTTTATTAAACAAAGCACCCAGCAAAAGGGGAAAGGAAGAACAAAGAGAGAGGAACCAATGTTCATGCTTAATGTGGAGCTCCAAAAATGGGGGCCCCTTATTTCCCACCTTGAGTCATTGCCCTACACTAATATCACCCCCTTGTAAGAAGAGGTTTTCAATCACATGCATTTTGGGTTAGTGGATCTCTCAATACATGGTTCAAATAGGTACATTTTTTCCAATTCCATGCAATGCACATCAATAGAATATTCAACACATGTTTGTCAAATAATTAATTAATTTTGAAATTTTCATTTCAACAAATGAAATATTCCTAAATATTCACTATTTTCCTTCACGACATTTTTCGGTTTGGAAGAAATATTTTTTAAAATTTTCAACATTTATGAGAATAATATAATTAGTGTCGAATTGGCCAATGTACTAAGGCATTCCCTTCTTATCAAAGATGAACACTTTCTAACCACCATAAAATGGCGACATAGTCACATACAGAATAAGTTCAACTGCCTCAAGTCGTACCAATCTGGTCAGGTTTTTGATATTAGGACCAGTCTATATACCAAGGTTCCAACCTAGTACCTGCCCAACACTGGTTCAACTTTGGCTCAGTATTTTTTTTTGTTTTGTATAATTTTATACTGAAAATTTGGTGAACTTTAACCCAATAAATAGAAGATTTAGCTGAATTGAAGCTGAAGAAGAAAAATTTTCCCAAATTTTCCCACTTTCTTTGTTGAAAAAATGGCAAAATTCCACCAGCAAAAAAAAAACTGCTTTGGCTGAAGATTTTACTAAACAAACGCACTAATAGAATATGGGTACCAAAATTAACATTCAATATGACCATATGCCCCTCAAGACAAACACTATGGAAAATGATTAGGTCAGGTTCTACAGTCATATTTCCAATTGAGTTCTTATCTGAAAATTTGATCAGTTTGGAATCCTTTTATTTACAGCCTCAAAATGGCTAGAGTCACAACCCCATTAAGGACACATTACAAAGACCTTTCCAAGGGCACTTTGAATGGCAACAAATAGGAATTCTCATCCACAACACCTATTTTCTATAGAAAATCAAAAACCAAAAAGAGGTTTGGCATTATTACAGAAGTTCACTTTGGTGGAACAAAGCATAAGCAAAATAGATAATGAGTATTTCCATCTTGATATTGTGAGAGCACCTCCACCCAAACCCCCTATTTGGAGCTCTACTCACATACATCACATCTAACATATGGTGTTATGCATTTACTTTTGTTTAATGGACTGTAGAATGCCTCAGACCACTTAAATGTCTCCACATGGGCGAATCAGAAGCAATAACTTTGTTTTGTACTGGCCCATGTGGCCATATTTGCAGGCCTCAAACTGAGTTTCATTCACGCTGTATAAGCTGTTGCACTTCATCTAAGAGAGTGTGTCCAGGCTAGTCTGCTGTTATGACTGGAGATGCTCTTACCTACATCACATGCTTTGCAAGCACAAACTGATCATGATCGAATGCACTGGGCATTTTTTTTGTGGTCTGCAAAATGAAAGGGCAATCTGAGCAAGGATGTCCGAGCAGCTGAACACAAGAGTCAGAGATGCACGTCCACAGTCATGCAGTGGAGTTTGGACATGTGAGTATTATACACTCAATAGTTCGTGCCATTGCCATTAGCTGAGGCCAAAAATGAGCAAAGAGCACACGTAGGCAAAAAAAAAAACTTCTTGGAGCCAATAAGGTGAGGCAGCATGCACCCAGGGTGCCCAGATTCTTTTTCTTTTGGGGGAGGGTCGGGGTGTTGGATTTTTGTTGTTCCCATGAAGTTCTCACTGGGTTCTTATCAAGTTCTCAACATGTTCCAAATAGCTCCTCATCTTATCCCATGTCTTTTGCCCTAGAGTTCTACTTCTGTAGTTTGTTGTGTGTGATTGGAACCATGTGTAGTGTGAACATGATTCTAGTTTTTTTTTGTGTTGGGGGGTGAGGGGCGGGTTTATACCCCACAATGTGGCTCTAGAGTCTCATCTTTCATGTTTTGAGATTCCAAAACACAAAAGAGAAACAAGTTTTCTTTCTTGTTGCTTTCAACTTGGATAAAACATGTGTATGGCTTTGTTAGTTTTGATAGCATTGGGCACCAATCTAGTAGTGCATGACAATAAGGATGGGTGGTATCCATTTTTTTCCTTTTGATGAAATTTGGCCAAATTTTGACCTGAAAACATATGATTTCCGATTAGACAAAGGACTTTTCATGAAAAAAATGGCCCAAATTCTCCAATTTTCAAGAATTTTTTTTTCAAACCATTAAATTTTATGATAAGTTCCAAGAGGTGGCCAAGACTATAGAAGGATTTTTTTTTTTCATGTCTAATATGTAGCCAACTATGGCTAAATTATCTTATGGATGATTGCCACTTTAGCTACATCACAAAATTGAAAAAAATCATGGTGTCATCCCATTAACTTAATTATAAGATTAGCAATCTTTCACCATCACAAGCCCTAATTTGTTGCTTTTATGAATCATGATATTCTTTGAAGAAAATGCCATATTTATTGGGACAATATTTCACATTTATCCATCCAATTACCATTTGTTTGAAAAGTTCCTCATCATCAAGTTTATCACTAACTTGAATAGCATGTTTATCCCATAAGGTTCTTTACAAAGGCTTGATTGAAATAAGATCTATCTTTTCAAAATGCTTGAAAAATTGTAATCTACTAGGTGGGAGTATTGTTTGTTGGACTAAGTGGCCTATATCCTTGTACTATTGATATAGGATCATAAAAGGGAAGCATGACCTACATAGGAATATAGTAATATATAGAACTAACAAACAAGCATTGAATTGAGACCCATTTATTTGAGAGAAAGAAGGAAGACAAGATAATAAATAGGATAGGGAAGGGGAAGACCTATTAATTTAGAAGGTTGTGGACTAATTCTACCTTAACCTTGTCCACTATTGGGATGGATGAACTAGATGAATGAAATAAGCATTCATCTAACACACACCCTCAAGCCTTAATGGACAGAACGGGATTTGGTAAGGGAGATGAGAAACCACTTAACCTCATCCTAGGGGTGAAGAAAGGGAATAATGGTTTAGTAATAATAAGGTCCTACTTCTTCCACACAAGTTTTGAATGATAAACCTTGGATAGGGATTTGAAACGCAAGATGAGTGAATAAAGCAATGAACCATTTGCTCCAAATTCCTCGATGAAGTTGTTTTTTAGCATGTATGGCCTAAAGTTTTCAAGATCTCTTACTATGATGAGTTCAAGCCATTCAAACCTATATCCAGACAATTACTAAAGGAGGTGACAATTTCTCCCATGTGGCAACCATTCTTGGAAAAGTTCAACGTACACAAACTTGAAGAGTCACACTTGGTTTATGAAAAATGGCTCAATAACCTAATAAAAGAGGAGTGCAACCTTGACACTAATCCTAGTGATCTTTTCAATGTTAATTGCTATATATTTGGTTGATTGTTTTCGTAGGACTGAAAGATTGTAAGCCCATAAGTTACTTGCATATTTAAAAATTGCCTTTGCTAAGGGTTTTGTGAAAATATGGACATTGTTGGGTAGAAGGTGGGTGTAATGCTTTGATTCTCCCAACTTTTGTGAATTATTGGACAAATTGAAAATGAATTGTGAAATGTTAGTTATCTTGGAATGATATGCAAGGTCCTTGGAGATCTTAATGTAACTTGCATTGTCACATGAATATATGGGGGTGCTTGAGTATTTTCTAAAATTCTCAACTTAGACCATAGTTCTTAAAGTCACAAGGCATCATTTGATATTTCCAATGATATATAGTATTCAAATTTTATTTAAAACAAAATGATACATTGTTGTTTTTTTGCATGCTCCATTGAAGGGAGTGGACCTAATTTTTAAAATAAAACCTTTAAGGTTGTTTTCTTTTCCAAGCATCACCCCCACCCCCCCACCCCCTTCACTTTGCATCTATGACCCTAGTAATTTACAATTTATAAATTTTTTTTCGTAAAGTGGTCCAAGGTTTGTAATGTTTTTGAAACACCTTAAAATGCATTTATTGCTTGCAAATGAACCTCTTATAGTTTGATCATATATTTGTTCACCAAGTGAATGGTGTAAGCAATCTCTAGTCTTTTGTGTGTGAAGAAAATTAATTATCAGGTTTCTATAGTATATGGGATTAATTTTGTTAATTAGGTTTGTTCTTGAAGTTTGATTCATTTGGGCAATAGGGTGTAAGACGGATTGCAATCAATCATGTTGAAATCTTTCAACAACTCCAACATGTTTAACTTTTATGGCAAATGAATATTCCTTCATTTCCATGTTCAAGCTAAAAGCTTAGGTATTTTGTTGATGCTACTAGATCCAACATCTCAAATCAAATAAATAATTAATTTTTTGTCCATTTTATCCCCCTCTTATAAATTCCCACAATGCACAAGTCATCAACATAAATTATTGGTACCAATATTTTATGTTTCTTTTAAAGAAGGTATTTGTTCTTGTTTTTTAGACTATTGGTCATACCTTAATTTGTCAACTAGGTGTGAATTCTTTTAAATCAAGGCTTCAAGTGCTTGTTTCAACCCACATAAGGTTTTATGTAATTTGTAAACTAAGTAATCTTAACCTTACTTGATGAAATTTAATGGGTACTTAAAGTATATCTCCTCTATGATTTTGCCATTCATGAAGGTGGTTTTTCCATCTAAATGATATAATTTCCAACCATTTGAAGTGACAACATGGTAATGAAGGTCCTAATGGTGATCAATTTGTTACTAGAGAAATTTATTTGCACAATATATTCTAAATTTTGTTCAAACCCTCAAGATTGTGATTAACTTGGCTTTGTGCCTAATTACTACATAATTTGACCTTACTTTCAATTGTATATCCATTTTATAGAGATGATTTTATGCCCATGAAAGGTAAAATAACTAAAAACTAAATACATGGTTTTGAGCTATAAATTCCATCTTTTGTTTCATTACTTCTTTCTAGTTGTGATGTTTTAAGTAGTCAGAAAATGTGATGTTTGGCTCAAGGAGTTTTGTTAGGTTGATGTAATCATTGAACTTGAAAGCTTGGGTTTTAACCTTAAAGGATTTTCAAGGTTTTGAAATTTCCTTGTAACTTTTGTTGGTATGTAGATAAGGATTAATCAATAATAATAAAACTTACATGAGATGAAGAAGGTTGGATCTAAAATGTTCATTTATTTTAGTGTCCAATGTTTTTGAATATGTTTGAGTTGGTCTTTGTTGATTTGGATCAAGTAGTTCATATTATTAAAGGTTGGCTCTAGTGCTTCCAATTTTAAATTAGACAAGTTGTAATTTTCTTGATTTTTAAAAAATTTCATGAACTGAGTTTATAGGTGGTTCATATCCTTTCTAGGATTTTTCTTATACACCTTTTCTTTTGGTTTGTGATGTGCATTTTCATCTACCACTACATCTCTAGAAATTATTACCTTCCATAGTGCAAATATGTAGCATTGATAGGTTTTGGCCATTTCATCTATTCTAATCAATATTCCTAGAATAGACATGTTTCCCGATCTTGTTGTTCCTTGTTTTAAGAGTGTGAAGATAGGCCTTCATTCCAAAGATGTTCAAGTTTGACATGTTGGGTTTTCCTCTAAAGTATCTTAGTTTTTCCAAGTTTTTTTTTTACCCCAAGGATTTTGAAGGTTTCTTATTGTGCAAATAGCGTGCCAAGTTTATTAGTTTAGCCCATAAATGTTTTGGTGGTCCCCTTTTGCTATAGTGCATCTTGTTATTTTTAGGAAGAACCTACTTTTCTTTTCAATTGTACACAATTTTGTTTAGGTGAGTAGGTTTGATTTAATTCTTGCTTTATTCCTATATTATTTGTAATGGTCCTTCAACCTTTTGGAAATTTATTGACCTCCTTAAACCCTAGATTTTAACTCATCTTGAATTTTTTGCCAATTTCTTTTCAGCTACTTGCTTGAAGTTCTTGAATGTTTCAAAAGTTTCATCTTTTGTCTTCAAAACCTCACCCATGTCTTTTGACTCATGTTGTCAATGAAGAGTGTAAAATAATGTGCTACACCCAATGATCTAGTCTTACATGGCCCATAGTTGTCATTGGGTACCATGCACTCTTTCAAATCTCTTTATGTTAACCTTTAGGAATTTTGTTCAAAAGGTAGATCCTAGATCAATTGACAACTTAGTAAGGTTTTGGTTCACTAGAGTGGACCAAAAATGGATAAGCATTTAAGGAGTTTAGTATTCAACTCATGACATTTATAGCTAAAATCAGGGTATTTAAAATTTTGATAATGGACATGCATGGACAATTTATTTTGGTCATTGTAAAGAACTAATACCTTCAATTATCCTTAATTATTGGTGAGCTTATTCACAATCAAGGTACCACTTTTTGGACACAACATTTCAAGGGTTTTCATTTATTTTTTCCAAACATAAAACATAATCAAAATAAATATAAGTGAGAAAATTTGAACAGTCCAAAATAGAATAATTCATATGGTGGTGGTGTTTTTTCATGTGTATGAATTTTTGTGCATCAACATTTTAATTAAAACCCATAAATGCATAAAATTTATACACCAAATTATATAGACAACTTGACATGTTATTTGCTACACATGTGACTTACACTTGGGGCTAAAAATAGTCTCAATCATTGACACATGACTTGAATTTGAAGACTACTTAACAAAGAAACAATTATGCTTGGTTTTAAGCCTTTCAAACCTTTGAATGATTTCTCAAGGGCTTCTTATTTATAAATGGGGAGCTTCATTTTGTTGTGAAAATTATATGAACTCACATGTCCATAATTTTTCTTAATGTAAATTGTCTGTTCTCCCATTTTTACTTTTCTCCTTTTTTCTCCTTTTCATTCTTTCATTGCCTTCCCTTGTTGGTCCTCTTCTTGAGTTCCCACAATATTTATGGCTTTAGAATTGTTATTACTTTTAGAATTTGTGATAGGTATTTAGTCCATTTGTTGGATTTTAACATAAGCTTTCACCATACTTGGTAACTTAAAAAAAGAAGTGGAGATGTTATAATAAACTACCATACACATGTTATAGATGGTCATTAAAAATGTGGGAAACAATTAATGTTGTTTTTTTTAGTTTTAAGTCTTATTATGTTAATCTTATTTGGCAAGTTTTTCCTTTTCCTTGTGTTGTGATGTGTTATTTAAGTCTTATGAAGTTTAATGCATGAACCTCTTTAACCTTATTATATCGTATTACAATTCATCCAGGTTGAGTTAACTCACAAATTGGAAAATTTTCTATACTTTTTAGGACATAAATGCATTGTTCAAGATTTGTTTGAAACCTTGGGCAATGTCGTATGTGCCCCTAATCCCCATTGCTCCCCCAAAATTATTAATAGGGATGCCCATGACAATGTAAAGTTGTTTTGCTAGAATGCGCAAGTCAAGACTATACATATGTTTTCCCTTATGTTTTATTTATTGATGTTTATAATACTTCGAAAAAAGTTGATTTGAAACCAAAAAACGACTCATAAAGATGACCCCACTTTTTAAGCTAGTTTTTGTAAAAGGTTTAAATGTTTACTTTCGTAAGGGTGAACTAAAATTGAATGAAATTTATCATCACAAACACATTCACACCTTCAAAAGGAAATATTTTTGGATAACTACATCCTTCAAACCTTTTTAAAACCTTAAAAAAAAGGATTGGCTCTTGTAATTAGGAAATTAACCCATATATTTGAAATTATGGATGTATTTTTATCAAACAATTAACTACATAAATGTCTTCATAATCAAGTTGTTCATATGATCAATTACCAATTGATAGATATAAGGTCATATTATTTGTTATAAACATTTAAACAAATTTATTTAACATAGATCATTGAAATAACACTAAAAGTGAACCACCATATGGTGTGTGCACCCACCTACATGATGTGCAATTTGAAAAAATGATGGCACACCATATAGAAACATGTGTATAATTGGAACTAATGGAACAAAAAATATAAACTAATCTTTTCATTTCAATGCCAATGACCTTTCATCATGTATTTTGATGCTTCAAAATTGTAGCTTCAAACAAGGTGGAGGATGAAACCATGGTAAAGTATACACAAAAAATACTGTAAGCAACAAAATGTTGGAATTTTTAAATAAAAAGACTAACAAGTAGATGATTTTATGGGGAGAATAATATTATTTTGGGGTAGATTATTTTTCAACACTTGTTTGCATGGACTTCAAAAGTTAAATTGTTATAATCATGTCTTTTAAACTATTTACAAGTCCTTGAAATGGACCTAAAATTTATGGCAGTTCAAAAAATAAAGTTCAAATATTTAAAAGTAGGTGCAATGCTTTTGTAAGTATTTGATTTGTTTTTCAACTTGCACCTCAATATTGTTGTGGTGAACAATTTAATATATTTTTTGGTTAATGGAATTTGTTTTCATAACTAAAATCATCCCTAACCTTTAGAAAATGACATAATTTTTGGGGATACTTTTGGGGTACTTTTTCAAGTCCAAATGATGACACAAATTGCTTTGAAAAGCTAAAGGGAGGCTAAAGATGCTCATGAAAAAACTAAAAGTTTCATTTGTCTTCAAATGTTAGAAGAATATTAGAATTTTAGAATTTTATTTTTTTATAAAAAATTCAAGTAGAAAACAAGGTAACAAGTATGTACAAATTATCTTGCTTGCACCTTGAAATTAGATCAATTTCAATGTGATTGTATTATGAATTGACCATGAATAATAAATTTTTCAACACTAATGGTTTTCAATAATTTTTTGAATCATCTTTTGATTTGATTCCAAAACTTGTTCTAAGGGTGAAAGTATGGTAAGGTTAGCCAAACAAATAGTCCTTGATGTTGCTACTTTTAATGTTATCCCAAAAAATAATAAAATGAAATTAAACTTTCTTGAATATCATTATTAATCATTACATGTTAAAATCTTGAATTGTTAAGAATTTATGACCATGTTGTGTTGCGAACCAATGCAAAAACTAGGTTTATAAACACATGTTGAATCTAGGTTCAATCATACTTCCCTTGGAAATAATGAATAAACATTCATATTTAATATATATTTTTGTCATCATTTGTCCAAAAGGTAAAGCAAAATAAAATTAGGTCATGTCACTTCTTGCATAGTACTTAATGTCATCACTTGTTTGATTCCATAAATGTTGCACAATCAACGTTCATTCTTAATCATGTGACCCTAAGGAAGTTTGTTTACCATTTTAGACAATCCAACAATTTTTTATTTTTATTTATTATGCATCCATTTGAATATGAGTTTTTGGTATTTGTGTCCTTATATTTGACCTTTATGAAACTTTCTTGTTTGTTATGGATTTTGTCGCAACCCCACTTTGAGGGAATTGTGAGGTTGCCACTCACACTCCTGAAAATGGGACTTGGGAGTCCTCTGGGATTCCCGAAAACTCAAAGTGCGATTGCAGGGCTCAAAAAACCTTGCATTGGGGTGTTCTTGGTACCGTTGGAAAGGTTTTGAAGTGTAGATGTCCAAAATGGTTTTGCATGAGCCATTTGGACATCTGCATCACAAGTTATGGTCAAAAGAAGGGCCGGGAGTCAAACTGCCAAGTCAAACTGGCAGTTTGACTCCCAACCACTAAAAGTCGGGAATCGATCTGATTTTGATTCTGGTGCGTGCAGGTAAAGTGCGACACACTATTGGAAAGCTCTCGACAAGAGCTACAACTTTGGTTTAGACCTCGTCCCGATCCGAATTTGGGGTGAAGAGTTATGAGCGTCCAAAGTTCCGGGAGTCCAAACCGTGATAGTTTCGGGATTCCACTTTGGGGAGTCCCGAGAAAAAAAGCCATTTGGATGCAAGTGTGACGGAGAGCTGCAGAGACTAATATATGGAGGAAGGTGGTGGCTTCCCTCGAGTCTGGGCTGTGGTGAGTCAAGTGAATCCAAGGTAGCCCATGGCTTGTCCTAACACCAAAAGGGTGCAAAATGAGTTCTAACCAACTTGTTGGTTGGATTTGGATGCAGGACCGTGTAATTGAGTAAGTTTGTCCCTCTTCCTAGTCTATCCCGGAGCTTTTAGCATGCCCCTCTCACCCCCTTTAGTGCTGGAAGCTAGGAATGTGCCTCGAGTCCAGAAATTCCACAATTTGAGTGACTTAATCCCAACTTGGGGCTAACTTGGGACTTGGGAGCGTGTCAGATTTTCATGCAATAGGACTTAAATCATATGATCTTTAAAATATGTATGAAACAATTGTTGGTCAATCTTGGACTCTTAATATACAACATGCATTTATGGTGTAAAATCTTAATTGTTTATTAATTTTTTAATGTAGATATATAAATTTGTTAGATACGAATTGATTTGATTGTGATGTTGATGAACTTACAAGTGTTGTGGATATGAGTAGGAATATGGGTTACATATGGCATTGGCCCTTCAAAGGTGTCATAATTAAATGTGGATGATGTGTAAAACAATGTTATGTCTAATTATCAAATGCATCCTACTATTTGAAGACTTAGTTTAGTTTTTTTGTGTTTTTCTTTGTCATGGTGAGATCTCACAAACCACATCACAACCTTAGAATATGTTCCTAATACCTTGATGAGAAGGGTGACAATAAGTTGATTTTGTATTGTTTAAACATGCAATGCCAAAGTTATTAGGTTTTGAGTAACATTTTTGTCAATAAGAATTTGATCAAATTCAATTTTGAAAATTTTCAGGTGCACCCTTCACTGTTGGAAAGCCCTTGATGAGCATGGGTGAATCAAGGAGGTTTCATAAGTTTTAGAACTAAAATCCAAGAGTTATTAAATTTTGAAATTTGTTTGTAGTTAGAAATTCAATAGCAATATGTGCTCTATGGCATAGGCCACACTAATGCCAATTTAAATAGTCATATTTAAACATTTAAAGACCCATGTTTTAATATTTAAATGTTGAAATATGGATTAAATGCTTAAATGTTTAATATTATGACTAAACATAAATTCATCAAAATTATTGAATATTTGACAGTTTTGATAGACCTATTTCTTCTTGCTCAAACCAATGCTTAAAGTTAACACATTAAATTGAAGTCGCATCATCAACATATTGATTTTAACTTGATTATTGAAGGTTGTGACAATGACATATATAGAAAAAATGATCATAAACTTTCAATAAGTAGAGATCAAAATAAAGATCAAAGTTTATATGATCACATTTCTAGTATACTAGAGATCATTCTAATAATCATTTAGTTATCAAATTTTTAACTTATTTTCTAATGAGTTACGATTTAGCACAAATTTGGTGCATAAGGGATACATCAAGATTCATAGAAGATCACAGATCATGTTGATTAACACAACTATACAAATTTGACTTATGTGATTTAGACAAATAAAGTACCAAAGCTTAAGGATTATATGACTATGTCTTGTTTTCATCCTCCATCTATAAGTTCCAAATGCAATTTGCACTTGAATTTGTCATTGGAATTTCAAATTACACATACTTCAATTAAGATGAATAATCTTGATTTAGACATATTCCTTATTTTTTAAAAACATTGACTTAAAATTTCAACATGGGACATGGTTGAATATGATAAAATTGATTGCATTGAGGGCTTTTGCAATTCAGATTTACATAAATCATAATTATGTCAAGATGGTTTCATTAGACAAATTACATGACCAAAAATCAAGGATTTTCGCTATAGAGTAAGAGGTTGGTTCCATCAATGTCAAAAAACAAACTTGGGATTTCGTGGATCTACCTTTAAGAAAGGAGCATGTCATAAGTGTGACTTACGGATTTACAAGTTTAAAGCTAATCTTGATGGGAAAGTAGAAATTAAAGACATGTCTTGTGAAAAAATGATTCAAGCAATGCTCATATTCATGCAAATACTAATTTTGCTTTAATTGTGCTTGTTGGTGTCTAAACTGTTTCATAGTTTTTGAACATCACCAAGTGGAGTTAAGCTTTATAATAATAAACTTGACTTTTGCAATTAAGGTCATAAAATGAACTTGTGCTCTGAACTATAAATTGGACTTCTAGAGCTATGTGCCACACAATGGGATGCAGGATATAATTAAAGGATATAATCCAATGATAGTTACTTTGAACCAAGTTTTTCTTTACAAAATAATAGTAGGGATGTTGGCCTTGTAGTGACTAGAACTTATTTACCTTAACTTGACTCGATCAAGAGGATGAATACTGATTCACAATGAAGGAGATTCTCCAAGAGGGGCCTCACTATATGGTCCAGGTGCCGGCTCAGGAGGGCTTAGTATGGGATATGGTGCCAACGCTATCCCATGAAGGTGAGCCGCTCGGAGGCATTTAGAGATTTCATTCTGGTCCTGTCATAATCAAAGTGTGATGCTCATGTGTGAGACTTAGCTATCAATCACTTCTTTCTTCTTTAGGGGTGAGAGAGGTTACCAAGCATGACATGATGAAAAACTTAGAAATGAGCTGACCATCCCCAAACAAACAATGCCTACAAAAGATGATGCCTATAATCCATACCTTGAAACAATTTTGAAGGAGTCGTCCCCGTGGCATCTGTGTACCAGCTACACCCACCATATTGTGAAGCTCCAGAATTGCTAGTAATGTGATTACAGTCACTAGGCATGAGGTAGCCCCCCAACCTCCTCGCAACCTCCCACCCATGACCATCACTGCCATACTCAAAGTTTGTAAATTCTGCACAAACTTGCAAAATTAAGATCACTCAAGGCTAGCAGCTTTGCACAATGAACTTGCTCTCACAAATCTAGTTGTTGAAGAATGTATGAAGGAGATTCTGCTAGACCGAGAGAAAACTTAGAGTGGGTACATAAGTATCAAGCAATAAATGCAATGATTTATGATGAGGAGGTTAGTGACTGGTGCCTGGGTTTGAGAAATTGGTACCTATTGACTTATTTGGCCATTTTGTGAAGTAGGAGGAATAGAGCGTAAGTAGGTCCACATTGAGTACAATAATAAGTCTCTTAGTAGCTGAGCCATGATAACTGAATGCTGCTGCTCTGATGAGCATGGGACTCCATATTCAAGTACCCATGGTGGGACATAGGCTTGCCTGAAAATGCTGACTTTAGGGCCATGTGTTTTACACAGGTGCTGCAGAAGTAGGCTACAGGGCAAACTTAGTTTAGCACCAAATTTGCTGCTAAACCGAGTTTCATACCCAGTTGAAGCCCAGACTAGTGTACATTTTTTTTTCCTGTTTTTTGAAATCTCATCCCCTATGTGACCAAAGGGGGGGTTCTGGTGGCGTCTTTTACTGACTTTACAGATTTCTTTATGAATCTATAATAATAACCCATGTAATGTTTACATATATTCTTCAGTCTTTCACATTGGGTGGAACATATCTCATGAAATGTGGAAGGAAGGAGGTATGTGAGATACTTTTAAGACAGTATGAGCAATGCCAGCACTAAATTATTGAATTGACACTGCCCAGAGCCATGTGTTAGGTATGGCCTGTTGATGGGGTTGTTAAGAGAATAAGACGCTCACATAGATGTAGGTACAGCATGTGGAGGTGGGTGTTACCAGAATAAGACGCTCACCTGAGGCAGGCAAACGAGGGCAATGTCACATTCTGGTAATACACCCTTCCCATGGCCTTATGATGTGTAATGACCATATCAGCTCCAACTCATCACATGAAGAAATATCAGAAAGCCTTTCCAAAAATGTAAGAGCCCACCCAGAAATGCGAGATGTCATCCAGTGTCAACAGGGAAGATGACAGATTTAAAGCGCCCTCCAACTACATTGGGGAATTCTTACATACTATGG